>Ga0114995_10000258_pt1 | contig 36045 bp, 35 predicted proteins | sample ArcticOcean_MG_C_11_FD_87038 | JGI IMG/M metagenome (GOLD analysis project Ga0114995, IMG submission 87038) | Marine microbial communities from western Arctic Ocean - ArcticOcean_MG_CB2_154 | ecosystem: Environmental > Aquatic > Marine > Oceanic | place: Arctic Ocean: Canada Basin | collected... | reverse complement strand
TTGCAATGGTCTTGCAATGGTCTTGCAATGGTCTGTCATGGGCAGAATTTGCATTACTGGCGCAAAAAGACGTCAAAATGCCAATAATTGTTGCCTAAGGTAATAAGAACATTGGCAATAAAAGCCCAGATCCTTATAATTCCTGCGGCCTCGTTTGCGCGCACTTTTTGTGTGTAGAAATCTTCCTAGGGTAGTTGTCTTGCAGCTATGACCTACAGTCCATTCGATGCTTTCTACGTTACGTAGAAATTAATTAGTTCTTAAAGCGTTATGTTGGCCAATGGGTAATCTAGTTCATTGGGGCAGCAACAATGGCGAAGCGTTAAAATAGGTGCTCAAGATTAAGATTAAAAAAGGCTTGGATTTACCCATTGCAGGTAAACCAGCGCAGGTTGTTGAAGAAGGTCGGGGTGTTCGGTCGGTAGCAGTTCTCGGAGATGACTTTCCTGGTATGAAGCCCACCATGAATGTTGTTGTTGGCGATCAGGTCAGAAAAGGGCAGTCGCTGTTTTCAGACAAAAAAACTGAAGGCGTTGTCTACACGTCACCCGTAGCGGGTACTGTAACCGGCATTAATAGAGGCGCAAAACGCGCCTTTATAAGTGTTGTCGTTGAGGTAACTGCTGGCGGCGAAGAGACTTTTCCAGCTTTTTCACAGGAAGAAATTGAATCTTTGCAGCGCAAAGAGGTGGTAGATCAACTTCTAACCAGTGGTAGTTGGCCTGGGCTGAGAACGAGACCTTATTCTCGGGTGCCGGCACCTACGACTACGCCAAATTCGATTTTCGTTACGGCAATAGATACTAACCCTCTAGCTGCCGACCCTAAGGTCGTAATCGCGGCTAACGAAGGTGCATTTTCAGCGGGCCTTGCGGTTTTGGCGAAGCTAACAGATGGCCCAGTCCACCTTTGCCAAGACGACAGTCAAGCCTTAGCGGCATCAAATGACAGCGCTGTTACGAATCATGTTTTTTCAGGTATCCACCCAGCTGGATTGCCAGGAACACACATTCACTTCATTGATCCAGTAGGGCAAAATAAGACTGTCTGGTTTGTCGGCTACCAAGATGTTATTGCCTTTGGCCACTTATTTTTGACTGGTCGAATTTATACCGACCGCGTTATTTCTATTGCTGGTCCAGGTGCGGTGAACCCGCGTTTGGTGCAAACAGTGATGGGCGCAAATTTAGATGAACTCACCGCGGGTGAAGTTGTCGACGGCGAACAGCGGGTCATTTCTGGTTCTGTTTTGTCTGGCCGTACTGCGACAGGCTTAGTCAGTTTTCTTGGCCGCTATCATAACCAAGTATCTGTTTTGCCTGAAGATCGCGAACGCCGCTTGATCGGCTATTTACGCCCAGGCGCAAATAAGCATTCGGTTTTCCCCGCATTCTTATCTAAGTGGATTGGTGAAAAAAGCGTTGCTTTCAATACCAGTACCAACGGTAGCTCACGAGGCATGGTGCCCATTGGTACTTATGACTCAGTCATGCCTTTAGATATTCTTGCGACCCAGCTCATGCGTAGCTTGTTAGTAGGTGATATTGAAAAGGCCATTGAGTTGGGTTGCCTTGAGTTAGATGAAGACGATATCGCTTTATGCACCTACGCATGTCCTGGTAAATACGAGTTTGGCCCTGTGTTAAGAGATTTACTCTCACAAATAGAAAAGGAGGGTTAGCCCTATGAGTTTAAGGTCCTTCCTAGATGATTTGGCACCTACCTTTGAAAAAGGTGGGCGCTTAGAAGCGCTGTATCCAGCTTATGAAGCAATCGATACTGCCCTATATACACCGGGTAAGATAACAGCTGGCGCTTCGCACATTCGCGACTCGCTAGATTTAAAACGCATCATGATCACGGTTTGGTTGTGTGCGTTTATTCCCGTATTTGTAGGCAGCTATTTTGTCGGCTTGAATGCCAATGAGGCCATGCAAGCACTTGGGCAAAGTGAAGTTACGAACTGGCGTGGCATGCTACTTAACGGTCTAGTGGGTTTCGACCCAAATAGTCTGTTTGATTGCCTTGTACACGGCCTAGCGTACTTTATTCCTCTTTATATCACCGTTTTTGTTGCGGGTATTATTTTTGAAATATGGTTTGCGTCAAAACGTGGACATGAAGTTAACGAAGGCTATTTTGTTACTTCGATCTTATTTACTCTGACTTTACCGCCCTCAATTCCTTTATGGATGGCAGCAATTGGTATTATCTTCGGTGTCGTTATCGGTAAAGAAGTATTTGGCGGTACAGGTAAGAATTTCCTTAACCCGGCGTTAACTGGCAGAGCGTTTTTGTACTTTGCTTACCCTGCGCAAATGTCTGGCGACGCGGTGTGGGTTGCCGTTGACGGTTGGACTCAAGCAACGCCATTAGGCAGTTGGGTTTTGGACGGTGAGGCAGGCGTTGGTGTTGAGTGGTGGAATGCGTTTATTGGCTACATGCCAGGTTCTATGGGCGAAACGTCAACGCTGGCTATATTGATCGCTGGTGTACTCCTTTGTTTAACCCGCATTGCCTCCTGGAGAGTCATGACTGGTGTATTCCTTGGCGCGTTCTTAACCGCGTCGTTGTTCAATTCAATTGACTCAACCAACCCGATGTTTGCAATGTCTTTTGAATGGCACCTTGTGTTGGGAGGCATGGCGTTCGGTGCGGTGTTTATGGCCACGGACCCAGTTTCTTCTGCTATGACGAACAACGGCCGTTGGTTCTACGGCATCCTTATCGGCTTTATGTGTGTACTGATTCGTGTCGTTAACCCTGCGTTTCCTGAAGGCATGATGCTGGCAATTTTGTTCGGTAATCTATTTGCGCCATTGATCGACCACTTTGTAGTGCAGGCGAATATTAAAAGGAGACTGGCCCGTGGCGAAGTTAGATAAAGACAGTTTAGGTAATACGTTTTTTATAGCGATATTCCTTTGCTTAGTTTGCTCGGTAGTTGTGTCAGGAATGGCTGTTGCATTAAAGCCAATCCAAAAACTCAACAAAGAGCTGGACCAAAAGAAAAATATTCTGCGTGCGGCAGGGCTGATGGCAGCTAATGCCACAGAGTCGGACGATGGCAAATCTATCGAAGAGCTCTTTGCGCAGTTCACTGTTCGAGCAGTTAACTTGCAGAGCGGTGAATATGTTGACGTCGATGACATAGCGTCTTATGACCCGATCAAAACAGCTGGCGACGCATCGCAGTCTATTTCGCTAACTTCTGATGAAGACATTGCAACGCTACGTAGACGCGAGAATGTCTCCTTGGTTTACATCAAAACCAACGGCGCAGGTGTAGAAAAATTAGTCATACCCGTTCGTGGCTACGGACTGTGGGGCACCTTATATGGGTACCTAGCATTGGATGGTGATTTAAACACTATATCTGGACTTGGCTTTTATTCGCATAAAGAAACGCCTGGATTGGGCGGTGAGGTAGACAACCCTAAGTGGAAGCAACGCTGGCAGGGTGTGCGTCTTTATGACGACCAAGGCGAGCCAAACGTGCGCTTAGTGAAGCAGCGTTCACCTGTCAATAGTACTGCAGCCAGCTACGAAGTAGACGCGCTCTCTGGAGCGACCTTCACAACCCGGGGCGTGCAAAATCTGGTTAACTTCTGGAGCGGTGAGTTGGGCTTTGGTCCTTACATCCAGAAACTCAAAATCAACGGCGTGGCACAGGGATAAATCATGGCATCGCAAAAAGAAGTCTTAATTGACCCAATCTTTAATAATAATCCCATTGCATTGCAGGTTCTTGGAATTTGCTCTGCATTGGCGGTGACAATCAATATGTCCACAACGCTGGTTATGTGCATTGCGGTTATATTCGTTACAACAATGTCTAACCTTGCGGTTTCCTTAGTGCGTAACCGCGTACCAACAAATATTCGTATCATCGTGCAGATGACGATTATTTCCTCGTTAGTGATTGTGGTGGACCAAGTGCTCCAAGCAGTTGCCTACGATATTTCTAAAAGCTTGTCAGTATTTGTTGGCTTGATTATTACCAACTGTATCGTCATGGGTCGTGCCGAGGCTTTTGCAATGCAAAATGGCCCTTGGTTATCTGCCCTAGACGGTTTTGGTAATGCGGTTGGTTATAGTGTCATTTTGATAGGCGTGGCGCTGGTCAGAGAACCTTTGGGTTCTGGTACGTTGATGGGTTTTGAGATTATCCCCACGGTGGCTAACGGTGGTTGGTATGTGCCTAATGGCTTGTTGCTATTGGCTCCGAGCGCTTTCTTTATTATTGGTTTGTTTATTTGGGCCATTCGCTCATGGAAGAAAGATCAAGTAGAGGCGCCTGAGTACGAAATTGCGCCGAACTCGCAATACAAGGAGGCCATTTAGTCATGGAACATTATTTAGGCATATTTGTTCGCGCCGTATTCGTTGAAAACATGGCCTTGGCGTTTTTCCTTGGTATGTGTACGTTCATTGCGATTTCAAAGAAAATTTCTACCGCCCTAGGTCTTGGCATAGCAGTAGTTGCTGTTCTAGCCATTACTGTACCGGTAAATAACCTAATCTTTAATCTGCTTCTGCGTGACGGTGCGTTAGCTTGGGCCGGGTTCCCGGATGTTGATTTAAGCTTCTTAGGCTTAATCTCATACATTGGTGTTATCGCTGCCATCGTGCAAATTCTGGAAATGGTTTTAGATCGCTATGTCCCAGCTTTGTATAACGCTTTAGGTGTGTTTTTGCCTTTGATTACAGTGAATTGTGCTATTTTGGGTGCTTCATTAATGATGATTGACCAAGACCAAACCTTCGGCGAAAGCGTGGTATTTGGCCTTGGCGCAGGGGTAGGTTGGGCTTTGGCGATTACCGCATTAGCGGGGGTTCGAGAAAAGCTTAAGTACAGTGACGTGCCAGATGGTTTACGTGGACTGGGTATTACTTTCATTTCCGTTGGGCTGATAAGCATGTGCTTTATGTCTTTCGGCGGCATCGACATCTAGGAGTTAGTTATGCTGGATACGACGATCTTACTTGGTGTCTTAATGTTTACCGTCATGGTTTTAGCATTAGTAGGCATGATTTTGTTTGCACGCTCACAGTTAGTGAGTTCAGGCAACGTAACGATTTTCATAAACGACGATCCATCCAAGTCTGTAGAAGTACCGGCTGGTGGTAAGTTACTGAGTACGCTGGCGGATAAGGGTATTTTCCTTGCCAGCGCCTGTGGCGGCGGCGGCACTTGTGCCCAATGCCGTTGCCGAGTAACGGAAGGCGGTGGCAGTATTCTTGCTACTGAAGAAGGCCATTTTAATCGCGGTGAAATCAGCGATGACTGGCGTTTGTCCTGCCAAGTAGCAGTGAAGCAAGATCTTAAAATTGAAGTGCCTGACGATGCTTTGGGCGTCCAGCGTTGGGAGTGCGAAGTCACCTCCAACCCGAATGTCGCTTCCATGATTAAAGAGTTGAACCTGAAGCTTCCTGAAGGTGCAGATGTCGCCTTCAGAGCCGGTGGTTATGTTCAATTAGAAGTGCCTCCTTACAAGATGGAGTGGACCAGTATTGATGTTCAAGAGGAATATCGAGAAGACTGGGATAAGTTCAACTTTTGGGGTTTGAAGTCAGACGTCAAGGACACTACGATTCGCGCTTATTCTATGGCGAACTATCCCGAAGAGCGCGGCATACTGAAGTTCAACATTCGTGTTTCGCCTCCGCCACCAAGAATGGATCATCTACCACCTGGCGCGATGACCTCTTATGTAGCGAACTTGAAAGAAGGCGACAAGCTGACCGTATTTGGTCCTTATGGCGACTTCTTTGTGAAGGATACGCCTGCGGAGAAGATTTGGATTGGCGGCGGTGCAGGTATGGCGCCACTCAGATCGCATATTTTTGATGAACTCAAGCGCAAGGGTTCTACCACTAAGATGAGTTATTGGTATGGCGCGCGCTCTCTGAAAGAAATGTTTTATAAAGAAGAGTTCGATCAACTTGCTGCTGATAATGAAAACTTCAAATGGCACATAGCCCTTTCTGATCCTCTTGAAGAAGACAATTGGGATGGTTATACGGGCTTCATCCATAACGTGGTTTTTGAGAACTATCTGAAGAATCACCCGAATCCCGAAGACTGCGAGTTTTACATGTGTGGACCGCCAATGATGGCCCAAGCTGTGCAAAATATGCTCGAAGACTTAGGTGTCGAACAGGAAAATATCGCCTTCGATGATTTTGGCGGCTAAACATTAGATTGCAACTTTTACACTGGCTAGGAATGCCTAGCCAGTAGCTTGAGTTGTGCGGCTCATTACTTACTGATTCTCTGTCCACGATTTCCCTCCTTAGTTTTCTCTTTTTCTTAGCCCTTCTTCTTAGCTCTCTTTTTTTGCTCTCTTTCTTAGCGCGCCCTCTTAACTCCCGCTCTTAATTCATAGTCTTTGTTCACATGCGTATTGTTGATCGTTGCACACGCTATGTATTTGGCACGAAAATCTTCCTCCACAAGACGGTTCTGTTAACCTACTATTGAGCGTTAGTAGCTGGTAAAACCAATTGCTTGAGAACTCAATGGGTCGGGGGAACTATGAATTTAACAGAGCAGCAGTTGCAACAATACGTGCGTGATGGCTATTTGTTGTTGCCGAAATTAATCGAGCAAGCCTCACTAGATATCTACAATCAGCGTTTTTTATCCTTTGTAGAAGGGCGGGTGTCATTGCCTGGCGCAATGAAGGTCATGCGCGACGTGATGGTAGTAAAAGGCGCAGTTCAGCCGGCAACCAAGTTACATGGCGTGAACAAGCTATTTTGCTTGGAAGACGATGCACTGCTGTTTGATTATGCGAAACACCCTGAATTACTTAGCGCGATTCAAAGCTTAATTGGCTCATCAGTCTACACCCTCACCAGTAATGTGTTTAATAAGCCGCCTCAAGTAGACGGACGACATCCTCTGCACCAAGACCTGCGCTATTTCAAATTACGTCCAGAAAACAAAATTGTTGCTGCATGGACTGCGATATTGCCGGCAACTCGAGAGTCCGGTTGCCTTTGTGTCATTCCGGGATCTCACCGCAATGGGCTGCTGTCTCATGACACGCCAGATTGGGAGTTTCTTAATAGTGGTTTTTTCGGCACCGCGGATGTTGATATTGATCAACGCCAGCATGTAGAAATGCAGCCTGGTGATACGTTGTTGTTTCACCCTTTGTTAGTGCATGGATCTGGGCGTAATAAAAGTACGGGATTTAGGCGTTCAATCTCTGTACATTTCGCGTCTGGCGAGTGCGTGTCGCCTCGAGCTGACTGGCAAACAACGGGTCACACACGCCGTATCAGTTAATTTTTTTATTCTTTTTGCGAGATCGCTGAGCGTTAACACTGCTTAGTAGTCTGTTATTCACATTTGAATTATTGGATTTCTCTATGAGCAAAGTCGCTATTGCAAACTTACTGCTACTGATAACAGCGGCTATTTGGGGATTTGGTTTCGTCGCACAAGTGATGGGCATGAACTATTTGGGACCCTATGCTTTTATTGCTCTGAGATTTTTATTGGGTGCGGCTAGTCTTATACCAGTGATTTATTTTATGCATCGACGCACACCTTTTGATATGTCGGATAGACGCTCGCTTTGGCTGGGTTCCGGCGTCCTTGGGGTAATACTTTTTACCGCAGGATCTTTGCAGCAGGTGGGTCTTTTATATACCACTGCGTCGAATGCTGGTTTTATTACCGGTACTTACATGGTGATTGTGCCCATCCTTGGCTTGATCCTAAAATATCAGACCGGCTTAAACACTTGGTTGGGGTGTTTTTTGGCCGCAGTGGGTTTGTATTTGCTGAGTGTCAAAGAAGGTTTGAGTCTGGGCTACGGCGACGGCTTGCAGCTGTTGGGGGCGGTTTTCTGGGCTGCCCACATATTGGCTATTGATCATTTTATTCAGCGCGCGCCTGGGTTACTGCTGGCGTTTGGGCAGTTTCTTATCTGCGGTGTTTTGGCGCTCTGCGTTTCCTCGGTCTTAGAAGTCACTACATATGATTCAGTGATCAGTGCCGTGAATGTACTTATCTACGCTGGCATAGTTACAGTCGGCGTTGCGTATACCTTGCAGGTTATAGCCCAGCAAGATGCTAAGCCCTCCCATGCGGCAATTATTCTTAGTTCAGAGGCCGTATTTGGCGCTGTGGGAGGCGCACTGCTACTAGACGAAGTGTTGTCTCAGCGAGAACTGTGGGGTTGTGCACTAATGCTCTGTGGCATGGTTATCTCGCAGGTTTCTTGGGCCGACCTAACCGGTTCAAAAGACAACCCTGAGGGCCAGAGCGAATCTTAGAATAGGGGTCTAATTTCGCTTTGAGCAAAATGTGCAAATCAATATTAGGTGGCTGCACTAAAGAATACACAGCTTGGACAATTAGCATCAGCTATAAGTTCATCTTCTTGAGTCTGGTATTGCGGCGATGGATTCCGACCTAGCCGATCATCTGCAGATTCCGGGTTAGCTGTAGTTTTTGGCCGCATTACGCCGTCTTTCCAAGAGTCATCGAGGGACCATCGCAAGTCTAGATCTGTGATAGTACCGGGCTCAGTCATTTCTTGAAGCGCTATAAGGGCCTGCTGCATAACGGATTTTTGTTCAACTGAATCGTTCTCACGACCAGCAGTTTGGCCTAGGGGATAATCTAGATAAATTGCTCGCGGCGGGTTTACGGCTTGGGTGATCGACCGCGCACTGCTCAACGTAACTGTTGCTATACCGAGTTCTTCTAGTTGTCTCGCTATCAGTCCCACGGACTGATGACAAACGGGTCAGACCGGTACAAGGACCACAACATCCACTTCATCCTTTATGACTCGGTTGGCAAGTTCTGGGGCCAACTGACTGCTGACTTTGCGGCTGGAATAGATGCCCCCCATAAACGTATAGGCGTTCTGGGCAAACTCGCCAATTGCGCCTTCATCAGCTAACGCTTGTAGTCCTTCGTTAGGGAATACCACATTCGGGTCCTTGCGCGCCGCGGTCATATCGTAGGCAAAATGCGTAATTCGCAGGTCGCTCTTTGGCGTATCGGATCGAATGATGCGAAAACTGGTGTCATCTTCGTAATGAAAGGCAATCTGTCCCTTTTTATAAATGCCACCCGAACAAATCAAAGCCACCTTGCATTGGTTCAAAGGCTTTTTTAACGGGGTCCAAGGCGGCGCACTGAGGTTCTCTACCCATCTGTAGGCAGGATAGTTAAGGGCAGCGTACTGCGCTCTGGTGCGTTCTATATAGTCGATTGGCTTAGTCTTTTGCATATTCAACACGTTAAGGTATGTAGGTCTTGTGGGCAATAAAGAATCCACCTGCGAAGGCGAGACCAAAATATGCCTAAGCCAAGGTTTTGCATCAGCCCCAAGCGCATTTGCTTGAATGGCAATATTTGGTAGAACTGCCGAATAGAACCATTTATTGGCACTAGAAGTTACGGCAGACTAACAGACAAATAAAAAGGGAGAAAATACGTGGTTGCTAAAGCTAAGCAAGTGGGAGAGCAAAGGTACCGAGAATCCTATGGAAGGTATTTAGAAGATTTTGTTGTGGGCGATGTATATGAGCACCGGCCTGGACGCAGCATTATTGAGTCAGACAACACGTGGTTCACCTTGCTCACCATGAATCAGCACCCGCTGCATTTCGATAAAGCCTATGCGGAAAAAACCGAATTCGGACAGGTTTTGGTTAATTCCTGTCTCACAATTTCCATCGTCACTGGTATGAGTGTCTCAGATGTATCGCAAAAAACCATTGCCAACTTAGGCTGGGACAAAGTGCGTTTAACCGGGCCGGTGTTTATCGGCGATACCCTATATGCGGAGTCTACGGTTCTGAGTAAACGCATGTCTGGCAGTCGGCCCCACCAAGGCATTGTCACTGTGGAAACGCTCGGCAAGAACCAACGAGGCGATCAGGTAATTAGTTTTCAGCGGTCCATGCTGATCCCGGAAACCGGTCATGCTGTGGATGATCAGATAGCCTATTGATTAATTATGAAAGTTGGCTTCGTTACTAGGTAGCAGGGAAGGTGCGATGTGGCGACATTGTGGCTGTCATAACGATGGTCACGGCCAAACTATCAAGAGGGCAGGCGGTCAGCTATAGAAGAAGTCGAAAAGTCTTTGGGCTGGGGTGATCGGGCGGGAGATTAGAGCAGACCAATACGCTTGGACTTGAAAAATAGGTTGCTCACGTTTGGGTTCAGAATGAGCGAGCTAACTAGAACGTGATGTCGGAGTTCGAGTTGGCGCTGCTAAGCTGCGTAGACCAATGTTGCAATGTCATTCGCTTGGAGCTGTCTGTTGCGTCCTGTAGCGGTTTGCACAAGAGTGTTGGCGATAATTGCCTCAGCAGTTTGGCGGCAAGTACCGCATCCTGTGCTGACCTGCAGTACTTCTTGAACATCTTCAATATCACGCGCACCAGCTTTAACAGCGTCGGCTATTTGTTGGTCAGATACTGCGTTGCAAATGCACACGAACATAAGGAAATCCATTGGATGAACACTAGATGCTATTCTAAGTGGTAATCATTCTTGTTTGCAATACGTTTTTTAATAGTGATCTTATTACGACATGAGAATGGTTCACTAATGAGATTGATTATCGTTATAAATCAATGGCTTAGGTTATATTTTGTTGCTTTCGCCAAGACCTTGGTGCATGCTGGTTGCTCCGCACATTATGAGACATGAGAAATGAAAACGCTTGACCCAAAAACGATCGTCCTGCTCAACGCGGTTCTGAAAAACGAGCTAACCGCCATCAATCAATACTTTTTGCACGCCAAAATGCTTGATGACTGGGGTCTAAAGCGTTTGGCCAAGTATGAGATGAGTGAGTCTATTGATGAGATGAAGCACGCGGATATGCTGATGGAAAGAATTCTGTTTTTGGAGGGTTTGCCGAATTTACAAGAACTGGGCAAATTGATGATCGGGCAGACTGTGAAAGAAATGCTGGAGTGCGATCTAGCGTTAGAAATGATTGCGCTGCCAGACTTGCGGGCCGGTGTTGCCCATTGTGAAAGTTGCGGAGACTATGTTTCGCGACAGCTTTTCAAAGACATTCTTGAGTCTGAAGAAGAGCATGTGGACTATTTGGAAACTCAGCTCGGGTTGATTGAAAAAACCGGCGTAGAAAACTATATTCAGTCGCAAATTGGCACAGAGTGACTTAACTGAATGAAATTGCGCATGCTCGGCGACAGTCTTCGACTTCGGCTCACAATGAGCGAGACACAATCCATTGGTGAAGGTCAAAGTGTTGCCGAAACGACGAGCTTCCCTGATGGCTCGGTAATGGCATATGTATTGTCTGTGGCGGGCGAGCAAGTGAGCGCCGGTATGGCTATGCATCAGGGCCAGCACCAACTGCTAATAAAAATCCCTCTTTCGCTTGCCGAGCATTGGAGCCATTCAACGGATGTGGGCCTTGGCGGCGATGAACCTCTTTATATTGATGGTTTACAGATTCTCATAGAGAAAGACTTTGACTGCGTATCTCCCAGGCTAGGCGATGAAGGCCGAGACACATTTCCCAATCCCTCGCATTCCGACTGTTGAAAGCTGAGGACGGTTTAGTCTTGGGTCTGTTGCAGCTCAGTGAGTGTATTAATGTTCAAAAATTGCCCTGTATCGTTATAACGAACCGTGACACAACGAAGTGATGCCAGCCATCGGTGCACGCTAAATTCCCCCGTCTGCAAATAGGCTCGCAGATTCTCTGCACATGATGTACGTATCAGACTCAGCAATGGCTGTAAGCGCTGACCGTCGTGAATAACAACACTGTCCACTGCCGCGCCATGTTCGTCACCTTGTTCAGCAACTTTGCGAATGGCCTCATGCCAGGATTGTTCGAGGAAGGGCATATCTCCTGGGCATACAAGTAACCATTCGGTTTGCGCGTGTCCTATGCCTGCCAGTACACCCAATAACGGACCCGAGCCTACTGCCGGTTCGTCTGCGATTACAGGGCCGCGTTGCTGGTATTCGGCAATACTGCGGTTGGCGCTGATGAGCAGCGGTGAATGAACAGGCAGGGTGGCGATGACGTGGTCTAGCATAGGTATCACAAGGCCCGCCTTTTCAATCAGCTGCAATGGCTTATCCACGCCCCCCATGCGACTTCCCGCGCCACCGCATAAAACCATAGCGGTAATTTTTGTTTCTGCTAGCACCCAGTTTCTCCAGGGTTAATGAGGCCAAATGCTACCCTTGGCATCGAACTATTAAGTAGCCTAGCATCAGTTGCAGTCAGCTGGTTTAATGAATCAGTACGGTTATGCAATATTCAGTTTAGGGGGGCTTTGCAGTGAGTTATCGTCAAGAGGTGGACAGTTACGATGTGTTAATCATCGGCGCGGGCAGCAGCGGTTGTGCCATTGCGGCAAGAGTTTCTGAAGACCCCAATTTACGCGTCGCATTAGTAGAAGCGGGCCCAGACTATGAACGCCTGCAAGATACGCCAGATGATTTGGTCAATTCCCACAACAATTCCTACAATGACCATGACTGGGGTTTAGCCTATGAACCCACCAACGGGCGTAGCGATCGTTTTCCCCGGGGCAGGGTAGTTGGCGGATCATCCGCGGTAAATACCACCATTGCGTTAAGAGGTATGCCTGAAGATTATGATGAATGGGCAGCGTTGGGTAATCCCGGGTGGGCATGGGCCGATGTATTGTCAGGTTTTAAACGCCTTGAACGCGACTTAGATTTTCCTGACGCGCCTTATCATGGCGACAGTGGACCAATTACCATTCGTAGATATCCTCCTGCGGAGATGGTCAAACAACAGCAAGCTTTTTTAGATTCAGCTGAAGAATTAGGCTATCCCTATTGCGCCGATGCCAACGACCCTGATGGTTACGGGGCCGGGCCACACCCAATGAATAAGTTGGGTAGGCTGCGTATATCAGCAGCTGTCGGCTATCTTGCCTCAGCAAGAATTCGTCCCAATTTAGATGTTTTAGCCAATACGCTGACGCGCCGTCTAATTGTACACAATGGCCGCTGCTGCGGCGTAGAAGTAGAAAATGCAGTAGGTGAAATTCAAGTAATTAAAGCCAATCTTGTTGTGCTATCTGCCGGTGCACTAATGTCTCCAGCAATACTCGTCCGCTCAGGAATAGGCGCTAAAACACTGGTGGAAAGTTTGGGTATTGAACCAGTGGCGGACATGCCCGGCGTTGGCGAAAACCTTTCTGATCACCCGGCATTGGGAGTAATTTGTGAGGTTAACGACGCCTCTCTCATTGATTTCGACCAGCCCATTATTCAAACCATTTTGCGTTATACCGCTCAAGACGGGAAAAAGCGCAATGATCTACAGATTGAGCAAATCAGTTTTGCTGGTCGTCGCGGTAGCAAGCCAATGTTTATGTTAGCGCCGGTGCTGGAGTATCAATATGGGCGGGGACGGCTTACGTTTAGTTCCGCAGATCCCAAACAAGGGCCGGGTATTGAAAATCATTTTTGTGAAGACCCTCGGGACGCAAGCCGGCTGGCAGAATGTGTGCAAGATACTTTGGCGTTTACCCAATCCGGGGCTTTGGCAGATATGATTAAGTCGGTCACTTTCCCAGACTTAAGTCGTGGTGTTGCCCAAGAAGATTTGGAAAAGCTATGCCGTAAGTTTGCTGGGTCTGGATACCATCCTTGCGGTACCGCGAAAATGGGGCCTGTGGAAGACGCTATGGCCGTAGTAGACCATAGAGGTCGGTGTCACAAAGTGGCCCAGTTGGTTGTGGCAGATGCTTCAATTATGCCCGCTGTGCCGCGTGCCAATACTAATCTGACTTGTTTTATGATCGGTGAGCAAATAGGCGAGTGGATAAGAACCAGCAAGAGCGAATATGGTCTTTAATAGATACTAGGCTGCAGAACAAATAGAACGAATAGAACGAATAGAACGAATAGAACGAATAGAACGAATAGAACGAATAGTAAAAGACTATAGGCAGAGACAATGAACGATCTAATTTTCCGTAACGTAAATATTTTGGATGGCACCGGCGCGCCAGCTTTCAACGGCGACGTCAGTGTCAAAGAGGGCCGCATTAACGAGGTTGGGGATGTTGTTGAAGGGTTGGTATCAGGTGGTAGAGAAATTGACGCCGGTGGCGCCACGTTAGCGCCGGGTTTGATCGATACCCACGCCCATGACGATGGGGCCTTTTTTCGTCACCCAGGAATGGAGTTCAAACTCGCCCAAGGTGTGACCACAGTAGTCAGCGGTAACTGTGGTTTCTCGGCTATACCTGCCGATCCAACTCAAGATTCTGTTGCCGCAAGTGGTGGTATTCTGGCTGGTCTAGAAGGCCAGTTTACGGATCTCGACGGCTACTTTGCCGCGGCCCTAGAGCGAGGGCCTGCTATTAACAATATGATGCTGGTGGGTCACAACACAGTGCGCTCCTTGGTCATGGGCGGAGAAAAACGCGCCCCAACAGATACTGAAATTGCCCTAATGCAGCAGCATGTAAGTCATGCGTTAGCGCAGGGGGCTTGTGGTTTTTCCAGTGGTCTTATTTATCGCCCCGGTCGCTACAGTGAAACTGCGGAGGTCATTGAGTTGGCCAAGATGGCTGCACCCTTTGATGCGCTGTATACCACGCATATGCGAAACGAGGGAGATAAGTTGTTAGAAGCTGTGGAAGAGAGTTTAGCCATTGCTAGAGCCAGTGATGTGCATCTGCATATATCCCATCATAAGTCTGCGGGTAAGCCGAACTGGGGCAAGGTTAAGGCCTCGCTGGCTCGCGTAGACGAGGCGTTATCCCAAGGCCAAAGGGTTACCCTAGATGTTTATCCTTACACCGCAGGTAGTGGAAGAATGATCGAATACTTTGACCTAGAGCGCGTCAACGAAGGCTTTGCCGAGGTGGTACGTATCGCCAACTGCAAAGCCTTTCGGCATTACGAGGGGCGTATGTTGGTCGACATTGCGAGCGAGGAAGCCATCAGCTTAACCGATTTGGTGAAGAAAATTTTGACCGCGCCTAACGGTGATCGCACTCTATGTATTCATTTTATTATCGACGAGAATGATGTGGAAACTAACCTCGCTCACGCTGACATGATGGTGGGGAGTGACGGTATTCCAGACCTTCGTGGTAAACCTCACCCCAGATTGTTTGGCACATTTCCACGTGTATTAGGACACTATGTACGTGAGCGCGGTGTGCTCAGTTTGCCTGAGGCAGTGAGGCGTATGACCTCATTATCTGCGCGCACATTCGGTATGTTAGACAGAGGTGAGATTAAATCCGGTTATCATGCGGATTTAGTTTTGTTTCAGCCGGACACTATTATTGATCGCGCTACTTATGATGAGCCTATGGAAGCGCCTGCTGGTATAGACATGGTGGTAGTGAATGGTCAGATTGCGTTAGAAGGCGATCAACACAGTGGTGTTGGGGCGGGGCAAATGCTGCGCTACCGCCGCGGTGCATTTGCTTAACCAAATTTTTGTAATAGCTTGGCTATAGCTGGGCCTGTGCGAGCAACAAGCAAAGCCGCCGGGTTTGGCCCTTCTGAGATCTCAGCGGTGCGGGGTTGATGCTGAGTAGCATGCTAGCCATCTGCTGATTGAGGGACGTAGAGCAGCGTGCTGATTTTAATTTTATGTTTAAGGGCTCTTGTAATCTAACAAGTCAAATACACCTTCTTCGCGAAGTACGCGCATGCCTAAACGTTGGCTAGAAACGCCGGAGCGTAGAAGGTAGTCGAAGCGTAGCTTTCCTTCGCTTTCGTCAGCTTCAAAGTATTGGCAATCAATTTGTTCCGTCACTGTTAACTCATCACTCAGTTCGATTAAGTGCGACGAAAACATAAATAGACATCTTGTTTGGTAGAAAATCGTTCCAAAATTGCTAAGGATGCATCTAGCGCATCTTTAACATTGGTCCCTTTGAACGGTTCGTCCAGTAGGGCTATAACTCGATTGCCGTCTGCAATGGCTTGTGCCACGGCTTTTGCCCGTAACGCCTCAGCGCGAAAATAACTGACACCATTGTGTAAATCATCGCTCAATGAGATCGCACTGAACAAATGTTGGGCTGGTGTGAATTTGAAGCTCTTCGCCGGTACCCCCATACCTAGATGGGCAAAGTATAATGCCGTTGCGATTGCGCGCAGGTAGGTGGTCTTGCCGGCCATGTTCGGACCGGTCAAAAATAACACACGCTGGCTTTGGTCCAACGCCGCAGCATTTGGCACAGGGTCAGGCACAAAGGGGTGTACTAAGCCTTCAGCGTGAACAGCCAACGGACCTTCTGTAAGCTCAGGCATGACGAAATTGTTTTGCGCTGTAACGTCTGCCAATGCGATTAACGCATCAATTTCAAAGACCAGTTTCAGAATTCTGTTTATTGCCACTTTTTCATTTAAGCGAAAAGTTTGATCCAGCCTGAGAATTTTCCAAAACCAACCGACCACATCGTCGTCAGCTAGTGCGTGCAAGTTTGGTCGGTTCAAAATTTCGCGCATTTCGTCTAAGTAAGGCGCTATCTCGCCGACAACAGCACGTAACTCTGGTTGATTTACAAACGCTTTTGCCTTGCGGATGAGTCCATTAGTGATCTGTACGCCAGTGATGATTTTGTAGTAGTAACGATCGTGGTTCGAGCGCAGTGATAGAGCACTAAAGCCAAACTCTATTGGGTTGCGATCCAAGATCACCGGCATAACTTCGTGGAGATATGTGTGGGCGCGATCCATGGTGTAAGCGGATGGGAGTTTAGAAAAAGATTCGCGATGTCGTATTACAAAGGTAATGGCAATTTGAGTGTCGTGTATCCGCGCTACACTAGACCAAGGCTGGTGCATACGTCTATGCAGCACATTTGCGCCACCATCGCTGCGGGTCAAATTGCAAAAGTTGAACAGCGATTGGTCAGCGGAGTTAGACGCGAAAATTTCCAAATCTTTTAGCGTGTGCTTATCAAGTACCAAAATATCAGTGTCCAATCGAACCTTCCTTACTCAAGCCAAAAGAATACTCAGCGGCAGACGCTGCCCAGATTAGGTTCTGCCCACGGGCTCTGCTCATCATTCCGTTATTACACGCTTCAGCAAACGCATCAGCACCTTGTGCACAGACCCGCCTGTAAGTTTGTTCATGACTTCATGTGTACAATTACCTCGATATTCTAACGTATGAATATCTATAACGCGCTTATGAGTTCGCTGTCGATGTCAGTAGGTAGGCATTGCAATGCGCTGATTGCCCTCCAATACCACACTCGGTTTAAGACGACCATCAGCCTTGCCTTCAACGGCACAAAAAAGCAGACTTCGCGTTGCTAAAATTTTCGCCAGAATGTTCTGGCCCGCTAAGACCTATGGAGTAGTTATGACCTTTCTAACAAGAAATCTAAGCAATCACGTGTTGACGCTCACTATGTCCAGTCCCGACACGCGCAACGCGTTGACAGGACCGGACCAGTTTGAGGATTTTGAGCGCACCTGTGACGAAATCAATGACAATAAGTCAATTCGTGCAGTGGTCTTAACGGGCGAGGGTTCAGCTTTCTGTGCCGGCGGTAATGTTAAAGATATGCGAGATCGCACTGGCCTTTTTAGTGGCGACCCCTATGACCAAGCGGATTCTTACCGACGCGGTATCCAGCGTATTCCTCGAGCAATTTATGCGTTGAATGTGCCTATTATCGCAGCGGTTAACGGTCCAGCGGTAGGCGCGGGCTGTGATTTAGCAACAATGTGCGACATTCGTATCGCCAGTGAAAAAGCGATGTTTGCTGAAAGCTTCGTTAAGCTGGGCATTATTCCTGGTGATGGCGGCGCTTGGTTTTTGCCAAGAGCAGTTGGCTATTCGAATGCTTGCCTGATGGCTTTTTCTGGCGAACCGGTTAAGGCAGATGCGGCTTTGCGCATGGGTTTGGTGTCTGAAGTAGTGGCGCCAGAAGAGTTACTTGCTCGAGCCCAAACTATTGCTGCCGGTATTGCTGCTAATCCGCCTCATGCGGTACGTCTGACTAAGCAATTAATGCGTGCCAGTCAAAATGCTACGTTAGATGAGTTGCTTGATAAGTCGGCGGCATTTCAGGCCGTTTGCCACGCGGAACCTGATCATATGGAAGCAGTTAACGCTTTCTTTGAAAAACGCCCCGGCAACTATCGCGAGCAGTAGGTCAATAAAAGCAAATATACGACCGATAGGGCATTCACCTATTGGTCGTTCTGCTAGTCCAGCCACTTAATCGCGCGAATGAGTTCATTGTCAAAACCATGGCTGGTGTAGAGGCTTTTCGCACGCTGATTTTTGTTGAATACGTGAAGTGACAGCGAGTGGGCGCCGCGCTTCCTAACTGTGTCCTCCGTATGCTGTAACAGCATTCGTCCCAGCCCCATTCCGCGGGCCTCGGGTGACACAACTATGGCTTCAAGGTGCGCGCTTGGTGCGTGGCTAAGCAGTTCTTCGCGCATCGTAATAAGCACGAGTCCCAAGATATGATCGTCTTCGCCTACCACAACATGCAAAAACGATTGATCTGCGTTGCCTGCCAATACGGCTTGCAACAGAGGCACGTCTCCTAGCCAAAGGTCTTCCGGTTGGCGCGCCTCCGGAATGTCAAAATCGGCAAGTAAGGGTAGTAATTCAAGCAGCCTAGCCTGATCTTCGGCCCTCGCTGGACGGATATTAGTATGGCTCATAGATGTATCTGATACTTATAGTGTGAGTCGGGGTTTAAGCCGCTATTCTAGGCGCCAGACGTAGTGTTGTCAGTTCTCTCATTAAGGTTTTTAAATGGCGCAATCTTCGGACTTTTTCTCCTCGCGTACGGCGATTACGTTGGTTGTGGCTAATATGATTGGTACGGGTGTGTTCACCAGTCTGGGATTTCAATTATTAGACATTCGTTCTGCACCCATTATTTTGGCATTGTGGTTTATTGGTGGGGTCGTCGCCCTTTGTGGGGCGCTGTGTTACGCAGAGTTGGGTGCCGCACTGCCAAGATCTGGGGGTGAATACAATTTTCTCAGTCGCATTTATCACCCGAGCGCAGGCTTTGTTTCTGGTTGGGTTTCGGTAACCGTAGGTTTCTCGGCGCCAACCGCTGCCGCCGCTATCACCGCTGCCACTTACTTCAAATCCGTTTTTCCCGATGCGCCAGTGATGCCCATTGGTATTGGGTTGGTAGCTGCTATCGGTTGTCTGCATTTTGGTAGTCGCAGTAATAGCGCAAATTTTCAGCAGTTGTTTACCTCAATTAAGATTGTGCTCATTTTTGTCTTTATTGCTGCAGCGTGGTGGCAGGTGGATCAGTTACAAGTAATTACATGGGTACCCACAGCCCAAGATTTTTCTTTTGTCGGTACAGGTGCCTTTGCCGTGGCTCTTATTTATGTGAACTACGCCTACACTGGTTGGAACGCTGCTACTTATTTGAGTGGTGAGGTGAAAGATCCTGCCAGAGCGTTACCGCGTATTTTGATCATTGGCACAGCTTTGGTGACGGTACTTTATTTACTACTCCACGCCATGTTTTTGTCCGTTGCGCCCATGTCGGCAATGGCCGGTAAAGTTGACATCGGTTTTGTAGTGGCAGGTTTTGCCTTTGGCCAGACCGGTGCAAAGGTAGTGGGGATAATGCTGAGTATTTTGCTGATCTCAACGGTCAGCGCCATGTTGCTTGCGGGGCCGCGGGCTTTGCAGGTTATGGGGCAAGATTTTCGCCTTTTTGCTTGGTTGGCCAGAGAGACTAAAAACGGTGTGCCGGCTAATGCAGTTGCGTTGCAAATGCTGATAACACTGCTACTCATCGCCACCTCCAGCTTCGAAAGTATCATTATTTTTTCTGGGACCATTCTTGCACTTAACTCGCTGTTAACTGTTTTGGGGTTGTTTGTACTGCGCCTGCGTGAGCCAGAGTTGGTCCGACCCTTCCGCATTCCTTGGTACCCGCTGCCCTTAGTGGTGTACGCAGTTATCGTCAGCTGGACCTTGGTCTACCTTGTGATTGAAAGACCCGTTGAGGTGCTCTGGGCAGTTGGGCTGATTGTGCTCGGATTAGTGTTCTATTTTTTTTCCACGCGGTTAGAACTTTTATCAGAGGAATAGAGTCGGACGAGAGGGCGGAGAAGAGCTGCTGCAGGGCGAAACCATTGGCCGCTTAGTATTTGCTGTTAAGTGGCCCTTTTATTTACATTTTTTTGCTGGGCGGTGGACGAAATCCTGTTGGTTTTCAGCTAAGGTTTCCCATTGATTTTAATCCCAGTTTTTGACCATTTTAGAGAAAGAGAATAAGTAATGAGCCAGACACCCCATTTAGCCGAAGCCATAGTAGATGGCGTAGCAACCTTGACCATGAACCGACCTGAAGCGCGTAACGCTATGACAGGCGAAATGATTCAGGGCTTGATGGAGGCGTTGCCGCGCCTAGCGATGGACACCAATGTACGTTGTGTGGTGCTTACAGGTGCCGGCAGTGCTTTTTGTGCTGGCGGCGATGTAAAAGGCTTTGCGGCAGCCGGTTCAGGTGCTTCGGCGCCGGTGAGCATAGAGCAACGAGCTCAGTCCCTTCGACCAGGCTTTGATGTGTCTCGTATGCTGTATGAAATGCCCAAGCCCACCTTAGCTGCCATTCCGGGTGCCGCGGCCGGTGCAGGGTGCTCGCTGGCCCTAGCCTGTGACCTGCGCATTGCTGTAGATAATGCAAAGATCACCACAGCTTTCTCTAAAGTAGGATTGTCTGGTGACTACGGCATGTCCTATTTTTTGCCGTTGCTGGTTGGGCATACCAAGGCTCGCGAACTTATGTTCACCGCTGAGGTTATTACTGGCGAGCAAGCATTGGCCCTCGGCATGATCAATAAATCGGTTAGCGCTGAAGAGTTCCCTGCAGCGGTACAAGCCATGGCTACCCAGTTGGCCGCTCTGCCGACAGTTGCACTGGGCTACATGAAGAAAAATTTGAATGCGAGTAATACCCAATCTCTGAGTCAGATTTTGGATAGTGAGGCTATGTCTATGGCTCGATGTTTTACTACTGAAGACCACAAAGGTGCGGCTCAAGCGTTTGTCGAAAAACGTGCGCCTGAATTTAAAGGACGATAACTATGAGTAATAACGCCGGTTCGACGGCATGGGGTTCAACGGGCGGATTTTTAATGGCTTCCATCGGCTTTGCCGTTGGTCTGGGTAATATTTGGCGCTTTCCCTATGTCACCGGTGAAAATGGCGGCTCTGCTTTTGTCATCGTCTATCTGGGCTGTGCGTTCCTAATTGGCGTGCCAATTTTGATGGCTGAGATCATGTTAGGGCGCAGGGGCGGCTTTAGTCCGTCAGCCTCTATTAACGCAGTAGCCGGTGACGCAGGTTTATCCCGCCACTGGTCTTGGGTGGGCGTTCTCAATGTAACAACGGCATTCCTCATTCAAATGGCCTACGCCGTGGTGGCCGGTTGGGTACTTTATTATTTCTACTTGGCCCTGACCGGACAAATGCCCGGCGCAGATAGCCTTACCGCCAAAGCAACCTTTGATAACCTATTACTCAATGTTCCCACCTCAATATTTTGGACCGTCTTGTCACTGGTCACGGCCGGAGCCATTATTTGTGCAGGTGTACAGCAGGGGATTGAGCGCGCGGTAAAAATACTTATGCCAACGCTATTCGCATTGTTGCTGGTATTGTTTGTCTTCAATATTTTCGCTGGCGGTGTGCCCGAAACTTTGGCCTATTTGTTTTTGCCAGATTTTTCTAAGATCAGTGCGGACACTTTTCTTGCAGCGTTGAGCCAAGCATTTTTCTCTATTGGCGTAGCCATGGGTGGCATGATGATGTTTGGTGCTTATTTGCCTAAATCTATTTCTGTTGCCAAATGTGCTCTGATCATTGTCGCCGCAGATACTGGCGTGGCACTGCTTGCTGGGCTGGTGATTTTCCCCATGGTGTTCAATAACGGTATGGCACCGGATGCTGGAACGGGGCTCATTTTTCTTACCCTGCCTTTGGCTTTTCACCAGATGTGGGGCGGGGATGTGGTGGCAGTACTGTTCTTCCTGCTGCTTTCGGTTGCGGCGGTGACTTCTATGGTGGGGCTTGCGGAACCGATAACGGGTTCTGTAATGCAGTGGCTGAAAGTTTCGCGGATTAAGGCCACGTTATTGGCAACGGCGACGTTAATGCCGTTCAGTATTATGAGCGTACTCACCTATAACCATTGGGCAGAGGTTGCGCTCTTTAATCGCTCGCTGGGCGCTCTGGTTGACTATATTCCTAATCAAGTCTTCTTGCCTTTAGGTGGGCTGCTCATAGCGCTTCTAGTTGCATGGTTTTTGCCCAAACATGTCTCTGCAGATGAACTGGCAATTGAAAATCCGCGTTATTTTAGTATTTGGTATCAATTGATGCGCTTTGTTGTTGTGCCTGCGATATTTGTCATTTTAATAACGACGATCTAGTGGCCCAAATTTGTCCTGCCTAGCTTACTGAGAATAGATTTTTTTCTAACGGGTTTTATTAATAGATTTGGGGATTGTTTAGTGGAGTTGAGCTATCGAGGTAGTGTGAATAGCTGGGAGTGTGATGAAAATAATCACCTAAACGTGCGGTTTTGCGAACAAAAATTATGGCAAACCCTGTCAACTGGGCTTATTGGCAGTGGCCTGTTGCGTGCAAATGAAGTGGACTCGCTATTGTCGCGCACTACCCGGCAGCATTCGCGCTTTCAAAATGAATCAAGGTTGGCTGCGCCGTTAAGCGGCTATTTCGGTGTTGTGCAGCATGATGAGTTTAATGTGGTTGCTGAGTTGCGTAATGACGCAACGGGCGAGGTGGCTTGTTCGGCGTTGTATCAGGTAGCAGATTTGTCTTTAGCCAATGCTAGCGTACTTGAGCCGGCGCAGTCTTTGACCCACGCTTTGCCCAGAGGTATTGCCCAAGACCTGCCTTTCGCGCAACTCACAATGCCCCAGGCACTCGCGCAGGGCTTTCGGCCGATAGGCCAGGGTATTATCCAAGCGGAGGAATGTGCTGGATCAGGGCTATTAATGCTGCACAATTACATGGGGCGTATATCCGACTCAATGCCGCATTTGTGGAGCGGTTTTGAAGACGGTTCTGCGCCAGATCCAGATGAAGGCGGGGCAGTTTTAGAGTTTCGCAAACGGTTTTATAACCCGTTGGCGGTGTCTGATCGCTACGTGGTGGTTTCGGGCATGATTGACGTTGCACCTAAGGTGCAGCAATTTGGCCACTTGATGTTCAACGTGGAAACACAGCAATGTAGTCTTTCCGCTCACGCTGTGGCGGTACGCATGGATCTGGTGGCGAGAAAGGCTAAAACTCTAAGCCTAGGAGACCAGACACGACTGAGCGCGCTGTGCATTGAACGCCTCTAAAGTATTTAGAGAATTGGCCCGCTGCCATGTAATTCTTGCCGTTCCTCAGTCCGCGTCAGCAGCGGAGTAACTGGGTCTGCGTTCTCGTCTGAGATACTCAGCCTTTGATTGCAGGTGCGGTTGCAACATCCGACAGCCTAACTAACAATATAAATTGCTCACGGTAATCCGGTAACTATGAACATATACGAACAAGATCTAGACGCTAACTCCGCCAATTTTACGACGCTATCGCCCATATCTATGATGCGCAGGGCGGCCTCTATTTATCCAGATAAGCCCGCCGTAGTTTACGGTAAGCGCTCTGTTTCTTGGGGCGAAATTTATGTGCGTTGTGCCAGCGTTGCCGCTGCATTGACCCAGCGCGGTTTAGGTCGTGGCGATACAGTTGCCATACTCAGTGCAAACTTACCTGAAATGTTTGAGGCGCATTTCGCTGTGCCCATGTGCGGCGCTGTGCTCAATGCCATCAATATGCGCTTAGATGCGGCCACCGTGGCATTCATTTTGGAACATGGGGAAGCCAAATTGCTCATGGTAGACAAAGAATTCGGTCCCCTCGCTGAGGCAGCATTGAGCCTTATGTCGGCGCCGCCACCGGTGATTCATATTGACGATGCCACTTATCCTGCAGGCAACTTGGTTGGCGACGAAAACTATGAAGATTTAGTACGCCAGGGCGCCGATTCTCCCTGGACAAATATTTCCGCAGATGCGAGCGACTTTTTACCCTTAAACGAATGGGATGCCATAGCACTGAACTACACCTCAGGTACCACAGGCAATCCAAAAGGCGTGGTCACGCATCACCGTGGCGCTTATCTCAACGCGATATCTAATGCGTTAACCTGGAACATGGGTGACCACCCAGTGTATTTGTGGACCTTGCCCATGTTTCACTGCAACGGCTGGTGTTTTCCTTGGACTTTGGCTGCCAATGCCGGCACCTCTGTGTGTTTGCGTCAGGTACGCGATGACGCAATTTATCAGGCCATGGCCGAGTATGGGGTGACACACTTTTGCGGTGCGCCAGTAGTACTCAATACGCTTTTGTCAGCCAGTGATGAGCTGAAAAATTTGGTTAAACATGAAGTTAAAGTGATGACAGCTGGCGCGCCACCGCCCGCGGCAATTATCCAAGGCATGCAAGCCCAGGGTATGGATGTGACCCACGTTTACGGTCTAACTGAAACCTATGGGCCTGTTACGCTTTGCGCTTGGCGGGAAGATCTTTGGGGTGGTCTTGGTGATGAAGAAAAAGCCGTACTGAAATCACGTCAAGGAGTCGGCGGGCAGATGCTCGAAGGCTTGATGGTGGCAGACCCAGAGACCATGCAGCCGGTGCCCAAAGATGGGCAAACTATTGGCGAAGTTATGATGCGTGGTAACAATGTAATGAAGGGGTATTTGAAAAACCCAACGGCTACCCAAGAAGCCTTTGTCGGTGGCTGGTTCCACTCGGGAGATTTAGCGGTTTGGGCTGAAGACGGCTACATACAGATTAAGGATCGTTCCAAAGACATTATTATTTCCGGTGGCGAAAATATATCGAGTATCGAAATTGAAGATCTGTTGTTTAAGCATCCAGGCATTTTGGAAGCTGCAGTCGTAGCAAAAAGCGATGAAAAGTGGGGTGAGACGCCCTGTGCATTTGTCACGTTACGCAACCCAGATCAGCCGCTAAACCAAGATCAAGTGATCGAATACTGCCGAGATAACTTGGCGCGTTTTAAGGTGCCCAAAAATGTCATATTTACTGATCTACCAAAAACCTCCACAGGTAAAGTGCAAAAGTTTGTGTTGCGCGAATTGGCTGAGGCGCTCTAATGAATAAAGTACTCATATTTATAGTCGCCCTAGTTATTTTGGCAATCGGCGCGGCAACCTTACCTGTTGTTGAATGGCTAACCGATTTTTTTGCTTGGATTGAAAACAACAGGCAAATCTCCTGGTTAGTCTTCAGCGTATTCTATATTGCCGCGGTGGTTTTGCTGTTGCCTGGCAGCATACTCACGCTAGGCGCCGGTTTCCTCTTTGGTTTAGGTTACGGGTTTGCCATTGTTTCCTTTTCTAGCACAGTAGGCGCTGCCTGTGCGTTTTTGGTGGGGCGCTTTTTTGCTCGAGATTGGGTGGCGGATAAACTTGCGCTTATGCCGCGTTTCGCAGCCCTTGATAAAGCCATTGAAGGGCGGGGCGCTTTAGTCGTGTTTTTATGCCGACTTTCTCCAGTGTTCCCATTCAACCTCCTTAACTACGCCATGGGTTTAACCGGCGTTAAGTTTAGAACCTATGTTTTTGTCTCGTGGTTGGGAATGATGCCCGGTACGTTATTGTTCGTATACATCGGCTCTATTGCCGAAAATATTACCGGTGTATTGTCAGGTCAAATAGAAGCGCTGCCGGCCAGTAATTGGCTATTTTATGGCGGTCTGTTTGCCACACTGGTGTTAACCATTGTGATTACTCGTATATCAACAAAAACCCTGAACCAACATTTAGAGCAAGCCCAGTCCAAATCGGTCGAACAGTGAGAACAGTTTATGAGTTACCCCGGTGAACATTTTGACACCACGAGTTGGCAGCTGCTGTGCCCAACGGATTACGTAAACCCAATACCGAAAGCTAAATATCATTTGGTGGTAGTGGGGGCTGGCCCTGCGGGTTTAATCAGCGCTATTGGCGCCGCTGGGCTTGGTGCCAATGTTGCACTTATTGAGCGGCATCGCATGGGCGGAGATTGCCTGAACGTGGGCTGCATGCCGTCTAAAGCGCTGCTGTCTTATACTCAAGAAACTCCTAACGCAGATTTTGATGGCGCTTTTTCTTGGCTTAGAGAAGTGCGCGCAGGTATTGCGCCACACGACTCAGTCGAGCGCTATAGCGAAATGGGTGTTGATGTATTTCAAGGCGAGGCGAGTTTCAATGCTCAGGGTCTTTTGCAGTTAGATGACATCACATTTAACGCCCGGCGCATTGCGCTATGCACTGGTGCGCGGGCTGCGCTGCCGCCCATTCCCGGTCTTGATCCGGCCTTGGTACTGACTAATGAAAATGTTTTTGATTTAACTACGCAGCCGGAATCCATTGCAATTTTGGGCGGCGGGGCAATTGGCTGTGAGTTAGCGCAGGCATTTTCTCGCCTGGGTACTCGGGTAGAGTTGTTTGAACAAGCGTCTCGCTTACTGCCGCTAGAAATTCCATTAGCGGGTGAAACTTTGGCCCAAGCATTAACGGACAGCGGTGTGCGTTTGCATTTGGGCGAAGCGGTTACTGCAATTGAAGGGTCGGGCACCATTCATACCCAAAAAGGCACTGTGGTTTGCGAAAAGATTATGCTGGCTGCGGGTCGCAGGCCGAATACAGAAAATCTCAATTTGGCAGCCGCAGGGGTCAATTTAGATAGTCGCGGGTTTGTCAGTGTAGATGCAAAGCTGCGCACCACCCAAAGTCATATCTACGCGGCTGGTGACTGTGCAACTACACAGCAGTTCACCCACCATGCTGACGCTCAGGCCCGGGCTTTAATACAAAATGCTTTGTTTTTTCCTACGGCCAAAGTTTCTGGACTGGCCATACCCCATTGTACCTATACGTCTCCAGAGGTTGCCTCTATTGGCCCCTCTTTAGATGTTCTAGAGCAAACTGGCGTAGCCTATGACCGCTACGAATTTGATTTGACCGAACTGGACCGAGTAAAAGCCAAACCCTTCGCAAGTGCTGCCAAGGCGAAAGCCCAGGGTGGCTATGCCTTAGTCGTTACGAAGAAAGGTACGGATGAAATTTTAGCCGCGACAATAATCGGCGCGGATGCGGGGGAACTGTTGGCACCCATCTGTTTGATGATGTCAAATAATTTGGGCTTGTCCGCTGCACAAAAAACTATATTTAGTTACCCAACGCGCAGCGAGTTTTTGAAACGCCTAGGTGACGCATACAATAAGAGTCGTATGACTCCACGTATTGCCGCTATTTTTGCGTGGTGGTTGAAGCGCACGCTTTAAGTGCGCACTGTTTATTGATTTATTGATTTATTGATTTATTGATTTATTGATTTATTGATTTATTGATTTATTGATTTATTAGTTAGTTAGTTAGTTAGTTAGTTAGTTAATTGATCATCTAGTAAGCCAGTTAGAAACTTTGTTTGCGGCGTCTTAAGCCCTGAGTTTCAGGCCTTGGGCGACAACGATAAAAATTAGGATGAATACATGAATTGGATTAAAGCAAGTTTTGCGCTGTTGGCTAGTCTTTCCCTAGGGCTTGCCGGTTGTGGGCAACAATCTGAGCAAGGCAGCATTCAAGGCGCTGCAACGGGTAGTACCTATCAGCTAATGACTGAATATCTAGAACCCGCAGCGGATAAAATTTGGGCTTCTGCCGGCGCTATTATCACTGTTGAAGGCGAGCAAGACCTGCAGCCGACAACAGATGAGGGTTGGGCCGCTGTCGTGCATAGCGCCTCCGTTGTTGCTGAAGGCGGCAATTTGTTAATGCTAAGAGGCTACGCTGCGGATCAAGCTGATTGGGTTGAATATGCCCAAGGCATGACTCGCGCCGCCTTGAAGGCTCGCCAAGCTGCAATAGATCAAGATGCCGAAGCGTTGTTTAACGCTGGCGGAGAAATTTATAACGTCTGCCGTGCTTGTCATAACAAATATATTGTTGAAGCTGGAGGGATTTAGCGTGAGTGAGGCCACACCGGATAGATTAGGTTTGATTTCGCTTGGCTCTGTAGTTGCGGCAGCTCTGGCTTTGGTGCTTTTTGTGCTGCCTGCTGAGTACGATGTTGATCCAACTGGCGCGGGTGAGTTGATGGGCATCAAAGGCATGGCCGGATACAGTGTTGCTGCGCTGTCAAAACAGCCAGCTGGTTACCATAAGGACAGCGCGTCGTTTCCGTTGGCGCCTTTCGAATCTGTGGAATACAAATATGCCCTAGAGCAGGGCCAGAGTATGGTTTTTACTTGGCAAGCGGTCAGCGCCTCTAATGATCCTGAAGCTGAATTGATATTCGACATGCACAGTGAAGAAAAAGGTACAGAACCTGAAGACTCAGTGAGTTTTGATATTGGTCGTGGTGGCGATGCCCACGGCTCGTTTGTCGCGCCGTTTGATGGCATACATGGCTGGTACTGGGAAAACAGAACAGGAGAAGACATCGTGGTTGAACTGGTAACCACGGGCTTTTATAGCAAAGCCACAACCTATGGTCCAAATGGTGCCTTTAGTAAAACCTTCCCAAAGGTCGCAGAACAATAGGTAATTGGTAATAGCGTAGATATAGAAACGACGCAAAGCTAAAGCAGTTAGCTAAAGGATTTAGCCAGAACGATAGAAGGCCAGAAGTTGCTGGCCCTTTATTTGCTCTTTTGTGCGTGCGTGTTGGTCAGTGTTTGCCTTTTTAAAGGCAGCTAGCTAGGTGCAACCCACTGGCTGTGCACTTCATCTAAAGTGGCTCTTGGTCGTTCAGGGGGTTTTTCAGCAGCTGAGCCTATGTATATGTATCCGGCCACGCGCTCGTCTTGGTCAAGGCCTAAGGCCTGATCCACGCCTTTATCATAGGCATACCACTCGGTCAGCCACTGGGCCACAAAGCCTACTAGGTTTGCTGCGACTAAAAGATTTTGACAGGCTGCCCCTGCTGACAAAGTTTGCTCCCAAACCGGAATCTTGTGCTCGTGTTTTACTCGACTGATGACCGCGACCACTCTGGGCGCGCGTAGAAATCGAGCGCCTTCATGGGCAATCTGCGCCTCAGTAGCTTGCGGTTTTTGCGCTTTGTAGCAGCGCTCCAGTACTTCACCAAACCCAGTTCTCGCATCACCGTTAAATTCAATAAACCGCCAAGGTGCCAGTTTGCCATGATCGGGAACCCGTATGGCCGCGCTGAGTATTTTATGCATTTGCGCGTCATTGGGTCCTGGCTCGAGCATATGTATGACTTTCACGGTTCGCCGCTCAATTAACCGTTGCACTGCCTCTTCTAGGGGGTTTTCTGGATACACGTCTGTCGCCTGCTAAAACAATCTCCAATTGTAGCGAAGTTAGGCGGCCTTGAGGATTAATCCACGCAGATTTGGTAAATACCAGCGCGCAATAGATGACTTCTGATTGGCGGTCTGCTGAAATAGCCCCTCAATTATTGGGAGAGCACAATGGACGTCAAAGGTAAGAAAGCGCTGGTATTTGGGGGTACTTCAGGTATCGGTCTTGCAACGGTCATGCAGCTTCAGGCTGGAGGCGCAGATGTTGTGGCGATCAGCCGAGACCCAAGCAAAGCTGGTGACATTTCCGGTGTTACTTTGCGTGGCTGTGATGTGCGAGACGCCGATGCGTTAACTGCTTTGTTTCAAGCGGAAGGACCCTTCGACATACTCATTTCTGCTGCTACCGGTGGCAGTAGGGCCGCAGGACCATTCCTGAAAATGGACATGGCCGGATTCCAAGGTTCTTTTGACAAGCTCTGGGGCTATACCAATGTTGTGCGTTTAGGCGCAGAACACCTTTCAGAACACGGCAGCATTGTGTTGGTTAGTGGCGCGCCAGCACGTCGTGCTAAGCCAGGTCAGGCAGCTATCGCCGCTGTAGGCGGAGCCGTAGAGCAGTTCTCCCGCGCGGTAGCCGCAGAACTGGCACCCAAGCGCATTAATGTGGTCAGCCCTGGGGTAATTGATACACCGATGTTTGGTGATGATGCTGAAGCGAGAGGCAAAATGCTGGCTGGCGCCACGGGTAAAAATTTAATTCCTCGTGCTGGCACGTCAGATGAAGTAGCCAAAGCCATCGTTTTTGCAGTTGAAAACGACTTTGTTACCGGTACTACAATTGAAGTAGATGGTGGTTGGATACTGAGCTAAACAATTGAGTGCGTGTCTCAAGAGCAATGTGCTCTTGAGAAGGCTTGAACAAATAGCTTTAACAAATGGCCTGCACTGACAACCCTAGTGCAACGGTTGCGGTCAGTATTGAGTTTGGCTCCCAATTTTTACAGCGTCGCTGTATTGCTCTCCACACCTAAATACAAACGTCCAGTCAGCTCAAGCGTACTTGGCGCCACCATGATGTGCTGAGTGGTCATATGCACGTCGCGGAAGTGCTGCTGCAATTTTGAATTGTGATAAACCGCACTGCCTGCGCCCAAGGTGTACATGGCGTCTACTACCTTAACGCTAGATTCCACAGCATGGGTAGTTGCCAAACGAATGTCTCGCCGCATATCCAAGGTCACCTTATTGCCTTGAACGGCTGCAGACCAAGCGGTATCTATTGCGTCATAGAAAAATGCTCGCGCACTGCGCAAAGTCGCTTCTGCGCGCGCTACTTCAATATGTGTGTGCGGGCGTGTAGCCAGCGTGCTGTTGGTGCCCACGCGCTTTTTACTCTCAGCTAAGGTAACGAGTTCATCAACGGCAGCTCTGGCAATACCCATCGCCACAGCGGCAATGCCTAATGCCAGTAGAGTAAAGTGTGGGAATTGAAACAACGGGCCAGCAGGGGGCGTGTGCTTTGCAAACCCAACCACATGCTCGCCACCAATCTGCAGGTCACTGACACCGTAGTCGGTGCTGCCGGTACCTTGCAGGCCGCTGACATGCCAGGTGTCAGCAAATTCAATGGCTTTTGCAGGCATTAAGCACATGCTGGTAGGTGCTTTGTCGTTAAGTAGCTCGCCGGCAGCATTCAAAATACTGCAGCCGCCTAATACCCAATCTGCGTTTTGTGTACCAGATCCCCATTGCCATTTGCCCGAGACTTTAAACCCATCTTCGTTTTGAATGGCTTTACCCGTTGGCGCAAATACACCAGCGATCATGGTTTCAGGGGTAGTGAATATGGCTTTTGCTGTATCAACAGGGATGCGCGCCAAGGTGGAGCCACTGGTGGCCGCGATGAATGCCACCCATCCGCAAGCTGCGTCGCCTTGAGTTAGGCGTTCAAACACCCTGGCGCTGTCAGCAGGGGAGGTTTCAAGTCCGCCGATTTGTGTGGGCACGTACATGCGGTAAAAACCAGCGGCGGCCATTGCGTTGGAGACGTCTTTGGGCAAGCGTCTGGCTTTTTCGAACTCTGCGCTGCGCGCAGAAAATTGCTTGCCTAGTTGCTCGGCGGCGTCGAATAAATTTTGCGCTTGCATTTACGTTCTCCTCTCACGTGCGACCCAGTATTACCTAATTAACTGATCAAGAAAAACCCTGATAATTGATAACCCACCAATAGATAGCCGGCAAACATCAGGGCGATATTGGCAACTATTGCTTGGCGGCCGAATGAACTTTGTCTTCGCCAAACAGCCATGAGCGCGATGATAGCCAGCAGCGCTAGCAGTTGACCCACCTCTACACCTACATTGAAAGCCACCAAATTCGCCAACAGTCCTTCTTGGGAAAGGCTGATTTCTTGCAATTTGGTGGCCAAACCAAAGCCGTGAAATAGGCCAAAAATAAGTACTGCCAATTGGGTATTAGGATTTATACCTAAACGCTGAAAGCCGCCGAGGTTTTCAAAGGCCTTGTAAACCACAGAAAAGCCGATGATTGCATCAATTATGTAAGCGTTGGCTGGGATGTCGAACCAAACCCCAATGATAAGCGTTAGGCTGTGGCCAATGGCAAAAAGGGTGACGTAAATGCCAACGTCTCTTAGTCGGTAAAGAAAAAATATCACGCCAGCTAAAAACAATAAGTGGTCGTAACCGGTGACCATATGTTTGGCACCTAAATAGAAATAGGGCCAAAAATGGAAACCTTCTTTACCTTGCAAAAAGCTTGCATCACCTTCGGCAACGCCGTGGGCAAAAACACTAGGCGCCAGGACTAGGCCTAGAATTGCAACGCCAATCTGAATGAGGCGGGGCAATAGGTTATATGTTTGCACAGATAAAATTTTCTCTACCCGCCGGTTATTCGTTGATTGAATTCGATCATGTTGCCGCTGGGGTCGTGGGCAAATATTTGTCTGCACACGTTAGGAATGTTCATCTCTTTGCTGAACTTAATGCCGTGTTTTTCCAGCTGGCAGGTTACCTGATCTATATCATCGACCAAGAAAGCGAAGTGTTGTTCTTTCAGCGGTTGGCCGCTGTCTATGCCCAATAGGTGTATTTCTTGCTGGCCGGCTTGTAACCATGCGCCAGGGAAGCCTAGGTCAGGCCTTGGCATGTCTACCAGTTCTAGCACATCAACATAAAATTCTTTGGCGCCGTCTACATCGGTAACATTTATTGATACGTGGTGTATGCCTTGGGTAATCATCGTTTTCTCCCAAAAGTGGATGATTCTAAAAGCGCTTTTGAAAACACCTGCTCTCGCCACAAATGAGCAGAGCAGGTTGTCTCAGTTAACCAAGTTGTTTACTTGGTTAGTTAGCTTTGCAGGCTAGCCTTGCAAGCTTGCAAAGGTTTTGCCTTCAGCAACTAAACGCTCTAACAACGGAGCTGGTTCCCAAATTGCGCCGCCGTATTCCTGTTGGAAGCCCTTGATATCAGCAAGAATGTTTTCTAAGCCAATTTGGTCAGCCCAAAACATAGGTCCGCCTGTTACTTCAGGGAAGCCATAACCATTGATGTAAACAATGTCTATGTCACATGGGCGAATGGCGATACCGTCCTCTAATATGCGTGCACCTTCGTTGATCAGCGGATACAAACAACGCTTGATGACTTCTTCGTCTTCAATACTGCGACGCTCAATGCCAAGCTCAGCTGAAGTTTCTTCAACCAGTGCTACAACCTCGGGATCCGCCTGGCCAGCTCTGCTGCCTTCTGGATAAATATAGTAGCCGCGATTGTTTTTCTGACCATAACGATCCATTTCGCAAAGCTTGTCGGCAACTCGTGCAGTAATGGGTACATCTTCTGGCTTGACACCATTAAGTTTGCGCGCGCGCCAGCCAAGGTCTAGACCAACCAGGTCGTTCATTTGGAATGGGCCCATTGGCATGCCAAATTGCAGAAGGGCGTTGTCCACTTGATAAGGGGTAGCACCCTGTAAAATGATTTCGCCAGCCTGGCGAGTGTATCCGGCAAGCATTCTGTTGCCGATAAAGCCTGGTGCGTTACCAGATAGAACAGCGATTTTATTCAGTGCGCGTCCTAACTTCATAGAGCTAGCAATAACCTCTTTGCTGGTTTTGCCGCCGCGTACTATTTCTAGTAGCTTCATGATATTTGCTGGGCTGAAGAAGTGCAGACCAATAACAGATTCAGGGCGCGAGGTTGCATCAGCCATTTTATCGATGTCTAGGGCAGAGGTGTTACTGGCAAGGATTGCACCAGGCTTAGCAACTGCATCCATCTTCTTGAAGGTATCCACTTTAACGTCGATGTTCTCGTAGATGGCTTCAAGGATAAGGTCCGCAGAACTCAGATCTTCAAAGTTTGTGGTGCCAGTTAATAGCCCCATGCGTTGATCTACTTCTTCAGCAGTCATACGGCCGCGCTGTACTTGAATGTCGTAGTTGCGCTTGATTACGCCAATACCGCGATCCAATGCTTCTTGGTTCATTTCAAGTGTAATGACCGGAATGCCCACGTTCAAGAATGACATGGTGATGCCGCCGCCCATGGTGCCGCAACCGATGACAGCCGCAGTATCAATCTTCTGGGTCGCTGTATCTTTAGGCACATCTGGAATTTTCGATACTTCGCGCTCAGAGAAGAACATGTGAATTAAAGATTCACGCTGTGGGTGCTTCAGGCACTTACCAAAGCATTCTTGCTCAACAGCCATGCCAGCGTCGAAGTCGCCAAGGTTTACTGCAGCTTCGATGCACTGCACGATCATTTCAGGAGCAAAGCGCTTACGCATCTTGCGTGCAGCATTTTTGCGCGCGGCATCAAACATCTCAACATTGCCACGATCTTTGGCAACAATGTCTTCCTCGTCGCGGATGCGGCGGACTGGGCTGCCTTTAGCAATGATGTCAGCGGCAAAAGCCATTGCGCTTTCAACCACGTCGCCGTCAGCTAATGCATCAGCAATGCCCATTGCGGTGGCTTCTGGACCCGGAATAGGGTCGCCAGAAAGAATGAAGTCGAGGGCTTTTTGAGCGCCAATAAGTCTAGGTAATCTTTGCGTACCACCTGCGCCGGGGAGAAGGCCCAATTTTACTTCAGGCAGTCCAACAGGCGCACTGGCGGCAATCACACGGTAATGACAGCACAGGGCAACTTCTAGTCCGCCACCAAATGCGGTGCCGTTAATGGCTGCGATAATAGGCTTAGGGCTGTTTTCCATTGTGGTTAAGCAGTCGTGGAGGCTAGGGCCTTCGGCTTTGCCGCCAAATTCTGAAATGTCCGCGCCAGCAATAAATGCACGCCCAGCTCCGGTCAAAACAATCGCTTTTACGTTGTCATCAGCAAGCGCTGCGTTAACGCCATCTGAAAGACCCTGGCGTACGCCTGAGGAAAGCGGATTAACGGGTGGGTTATCGATGGTCATGAGGGCGATATCGCCTCTGAGTTCGTAATGCACAGTACCTTTCATATGGATCCTCTCCAGAGTTACTAAAAAATAGAAGGCGAAGTTTGCCGTAAGTCGCTGCCTAAGCCTAGGATTTCTCTTCGCATTTGCGCAAAGAGCGAGCAAAGGGCGGGCAGAAGGTGGGCAGAAGGTGGGAATTTTCGCCGTTCGCACAGCAATAAATATAGGCACACTTGCCAACCAATAGCAGAATTAGGCCCACAACAGGGTGTTTAAAGTTGTCTATTGTTAAAGCCACGGCCATCAGGTTTTGCCGAAGAGACACCTCGTAGAGGTACAGTTTGACTAGGATTTAGTAATTCGCTGAACCGCCTGATATACGAATTTTTCATCGGACTGGCCAACTTTAACGATCCAAGTCGCTAGACGCCTGTGGCTCACCATGCAACGATAACTCTCAATTTTTGTAAAACCATGATATGCCAAGACCCGCTAAAACCGATGAGCAGCGTCGCCAAACACGGCGAAAAATCCGCGAAGCTGCCGCTGAACTGTATGCAGAAAACGGCTTAAAGGATATTTCTGCGCGCAGAGTTGCCGATAAAGCCGGGGTGTCGGTGGGTACTCTATATTCGTATTTCGATAACCTGACTGAACTTATGCAGTCGTTGTGGAAGCAACCTTTGGTGAGGCTACATACCGAAATGGAACAAGTGGTGAGCGCAGCAGAACACCCACTGGAAAAAATCCGCGCGTTGTTAGAAGCGTATGCACAATTCGCTAATGAGCAGCGTAGCGTTTATCGCAGTGCCTTTCTCTTTGTGCGCCCTTCAGGCGACGACAAGCCTATACCTGTAAGTCCGGATCAGGACCGAATTTTTTCGATGTTAAGCAATTCTGTCATTGCCGCTCAGCAGCAGGGGCTGATTCGTGCAGGCGATCCTAATGGAATTACGCAAACGCTTTGGTCGGCTATTCATGGCGCCATTGCGCTGCCACTGAACCTTGATCGCCTAGCATTAAAGCCACCAGAAGACGCCTTGCCAGCAATGATAGACGCGCTTCTCCAATGGCTCAGTGTGAAAATCCAATAGCTCAAAACCCCAAAACCCCAAAACCCCAAAATCGTAAAACTAAAGAAAGTCTAAATATGGGCGCAGGCTGAGCAGGTATGTTGCAGCCCTTGTATCTATTCTGATTGGGTGGTTGTCGGCTCGGCTATCGGCTATCGGCTATCGGCTATCGGCTATCGGC
>Ga0114995_10000248_pt1 | contig 36605 bp, 33 predicted proteins | sample ArcticOcean_MG_C_11_FD_87038 | JGI IMG/M metagenome (GOLD analysis project Ga0114995, IMG submission 87038) | Marine microbial communities from western Arctic Ocean - ArcticOcean_MG_CB2_154 | ecosystem: Environmental > Aquatic > Marine > Oceanic | place: Arctic Ocean: Canada Basin | collected... | reverse complement strand
TCAGGCAATCAGGTAATCGGTGCCTGACTGCCTGAAGACATCTATCTTTCGCTTCGATTGACGTTAGCCATGGCGACTGCGGCCAATTCGGAGATGCCACGTGGGGAGTTGGAGGCCGTTGCTACGTGTGCTTCCTGGTTGAGCCCGAGAAGAACAGGCCCTACTGTTACACCGCCGCCCAAAATCTTTAGAAGATTTCTGGAAATGTTAGCAGAATCCAGATTGGGGCAAATCAAAAGATTTGCGGTTCCAGTCAGACGGGTATCTGGTAATAAGTCCATTCTTACCTTCTCATCGAGAGCGGCGTCTGCATGCATCTCACCATCAGCTTCAATATCAGGATATCGCTCGATAAACATGGCTGTGGCTTCTCGAACCTTGTTGGCACTCGCAGTTTGAGTTGAACCAAAATTAGAATGTGACAGAAAGGCTGCTTTTGGCTCAATCCCGAACCGGCGAATTTCATCGGCAGCTAATTTAGCTAGTTCACATAGCTGCTCTGAGGTGGGATCGACATTGACGTGGGTATCCGTTAGGAACAGGGTGCCGTGCGGTAGAATTAGCACTGTAAGTGCACCTACAACCGATGAGCCCGGTTTACGACCAATGATCTCGTCTGCAATTTCTAAATGGTCACTGTAGGTCCCAAACGTTCCGCAAATCATTGCATCGGCGTCACCACGTTTGAGGATCATTGATGCAACCACTGTTGTGTTGGCACGGACATTGGTTTGAGCACCTTTTGGCGTCATCCCTCGACGTGACATAATTGCATGGTACTCATTGCCGATATTTGTAATGACTGAGTCATCAAGGTTGTCGACAACTTCGAAGTCGACTCCAGCTTTTATAGAGAGTCCCATAGATTGAATTTTCTCATCAATCACGTGAGGTCGACCGACTAGAGTGACATCTGCGATGCCTTCAGAAACGATCAATTGGCAAGCTTGTAGCATTTTGCCACCTTCACCTTCAGCCAGGACCAAGCGGCGCTTTTTTGCTTTGGCTGCTTCAAATACTGGTTTCATCAACATTCCCGAGCGGAATACAAATCTACTCAGTTTTTCACGGTATTCATCCATATCCTCGATTGGTCGAAGCGCTACGCCTGATTCTTTAGCGGCTTGAGCTACACATGGCGGGATCTCCATAATTAAGCGAGGATCAAAGGGCTTTGGAATTAGGTACTCAGCACCAAAGGTTAGTTGCTCTCCTTGATAAGTGGATAGCACTTCATCAGATGGTGGCGAGTGAACCATTGAAGCAATGGCTTCTGCGCAAGCTGCTTTCATTTCTTCATTAATTACGGTTGCACCACAATCAAGAGCGCCACGGAATAGAAAAGGAAAACACAGTACATTATTGATCTGATTTGGATAATCTGATCTGCCAGTTGCAATCAACGCATCCGGGCGTACTTCTTTAATGAGCTCAGGCATTATTTCGGGGGTTGGGTTCGAGAGTGCGAAAATGACCGGTCTTTCGGCCATAGCCTTAATGTCTTCTTGATCAATTACGCCGGGAACTGATAGGCCAAGGAAGGCATCCGCTCCAACTAGCGCCTGTTTCAGCGTCGTAAGTTCTGTTTGTTTCGCATATTGGATTTTGTATTTATCCATCGGTGCTTCACGATTATTTCTCAACACACCATGCTGGTCACAAACCGTAATATTTTCTTTTTTAACGCCTAATGTTTGGAGCATATTCAAGCAGGCAAGAGCCGCAGCGCCAGCACCAGAACAGACTAATTTGATATTACTCATTTCTTTGCCAAGGAAGCGCATGGCATTCAGCATGCCTGCTCCAACGACGATAGCTGTTCCATGCTGGTCATCATGAAATACTGGTATTTTCATCTGTTGCCTAAGCCGAGATTCAATTTCGAAACATTCAGGCGCTTTGATATCTTCAAGATTGATGCCGCCAAATGAGGGTTCAAGAGCGCTGACGACATCGCAGAAACGATCTACGTCTGTTGTGTCTACCTCTATATCGATGGAGTTAATGTTGGCAAACTTTTTAAATAGAACTGCTTTCCCTTCCATAACAGGTTTTGAGGCGAGTGGTCCGATGGCGCCTAAGCCCAAGACGGCTGTCCCATTGGTAATGACCGCAACCATGTTCCCACGGGCCGTCAGTTCGGCAGCTTTACTTGGATCATTCGCGATTTCAGTGCAGGCATAAGCGACGCCTGGACTGTATGCAAGTGAAAGATCACGTTGGCTTGCGAGTGGCTTAGTGGCTGTAATTTCAAGTTTCCCGGCAGGCTCTGCGCGATGATAGCGAAGGGCTGCTTCACGGAGGTCATTTGACATAGAAACGATTTCCATTTTAGTAAAGTTGTAAAACGATAGTGTAGCGCACTTCTGTGTGTGCGAAAGAGGGCAACGTATGTGAATAGTCTGGATTTATATTGGGATTGATGATCACTTAATTCATGCGCTTAGATCCTTTTCATCGTTTTGGTAAGCTTCTAAGAAAGTAAGTCATACTTTTTTAGAAGCTTACCTTGGAAAATATCCCGAAGTGACCTCGATGCAACTATGCTGAAATCTTCTCAAGATTGGCTTATTGAGCATTGGCTCGCACTTATGCTGTAGTCATGATGCGGGTCTGAGAGCTGATAGGAAAAGATTTTTTAGTTAGGCTCGAATCCCAGGCTCACCCGATGATATCCTCCTTTTTTTCTTGGAGAATGTCCAATGAGTGCGCGACTTCGTTTCTCATATTCCGATCTACACCAGACCATCGCCGATGGTGCGGCCCAGATCGTTGCTAGTGATTTCCAGTTTGATGTGATTCTTGCGATTGGGGGTGGGGGATTTATCCCTGCACGAATTTTGAGAACCTATGTTGAGAAGCCTTTAATCGCAATTTCTCTGGCGCGCTATCATCCGGATGAACCTCCCTCAGATGTTCCTCACAAACTGCAATGGGTAGACGGGGTGAACAATATGATTACTGGAAAGCGGGTTCTTTTGGTGGATGAAGTTGATGATGAACGTACGACTTTGGCCTTTGCTATTGGTGAGTTATTAACGGAGGGCCCGACTGAAATTGGTGTTTTCGTGATGCATAATAAGCTTAAAGAAAAAAAAGCCGATTATCCGGAATTTGTGAAATATGTGTTTGTGGGTAAGGATATTGAGGACGTTTGGGTTGATTATCCCTGGGATGCTCGGGATATTATTCAACATGAAAAAGACGCGGCCTCTGGTGGACTGATTGAAGTTAATGAAGAAGAAGCGCAAGCGGCTTATCGAAACTAGTTTTTTTTGGTCAGATTTTTGAACCATTCATCAGCGGGCAAGGCCTTAAACACAATTCGCCGAATGGAATAAGCAAGTAGCGTTATTATCGCGGTCAGTGCGATATATAAAACAGCGGCTCCACCATAGACCCATAAATCGTAGCTGCGTGAGAATATAGTTCGAGCGTGCCCCATTAAATCAAGAACCGTGATTGTGCTGACCAATGCGCTAGCCTTTAGAATTAAAATCGCTTCATTAGCTAATGCTGGCCAAGATACTCGTAATGCCTGCGGTAACAAAATCTTGTGATAGGTTAGGTATGGAGAGAGTCCGAGTGAACTGGCACCCTCGGATTGTCCTGGCTCAAGATTTTCGATAGCGCTGAATAGTATATTAGTTTGGTATGCAGCTGAATTTAAGGTCAGCACGATTAAGCCAACCCACCAACCGCTACTTAAAAAAAGCCAAAGTTCAGACTCCCGGACCCAAACAAATTGAGCAAGTCCATAATAAACTAGCCATAATTGAATCAGAACTGGTGTGCCTCTGAAGCAATATACGTATGCATTCAGCAACCGCTTCGCCCAGTGTGGTCCTAATATCAATATACCGGAGAGAAGGCGTGCGCATAGGAAGGCTCCTAGCAGTACCAGGATTACTAATTCGAATGTCGTCAAAAAGCCATCGATGAAACGGTTGCAATGTGGGGTGATCGATTGAGGGAGCCAGGCCATGATAGGAGTGCACAAGGCCTCAGCTATTGAAAAGTGCCAGTTCTTGATCAAGACGTAGATTGATTTAAGCCAGGAATCTAGCATCCATGTGCGCCCACAATTGAGACGCGTTTTGCGATCGCTTTTCGTATCAAATCACTCAACCAGGTCATCAACAAATAAAGTAATGCGGCCGCGCAAAAAAAAATAAAAGGCTCTCGCTCGGTCTCCCCAGCCACTTTGGCCGTACGGAGTAGTTCATCGAATGCAATTACTGCAACTAGGGAGGTGTCTTTCAAGAGGACGAGCCATAAGTTCATAAGGCCAGGTAGCGCATGACGCCACATTAAAGGGATGTGAATTTGGATTAAAACCTGGTGAAAATTTAATCCGAGGGCTCTGGCTGCCTCCAGTGTAAGTTGGGGAACCGCTTGGTAGGCGGCTTTTAATACCTCGGACGCGTAAACGCCAAAGATAAGACCAAGTCCTATGGTGCCGGCCCAGAATTTAGGAATGCTAACAGAGGTGTCGAACAAAAATGCGCTTAAAGTAGCGTTGATTAGAGCATCTAGTCCAAAGAAAACCACCAAGATAATCAAGAATTCCGGCGTTCCTCGAAATAATAGTGTGATGAGGTGAGCAAATCCGCGGACTGATTTAATGGGTTGAAGTTTTAGGAAAGCGAGTTGGGCGCCAATAAAAAATCCGACTACCAAAGAGCTGATCGCAAGGGTAACCGTCATCAGGGCACCGAACAGGAGTTCATCACCCCACCCAGTTGCTCCCAAAGCCAGTTTGTTAAACGATTCCATTTAAAAGCGGGAGCAAGGGCTCCCGTAAACTAATTAATAGATATCTGCTGAGAAATATTTAGCATTAATTGCAGCATACTTCCCGTTAGTTCGTATGGACTCTAAGGCTTTATTGAACGCAGTTTTAAGTGCTTCTTCATTTTGACGGATACCAATGCCAATCTGATCATTGATGTCAACTTTCTCACCAGCGAGCACAAATTCTGAGTTGGTTTTCAACCAATCCATAGCCGGATAAATATCAGAAACCATGGCGTCTAATCTTCCCGTCTCGAGATCAGAATACGCAGCTGTTTGTGTGTCATAGAGTTTAACATCAGCTTTGCCCATCAGATTATCCTCTGCCCACTGAGCGGCCACTGTTGAGCGCTGTGCGCCTACGGTTTTCCCATTAAGATTATCTGCCCCAGATACACCGCCTTTGGGTGCAATTACAGCGAGATAATTCGAATAATATTTATTTGTAAAGTCGATTGTTAGTTTACGTTCATCAGTGATCGACATCGAAGCGATGATCGCGTCGTATTTGTCAGCTACCAATGCCGGGATAATTCCATCCCAATCTTGTGCAACCAAAACACAATTTGCCTGCATTTCTTCACACAGCGCGTTTGCAATGTCGACATCGAAACCAACAAGCTTGCCATTTGAGTCGACCCCGTTGAATGGCGGGTATGCACCTTCGGTAGCAATTCTCAGCGGATTAGGAACTTCGGACTTGGCCACTTGAACGTTCTGTTCCGGCTTTAGAAAAAAGCCGATTACAATACCGGCAATTGCTAAAGGAATAATTATGTTCATTTTTTTCATGCTGTCTCTCTATTCTTGGTTTTAAAATGTCTCACAATGTAGTGTATCAAATTTATTGAGTTCACCATGAACCTGTATTAGTCATTGATACCCATGGTTCTGAGGGAATTAAAGAGTTACTTTTTTGAAGGAGTTCCACCGAGATACCATCAGGGCTTTTTACAAATGCCATGTGCCCATCGCGAGGTGGGCGGTTAATTACAATATTCATGGCTTGCAAGTGGGTGCAAAGGGCATAGATATCGTCAACGCAAAACGCTAAATGTCCAAAGTTCCGACCACTTTTATATTCCTCTGGGTCCCAGTTGTAGGTGAGCTCTATCATCGGTGTTTTGCTTTCTCGTGCCCGGTCAAGGTCGTCTGGCGCAGCTAGGAATATAAGTGTGAACCGTCCTTGCTCATTGGAGTGGCGTCTAACTTCTTGCAGTCCTAATCCGTCACAAAAAAATCGAATCGAAGCGTCGACATCGGTAATCCGAATCATTGTATGAAGATATTGCATCATATTTCCTAAATGAGTTAAAAAATTGCTTTAAAAAATCGTAAAACGGGAGCATAAAGCATCTTTGATTTAATCTAAAAAAATGGAGTTAAAATGCGTCTAGTTTTTGCCTTCTTTTTTTTGACCGTCTCGTCATGGACGATGGCCAAGACGGTTCCAGTCTATGTCGACCGCGCCATTATCGCGGCTGTTAATAGTATTACTGTAGTCACTGGTCGAGTGGTGATTGCTCAAAACTTGGTAGCCTCTGCGGAAGTGTCTGAAACCGTTGAGGAAGTTAAAGTTCGCGTCGGTGATAGGGTAAACAAAGGCGACTTGCTTGCAAGGTTCTCAACAGATGATATCCAGTCTGAACTGGATAGCTTGAAGGCTCGAGAGGTTTATCTGCAATCGATACGTGATTTATTGATTGCGCGTCAGAAGTTGCGAGAAGATCAATTGTCTCGAGCGAAAACTCTAAATACGCGTGATTTATTGACTAGGGACGCAATGGATCAGGCGCAAATCAATTTAATTCAAACCCAGAGTGATTTGGTCAAGGCGGAATTTGAACATATGGACGTGCGATTGAGCATAGAGAATGCCCAAAGACGGAAAGATCGAACGTCTGTTTTGGCGAAATACTCTGGGCGGGTAGTCAGCGTAGCCGCATCCGAAGGCCGATACACAAAACTAGGGGACCAACTCTTTGAGATTTTGCCAGACCGCGGAATCGAACTGGAAGTTGAAGTTAGAGCCGAAGCGTACGATGCATTGCAAGTTGGACAAATCGTTTCTACTCAACTGCGTGGCCAGCAAACCGATCTCAAAGTACGTGCATTATTGCCAGAGCAAAATCAGCGTACTGGCTCTCGCGTGGTGCGGTTAAGTATTACTAAATTGCCTACGAATGGCCTGGTAATCGGTGAGAGTGTTGAGGTTAGGTTGCCGACTGGTCCTCTTGAGAAGCGAGTGACGATTTCCAAAAATGCGGTGATCCCAGGAAAAAAGGGCCATCGAGTTGTTTTAGTTGTGGATGGCAAGGCAGAGCCACGGAGAATTGAGCTTGGTGTTGGCTTTGGTGATCGAATCTCAGTAATGAAAGGGCTCAATGAGTCTGACTTGGTTGTGACTCAGGGCCAGGAAGGTTTAAGGAAAGGCCAAGACGTTCGTGTTGTGAGAGATGATTCATGAATGGATTGATTCGTGCGGCAATCTCGCAACCCATTGCAGTTTTGGCGATCGTTCTTTCGATGGTCCTATTCGGGGTCGCATCACTTCAAACAATACCAATCCAACTAACTCCTGACATTGATAAGCCGGTCTTGCAGGTGAGGGTGTCGTGGTCAGGAGCTTCTGCAAAAGATGTTGAGCAGGAAATTATATTAAGACTCGAAAGAGAACTTGCCGGGCTTTCGGGTGTGCAGAGTATTCAAAGTGATAGTCGGGTTGGCTCTGGTCGGGTCACTTTGACCTACGCAGTCGGTCAGGATATGGATGCGGCGATGGTGAAGCTGCTCGGTCAGTTGGCCCGAGTTTCTGGGTTACCTTCGGACGCGAAACAACCACAGGTTCGTACTTCTAACTCAGACGACTCACCAATCGCTCGAATGGCTATGGTGGCTAGTGACGGATCGGACGTTGATGTTGATACGTTGTCTGATTTTGTTGAGAGTGTGATTGTTGAGCCATTGACTCGCATCAGAGGCGTCTCTGAGGTGACCTCTCGTGGTGGCGCCAAGCAAGAAATTCGAATTTCCCTGGATATGAAGAAGGTTTCTGAGTTTGGCTTGTCCATACAGGAGATAGCTGATGCTATTCGAGGGTCTTCAGCTGAGGTAAATGCAGGTGAACTCACTGAAGGGAATCGTAATTTTACTCTGCGAACTGAGGCAATCAGTTACACACCTGATACTGCAAAAAACCTAGTCATTAGAACTGATTTTCGAAATAATCGGGTATCCAATATCAAGCTCGGTGATATTGCTGATGTTCGGCTTATTTATAAAAAGCCGAGCAGCTTCCGTCGGTTAAATGGTAAGCCCGCGATCACTTTTGGGGTCCTTCGTGAGCCAGCTTCAAATGTTGTGACTACGCTAACTTCGCTTAAAGAGCAGGTTAATGACTTGAATGAAGGTGTCTTAGCTGAGCGGGGCCTAGAACTTAAAATTGTTTATGATGAAACGTTGTATATTGGGTCGGCATTAGACCTTGTTCAGAACAATATTCTGATCGGCGGAGCGCTCGCAGTAACGATTTTATTGACATTTCTTAGGGCTTTTTTGCCCACTCTAATTATCATGATCGCTATTCCAGTTTCTATAATCAGTACATTTGTAGCAATCGCCGTGCTCGGACTTTCAATCAATGTGATATCGCTTGCCGGTCTTGCATTCGCCGTCGGCATGGTTGTTGATGCATCGATTGTTAGTCTTGAAAATATTTACAGGTTGAGGCAGAGCGGCGTCGCGATCCATAGGGCTGCGTATTGGGGTGCTCGTCAAGTCTGGGCGCCAATTTTGGGTTCAGCCTTGACTACAGTTGTGGTGTTTCTCCCAATCCTGGCTCTGGACCTTCCTGTGGGGCAGCTTTTTAGAGACATAGCGGTAGCGATTAGTGCATCCGTAATTGTTTCGGTGGTGGTATCGATTACAGTAATCCCTGCGCTAGCCTCGCGCTTTTTGAAGAACGTGAATCAGCCGGGACAGTCGCGATTTATTCCCGTGATTGACCATGTCGCGTCCTGGTTCACCCAGTTGGTTCTCAGTTATGGCCGAATTGTTGTTAGCTCAAGGATTCTTGGTTTGGCAGTTGTTGCGGGTTTGGTCTCTTTGTCTGTTGCTACGTTAGTTGTTCTCATGCCTCCATTGGACTACTTGCCGGACGGTAATCGTAACTTTGTATTTGGACGAATTTCCGTTCCACCGGGGTACACAAGGGACGCAACACTTGAGTTTGCACAAACCATGGAAGATGCGGCACGGCCTTTATGGGAAGAGCCAAAACCCGAGAACGGACCCGCAGTGGATCGATTTTTTTTCGTTGCTTACAATGGGGGCGCATTTGCTGGTGCTTCAACACTTGAGTCAGGTCGAATTAGAGAGTTAATCCCAGTTCTTTCAGATCCTGTATCAAAGGCTCCGGGAGCGCGAGCATTCGTCACCCAAGCTTCGTTGTTCGGGAGATCTGTAGGCGGATCTCGAGGCATTTTAATTGATGTTTTGGGTCCGGACTTCGATTCCGTTGCCCCCGCTTCCAAAGATATTCGTCGCCAAGTGGCCGAGTTATTCCCCAGAGAAAAAGGGCATCAAATCCGTGTGAGACCCTCTGAAAATGCGACTCGCCCTGAGGTAGTAGTAAGGCCGAATGCAGACGCGTTAGCAAGAGCCGGCGTTTCCGCCCGAGATTTTGCTCAGGCATTGGATGTATACAACGACGGGATAAAAGTGAGGGAGATTGCTTACGCTGGCGATCTGATTGAACTGGTTCTGACTTCTGAAACTCGAGAAATGTCGAAAATTGAGGATATTTCTGATATTCCGATTGTTGCTAAAGATGGATCTTCAGTGAAAATTGGTCAAGTCGCTACTATTTCGATTGAGTCCACAGCCGATCAATTGCTTCGTAAGGCTGCTCAACGGGTTGTTACCATCGAATTGCGGTTGCACGAGTCTATTCCTCTGGAGGTCGCCATTGAGCAGATTAAAGAGAACATTATTGATCCATTTAACATAGCGTCGAAAAACGGGGTTCGGCTCGGTTTGTCAGGTGCAGCCGATGAGCTATCAAAAGCTTGGTCTGCTATGCAAGAGAATGTGGTGCTCGCAGTGGCGGTTATTTACTTATTATTGTCTATCTTGCTAAGAAGTTTTTCTTTGCCAGTAGTGATAATGGTCACCGTCCCAGTTGCGGCGACGGGTGGTATTTTGGGGCTCTCTTTTCTGAATATGTTCGTTGAACAGTCGCTTGATATGCTTACAATGCTCGGTTTTATCATCCTTACAGGGGTGGTGGTCAATAATGCCATTTTAATGGTTGAGCAAACCCTTTGGCATATTCAGCATGATCGAATGAATCCGTCGGCAGCCATTCTTGAGGCTACAAGGAATAGAATCCGTCCTATTTTCATGTCGACTTTGACGAGCTTGTTCGGGCTTTTGCCGCTCATTATTTTTCCGGGGGCGGGTTCCGAATTATACCGAGGAATCGGAGTGGTTGTGTTTGGAGGATTGCTGTTGTCGACACTTTTAACACTGTTTTTTGTTCCACCGTTGCTGGGCGCGCTGCTTAACCGACATGTTCCACCGGCTCCGATCGGCGATGCAGATGATATGGAAGAGCCTCTACCAAGAACTGGTTGAAGACGAAGAGTGCGAGATTCTGTAGAATCTTCGGTTTTTCGAGATGAACTGAGTATTTTGATGGAAACGAATGCGCGAAATACACTAATTGAAGACCTGAAAGCGCGTACTAACGTGCTACGGGGGTATCTTTGACTACACTGCTAAATGCGAACGCCTAGACGAAGTCAATCTAGAACTTGAAGATCCTAATATTTGGAGTGAGCCAGCGAGAGCCCAGGATATGGGTCGCGAGCGTGCTAGCCTTGAGGCTGTGGTTCATACTATTGATGAATTAGATCTCGGCGTTTCCGATCAGCGTGAACTGACAGAGATGTTGTTATCAGAAAGTGATGAAGAAGGTCTAATTGAGGTGGATGCAGAACTGGAGCGATTAAAAGCTTTGGTTTCTGAATTAGAATTTCGCCGCATGTTTTCTGGTGAAACTGATGAAAATAATTGCTACCTCGATATTCAGGCGGGTTCGGGTGGAACAGAAGCCCAAGACTGGGCAAGTATGTTACTTCGTATGTATCTTCGGTGGATCGAGAGGAAAGGTTTCAAAGTAGAGGTAGTCGAGGTGTCTGACGGAGAAGTGGCAGGAATCAAAAGCGCGACCTTACATATTAAAGGGGCTTATGCATTTGGCTGGCTGCGGACAGAGACAGGTGTGCACCGGCTGGTCCGCAAAAGCCCCTTTGATTCTGGTGCTAGACGCCATACGTCGTTTTCTTCAGTATTCGTAGCTCCGGAAATTGATGACAATGTTGAAATTGAGATCGACCCATCGGATTTGCGGATAGATACCTATCGGGCTTCTGGTGCGGGTGGTCAGCATGTTAATCGGACGGATTCAGCTGTCCGCATCACGCACGAACCAACAGGAGTTGTGGTGCAATGTCAGAGTCAACGATCACAACATCAGAATAAAGATTCCGCAATGAAACAGTTGCGGGCCAAGCTTTATGAACGAGAAATGGAATTCCGTAGGGCAGATGCTCAAGAGCTTGAGGATTCTAAGGCTGACATTGGCTGGGGTAGTCAGATTAGATCGTATGTATTGGATTCAAGTCGTATCAAAGATTTGCGCACCGGGGTAGAAACATCAAATACTCAAGCAGTACTTGATGGTGCGCTAGATCCCTTTATCGAAGCCAGTTTAAAGCAGGGACTGTAATGACTACTGAGACGAATACACCATCTGTAGAACTAGATGAAAACAAATTAGTGGCTGAACGTTACAAAAAACTGGCATTGATTCGTGACAAGGCCCAACCCGCATTTCCAAATGATTTTCGCCGTACACATTTGTCTGCTGAACTAATTATTGCCTATGGTGAATCTGAGAAAGAGGCATTGGCCGAGGCGGGTATTGAAGTTTTCGTTTGTGGTCGGATCATGCTCCGGCGGATCATGGGAAAGGCAAGCTTTCTTACAATTCAAGATGTGAGTGGAAGGATTCAGCTGTATGCCCGAAGCGCAGATCTTCAGGATGGTGTTTATGATGATTTCAAGAGCTGGGACTTAGGCGATATTGTGGGCGGATCCGGTATTCTGTTTAGAACCAATACTGGTGAGCTTTCGGTACACCTTGAAGATATCAGGATGCTAACTAAATCCCTGAGACCTCTGCCTGACAAACATAAAGGCCTTGCGGATACTGAATTGCGTTATCGCGAGCGCTATGTTGATCTTATGACTAATGAGGGCACGCGCAAGGTCTTTACCATGCGGTCGCAGGTGATCGCTGCTATTCGTCAATTTTTTGAATCGCGTCAGTTTTTGGAAGTTGAGACGCCGATGCTTCAGGTAATACCGGGTGGGGCGACAGCGAAGCCTTTCGTGACGCACCACAACGCTTTGGATATCGATATGTATCTTCGCATTGCCCCTGAGCTATATCTGAAGCGCTTGGTTGTGGGTGGGTTTGAGCGAGTGTTTGAAGTTAATCGAAACTTTAGAAATGAGGGGTTGTCTAGCCGACACAATCCAGAATTCACAATGCTGGAGTTCTACTGGGCCTATGCCGACTACCGGGACCTTATCGTACTAACTGAATCATTGATTCGTGAGGTGGCGGAAAAGGTTTGTAGCCGATCCGAATTTCGCTTAGAAGATGGTTCGGAGGTAAATCTGAAGCAGCCATTTCACGAGTTAACCGTCAAAGAAGCGATATTGAAATACTGTGAAATAGCATCTGATGTAATTCTAGATGATCTAGAGATGGCTCGCTCATTGGCTCACAATCTTGATATAAAAGTTAAGGATAATTGGGGTCTCGGCAAGATTCAGATCGAAATTTTTGAGGCGGTGGCGGAAGAAAAGCTCATGCATCCGACCTTTGTTACTGAATATCCAGCAGAAGTTAGTCCACTCGCTAGACGTAATGACGACAATCCGTTCGTTACGGATCGTTTTGAATTTTTCATTGGTGGACGTGAGTTAGCGAATGGTTTCAGTGAACTCAATGATGCAGAAGATCAAGCGGCACGTTTTCGTGAACAGGTTCTACAAAAGGCCAGTGGTGATGGTGAGGCGATGCACTATGATGAAGACTATGTGCGAGCACTGGAGTACGGATTGCCACCAACGGCGGGTGAAGGTATAGGCATTGATCGGCTCGTGATGTTTTTTGCTGAGCAGTCCTCAATTCGGGATGTTATTCTGTTTCCAACGATGCGGCCTAAGACCTGATTCCTTGTAAACTGCTTGTGGCAGCTAGCAATTAGGCAAGTTACCAAGTTACAGTTTTTCGGCGATAATTGGTTTGAGTTGAATAGTGATACTTTGCTGGGAGCTTGCGAGTGAATCCATGGATAGCTCATCTCGAGAATCAAGATTTGCAATGGATCGTTGACCACAGTCGTGGTTTGTATCTGGATTCTGAAATTGAAATCGAATTTCCCAAGCCCTGTTTGATTCTTGATGGCAAGCTAAGTTGTCGTGATCGAGTGCGTGGTGGCGGCGCTTTGCTGGGAATATCCGAGTGGTATCTTGAGGTTAAGACACGGGTTAGTTGGATAGTAGATACACCTGTTTGGGCCTTAGAACTGCCGCTTTCAAGGCGTCATAGAGAAAGCTGGTCTATTGCACTGGCGGTGGCTATGTCAGCTGAAATCCGGCTGATTGAACCGCTGGCTCGTGATCTGGCGGACGTTGAGGCAGCAACTTGGAAATTCCGGTACGTTTTGAGCCGGCTTGAGACCACTTTATAGAGGATGTTACTTGGCGCAAGGAAGGAATCAATCAGAGACAGATGGTCTTGGGTTACCGGTTCGAATGTGGTGGTTGTGGCCACTACTGATTGGGTTGATGTTTATTTGGTGTATCAGCTTATGGGCGGTTCGGGTAGCTGACACTACTTCTGTAATGGGTGTAGTGACGTCGCATAGAGGTCTTGGGAGCACCGCCCGAGCACGACTGGCAGTTTTAATCCCCTCATCTGTTGACGCGAGGCCTTTGGGTGAGTCCGTTAGAGTTAATTGTGATGGCTCTGTTTTAGCGGGCCAGGTATTTTCAGAGGCCGGTGAAACTATATCCGTGCAGGATATTAGGGACCTCGTTGGTTCACGTTTAATGGCTGATCGTTTGTTTAGCCAGGCAGTGCGCTTGCAGCAGGTGGTTACCGAATTAGGCGACTATATTCCAGCGCTTGGCGAGCACTGTAAGCTGACTATTATTAGTCAGCAGATTAGGCTAGTGAGGCTTCTGGGGCGTGGCGTTCAACTATGACCGCCTTGTTAGATGGTTTGATAGCCACGGGAGCCACCTTTGAGGCGGTTGCAAATGAGGCTTGTGCTCTGGGCTATCGTTTGACTGAAGGATCTCAATCACCCCCCAAATCCGGCACAATCTTTGTTGACCAATACGGTAATCTCAATCGTGTCCGGGCATGTTTTTTAGGTTGTATTCTCTGTGTTGATGGCAGCTCTAAGGTACGTTTTTTCCACTGGCAATCTATTGTTGTTGGCAGTTTGATACTTGAGCCCCAGCAAAAACATAGAAGCTTTTCCGTGCATTGGTTTGCATTGATATTGGTGGTGGTGTCGCGGCTTTTTTTACTGGTCCTTGTAAGTATGTCAACTGATCTTGAATCGGTGGCTCTTATCCCACTTTGGATCTTGACTTCATTGATTATAGTTTCGGCGACTTATACGTCGATTACGTTGATTCATCGAGCGCAGTGGTCTGGTTTGGCATTGGCTTTGGATGCTATGGCCCCCGATTGGATCCCAAGGTTGTCGAGGGATGTTGGGGGGAAAATGCACGCTTTCGGCACTGTTTTGGGTGCTTTAATGTTGCATGCGGCTCTCGGATTGTCGGATGTGGTCTGGGTGATATTGCTGGGCTTTTTGTTTCTTGATCTCATGCCAACCAGACACTTTCAGCAAGCAAGAGCCTTGATTAGAAGCCCTAAGATTAGCGTTCAGGGCACCCCTGATGGGCTCGTTAAGCAATTAGGGAAAATCATTCGAACCAGAGGTGATGGAGTTCATGTGCTGACTACCGTGGCTCCTGAGGTGATGCTGTTAGCCGCGGAAGAGTTGGTCAGAAATGGTTCGCCAATTACTGTTCTGGGCCCGGAAGCCGAATTTTTACCGGGCACCCTACGCACTAATTTTGCTTGGGATTCTAGTGAAGTTGGTGAATACCACTTTAGTAATCTGATGGAAATAGTCGGTATTGCTCGATGGGACATTCGTTTCGGGGGTAGTCTTGAATACCGAATCGGCCCCAATAATAGAGGGCTTTCATCTTCTGAGGCGGCCTGTTTGCAGATAGCCAGGGCTTTAGCACAAGGCGCGGAGACCTTGATTTTGGTGGATGCTCTCGCACCTTTGGCTGCGGTGCGGCAGCGTGAGATTCTTGACCGTGTTGTTGGATCTGGTTGTCGAGTATTTGTTTACTCAAGTGTCTCTGATCTTTGGGGTGATGATGTCATTTCCCTCGACTGAAAATCGGGTTTTCCATCTAAACGTTGGGCAGGCGTCGACAAATCTAGCGCGTGATCGGCTCTGGCAGGTTAAGCGGGGGAAAGGCCTCATCAGAATACTGATAGATGGTGTTGTTCAAGGTGAGATGCCAGTCCCCGAAAATGGTTGGTTTGTGGTCCCCGAATCTAAACACCTAACAGTCCAGTTGGCCGCAATTACTAAGCTTGCATTCGAGAGTCGTTTGCCATTGGCATTAGTTCCTCGTTTAGGTGATTTGGGTCGGCAGGAATTGATTAAACCGATACGTCAGTTGCTCAAAGTGAGCGAGGTTAACGATGATCTAATTGATTGGGCGGTAAAGCTAGCACAGCCGACCTTCAAAGCATGGTTTGGTGAATCTCTTGATCGAGCAATATCGGCACGCCAGCCTATGTCGCCAGACATCGCCACACCCCTGATAGTTGATCAAACACCCCGTACGATTTTGGAACACGAAACAATCGTTCCGGAAGAGCGAGTACTTGCGGTCTTGTTGATGGTAGGCCTTCTGTCAATCGCTGGAGTAATGAGTTGGTTTGGAGCTCTAGTTGCACTTGAATCAGAGGCGTTTTTACTCAGCCTCGAATATCCTTTTGTTGTTGGAGGATTTCTCCTTTGGATTGCACTTTTACTTGGCTGTATTCAAAGATTATCTTCTCATTTTAAAAATGTTTTGCCGGTTGGTTTGAGTGCTGGATTTTTGACGTTGATACTTTTATTGATGATTCAGTCATGGATTCATGCACTCAGTGTCATCATGATCTTTTTATTGATTAGCGTCACTTATTGGATTTATATTTATCGATTGTTGCCTGATCTTCCTTCAATTGACGAGCCTATGCGATGGCTTAAAATGCGGATAAATCGTGATGGTGTGCCGTCTGTCCGTGAGCGTACTTTGAATGCTTGGAGAGAAGCTACGCATTGGGTAATTGCCCAGATTGAACTGGTGGCTGAATGTAGTCGGTTCAGTCGCGCCATTATGGCAGGTAGCTTAGTCATCCCTGCTGAGGCAATTACTCATTTGGAGCGGCCCATTGTGCTTAGTGGATTGTCTTTGGCTGCTTTGATTTTAATTGAGAGGCTACGTGTGATGATGCCTGTAGGCTTTGATGATCGACCTGTCATTCCAGCTTTGAAACAAGGGCAACCACTTCGGGTGGGTGGTAGCGTCCAATACGAACAAATTGTGTATCGTCGGCATGCCGGAGACAAGCCTCTGTTTAACCAACTCTCATTTCATTGTTCTGATGATTCACTTGTTCGAATTAGTGCGGCAGAAGGTGCTGGGCTGTCCACTCTAAAATACTTGCTGATAAGACAGATATCCCCTGAACGTGGCATGGTCAGTATTGGGGGAATGGATGTGGCTCGGCTTGACCCAGGCATTTTGGCATTGTCGATTATTATGTTGGACCATCCAGCTGATGGCTCAGCCATGACGGTGGGAGATTGGCTATTCATTGAACCGGAAATTCAGGCATCCACTTTAGATAGGCATCTTCGAGCCTTGTCTTGTCATCATTGGATTGAGGGTCTAAATAACAGGCTGAATTCCCCAATGGGCGCGCTTCAAATGCTAGCCGGACCGCATGGTATGAACCGTCTCAAACTGGCCAGAGCTTTGTCGAGGCAGGGAAGAATTTTATGGCTTGATCACTGGCTTCTCGGTCTCGATATTTCGTGTCGAGAACATGTGATCAATAGTTTGTTGGCGCGATCCGGAATACGGTTTGTAGTGGATAGAGACAGTTTCCTAAAGGGCCGTGCGTCTGTTCATTGGGAAATCAGTCATGATTGAACAACAACTTTTTTTTGGGGCGTTAACGGAGCAAGAATATCGATATTGGTCGTTACAAGGCAAGTTCAAACGGCTCGCTGCAGGTGAAACGATTGTCGAGGCTGATGACTTTCCAGATCTATATGTTGTGATTGAAGGTCGTTTTGTTATGAAGAACCAGCAGCGTTCACCAGGAATTATTGGATTGGATGAATTCCTAACGGGGTGGATGACAGATCGGGAATGGATCGCAGATCAAGGAATGACACTATTTTCTTTAGATGCTGGGCGATTTGGTCAGGTTTTGGCTCTTGAGCCAAAAAGACGTTTGCAGTTTCATCAGGGTGTTTTGTCTTTACTTGCAGGTCGCTTGTACCGAAATCTATCTCAAAATGATCATTTTCCTATTTGTTTGACCCGCGGTCATGAAGTCGGAGTTCGTCGTTTTAACGAACTGCAGAAGCGAATGATTTTATAAAGTCATTCGTAAATCATTAGTCGAGCGAGGCATTGATTTATCGGGTTATTATAATTTTCTGGCATTTCCAGGTTAATGTAATTACTTGCCGGCTCAGATCTAGGGAATTTGTACTCGTATAACGCCTAGATTGGGGAGCATGAGTTCTGTTATTGGCGTGGTTATCAAGTGCGTTCTATTGCAAGATAAATTCCGGCATTTTTGTTGTTTTCACGGCACTCTACCTGGAGAACAAAGGCTCGGTCATTGGCTTTTTTTCGGATCCATGGATCCACGAATGAGAATACAAACTCGGCTGTTTTTTCCATGCTAACGTTTGGTAAGACTCGTAGATCGATGATTTTCTTTTCGTGCATCTGTTCGAAAAGAGCCCGCTCCGGCTCATCTTCATTGATTAGCATAGTGTGATCAAACCAATGGCTCAGCCAGGTTTTGATCTCAGTCAATTCACCGAAATCGACTCCAAACCCTGATTTGGTCAATCCTGAGCAACCGAAAGTGATTGAAAAGCTTCTTGAATATCCATGAATGAATTTACAATTCCCTTCGTGTTGCCATTGACGGTGGCTACAAGGAAAGTTATCGAAGGTTTTTATCGTTCGGTATAGGCTCATGTTTGTATTATACGAGGTTTAACAATTTCAATGCAGTGGAAATCCCCAAAACACCCTAATTTTGCGACAAATACTGGTGAGAAAAGATCGATTAATCGAGTATTTTGTATTGCTAAAAACTATGAAGAACACGCTGTGGAGATGGGTGGAGAGATTGATCGAAAAAGACCTTTTCATTTTCAAAAAAGTTTTGATTCGATTTGCTTTGGGCCAGACGTTCGTTATCCGAGCCATACTGAAAGCTTGCATTACGAAATTGAATTAGTCGTTATCTTGGGCTCGGGAGGCATAAATATGACCTTGGACCAGGCTGAGTTGGCAATATATGGTTACGCTGTGGGTATCGATTTCACTCGTCGTGATCGTCAGAACGAAGCTAAGGACAAGGGTCGTCCATGGGAGATAGCTAAGAATTTCGATGATTCAGCGTTACTTGGTACGGTGACGCCAAAGTCTGATATCGGTCTGCTGGAGGAAGGGTCGATCACATTAGATGTAAATGGAAAGCGCCGACAAACTGGCGACTTGAACCAAATGGCCTATCAGACGGTCGAGTTAATTCGGTTTCTATCAACGCTTCAGGAATTGAAGGCAGGCGATATCGTTTATACCGGCACTCCATCAGGCGTTGGTTCTGTTGTTCGGGGCGATTTACTGACTGGACAGGTCGATCGACTTTGTCCAATCGAAGTACGAATAATTTAGAGCGTATCCGATTTCTTTTCTGGAAAGCGAATGCCAAGCCTGCTCAAAAATCGTTTTTCAAATTGCCAGAAATAATGACGCTGACCGACAAGAGTACCAATTATGATAAGCAGTACTTGGTAAATGGGGAAAATGATCACGATCCTTAATGGCCAAAAAAATATAGGGTCGATGCTTTCCTTTTGGATTCCGGCAGCCTCTAAAAAAGGTCCTGCAACTATTAATGCAGTGGATCCAGTGATTGAAAATACAAAAAAGACAATGGCCAGTTGAAAATTAGATTCTACTTTGAAGACTTTGAGCAACTTGTGCATGGCTGAATCCAGACTAAACAGCTGAAAGTGTGCTCTATAGTTTTTTGGAAATCTATGTTCTTGGAAAATTATTTCATTAGCTGCTGCGCTCGCGCTTTTGCGATTCGCGCATTTTTTTTGTCTCCGGACGCTTGGTAGCAGTACGCTAGCAATAATTCACTTATAGGATCTAAAGGATTCAGTTTGCGAACTTTCAGTGCCGCAATAACGGCCTGAGTTGGTTTTCTATCCGCGACTAAAATCTCTGCCTTCAGGCGCCAAAAGCTGTGTTCAAATGGACTTGCTTTGATGGCTTTTTCCAAGATCTTTAAGGCTTCCCGGAAATCTTTTTTACTGCTTTGGTTTCTCGCTTCGGCGATCATTTTTAAGATATGTGCGGATGCTTCAATCTCGGCTTTTACTTTTGTAAACTCGGTATTTTCAACTCGATCATAACTAAGATTAGGATGTCGTTTCACGATATTACGAATCGCTTGTAGTCGTTCTCTGCTGATTGGGTGGGTACCCAGTATTTTTTGAGTGAGGGAATTGCCGCCCGCCCCGAGTTTGGCAAGTTTCTCTTGCATCCCGATGGCACCTTCCGGATTAAAGCCAGCGCGAATCATGATGTCAACGCCAATTCGATCAGCCTCTAGTTCGTTGGACTGACTGTATTGTCCCATCAAAATATTGTGCCCAAGGCCGATCAGTCTATTCGACCCTGGCTTCGCCCCAGGCTCCGAGATGCTGATTTCAAGAATTTGAGTGGCCAAACCAACTAAGGATCCAAAGGTCTCTCGCCCAGTACCATGTAGTTCGATGCTGTGCGCCATTTCGTGGCCAAGAACTGAGGCGAGTTCATCTTCGTTTTGTGCGGCTAAAATGAGCCCGTAATTGATTCCCATTTTGCCACCTGGTAACGCCCAGGCGTTTATTGATTCAGCATTTATTAGCCTGATTTCCCAGGGAAATGCTGAATTGGCGCTCTTTGCGAGAGTGTCGATTAGTCGACTTAGATACTTTGTACTTTCTGGAAACTGGGTTAGATCGCCACCGGATTGCGCTAACGCGATGGGATACTGCTGTCGACCTTTTTGTATTTCTTTTTGAGGATTTGTGACTACTTGGACGATCGAGTCAATCGGGTCCTTGATCGGATTTTGACAGCCAATTAGACCAAGAGAGAGTAGAGCGAGGCCTGATGAAACTAATTTCACAATTGCCGTGCAGGGATTATTGTACTTACTAAATTTCTGTTTGAAATACCGGCATTGTTTTTCAATAGTGCCTGTTCAGCGCGATAGCTGGACCGTACCATCGGACCTGAAACAACTTCTAGAAAACCGCGTTCTAGCCCCCATTCTCTATAGAGTTGAAATTCTTCAGGTCTCACATATCGGGAAATTGGAAGATGATTAACGGTGGGTCTCAGGTATTGTCCAAAGGTGACGATATCAAGGTTATGTTCGCGTAGATCATCCATGGTCCGCTTAATTTCATCATCAGTTTCACCAAGACCAAGCATGAGACTTGTTTTGGTGATTAGGTCGGGCCGGTATTTTTTCCCATGGGCAAGTACGTCCAGAGTTTGCTGATAACTGGCTCTGGGATCACGCACTGGGTGAGTCAAACGTTCAACCGTCTCAATATTTTGTGCAAATACTTCTAAGCCTGAATCGACTAGTGTCTCCACGTCATGCATCACACCCTGAAAATCTGGTGTTAGGCCTTCGACTGCTGTATCTGGCGTACGCAACTTGATAGCTTTTACAGTGGCTGAGAAGTGGGCGGCTCCTCCATCGGAAAGATCATCCCGGTTGACACTTGTAAGAACTACATATCTGAGGGCCATGAGAGCGACGGATTCTGCAGTATTATGTGGTTCATCATAGTCCAGCCAGCCTTTTGGATTCCCTGTATCGACCGCACAGAAACGGCATGCCCGCGTGCATACTGAGCCCATTAACATAATGGTTGCTGTGCCCGCACTCCAGCATTCTCCAATATTTGGGCACATAGCTTCCTCACAGACCGTTGAAAGCTTGTGGCTGCGAACGATCTTTTTAACATTTTGATAACCTTGACCGCGCGGACTAACAAATTTTAGCCAACTCGGTTTGTCGCCTCGGGGTGCAGATTCGCTTGTTCTTCGTTTTTGACCATTCTTAATGGCGGATACGCCGACACTATTAACAATCTTCTCTCCACTTTTGGCCCGATCTTTTTTATTCGTCATGCCGCTTCCGTTGGTGCATCAGAGTAATCGGAAAGCGGGGCACAGCTACAATTAAGATTGCGGTCGCCATAGACGTTGTCAATCCTTGCGACGGGCGGCCAATAACGATCAATTTTCAGCGATTCAATTGGAAATGCCGCTTTTTCTCGATCAAATGGGTGCCGCCAATTGTCGGCAGTCAGCGCTCCAACGGTATAGGGTGCATGCCGCAAGACTGAATATTCGGCAGTAAGCTTGCCTGATTCCACTTCAGAAATTTCTCGACGGATTGCAATCATGGCCTCACAAAAACGGTCAATTTCAGAGAGTGACTCACTCTCTGTTGGTTCGATCATGAGCGTTCCGGAAACAGGCCAGCTCATGGTGGGAGCATGGAATCCATAATCAATTAATCTCTTAGCAATATCATCGACTGTAATGCCACACGAATCTCTCACTACACGTGTATCTAAAATACATTCGTGCGCTACAAAACCTTGTTTGTCTGTGTATAAAATCGGATAGTGATCGGCTAGTCGTTTGGCGATGTAATTGGCGGATAGGATAGCGCACTTGGTGGCCTTTGTTAGACCGTCAGGACCCATCATTCGAATGTACATCCATGAAATGGGTAGAATCATTGCTGATCCGAAGGGTGCGGCTGATATTGGGCCAATGACGTGATCCCCAGATAATTTTGGATGGCCGGGCATGAATGGTACTAGATGCTTTGCGACACCAATCGGGCCGACCCCGGGACCACCACCGCCATGTGGGATGCAGAATGTTTTGTGCAGGTTTAGGTGCGAAACGTCTGAACCAATAATTCCCGGACTTGTGAGTCCAACCTGAGCGTTCATATTGGCACCATCTAGATAAATTTGGCCGCCTTTGGAGTGGACCAGTGCACATGCTGCCTGAACTTCGGTTTCAAAAACGCCATGAGTCGATGGGTAAGTAATCATCAAACAGGATAAATTGCTTCCGTGCTGTTCGACTTTTTGTTTGAGATCGTTTAGGTCAATATTTCCGTGCTGATCGCATTGCACAACTACCACATCTAACCCAGCCATCTGAGCGCTGGCTGGATTTGTGCCATGCGCAGAGGCTGGGACAAGGCAGATATTGCGGTAATTTTCACCACGTGCAGCATGATAGCCTTGAATGGCGAGTAACCCTGCGTACTCGCCTTGGGCTCCTGAATTCGGTTGCAGTGAAATTCCTGCATAGTCTGTGATTTCGACCAACCAATCGCTCAATTCCTGAATCATTTGCAAATACCCTTGACGCTGTTCAACAGGTGCAAATGGATGGATATCAGCAAATTCAGGCCAAGTGATTGGTGCCATCTCTGACGCAGAGTTAAGTTTCATGGTGCACGAACCAAGTGGGATCATCGCGCGATCTAAGGCCAGGTCACGGTCGGACAGCTTGCGAAGATAGCGCATCATTTCCGTCTCAGAGTGATAGCTATTAAAAGCAGCTTGAGACATGAATTGACCCTTCCGAGCGAGCGATGTTGGGATGCCTGACGTTTGTTTGAAAACGGATTTTGCGCTAAAGACTGCAATCAAGGCATCGACCTCGGCTTCGGTCGATGCTTCATCCAGAGAAAGACTGATTGTGTGCTCATTGATAAAATGGAGGTTGAAGCCAGCGTCGCGCGCCCTGCTCTGAATTATTTCGACGTTAGAGCATCGAATTGAGAGAGTGTCGAAAAAGGAGGTGTTTACATTCAGGCCAATTGCCGCCAACGCGCTGGATAGCCGACCCGTCAATTTATGAATACGCTCAGCGATTGCTGTTAGTCCTTGAGGCCCGTGATAGCAAGCGTAGAAGCCGGCAATATTGGCCAGTAAAACTTGCGCGGTACAAATATTGCTGGTCGCTTTTTCTCGGCGGATATGTTGCTCGCGAGTTTGCAATGTAAGCCGATAAGCGGTGCGTCCTTCAGAATCAATTGATTGCCCAACCAGGCGGCCTGGAATCGACCGCTTGAGTTTGTCGGTAACCGCGAAGAATGCAGCGTGTGGACCACCGTTACCCATGGGTACGCCAAAGCGCTGAGTTGAACCGAGACATATGTCAGCGCCAAGTGCTCCTGGTGACTCAAGAAGCGTCAAACTCAAGATATCAGCTGCTACGATCGTAAAAATATTGCTCATTTTTGCTTTCGTGATTAGCGTTTTGATATCAACTATCACGCCGTCACTTCCGGTGTATTGCACTAATATTCCAAAAGCATCATTAAATTCAGGGGGGTTATGAGGATCAAAAGCGACAATTTCAAACCCGAGTGGCTGGGCACGAGTTCTGACTACGGCTTGAGTTTGTTCAAACAGGTTGGTTGCTACATAAAAGCGCTTTGACTTCGTTTTTGCGCTGCGCTTGCACAAAGTCATGGCCTCTGCGGCTGCAGTCCCCTCATCCAAGAGCGATGCATTAGAGAGCGTCATTCCAGTAAGCTCAACCACCATCGTTTGAAAATTGAAGATAGCCTCCAAGCGGCCTTGTGAAATTTCAGGTTGGTATGGAGTGTATGCGGTGTACCAAGCTGGATTTTCGAGTACGTTCCGTTGAATGACTGAGGGAGTGATTGTGTGATAGTAGCCCTGACCAATTAACGTTCGAACGACTTTATTTTTTGATGCAATTTTCTTGATTTCCGAAAGTGCATCGGCCTCAGAAAGGGCATTCGGCAATAACATTTGTTTGCGTTTTCGGATGGGCTCAGGAACTACCGCGTCGGCCAATGAATCGATTGACTTTAATCCAAGAGTCTTGAGCATCTTAACTTGGTCTGAATCAGATAAACCAATGTGGCGGTCGGCGAACTTCATTTCCCGATTCATGGGCAATCCTCTTACAATTCTTCTTCTTGAATAAATTCTTGATAGGCTGCTTCGTCTAGTAATGCATCCAATTCAGAAATGTCGTCGAGCCGTATTCGGAAAAACCAACCGTCGTTTTCAGGGTCTTCATTGATAAGCTCTGGTCGTTCGGATAGGTCTTCATTGACCTCGATGATAGTTCCACTAATTGGTGCATAAATATCACTAGCTGCTTTGACCGATTCAACTACAGCGACTTCGGCACCCTGATCGCAGTTGGTGTCTATATCAGGAAGCTCGACAAATACCACGTCTCCTAATTGCTCTTGGGCATAAAAGGTAATTCCAATCGTGGCGATTTCACCTTCGATTCGAAGCCATTCGTGCTCACGGGTATATTTCATAGTCATGATAGGTTCCTCTTAGTTAAAGCGCTCGAATGTAATGCTGCTTTACAAAGCCTGGATCACAGACCTTGCAGGGGAGTGTTTTGCCTCGGACTTCTGCCACCAGTGTGGTTTCAATTGCGCTAACGTTGTGGCTAATATATGCCATAGCAATTGGTCCGTTATGCGTTGGCCCAAATCCACCAGAGGTGATTTCTCCAACAATCTCTCCACCTTCGGTTTTTAATAAAGTGTGATCACGAATTGGTGTGCGACCGTCCAGTGGTGTAATGCCCACTCGTTTTCTATCCACACCTATTTCGATTTGCTTACAGATTACTTCAGCACCCAAAAAGCCACCGTCGATTCTTCGTCGCTTTTGAATCGACCAGATTAGGCCTGCCTCAATTGGTGTCGTGTCGCGGGTCAGGTCGTTACCGTAAAGACAAAGGCCTGTTTCAAGCCGTAGTGAATTTCTGGCACCGAGGCCTACCCAGGTCGCTTCCTCTAGATCGGTAAGTTTAATAGCGAGCGTCTCAGCGTGATCTTTGTGAATAGAAATCTCATAGCCATCTTCACCTGTGTAACCGCAGCAAGATAAAACGATTTCGATATTATTCCAGGTTGTTCTTATACTTTGCATGAAAACTAGGTCAGCAGCTTCGGGCATTATACTGGATAAAGCTAAACGAGCTCTCGGACCTTGGACTGCAATTAAGCATAAATCTTCTAGATGGGTCATCAGTATTGATGCATCGAGATACTGTTCGAGATGTTTTATGTCGTCAAATTTGCATGCGCCATTGACCACTAATCCCCATGAGTTTTTATCCCATCGAGTTAGCATTAAGTCATCGAGAATGCCGCCATTTTCAAGCGTCAATTGCGAATATCGTATTTGCCCTGGTTTCATTTCTTGCAGCGCAGCTGGCACTAGTTTTTCCAGTGCCTCAGCAGCCTGAGGTCCTTCGATAATTATTTGCCCCATATGGGATACGTCGAATAAACCAATTGCCTTGCGAGTCTGGAGGTGTTCGCCTTTAACGCCTAAGGGATAAGAAATCGGCATACGATATCCCGCGAACGACACAAATTTCGCACCCAATTTTGTGTGAAAAGACTCAAGTTTTAAATGTTGGACATCAACAATCATGCGCGCTCCTTGGCGTTTAGTGGCATGACCCATCTGTCATTGACCTGAGAGATTCGGGTATTCCCTTACTCCTTCGGTGAGCTTTCGCTGCTTTCCAGATCCTCTGCACGCCATTGCGGTCCTGTGGCCTGAGAGTTTCCGGGTCGGTTGCTCCTTCGGCGGCTTACGCGCTCTCCCTCAATGACGTGTACAACATTTGCCGTACGAAAGGAGTCCAAATCATGCGCTGATCAGCCTAAATAATCAATCTTTGAAGTACAATATTCTTCAATTTTTGATGCTATGAGTCTTTATGCTCACCTCGGCTTCCGTGAAGATTACCTTTGAATCGGATAGCAACCCAAAGTATCGCGTTTGACAATGTTTTTGGGCGGGATTTAGCCAAAGCCTTGAGTTTAATTTCCAAGAGGGATTGATTGGAAGTCGGCCTTTATTTTGGGATGTGCTAAATTTGAGAATCAAGTTACTCTTCATTCTATTTGCCGGAACGGATTGAAACTTGATTGATGCATTGAATCCCTGGAATTTGTGTTGAGTAATGTGTAAATTGTGGCTCTAAATCCTGACTTACAGCTCGTCTTCCTTTGTAAGGTACAAGCGCAATATTTTCGGAGTTTTGCTTAGTTCGAATCATTACATGAACTTTTATGACTAACCATAATTCTTCTCCCGAGTGAATTGTAAGCTTTCGAGCAAGGTAAGAAATAACTTCGCTACAAATTACTAACCAGTTTATTTGATGATCAATAAATAGATTTTAAGATGAGGAAAGTTTGCGATGTATGCAAGAGCATCCACGATTGAACAATATGATTCGGAATTATCGGAGGCTATTAATTCTGAATTACAACGTCAGGAAGATCACATTGAGCTGATCGCTTCTGAAAACTATGCCAGTCCACGTGTGCTGGAAGCACAGGGTTCCGGACTCACTAATAAGTATGCTGAGGGTTACCCGGGTAAGCGTTATTACGGTGGATGTGAGTATGTGGATTTGGTTGAGGATCTTGCGATCGATCGAGCCAAGAAATTATTTGGTGCAGCTTATGCAAATGTTCAGCCGCATGCTGGATCGCAAGCTAACGCTGCAGCCTATTTGGCTCTGATGAATGCAGGCGACACACTTCTCGGAATGTCCTTGGCAGATGGTGGCCATTTAACGCACGGGGCATCAGTTAACTTTTCAGGGAAAATCTATAATGCAGTTCAGTATGGCATCGACTCTGATGGCTACATGAACTACAACCAAGTTGCTGATTTGGCGGAGAAGCATAAACCTAAGCTTATCTTAGGCGGATTTTCTGCTTATTCGCGAATTGTCGACTGGGCTAAACTGCGCGAAATTGCTGACAATGTGGGCGCATATTTATTGGTAGATATGGCGCATATTGCCGGGCTGGTCGCAGCTGGTGTTTATCCATCGCCAATTCCGCACGCGCATGTAGTAACGACGACAACGCATAAAACGCTAAGAGGCCCCCGTTCAGGCCTCATTCTCTCCGGTCACGAGGACGAAGTGCTTCACAAAAAACTGAATTCTGCGGTATTTCCTGGGATGCAGGGTGGTCCGTTGATGCATGTTATTGCAGCTAAAGCCGTGGCATTCAAAGAGGCTATGGAGCCCGGATTCAAGTCTTATCAAGAGCAAGTGGTAAAAAACGCTAAAGTGATGGCGTCAGGATTCGTTGAGCGCGGATTCAAAATTATTTCGGGTGGGACGGACAATCACTTGATGCTAGTAGATTTGGTGGCCCAAGGAATCACTGGAAAAGCGGCGGATACTGCCCTCGGTGAAAGTAATATTACAGTTAACAAAAATGCCGTTCCCAATGATCCGCAATCACCTTTTGTAACATCAGGAATCCGAATTGGAACACCTGCTGTGACAACCCGTGGATTTGTTGAGGATGATTGCCGGCATCTGACTCAGTTAATCTGCGATGTGTTGGAAAACTTAGATGCCGAATCAACAAAAGGCCGTGTGCGTGAGCAAGTCAAGGCGTTGTGTGACCGGCTTCCTGTATACCGCTGAGCATGGCATCTAGTCTCGCATCTTTGCGGGTCCAAATCGCGTTCATCCAACCTCGAAAAGCTTTTAGCTCGGGCAGTGTTTTTGCGGGCTTTTGAAGCTCTAGTGGGACTTCAATTTGTTCAGCATGAATCATTATGTGTGGTACCTGACCCGAGAGTAAGTGCCACATGCTTAGTGTTGCGCCAGGGTAGGCTAGCGTAACATCAATGACTCCATCGAGACGATCTTGCATGCAAGCTAGTGCTAATTGAGATCCCCCGACCTTAGGTTTCAGTAAATGCTTGAAAGGCGAACGATTTTTTTGATGTTTAGCCGGGGATAGCCGAGTACCTTCAGCATAATTAACAACTACGCAAGGCTCTTCTGGGTTGCGTGACAGCACTCTTTCAGCATAGTCAAAGTCCCGATTCTTGAGGTCCGGACGGCCGTTTATGTCGTTCTGGGTATAGCGACGCATGATTGGGAAATCGAGCGCCCAAGCGCAGATCCCAAGTACCGGGACGTAAATAAGTTCCCATTTCATGAAAAATCGCGGCAATGTGGTGCCTTTACCCAATAGGACCATAACTACCAGGATATCGATCCAGCTCTGGTGGTTTGCGATCAGGAGGTAGGTGCCTTTTGGACTGGGCTGGTCCCCGGTGATTGTCCATTGGATTGGGATTGTAGTTAGTAGCCAACGCATGATGTCGCCCCAGAGAGCTGCAATTCTTGCTGATATCCGATAACTGAACCTAGATGTGGATGGGATCAGTTTCAGCGTAGAGACAAGTGCGATAAGGATTCCGCCTAAAAATGTTGCCACTGCGAGAAAAAAAAAGCGTAAACTTGTGATCATAAATTCAGCCATGAGTGCGATTGCTCGCATAGATTAACGCGATTACGCTCCGCCTTCCTTAATTCATTGGAAATTGCATGTTCGATGCCGTCGTTGTAGAACCTGAAAAACCTGCTGAAAGTGCGGTCATTTGGTTACATGGCTTGGGCGCCAGTGGAGCCGACTTTGAATCGGCAATAGCCCTGTTAGGCATTAACGAACAGTCGATTCGCTTTATTTTCCCGAACGCACCGGCAATACCCGTGACGGTAAACGGTGGAATAGTCATGCCCGGATGGTATGACATCACCGACGTGGATATAGCGCGGACTATTGATGTTGATGGAATTCGCAAATCAGCTGATCGTGTGGATAATATTATAAAAGCTCAGATTGAAGCAGGGATTGCGCCACATAATATTCTTTTGGTTGGGTTCAGCCAAGGCGGAGCGGTAGCTTTGTATGCGGGAGTCAGATCAAGTTGTGGTTTGGGTGGCGTACTAGCTCTTTCTACCTATTGGGTAGGTGATCAAGATCGTGACTTGCTTCTGGGCCAGAATCCTATGAATCTACCCATCGAAATTCACCACGGGACCTTGGATCCTGTTGTCCCGTATGCACTTGGAGAGGCTGCTTTTGAATCACTTCAATCGCTGGGTTATCCGGTTACTTTTCAGGCTTATTCCATGCCGCATAGCGTGATGCCTGAGCAATTACGAGCCATCGGAATATGGATGGCATTAATTTTGAACTCCGATTCCCCGACGAGGAGCAAAGAATGAAACAACCTTTACGCATTGCTGTTACTGGTGCTGCTGGAGCGATCAGTTATACAATTTTATTTAAAATCGCTGCTGGAGAATTATTAGGCAAGGACCAGCCGGTAATTCTTCAATTACTGGAAATTCCTCCGGCAATGAAAGCACTTAATGGTGTGGTTATGGAGCTAATCGATTGCGCATTTCCACTGGTTGCTGGGATTAGTACTCACGACAATCCGGAAGACGGTTTTAAAGATGTTGATGTCGCATTTTTAATTGGTGCGCGTCCTCGTGGGCCTGGCATGGAACGCGCCGATCTCCTTAAAGAAAATGCCAAAATCTTTTCTGGTCAGGGTAAGGCACTTAATAATTTCGCCTCTAGGCAAGTCCGTGTCCTGGTTGTGGGGAACCCCGCTAATACCAATGCATTGATTGCAGGCCGTAATGCACCCGATCTGGATCCGCGTCAGTTCACGGCAATGACACGTCTGGATCATAACCGTGCTGTAGGGATTTTAGCGAATCACTTGAGCGCTGCACCGACCGACGTCGAAAATGTAATTATTTGGGGTAATCATTCACCGACGCAGTATCCGGATCTTCACAAGGCCACGGTCAAAGATTTGCCAGCATTAGCTCAGGTGGATCGTACGTGGTACGAGAATGATTATATACCGACTGTCGCAAAGCGAGGTGCTGCTATTATTGACGCGCGTGGCGCATCTTCCGCTGCGTCTGCTGCCCAGGCAGCGATTGATCATATGCGTGACTGGATGTTAGGTAGTGGTGGCAAGGTGGTTTCCATGGCGGTCCCTTCTGATGGGTCTTATGGGATTGCATCAGGCGTTATTTATTCTTATCCGGTTGTCTGTGCAGATGGTGATTACAGAGTGCTCCAAGGCGTTCCTGTGAGTGATTTTTCGCGTGGTAAAATGGCGGAAACTAATCATGAATTGGTCGATGAAAGGGGCGCGATAGCAGATTTATTACCTGCTGAGACTGAAGTAAAATTTAACGCAGTCTCGCATCCGACTGCATAATCAGCGAGGATAAACGAAAGGGGGCTGTGCCCTCGATCTTGTGGAGTTGATTATGAATACCCAGCGTGTCTGGTTTGCGTTTTTCATCGTTTTGGCGTTGACGTTAAATTTTGGGTTTTTTATTGGGGAAATAGATAATCCGCTGCACCATAATTCATACGAATTATTTTTGACGTTGGTTGTTTCTTTAATTGCCACTGTTCTTAAAGTGGGCGACCGCTCTCATATGGGTGCTGTCTTGCTAGCGACAAGCCTGGTGGCGGATCTGCAGTTAATTATGGCAGCTACAATTTGGGGCTATTCTAGCGAAGTGACTGGCCATGTTTCACCAGCTGTTATGGCAAGCATAGTCTCTTTGGCTGGGGGAGCGATGCTCGCAAATTTAACGAGCGTTGTATTGCTTTTGTCTGAGACTATTCAGTTGAAGCGCTAATGTTAGAAGGTGATCAATATTGGGCTCATTCAAAAAGTGAGCCTATATGGCTTCTTTTAGTCCAACTGCGTTCGCCACTCATTGCGCTCATTGTCACTTACTCGATCAGCATTCTAGGTTTGGTGCTGATCCCAGGTGAAACGGATTTAGGTTCCCCTTATTACTTATCGTTTTTGGATGCGTTTTACGCGGTAAGTTATACCGCAATGACAGTCGGGTTTGGTGAGATTCCTTATCCATTTAATCAAAGCCAAAGGCTTTGGATGCTTTTGGTGATGTACTCGACGGTCATTGCATGGCTTTATGCGATAGGATCTATTCTCTCTGTATTTTCGGATCCTGCTTTTCACCGAATCCGTTCGCAAAATCGCTCAATTTCCCAAGTAAGGTCACACAACGAACCCTTTTGGATTCTTTGTGGGTTTGATGATACCGGGTTTCAGCTTATCCGGTTTTTAGATCAGGCTAAGATTCGCTGCGTGGTCGTTGATGAAGATCCAGAAAGGATTGATTGTGCTCGATTGATTAATCTTTCCTACGAACCAGCAGTGTTTCTATCCGATCCTTCTGAGCCCCAGATATTGGTTGATTCAGGTGTTTCAAGGCCTCATTGTTGTGGTGTTTTGGCCTTGACTGGGCGAGATCAGATAAATCTAATGATCGCCACGAATGCCCGAGTTCTATCTCCTCGGTTATCTGTTTATTCTCGATCCAATACCGATTTCAGCACAAGAAATTTGAGGAGCTTTGGTACAGAGGTGGTCATTGACCCTAATCGTTCGATCGTACATCGGTTGGTGCAAATGATTCGTCGGCCCAATACTTACGCACTGCACAACGAACTGATTGACCCAGATTTCAATCAATTGAGCGTGCATCAGCTCTCTGATTTGGGTCATTGGATTATTTGTGCCTCTGGTCGATTTTCAGAGCTTGTGGTCGAAGCTTTTGTTCGCGAGGGAATCCCACTCTGCTTGGTGAGTCGCGAGCCACCGGAAGACCCTTCCGTTTGTGATTGGGTTGAGGGAGTCGGTACAGAGGCTATAACTCTTCGGGAAGCTGGCATACTGAATGCAACTGGAGTGATCGCAGGAACCACTGACGATGGTGACAATCTGTCAATTCTTTTAACTGCTCTAGAAGAAAAGCCGGCCTTGTTTTCGGTGGCCCGAAGAAATCGATCGAGTAGTGAGCTGGTATTTCGTCATGGTCAGTTTAATGAAATTTTAAGAGAAGATCGAGTTATCGCACAGGAGATGTTTGCCCGAATTCAAACGCCTTTGCTTAATCAATTTCTTGGCCACCTAGAAGCCATGCCAGATTCTCTTGTTTTCGATATTATTGAAAAAATGTCGCACCGAAGGTCTGTTGAGCAAAGTGAATTAGATCACTTTGCTCTGGTTTTGACTGCAGCGCAGGCGCCGGGTGTGGTTGAGCTTCTGCAAAAAGAAGCAACGATAAAACTTGGTGATCTCTTGATCGACCCGCTACGGGAGCAGCCACTATTGCCGGCAATCTGTCTTTTAATTGCTCGTTTAAATGCGGATGTCATTCCAATTCCAGGAGACGAGTTAGATTTGGTCTTAGGCGATCAGCTGTTGCTTTGGGGGGAAGCAGAGGCCCTTAATCGCATTAAATTTTTTATTGGCCGGCCTGATTTATTCGAAGCTAATATCAAAGAAAGTGATCCTCTATTGTGATGCCTGCTCCAAAGCAGAGGGCAGCAAATTGAATATGCCTTGATCTCTTATTTTTTATGTGTGTATTTTTTTGGTTTCCCGCATTGACCTCAATGTTTTTTTGAGTTTCTTTGCAATAGGCTCGGCCAATATTCTAGTTTAGGAGATGATTTTACGGCATCTTTAGAGGTCGACCTCCGTCCAGCGGAAGAGCGATACCGGTGGTGTAAATGTTCTCTTGAAGGTACAAGATCGCTTCTATTGCGACATCGAATCCTGGAACGATGCCAAGACTGCTTTTTTTAGGAGCTTCGAATCGGTAGGTGGCATCGTCTTCTTCACGAAATTCAAGTAATGCCGGACAAAGTGCATTAATTCTGATTCTGGGGCTATATTTTTTTGCCTGTGATTTTGTGAGATTGACTAAGGCTGACTTTGAGGCCGCATACGCCATGTGGTTGGCACTGCCGCGGCCTGCAACGTAATCAGAGATATTAACCACTGATGCATTGCTGGAGGCTAAAAGTGCTCCGGCAAGAGCATCTGTAAGTATCATGGAGACACCTACATGAATTCTCATCATGAGAGCCAAATTATGCAGGCCCATTTCATGGCCTGGATCGGTGCGCCAGGTGGAGGCGTTGTGAACAATCGACTTTAATCTTGAATGCTCCGCACTAAGACTTTCGGCTGCCAAATAAATCCCTTCGTCTGAACTGAAGTCAGCATAAAGAATTTTCGCTCCTTTGGATTTGAGAGTCTCAATTTCAGGTCTATATTTTCGGTACGTAATTACAACAGGTTGATCGTTTTCCAAGTATTGGGTAGCGAGGGCCAGCCCCAGTCTTGTCGCGCCACCAGTAATGAGAATCGGATCATTCATGCTTTCATTTTATCACGTCGTACAGGATCTTCCATTTGGAAGAAAGCATGCATGAGTTGCGACGGCGACGGCGAGTAGTTGCGCTCAGCTCGCCATTGTAATTCCGCTTCCTTAGAAAAAAGATTAAATGCACGGTTAAATGGGTGGTTTGGATCCATCGGATCACAGTCCTCATTAGGGTCTATTGCGAGTGATTTCTTTTTGTGATTAAACCAATCTTTGAGTAGACGATATTCGTTCTCATGCAGCCTATGATTCTCTGGATATATCAATACTGAATACATGCAATAATCCTTCACAATTCCCATATTTTATTTGCATTACGAAAAGGTCACGGGTTGATAATTTTTTCGATACTATTAATTAATTATAACAAGTCAGCGAAACAAAGCTTTGCCAATTTTTAGACTGTTTTATTTTGCGATTATTGTATTGGCCGTTTCTGGTATCGCAAGCCATGTCTATGCTCGAGACAGTGTAGGTTTGGTGCTGTCAGGCGGTGGAGCGCGTGGTTTTGCGCATGTGGCTGTACTTGAGGCGCTTGAGGCTAACCGAGTGCCTATAGATTATATTGCCGGCACTTCAATGGGTGCTGTGGTCGGCGCGCTTTATGCTTCAGGTCTATCGGCGAGTCAAGTTCGAGAAAAACTGCTCGCTGTGGATTGGAATGCCGCCTTGCGGGACGTTACTGACCGAAATGAGCGTAGTTTCCGAAGTAAGAGCTTTGAAGGCCGAAATTTTCTTGGATTAGACCTTGGTGTTGCTTTGGATCAATTGAAATTACCACTTGCTGTTTTGCGTGGTCAAAAACTTGCACTAGTGCTCAACGAGTTAACTTTGGAAGCTGCTAAAGTGTCTGATTTTGATGCGTTACCGATTCCTTTTCGAGCGATCGCGACAGATCTGGCTACTGGGGACCCAGTTGTCTTGGATCGAGGATCACTTGCGACAGTTTTGCGGGCATCGATGGCGGTTCCAGTCCTGTATTCGCCCGTAGAAATTGATGGCCGTCTGTACGTTGACGGTGGGGTGGCTAATAACTTGCCAATTGATGTGGCGAGGGATATGGGTGCTGATCGAGTGATCGTGGTGGATACTTCTTCACAGCGCTATACAACCAGTGAACTCACTTCTGTGGTGACCGTGATTGATCAGTTAACTAATCTTCTGACGCTCCGTAATACCGAAGCTCAGCTCAAAACGCTCACTGATAGTGATGTCTTAATTGAAATTTTTCCGGAAGGTATCGCTACAGCGGATTTTAATAAAGTTAAAGATGCACTTGCGGCTGGACGCAAAGAATTAGTGACCGCAGAGGATATGTTTGTTTCTTTGTCTGTTGATAAATCTGCGTATCGAGACTGGCAAGAATCTCATAGGACGGAACAACTGCCGTCAACTTTGGCATTTGTTGAAGTTATTAGTGATGCCCCGCGTACATCAAGTAAGACTATTGCAAATCGTCTGACCGTTCGTCCGGGGCAGTTGCTTGACAACGAACGACTGGGATCGGATCTTGGGAAAATATATGCGCTTGAGACAATTGACCAGGTTGAGGTCTCGGTGATTGAGCGAGGTAATCAGGTGGGATTGTCTCTGGAAACCAGAGAAAAAGCTTGGGGTCCTGACTATTTAGATATGGGATTTAATCTTGAAGATAGCTTGGATGGACGAGCATCTTATAATCTGAGTGGTGTAATCCGCGCGACCAATATCAACCCGTTAGGAGGTGAATGGCGCACTGAACTAACTCTCGGGGACAAAACCGAAGTGACCTCTGAACTTTTTCAGCCCATTGATTATGGCTCGAATTGGTTTGCGTCAGCAATTGCAGGCTTTGTAAGTGAAGATCGGGCTCTTTATCAAATGGGAGTTGTTACCTCAATGTATTCGACTGAGACGAGGGAATATGGGTTAGACGCGGGTTACACGTTAGACACTCGGGGTGAGTTCCGGGCTGGCTTCCGGCAAAGTCGAGTTGCGAACAAATTGATTCTTGGTGCGAGTTCTTTGGGCGCAGAGATTGATGATTCCAGATATTTTTTGAGAGCCGGCTATGACACGTTGGATTCTCTAGGGTTCCCGACAAAAGGTGTTCGGCTCCTAGGTGAATATTCAATCCATGATTCAACGCTTGGGGCGACCAAGCAATATGATGACCTCACGCTGGATATGTTGTATCCGTTTTATCACAGCAATCGCACTACCTTGGTTGCTCAGGGATACTTTGGTTATTTATTTGAGACCTCGGTTACTGATGTTACGCCTCGCTATAGTTTGGGAGGGTTTACGAGACTTTCTGGCTATAGTCCAGACGAAATTTCAGGCCGTCATGCGAGTTTGATTTCAGTAATTGGTTATCAACGTTTAAATGAGCAAGTTGTATTTCCGATTGATCAACCTTTAGTCCTAGGATTTTCTTTGGAGGCGGGTAACGTATTCCAGAGCCGCGATGAAATTCGGTGGAGTAACACTCTGACAGGCGGCTCGATCTTTGTAGGTGCTGATACGGCTATTGGGCCTAGCTATTTATCATTTGGTCACACTGAAGGCGGTCATAAATCTGTGACTCTGTCGGTCGGCAGACCCTTTGCGGAAAGAAATTAATGCGCTTTGAGCGGCGATTTGTCACGCCTAAATCTCCGTCAGAGTCGTTGCGGTTGATTGCTGACTTTAGAAACCTAAAAGAATGGGATGACTCTGTTGTTAGCGTCAAGCCGATGGATTCGAGTTTTGGCCAGGGATCTCGCTTTTTGGTTGAAGTGCTTTTCAGTGGTAATTTGATCGAAATAGAATACACGGTAACTGTTTATGAGCCAGGCATTCGGGCCGAGTTGTCTGGCACTGCCGCAAAGGCAACTGCGACTGATATTATTGAAGTATCACGGGTCAGTGATGGAACTCAAGTTGATTATATTGCCGAAATTCGACTTGCTTTTCCATTTTCGATATTCGATCCCTTGCTTGCAATCGGATTCAAGAAAACAGTAGACCATGCTGTGTCTGGATTAACGCGATTTCTATCTGCGCAATAACACAGTCTTTGTAATTAAGGCTCGAAACCAGGCTTCTGGAAGTAGTCTTCGAAGTGTTAATAATATGTTTGCATGTTTACCTGCCGTGTA
>Ga0114995_10000247_pt1 | contig 36614 bp, 31 predicted proteins | sample ArcticOcean_MG_C_11_FD_87038 | JGI IMG/M metagenome (GOLD analysis project Ga0114995, IMG submission 87038) | Marine microbial communities from western Arctic Ocean - ArcticOcean_MG_CB2_154 | ecosystem: Environmental > Aquatic > Marine > Oceanic | place: Arctic Ocean: Canada Basin | collected... | reverse complement strand
TAGGCCTATAGAAGTGGTGCTTGCCCCTGGAGAAATGTTAATTCAGCCTGCTGGGTGGTTTCATGTGGTGTATTGCTTAGACACACCTACCTTTTCTGTTAGTCATTTTTACCGTCATTAATGACTTTTATTAGATGGAAAAAACAGGTGATGCAGTCGTTACTATTACCTAAGGCGGGCCAAGGTGAAAGTGACTTACTGATAAACCATGCAAACTTAACCGCACTGCAGTTGGATGGTCGATTTGCAACGCATATACATGTATTGCAGCAACAGTTTGATGTGCAAGCACACCAATTACAAGCCACTCCACAAGCTAGTGATGCTACCTTGCACCCCAATGCCCATGCTATCACTAGTAACGGGCGGCGCTGGCTTAAAGCCCCTTTAACAGACACCAAGCGATGTGACATTTTAGCTCAACGGGTAGCTTTAGACCCTATGCCAAAAGCCAATATGCCACTTACTTTAATGTGCCGTTTAGCCGCCAGTAATATTACCCAAGAAAAATATAACCAGTTATACCAAAAGAGTAAGCAAGCAGGCCAGTGCTCGGACAGCCTTAAGCCCACCACTACACCCGATTGGGCTTTGCCTATTGAGCAGGCTCTTAGCATAGTGAGCAAGGCGTTAAATACGCATGATAAACAACGCTTGAATGAATTAGTAAACCAAGGACGCTTGCGCTTAGTAGCGTTCAATTGCATAGATAATGATTTATACAATGACTTATGCAATGAACTAGGCAATGTGTGCGTGATGTCCAGTGCTGGGGCGCTAATACAGCTAGAGCACAAGCTGCGTGTGGTGGATGTGATAGCCCTTAGCCATGAGGTGGGCCATGCCCTACACATGGAGCATAGATGGCACCAAGGGCTCTATTGGCCTGCAGACGTGGTGACTAGTGAAGCACAAGCCATCGCCATGGAATTACATGTGCTCAATAAAACACCTCACCCCAAACGAGCGCTTTTAAAGCAAACACAAATCACTTTTTATGGGCCTTGGCATGTGGCATTGCACCAGTTTGAGCTAGGCCTATATGCCCTTCCCGCCATTGCACCAGATCAGTTAGACCGGTTGTGGCACCAGTGCACTAAAGCCTTTGACGCCCCCGCAGGCGGCTGGCGACACGTGCAACATTTATACACCTCGCCATTTTACTTAGTGTGTTACCCACTGGCCCTAGGGTGCACAATGGGGGGGCACAATGGTGGTGCCGTGAATTGGATTTAACTTACCATTGAACTAACAAAATTAACCTGTAGAGCCGTTAAACTTATAAATCGTCAAGGAAACTTTATGCATAATATACAACTTATTGTTCTGGCACTGTCTGCAAGCTTCATTTTAGCAGGTTGCCAAATTGGTAGTGCAAACCTACCTGATGGAACAAAAAAAGGGCCCCACAGCGACAGCTATACCTATCACTTAGATAATGGCCTACAAGTTATTTTGTGGCCCAATAGCAACAGCCACTCTAACAACGAAGCCAGTTTGCATCTGGTCATCCACTCTGGCAGTTTGCAAGAAACCGAGCAACAACTTGGCTATGCCCATATTGTTGAGCATATGGCTTTTAACCAAACCGATGAGTTGGGCCACAATCCCATTAATGAGGGTTTGCAGGCGCTAAATTTGGACCTTAGCGTGCACGCAAATGCCTACACAACTTACGACCACACGCGCTACTTTATGGATCTTCCAGATGCGTCATTTAACCGCATTAATACCGGTTTGTCGCTGCTGGCCAAATTCGCTTATCAGGCACCTCTGAAGGCCTCTGAGGTGGTGGATGAAATCGGTGTGGTGCGCGAAGAATGGCGCCGTTCTAAACCCGAGAAGCAAAACTACCAATATCAGTCTCACCAATTGGAATTGACGGGGAGTCGGCATAAAGTTCGGCCAACTATTGGTACTCTAGAGAGCATTGAAGCAGTTAATGTTGCGGCCCTTGAAAGCTACTATCAAGCGCACTATCGCCCTGGTAATGCCAGCTTAATTGTGACCGGCGACATAGATGTAGAAAAAACTATAGCTGCTATAAAAAAACAGTTTTCCCCATGGGTAGACCAGCACAAGGGCAAGGCAAAAACCTACCCTAAGCCACCTATTCGGCAGGGAACATTTGATGTGTTTGAAGACGTCAATCAAAGTGGCTACTTTGTTTGGCTAGGCAACGCATATGCTTACACTGATTACGGTACCCCTGAGGGAGAGTACGGGAGCCATATTACCCATATGGTGATGAACATGCTTAACCAACGTATGCAAAAGCTGGCGACACAACAAAATAATAGCTTAAGCAACTTATCTGCCGGGTTTTATGGTGGGCAGGGGCATTACGCTGATCTAAGCTTGGGTTTACAGGCCCAGCCCGCTGATCTAGAACAGGGTGTGAAATTATTGGCCAGTGTTGTCAACGATCTGCAAATTAATGGCTTTTCACAGGTTGAACTGGATAATAGCCGAGAAGGCTTTTTAGTGTCGGAAAGGGTGCAACAAGACGGCGCCAACCACCTATCTAACATTGCCACAGGTTACGTCACCGAAGGGTCTTGGCTGCGCAACCAAAAGCACTACTTGGCGTTATTTGAGGACCGTTTACCAACGCTAACACTTGCCAAACTTAATGCCCACGCGCGTAGCCTGTTCAAAACCCCACATAAAATAGGCATTATCAGCCAGCCTGGTGAATTATTAACGGACGAAGCGCAGGTAAGGGGCTGGATTGAAGCTGGTAAGCAGTTGGCTTTGGCGCATTTGCCTACCCAGGAGGCTGATGAGTCTATAGATTGGCGCATTGACCACCCTGCCGGCCAAATCATAAGCCAGCAAAAATTTGCCAATGGCATTCACCAGCTGATCCTGAGCAACGGCATTAAGGTGAACTATCGCTATAGTGACTCAGCGCCGGGCAAAGTGTATATGAGTCTGCTGGCCTCTGGAGGGCTTAATGCCCTGAGTCATCAGGAGGTGATTGATACCCGCCTTGGTTTAACCGTTATAGGCGCTAGCGGCCTGCAAGATTTAGATGGCCATGCCTTGAGTAACTGGTTCGACGCCCAAGCCATGACTCTGCTGCCAGCGTTTAATTTGGATAGTCGTGGGTTTTATCTAGACGGGCCAGTGAACAAGGTGGATGCGCTGCTGCAAACCCTGCATGTAGCCCTACAGGATGGACGTGTAGACCCTGCCCTATACACTCACTACATGCCACAGTTTGAACAATCAATTCACGACATTGAGGCTTTAGAGTACGTGGATTACCTGCATGAAACTGAACAGGTTATCAGCCAAGGCCACCCAGCCCACCGCAGTTTAACGATCGCCGAAATAAACAGTGTTAGTAGTGAAAATATGCAGCGGATCTACGAGCAATATATCGCTGGCGCGCAAGACTACACGCTGCATATTGTGGGGGACATACCACTAGACGTACTGCTTCCCAACTTGCAAACTTATATTGCCAGCTTGCCACCCAATGGCGGTTTACTCACACCTAAAGCATCCCCAACCCTCCCCACTGAGGCAAGCATTAAAGGCTATGGTAACCCAAGCAAAGCGGCCACGATAAATTACTATCTGCAAATAAAGCAAGACAGCAACCCTGCTGCCGACGATAGACCTCTTGGACTGCTAAGCAAACAACTCACCCAATACCTCAGTTCAGCCTTACGAGAGGAATTGGGTTTAACTTACAGCGTGCAGGTAAATTTATATCACAACTATGCGCACGATCCAGTGATTACTTTGGGTGTGCATCTGCAATGTGATCCTCAAAAAGCGGATCAGGTTCTCAGCCATATTGAAAAGTTGCTAGCCAACCTAAACCAGACTGGCATAAAACAAACCAAAATAGACCAGAACATCGCCACGCTGCGACAGGATTTTAATAATGAGCAACATAAAGCTAAGTTTATATTGCAACAAATGGCCCATGCACAGCTTTATAAGGTAGATCTGGCTAACATCTTGGATGCTAAAAAAGTTTATCCTGACACCTTGGCTAAAATACTTGATGGCCTATTAAATGAATTTATAACCAAGGGTCATGGCAAGGTGATTACTGTATTGCACCCCTAATCCATAATTACGTCACAGAAACACACAGGGGATGATCCTACTTAAAACTGACCTTAATTTACGGGGTGATTACATACACCCCATGAAATGGCGCTTTGTGCTAGTTCAAAGGCCTAGTCGTGGCGGCATTAGGAGATAGGACACAATTAGCAATAATGATCGCACTGTAGCCAAACCCTTACTGCTATAATATGCCCTACTTCGTTTACCACAATTTGTATGGGCCTTTATGTCATTTTTAAATCTTGGATTGTGTAATCCTATTGTGCAAGCTATTGAAGACTTGGGTTATACGGTGCCTACCCCTGTTCAGAATCAAGCTATTCCCATCATTATTTCTGGTAAAGACCTTATTGCCACCGCCCAAACAGGCACAGGTAAAACTGCCGCGTTTGTTTTACCCATATTAGAATTGCTTAACAAAGACCGTAAGTTGCGTGGTAAACGCATACGCGCCCTTATTCTTACACCTACACGCGAACTAGCGGTTCAGGTTGCTGCCAATGTGGCGCAATACAGTACGCACCTAAACCTAACCTCTATGGCTGTTTATGGTGGTGTGGATACTGAGGCGCAAAAAGAGCGTTTAATAGAAGGCATTGATATTTTAGTGGCTACACCGGGCAGATTGCTTGATTTGGCTCACCAGCGTGCTCTGCATTTTGATGAGCTTGAAGTGCTAGTATTAGATGAAGCCGACCGAATGGTAGACATGGGTTTTGGTAACGAGATTAATAAGATTATAGAGCGTTTACCCGAAGCCCGTCAGAATCTATTGTTTTCGGCTACTATGAGCGACGAAGTTCTGGCCCTTGCCGATGGTTTCTCTGATCGTAAAATGAGCAATCGGGCTGTTGAAATCACTATTTCACCAGAAACCACAACAGCACCCAATATAGACCAATGGTTAATTACGGTAGATAAAGACAGAAAGTCTGCGCTTCTTAGCCATTTGATTACCGACCAAAAGTGGGATCAAGCGCTCATTTTTATCGAGAAAAAACACGGTGCTGCCAAGCTAGTGGATCAACTTTCAAAACGCGACATTGTAGCCGACGCCATTCATGGTGATAAAAGCCAAGCATCTCGTGAGAAGATTTTGGCCGACTTTAAATCTGGCAAACTAAAGTATTTAGTAGCCACTGGCGTTGCTGCCCGTGGTATAGATATTGGTGACCTTAGCCGCGTGGTAAATTATGATTTGCCGTTTAAACCAGAAGACTACATCCACCGTATTGGCCGAACAGGCCGTGCTGGTGCTACTGGTGAAGCCATTTCGTTTGTAGCTTGGGGTGATTTTAAAAACCTATGTGCTATTGAAACCCGCTTAAATCACATTATCGATCGTAAAGAGATTGAAGGCTTTCCGATTAGAAAAGTGGTGCCAGTTTCAATTTTAAACTTTGTGCGCACCAGCAAACCACCTCAGCCTTGGTCTGAATCAAGGCTGAGAAGCTCTTCACCTTCGCCTGCCAGCAACAAGCCTGAGACAGGGCCAGCGGCTAGGCAGAACAAGAATATTTGGGGTAAATAACCAGTAATCTAGATTATAGGGGCGCATTCGCCCCTTCATTCCAAAGTGCAACAAGAGCGCTTCGGTCCGTGTTCTGAAATTTGCGTATATTCATATTTCTATCATCATCTAAAACGAAGACCCCGGTTGGTTTAAGAATGCCTGTTCTTCTGGTGTGGATGGCCTATCTAAAAGACCATTACGGTGAGGGTAACGACCAAAGCGTTCAATAATCACTTGGTGCCTAAGTTCAAACTCGTAGTTATTTTCTAACCCGGGCTGATTGAACAGCACAATCGCTTGTTTATGTATGGCTGCAGATTCGCTGTGCATAAATGGCATGTACATAAAAGACTTTTGCTTAGGCAGTAAATCTACGTCTGCACCTTGTGCAATGGCGCTTTGAGCTAACACCAGGGCTTGGCCGTCGTAAGCAAAGGCCTTGGAGGAATCTCTAAACAGGTTACGAGAGAACTGATCTAATACAATAATTTCAGCCAATTTACCCAGAGATTTTTGACGCCAATGTGCTAGCTCCCCTGCCGCCGCTTGTTTATGAATATCGCCGAATCGGCGCTTAAGCATGTCGTCAAAGGCTTGGTCTTTAATAAACCAATTTCGTGGGGGTATTTGTGTATACCAAAAGTTAATAATGTCTGAATAGTTCATGGACGTGTCTCAAGTGTAAAAAATAACCCTGTAAGCATAGCAAAAGTTTGCGAAACAATTGCTCCTTTGTTAAGTCACAGTATAATGGCACATTAACTTTTACCTTGACCCTTTTCATGCCAAGCAGCAAGTTTACAGAATTTATTAACGGTGCCAAAGCCACTATACCTATGATTATTGGCGCTATTCCTTTCGGCATTATTTTTGGCACTTTGGCAGAGCCCAGCGGTTTGTCCATATGGGGCGCTATGGCGATGTCGCTATTTGTATATGCTGGATCTTCTCAGTTTATTGCTGTGGGATTGTTAGCTACTGGTGTAGGCCCTGTCATTATTATTGCCACCACCTTTGTAGTGAACTTACGCCATTTACTCTACGCCACAGCCTTGGTAGGTAAAGTAAGCCACTTGTCTCAAGGGTGGCGAGCATTATTAGCTTTTGGTTTAACCGATGAGTCTTTTGCTGTGGTTAACAGCCGTTACTTAGGGCGTTCCGATACTGTTTATGCTCATTGGTTCTTTTTAGGCTCTATTGTGGCTATGTATAGTAATTGGCAGCTATGTACTTGGTTAGGTATTGGTTTAGGGGAGCTGTTTCCTAATATGACCAACTGGGGTTTAGACTTTGCTATGTCAGTTACTTTTTTAGGCATTATTATTCCTTATTTGCGTAATAAACCCATGTGGCTTGCGGTAATAAGTGCCGCAGCTTTTGCTATGGTATTGCAAGACTTACCGAATCAATTAGGCCTAGTGATTGCTGCGCTGTCTGGCATCTGTATTGGATACGCCAGCCAACAAATTGAAGTTAGAATAGGGCTGCACAAGGCCACTAGCGGTGTAATTAAAGCCACTAGCGATGTAATAAAATCCACAAGTGCTAATAAAGGGAGCCAGTAGCCATGAATGAAACTATGATGATTGCAGGAATGGCCTTTGTTACCTTTGGTATACGTTATGTGATGTTTGCTATGGCTGGGCGTATTCGTTTTGCGCTTTGGTTTAAGCAGGCCTTAGGTTATGTGCCACCTGTGGTGTTAAGTGCCATTATTGCACCTCTTATTTTGATGCCCCAAGGGTACATAGACCTAAGCTTAGCTAACCCCTATTTTTGGGCAGCATTGGTGGCTGCTGGCGTTGGTTTTTGGCGACAACACTTGTTGACTACCATTGTGGTGGGTTTAGTGTGCTTTGTATTACTTAAATGGACGATGATGTAATGACAACATGTGCCCTATATACCGAAGATGCGTCTGCACAACACTGGCAGATAGAGTTTAATCGCCAGTTTCCCCACTTAGATGTACAAGTGTGGAAAAATATTACTAACCCAGAACAAGTAAAGTACGGCATTGTTTGGAAACCTACAGAAGCCTTCTTTAAACGCTTCCCTAACTTAACCACTGTGTTTAATTTGGGGGCCGGTGTTGATGCCATTCTAAACAACCCTGCAGTGCCTAAACATATCGACATCTACCGTATTGAAGACGGTGGTATGGCTGCGCAGATGAATCAGTATTTTAGCTATTTTTTACTGCACTATTACCGTGACATGGATCGCTACCAACAACAGCAATCTTTAAACCAGTGGCAGGTTCAGCCCTTTAAAGCTGCATCTAGTTTTAGAGTGGGCATATTAGGCTTAGGCCAACTGGGATCTCAACTCGCCCAACACCTTCAAAGTTACGGTTTTGACGTAGCTGGCTGGAGCCGTAACCAAAAGCCTTTAAACGGCGTTACTAGCTATGCCGGCCCAGAAGAGTTTGAGGCTTTTCTTAATCGTACCGATGCGTTGTGTTGCCTGCTACCATTAACACCAGACACCCAAGGTATTTTGTGCCATAAAAACTTAAGTAACTTGCCAAAAGGTGCGGTACTAATTAACGCTGGCCGTGGAGAGCATTTGGTAGTGAATGATTTATTACAGTTACTGGATGAAAACCACTTACGAGGTGCAGTGTTAGACGTATACAAGCAAGAACCTTTGCCTACAGAACATCCACTTTGGCAACACTCTAAAGTAATGATGACTCCCCACAGTTCTGCTCAATCTGAATATGCGCCTTGTGTGGAAAAAATTGGTAATACCCTACAAGCCATCACCAACAACCAAGATCCCAGTGGGCTTGTAGACCGTAGCAAAGGCTACTAAAAATGAGCACTCCCTTTATGCTGCTAGATGAATTACTGCCCCGCTTAGACCGACGTTTTAGCGTAGCGCCCATGATCGACGTAACAGACCGGCATTATCGCTATCTAGCACGCCTGTTAAGCCAACACGCTTTGTTGTTTACCGAGATGATTACCACCGGTGCTATTCTTAATGGCGACCAAGACTACCTACTAAGCTATACAGACCAAGAACACCCGCTGGTGTTGCAGCTAGGTGGTAGTAATACCGACGAACTGGCTAAATGTGCGCGCATTGGTGAGAACTATGGTTATGATGAAATCAACCTTAACGTAGGCTGCCCAAGCGACAAGGTGCAAAACAACATGATAGGCGCTTGCCTCATGGCCCACCCAAAGCTAGTCACAGACTGTATGCAGGCCATGATTGAAGCGGTAAACATTCCCGTTACCATTAAACACCGTATCGGTATTGATGATGTGGATGATTATGATGTATTGGCTGGATTTGTAGAGCAAGTAAGCAGCAGCGGCTGTGATACGTTTATTGTGCATGCTCGCAATGCTATCTTGAAAGGGTTGTCGCCTAAGCAAAACAGAGAGGTTCCGCCACTACAATATGACAAGGTGTATCGTTTAAAAGAAGACTTCCCTAATTTGGAAATCATTATTAATGGTGGCATCGACAACATTGCAGATTGCCAGCAGCATTTAACTAAAGTGGACGGTGTGATGCTTGGCCGTGCTGCCAACCATAACAGTGCCTTACTCACTCAGGTAGATCAACAACTGTATGGCAGCAATCTGGCTATACCAGAGCGTCGCCAAGTGTCCCTTGCTTACTTTGCGTATATGCAGCAACAGCATGAGAAAGGCACTTCTTTGCACCACATGAGTGGACACATTATGGGCCTTTTCCAAGGTATACCTGGTGCCCGTTCCCTACGGCGTCATATTAGTGAAAATATCCATGGCAGCAGCGCCAACATTCAAGTGATGTACGATGCGTTAGACTTAATTGAAACCGCCCCTGTAATTCCTGAATCAATTTAACAAAAGATATACAAAAAATGCCACTGTAATAGAGGCGTTTTGGGAGTTCCCATCCTGAACACCTATTTTAAGCAGTAATATCTCTTTGCAGCACATGAGTGTGCCTATTCTGCGCATTTTCTAAAGAATCCTTGGTGCCCGTGCCCTACGGCCTCATATTAGTGATAATATCTATGGTAGTAGCGCTAACATACAAGTGATGTACGATGCGTTAAATTTAATGGACTCAGAGCCAACACTTATAACAAGGATATATAATCAGCTATGAACAAACTGCAACAACTTAAAACCATGACTACAGTGGTAGCTGATACGGGCGATTTAGAAGCCATTAAACAATACCAGCCACAAGATGCCACCACTAACCCGTCTTTAGTGTTGAAAGCAGCACAAATGCCACAGTATGCGCACTTGATCACTGAGGCTAAGCAATGGTCTGCTGCACAAGGTGGCAATAGCTTAGTTCAGATGGATAACATTTGTGATTACCTAGCAGTGGCTATTGGTAAAGAAATCCTTAGCGCTGTGCCTGGTCGTATTTCTACAGAGGTAGATTCTCGCTTGTCGTTTGACACAGACGCAACCGTTGCCCGCGCCCTAAAAATTATTGATTTATACCATCAGCAAGGCATTAGTAAAGACCGCGTGTTAATTAAAATTGCATCCACATGGGAAGGCATTCAGGCTGGTAAGCAGTTAGAAGAGCAAGGTATTAACTGTAACCTCACCTTATTATTTAGTTTTGCCCAAGCCATTGCTTGTGCCGAAGCCGGTGTTTACCTAATTTCACCATTTGTAGGCCGCATTATGGATTGGTACAAAGCAGATATGAAAGTGGATGGATTTTCGCCGGCAGAAGACCCTGGGGTGATTTCAGTTGGTAAAATATTTGATTACTACAAGCAGCATGACTATAAGACTGTAGTAATGGGAGCAAGCTTTAGAAATACACAAGAAATTGAACAGTTGGCCGGTTGTGACCGTTTGACCATTAGCCCTGCCCTAATGCAGGACTTAGCAGACGATTCAGGTACATTGGTACAGCAGTTAGACAGTGCGCAAGTGCTGGAAGCTCAGCCCAAGTTAAGCCTTAACCAAGCAGCCTTTCGGTGGATGCATAACGAAGATGCTATGGCGACAGAGAAGTTGGCTGAAGGGATTCGTAATTTCACTAGGGACCAAGAGAAGCTAGAGGCTTTATTAGCTTAAGGCCTTATTGGACTAGGTAGAGCTAAATCAGGCACTGACACTCTAGAACATCCACCAAGTTTTTAAACTCTTGGTGGTTTTTATGATTCATGCCCATCAAGGTTCGGTGGGCTTCTAGCACCTTTTGCTGCACTGTAAAGTCAGAAAAATCACCTTGCGCCAACTCCTCCATTGGTTCTGCTTTTTCATCTAAGTATTTAACTAATACAAACACTTTATCAAAACCCATACTCAGTAACACTCGAGTTATATTCTCATTAGTGGACACTACAGTGGGAACAAAACCCATTTTTTGCTTCATGCGTATCGACATCTTAGCCAACATGCCCAGCGTGGTAGAGTCGATACCTTCGGTTTGCGTTAAATCAATGAGAATAGTCTTGAAGTGGCGACTATTAAACACGTTATCAAGATACTGATCCAAAGCTGGGCATAGGGTTAACCTAACATCTCCCAGAAATTTGATCACATGGGTACCATCCTGATCAGCTACTACAATCCGACCTTTAAGCATGGGCTTCTCCACAGATGCTCAATAACGCAATATCATCAGGAACAGCATCAAGGCTGTCTATATCGAGTGCGCCTACTAAACCTTCTAAACGACTGTCACATTGCTGTAATACTTGACGCAATTGCTCTTCTTTGTCTTCAATCTGATCACTGGGCAGTATTTCAAAAATTCCGTCAGAGCTTAATAGCAACTTAAAATCTTCCTCTAGTTGCTCTGTAAGGTCTGTATACTGTGCATCGTCAAACAACCCCACTGGTAACCCACTGCCTATTCCAGGTAAATATTCCACCTGATCATTTTGTGATAGCAGCGGCATAGGCAGATGACCACCAACACAATAGGTTAGCAAATGACTACTTAAGTCCAACATACCCATAAATACGGTCATGTGTTTATCAATATCAAAATCAAGTAACTCACTGTTAATTTGAGCCACGACTGTAGCAGGAGAAATCACACCACTGTCATCAGACTCAAGACATTCACGGGTAAGGCGATTGGTAATGTTCTTTAGTAAAACAGATAAGAATGCAGAAGATGCACCATGACCAGATACATCGGCCAGGTAAAACAAAATTCGATCATCATCTAACCGAATATGATCTATAAAATCTCCACTTAGATAGAGAGAGGATTTCATGTACCGATTCATGATTAAGCCGTTAATGCTGCACTCTTCTGGCGGCATCATACGTTGCTGAATTAAACGCCCAGCAATCTGATCTTGCTGAAGTTCAGCTAGGTTTTTATTCACTTGCTGGTGCACTAGTTCTAACTCTTGGCGGTATTGTAGATTTTCATAAAATAGCGCAGAGCGTTGGACATGGCGTTTTACGCTTCGATCCAATTCATGCATGGAGTCTAAAGGTAAGTCAAAGACATCAGTCACACCTAAGCGCAGCATATTGGTGATGGATTCAATAGAATCGATTTTAGTGAGTACTATAAGAGGAACTTCAGCACATTTCTCCAGCATATCTTGCAATAAAGCCGTCAAAGTAGGGTCTTCCGGGCGATATTGAAACAATACCAAATTCACCACAGCATTAGTAAGAAAGTCTAATGCGTGTAACGGATCGTTAGTTGCAGTCACGTGAAAATAACGTGATGCATAATGCTGGGTGATTTTATGTTTAAGGTCGAGATCGCTTGCAACGATCAGGATCTGACTGACGTCAGGTTCCATAGTACAACTTACTCCAAACCCATTGATGGGGGTCTAATATCGCAACAATATGCTCTTTGGAGCCTGCTGACAAGTACAACCTTAGTTGTAGGCATTAAAAATCGTCGAAAGCGTCGTCATTACTCGGGGCACCATCGTTTATCAAGTGTTCTCGGCGCTGTAAGTAGGCCTCACGTATAAAAATATACGGGTCTCCACTAATAAGCGATTCTAAGTCACCTAGCTGACGCCTTTGGTCTACCACTTGTAAGGCATATATCAAAAACCGGTGAGCAATTGGATCATAGCTGTTGATTGGGCTAGAGCCCGTATCAATTAATGTGGCCCCCGTATCTCTTAACGTACTTGGGCCAAGCAAAGGTAACACAAGATAAGGGCCAGGGTTAACGCCCCAGTAGCCTAAGGTTTGACCAAAGTCTTCAGACTCTTGGTAGATACCTAAGTTAGACGCTACATCAATGACCCCGCCTAAACCTAGGGTGGTATTAATCACCAAACGACCTAGGTCTTTGGCAGCTTTTTTAGGTTTCAGCTGGAAGCTATGGTTTAAAAAATTGCCCACATCACTTAAGTTAGAAAAGAAATTATTTACCCCCTTTTCAACACTGTCTGGTGTCACGTTTTCGTACACATCAACCACTGGCATCAAAAGTGTCTTATCTAACATGTCGTTAAATGAATAAACCTTACGGTTCAAGCTTTCAAATGGATCCCTAGGATCTGGATTAACCTGCATGACCGAGCTACTGGGAACATTTGAACACGATGTTAACATTAATGAGCAAGCAGCTAATCCTACTGCCACGGCAATTTTTAAGCGTCCGTTCATGTGGATTCCTTCCCCTTTTAAACTCTTTGTTTGTGCTACCATGCCATTACCTGCTTGATAAACGGTATAGTAATACGTCTTTTTTCATGCCATGAGGCGGCATCTAATAAGTCTAACACGGTCAACACATTAGCTAGCCCTCTAGGGCTACGTGAGAAAATATAAGCCACTTGCTCGTCAGTTAGCTGCAAGCCTTTTTGCTTGGCTTTAGCCTGTAACAGCTGGCCAATAGCGCGTTCACCTAAAGCATTAAGTTGAAAAACATTGGCTAACTGTAAGCGTGAGCGTAAATCATTAAGATGGCAGTTTATTGTTCTTGGGTTATCTGTAGCAGATACAACAAGGTGATTACCCTGTTGTATTAATCGGTTATACAAATGAAACCAAGCTTGGGCCCAGTGACTATTGGCAACCAGAGAGTCTATGTCGTCAACGCAGATCAAACCATTATTTTCTAGGCCTAGCAAACATTCAGTGGCTTTATGGGCAGGTATTTTCACCAACTCCTTACAGCTTATATATACCGCTTCAAAGCCCATTTCTTGCGCTTTAAGTACGCAACCTTGCAAGAAATGGCTTTTACCCACACCTTGAGCGCCAAATACATACACACTATCAGCCTGCTCATTGAGCAGCACCTGATCGACAGTTTGAGCCAAGGCTGGTGCGCCACTAAAACAAAAGTTACTCAGCTGTTGCTGGGTGTTTAAAGTCACCCCTAATGTCAGTTGGCTAGAACCTAGTTGGTGGGGGGCATCTTCTATAGCATATAACGTCATTCACTATCCTGGGGACCATACAACGGGCTGTTTATATAGCCCGTATGAAGATGTCGCAACAATACCATAATCACAGCAGCAATAGGTAACGCTAACAAAATCCCCATAAACCCAAACAGCTGTCCACCGGACAGAATTGCAAAGATAACAGCCACTGGGTGTAAACCAATACGGTCACCAACAAGCAGAGGCGTTAAAATAAAACTTTCTACCATTTGTCCCACAGAAAAAACCACAAACACCAAGGCTAGCGGTAGGTAACTGTCAAACTGAAAAAAAGCAATAATCAATGCTGCAGCAATACCCACCACAAAACCGAGGTAAGGCACAATACTGGCTAAACCAGCCAAAATACCAATTAATAGCGCATAATTTAAACCAACAAAGCTAAGCCCTAAAGCGTATATAACGCCTAAGCTCAACATTACTAACAGCTGACCTCGCATAAACGCAGCTAACACATCATTACTTTCAAGAGCCCATGCACTAACACGAGGTTGCACATTAACTGGTAATAAGGCTTTAACCCTAGTAGTCAGAATGTCAAAGTCCCTCAAAAAATAAAATGCCACCACAGGTACCATCGCCATAGACCCCAAGGTGGAGATTAAACTCATACCTGATTGCGTGGCATATTTAACGACTTTTGATATTACTCCCCCAGTTTGCTTCCACTGCGCCGAAAGGCCTTCGGCAACCGAATCTAACTTCATGCTATTCACATCAAAGCCTAAATTCGATTGCAACCATGGAAGCAAGGTAGCGTTATACCAAATTTCGATATGGGGTAGTATTTGCACCAAAGTCTGAATTTGTTTTACTAATAAAGGCACTATGCCTAAAACCATGGCCACCAACACCAAAGTTAAAGCCACAAACACGATAACCGTAGCCATCGCTCTACTCCAGCCCCTAGTTTCCAAACGATCTGCAAAAGGGTCTGCTAAATAGGCTATACCCATGCCCACTAAAAATGGTGTAAGAACAGACTGAAGCGTATACAACAAACCCGCTAGGATAATCCCTATAACAATCAACAACCATGTCTGAGACTGTGTCATTTAAAAAAATTTCCTTATTGTTAATTCCATTGATAATGCCACAAAGGTCTATCATCCGTATTAATACCTTGCTCGACACCAATACTATCAACCGCCCGTAAGTTCCTTTTTAAATCAATAATCGATTTTACTTGGGCAAGATTAGATTGAGCTAGTATTATAAATTCTAAATTAGAGCCACTAGCGTTGTATAACTGCACACTTTGCACACCCGCAATGCCTTGTAGCATTTTTTGTAATTCAACATAGTCCTCAAATTCTATTACTTGGTCTACGCGTAAAATAGCGCTTCGTGGTAGATCTTCAGCTTGGCTTTCAAAACTGGTAGAAAGGGCGAACTTGGCCACCAAAATAGAGGATAAGCGGTCTTGCAGCGGGTCTACTAATGCCACTAAGTCTGCACCTTGAGAAGACCATTGTTGCTCTACACCGTCCAACCAAAAGTTCCATTCCACTCGCCACAATTGCTGGCTATCTTGAAACATACGCCCTATTAACACAGCGTCTGGCTGGTAACGATGGGAGGCATTCTCGATAGGTTCTTTAAACACCCCCCACAGATCGCCACCATTGATAGACATTTGGTCCTCTAAATCAAGCAAGGGCCATAATAACGGCATTCCACGTTGGTCTGCTTGAGACATGATTTGTGCCACCATAGGGTGACCGTCATCATTAACAATCTGCCGCGTGCCTTGCTTATCTTCCACCAACCACACCAATACGGCAGCGCGATCTGCACCCCAAATAGGCAGGCTGGCATCGCTAATTAATTGATTAACTTGTAACTTATCAAATGCTAACTCCATCATCGCTTGAGGCTGGCCATTAGTTAGCTGTGTAGTAAATGAAAAGCTCTGTAAATACGCCTCTGCATGGGCTAAGCCAGCACGTATTTTAGCGTTATTGAGACTCTGACTTTGCCCTGTGACTTTAACTAATACCTGGGCAAGGCCTAGTTTTTTAGCGTTTAGTACTTGTGTGGCGGATTGGTCTTTGACTGAAACTTGTGCACTATAAAGACCAGCTACCGTCAAACTAAACGCAGGTGCGGAAAAGAGCATCAGCAATAATATAATTATTTTTCGCAGGGGCTTAGCCATTATTTTAAGCAATATTAACGTCATACAATATTTTCGGGAACCATGAAATTAAATCATTTTCTATGTTTAGCGTAACTCTTACGTAAGAGTTACGTAACTCTAGCCTAACTATAGACAATATGCTTTAGCGCTGCTAGCAAGAAAAGTACAAAAACCTTCAAACTTCCCCTATAAGCGGGTGATGAAACGTCAGGAGAGTGATAAAATATGATTTCTTTATTTTAATCGCCTAAGGTCACCCCTGCCATGAGCACCGAAGCCCCTACCAATTCCCTAAGCGACAAAGATGCTGGTGTCGATATCGATGCAGGCAATGCCCTTATCGAACGCATAAAAGGTGTCGCTAAGCGTACACGCCGCCCAGAAGTAATGGCTGGCCTAGGCGGATTTGGTGCATTATTTGAACTACCTAAAGGTTATGATGAGCCAGTACTTGTTTCTGGCACCGATGGAGTAGGTACAAAACTCAAGTTGGCCCTAGAACTTAACCGTCATGATCACATCGGCATCGACCTAGTGGCTATGTGCGTTAACGATTTAATTGTGTCTGGTGCGGAACCGTTATTCTTTTTAGACTATTACGCCACTGGAAAACTAGACGTAGAAATCGCAACACGGGTAGTAACCGGAATTGGTGAAGGCTGTGAGCTTGCTGGCGCTTCTTTAGTGGGTGGTGAAACTGCAGAAATGCCAGGCATGTACGAAGGTGAAGATTATGACCTTGCTGGTTTCTGTGTAGGTATAGTAGAAAAGAGCAAGATTATAGACGGCACCAAAGTGGCTGCTGGAAATGTGCTCATCGGCTTACCTGCTTCTGGCCCACACTCCAACGGTTATTCCTTAATTCGTAAAATCATTGAAGTAAGCCAAGCCGATTTACATCAGGACATTGGCGGCACTACCCTAGCTGAAGCTCTAATGCAGCCTACCCGCATTTACGTAAAAGCCTTATTAACATTATTTAAGCAGGTGGATGTAAAAGCCTTATCCCACATTACAGGTGGCGGTTTACTAGAGAACATTCCTCGGGTATTACCGGCCGATAGTGTGGCAGTTATAGACACCAACTCATGGCAACAACCTGCTGTATTTCAGTGGTTACAGAGCAATGGTAATGTTACCGATACCGAAATGTACCGCACGTTTAACTGCGGCGTAGGCATGGTACTTGTAGTGTCTAAAGAAGACCAAGAACAAACTCTATCGACCCTTACCAAAGCGGGTGAAAGCCCTTGGGTTATCGGTCATATTAAACAAAATAGTGGCGATGAAGAAGCCATTATATTACGCTAATTCAACACCCGGACACTTTAATGCATCAAGAATCGTTACAACAGATACCGCGGCTTGTAGTCCTTATTTCAGGCGGTGGTAGCAATTTACAAGCACTTATTGATGCCATTGCTGCCGGAACTATTATTGCCACTATAGAATTAGTGATCAGCAATAAAGTTAATGCTATGGGCCTAGCACGGGCCCATAAAGCAGGTATTGAAACTCGCGTAATCAATCACCTTGAATTTGGCAGCCGCGAAGCGTTTGATCGTGAACTAATACATGCCATAGACGACAAGCAACCAGAGCTTGTAGTTTTAGCTGGTTTTATGCGCATTTTTACAGCACAACTCACACACCACTATAATGGTCGAATGCTTAACATTCACCCTTCATTATTACCGGAGTTTAAAGGTACAAATACCCACGAACGCGCCATAGAAGCTGAAGTAGAGCAACATGGGGCCAGCGTACATTTTGTTTCTAGTGAACTTGATGGCGGTGCTATTGTCTTGCAAGCATTGGTTCCTGTGTTAGAGCTTGATTCACCTAGTGTATTAGCTGCTAGAGTTTTGGTACAAGAGCATATAATCTACCCTATCGCTATAAAGTGGTTTTGCGAGGGTCGTTTAAAACTAAACAACAACGCTGTGTTAATGGATGGCCTCCAGTTACCTATGCAAGGAATGCCGTTCCAATCCTAAAAAATTGTTCAATATTGATACCGCAAGGAAGTGTAATGTCTTATTTGAAGCAAAAAATATCTATCCTCACTAGTTTATCTGGCCTGTGCATAGCCTTGCTCTGGAGCAGCAGTAGTGTGGCTGAGCTACGCCCTTTTCAAGCCATATACACTAGCCAATGGGATGTAGGCATAAGCCTTTCTGGCACAGCAGAACGCAGCCTAATTAAGAACGATGACGTCAGTTATCGCCTTACGACCGAAGCCAGTGCAATGGTTGCTTCCCTCACTGAATCCAGCTTATTTAACCTCGTTGGTGAGCACATTATTCCCCACCACTACAGTTACCTACGTAAAATTTTAAACAACAAGCGTAATGTAGAAGTAGCATTTGACTGGCCTAACCAGAAAGTTAAGAATACTGCGCAGGGATCTTCTTGGATTATGGATATTGTGCCACACACGCTAGATAAACAAAGTGTGCAACTACGCCTACAGATTGACTTAGCTACTACTCCAGCCATTAACGGAAAAATCTACGACTACCAAGTAGCTGATGGTGGACATATTAAAACGTATCGTTTTATTGTCGATGGAGAAGACCTAATTGAAACACCATTAGGTAATTACCAATCTATACGCATTAAACGTGATCGAGGCGAAAGCACTGACCGCGAGACATTGATTTGGTTTGCCCCAGAGCTGGATTACACCATTGTACGCATTTTACAAAAAGAAGCAGATGGAAAACGTTACCAACTCAACCTGACGCAATTTACCTGGCTCGATAGTTAACCATACCTGCGTACAGCGCCTCTTTCTGCAAAGCTTGGTAAAGCCATTAGCAACCGAACACCTATTTAGTTACACTTACTAAAATACATAGTTATTTAAGGATCACCTTTGGCCTCTTCTCACCGTATTGCCGCCTTTATCTTAACCGCCACCACCGCCATAGGCAGCCACGCCAGCCAGTTTCAAGAACTATTTTTGCTCGCTCAGGCTAACGATCCAAGTTACCTATCCGCCCAACATGTGCGCGATTCTAAATTACAAATTATCCCTCAGGCCAATAGCGCCTTGATGCCACAGATTAGTGGGAGCTTTAATCAAAACGTGGCACTTGATGCTGGATCAAACAACCACAATTATGGCCTACAAGTGGCCATGCCTTTAAGACTTGATGCATACTATGGCATGAAAGTGGCCGAGCAAAGTGCTGCTGAAACTCTTATTAGCTTCGAGAAAACCCACCAAAGCTTGATTTTCTCTGTCATTGAACGCTATGTAACAGTGATAAAACAACAGCACCAACTGTCTTCCAGTATGACCGAGGTAGCAGCCATTGAGCAACGGCTAAAGCAAGTTCAACAACTGGTAGCGCTGGGCCTAAGTAGCAACATTCAGTTACAGGACACGCTAGCCACTTTTCAACAATTACAAGTGGCCTTATTGCAGGTTCAGCAAAATCTTAGCTTAGCTCGCGCTGACCTTGAAAACTTAACTAATCAAGCACTACCAGAGCAGCTCCCTGCTCTCGCAAGCAGTTTTAGCGCTAGTTTAATATCCACAGACTCCCTAGAAAATTGGTTTACAGTGGCACAAAACAACAATTTAGATATAGCTAGTAATGGTTTCGCCACTCAACAGGCTTACCACAACTACCAAGCCAAAGATGTAGGTTTGTATCCTAAAGCCAGTATCACTCTCTCTCAAAACTACAGCAGCCTCACCGGTGACAGCCAAAAGATATCCATAGGTGTGTCTGGTAATTTTTATGACGGCGGACTTAACCAAGCCCAAACTAAAGAAGCTAAAGAGACCTGGCATGCAAGCCAACAACAAGGCCAAGCACTACTAAGAACCACGCAACAGCAGGTTAGGCGCTGGCATCAAGCAATAGACACTAGCCGCCAACAAATTCAAGCGCTGGCGCAATTACACACATCTGTGCTGGCTTCTTTAAGTGGAAAAAACAAAGAATACGAATTAGGTTTAAGAGATATTAGTGATGTTTTGGATGCTGAAAAACTAGTTTTTTCTGCGCAAAGAAGCTGGGCCAATGCACGACTTGATTTAGTATTAAATCAGTTGCGCCTAAAGCAAACGAGTGGCCTGCTAGGTGGCGACGACTTAACTCAACTAGACCAATGGTTTAACTGATCTCTGCGATCAGTTCGTCTACTTTAACGTTAGGGTTTTGTTCAATAACGGCAAGTAAATCCAATAAGGTTTTAATCGCTAAGCGAGGGTTAAGGAAATACTGCTGCCCATGTATAGCACGACATTGAAGCATAAATTGCCACAGCGCCATGTCATCTATTAAGTAATCTTTAACTATGCCGTAAGCCTGCACATGGCGCAACTTGTGCAGCAACTCATCCATTTCAACTTCTTGCAAGGGTTGCAGCTCTATCACCGGGCCAGATACGTCTGCTAGACCTTTAGTAGCCAAACGATTAAGCGCCAGCCTGCTCTTGAGCGCAGGCATACTGTAAAGACCTTTTTTCTCATCATATACAAATTCAGGCGTACCTAAGAATACGAAACCCATACCCTGAACCTGTCCTTGTAGACAGTCGTTAACGATATTGAGAATCTCATTGAAATTATTGATTCTTGTCTGCTTATGGCTTAGCTCATACAAAGCTACCATTTCATCTAAGCAGATAAGTAGCCCAGGATAACCCGCCATGCGTACGAACTGGCAAAGCATTTTCAAACCACTAAAAAAATTACGATAGTCTATAATACTACGTACGCCCAAGGCTGCTCTAGCATCAGATAAGTTAATAAACTCACCTCTTAACCAGCGCAGCGCAGTGCTTTTTAATTCATCATCTTGGTTTTCAAAGCCCAGCCAATAACACTGAACCACTTTAATAAAGTCAAAGCCACCTGCAAGCTCTTCAAAGTCTTTTAGGCGATGAGCAATGTGAGCTCTTGGGTCCACATTATTAACATGAGCTTCACGTAGCGTCGTTAAAATGAAACGCTCTACAATGTTGACTAAAGCCGTACCATTGGGCCTTGCCTTGGTACTAAAAGAGCGCACTAAGGCAGAGTAAAGGTTTCGTGTTTCGCCAGTTTTTGCCTGTAAGCGTTTATCAGGAGACAGGGCCGCTGTCGCGACTACCAAGCCTTGTTTAATGCCTTTTTGACGAGTGAGCTCACCGATAAAGGTCTTACCGCTGCCGTAGTCACCCGTAACGAAACGCACACTAGAGCCGCCTTTAAAAATGTGCAAAATATCTTTAGCTAAGGTCGCTTGTTCCCCACCCCTTCCCACCTGAATCAGGTCTATATGATCTGCAGGCACCACGCCAGCCCGTAAAGACTTTAACACTTGGTCACATTGCATAGTGGAGAGGTGGCTCATAGTTGATTCTTCTACCTAGTTGTCTTGATCAATGCGGCTGGCTAGAGCACTTTGTTGATGTTTATATTTGGCGTCAGGTCGTTTATTATACGGCCTTAAGGCTGGGCTCGACAAGGTCTCAAAGTTGATAGCGCCAATGGTCATGTTAGGTTTTAATGCCAACGGCAACTTACCACTGTTAAAACACTCTAGCACAATGGCCCCGCTCCAACCTGGATCGATACGGTGAGCGGTAACATGAACCATAAGCCCTAATCTAGCTAATGAGGAGCGCCCATCCAGCCAACCAACGTGGTCATCAGGAATAGTAATCGATTCTAAAGTCACAGCCAACGCCAATTCCCCAGGATGTAAAAAAAAGCTCTCGCCGTCCTCTATAATAATCTCTTCACTCATAATGGCTTCAAGGGTGCTATTAATTTCTTCGCGACTAGCACTCACGTCTACAAACGGCCTGGCATGATCCTTAAATACACGAAAGCTATTACCTAAACGCAGGTCTACACTGACACCTGAAATTACACTATCGTCTGGTCGCGGATCAATGCCAATTTTTCCGCTATTTAAAGCGGCAATGATGTCTTTATCACTTAAGCGCATGGTGTTTAATCTTCATCTATACTAATGCTAGGCATGGACTGAGTGGTGCCATCAAGCTGCGCTACAAGGGTATGAGCCAGCTGTTCATAGGTCTTTGCTGCCGCTGATTCTGGCTCTGCTACCACTGTGGGAGTACCACTATCAACAAGCACCCTAATAGCCATACTCAAGGGTAAGCTGGCAAGCAACTGCGTTCCATACTCTTGGGCTAGTGCTGCACCACCACCGGCGCCAAAAATGGCTTCTTCGTGATTACATTGGCTACATACATGAGTACTCATGTTTTCCACAACACCTAGTACAGGCACATTCACCTTGTTAAACATTTCAATACCCTTGCGTGCGTCTAGCAAGGCTAAGTCTTGTGGGGTAGTTACAATAACCGCACCGGACACTTGCGCCTTTTGACACAAGGTTAGTTGTATATCACCTGTGCCAGGGGGCATATCAACAAACAAGTAGTCCAACTCGCCCCACTGTGTTTGTAACAACATTTGCTGTAATGCACCTGCTGCCATAGGGCCACGCCATACCATAGGCGTATTAGCGTCTACTAAAAAGGCCATAGACATCACACTCACACCATGGGCTTGAATTGGCACAAACCACTTTTCACCCATCGTTGCTGGGTGACTGCCTTCGGCAATTCCCAACATTAAACCTTGGCTAGGGCCATAAATATCAGCATCTAGTATACCTACCTTAAAACCCGCTTTAGCCATAGCTAATGCCATGTTAACTGTAGTGGTAGATTTGCCTACACCACCTTTGCCCGAAGCTACAGCAACAATGTGTTTGATTTTTTGAAGGCCTTCTGGTCGTGTATCGCTCATTATATGTCCTATGAATTACGTTTATGCAGCACCACACCACATTCGGCATGGTGGGTATATGGAAATTGGTCAAATAAAGCCAAGCGTTTTAACTCATGGGTTTGTTTGAGTTCTTGTAAGTTGTCTAGCAACGTTTCTGGGTTACAGGAAATGTAAACTACCTGATCAAATTGCTGCACTAATGCTAAAGTGCCTGGATCTAAACCAGCTCTTGGTGGATCTACTAAAATGGTACCAAAATCAAAACTGGTTAAGTCTACATCAGCCAAGCGTCTAAATGGACGAGTACCCGCTAAGGCCTCGGTCATTTCCTCGCTTGAAAGACGTACGATAGTGACATTATCAACACTATTCTCAGCCAGATTAAAGTGGGCCGAGTTAACCGATGATTTAGCAATTTCAGTGGCCATTACTTTACCAAACTGCTTTGCTAAAGGTACGGTAAAGTTGCCATTACCGCAGTACAACTCTAACAGATCTGGCTTAGTTGGAGGGCCAAAGCGTTCAATACTTTCGCAGGCCCACGTTATCATTTGCTCATTAACACCCACATTCGGTTGAGTAAATGCATTCTCTACCTGCTGGTAGTGGTACTGGAAGCCTTGTATATCTAGGGTTTCCATAATGTAACCCATACCCAAAACATGCTTTAGTTTGCGTGCACGACCTATAATATTAATACCAAGTTCAATACGTAAGGCATCTGCCAGTACTACCCAATCGTCTCCAAGTTGCTTATGGTACAACAGACTAACTAAAATTTCGCCACGTTGGCTGCTCAGGAAATCAATTTGAAAGAGTTTCTTACTCAATACAAGCGACGTCTTAATGCCATCCAACAAAGGCAGCATCAACTTATTAATGCGTTCACTGGCTTGAGGAAAAGAATCTATCCGAATAGGCTGATACTTATTACCCGGTGGAAACATGGCATAATATAAATCATCCCCTTCATGCCACATCCGAAACTCGGCACGCATACGATAATTTTCTGGCTTTGATGGAAAAACTTCCAAAGGGATTTTGCTGGAAAAGTCACCTAACTCGTCAAAACGAGATCGGATTAGCACACTTTTTTCGTCCAAAAATTCTTGGTATTGTTGCGGTTGTATTGGCTCAAGGGCCACAGACCTACTCCTTAAACTGGGTACTGATATCAAACTAGATTATAGCAGGGCAACCGGTCATAAATACATAACCCAATGCTCTCTAACACTCACTCGCTGTTAATGTCTATCAATAGCCCGCAATAGAGAGTGGCGAAATTATAGGCGTTTTTGTACAATGGTGCCTGAATTATCAAACTCACTAGCTCGCGCTCCATTTAGCGCCTTTTAAGACACCCGAACCTTACTCATGACCAATACAACTGCCCGTGAAATACTTGTTACCAGCGCCTTACCTTATGCCAACGGATCAATTCATCTTGGCCACATGTTGGAGTACATTCAAACTGACATCTGGGTAAGGTTCCAGCGCCATATTGGCAACACCTGTCATTATGTGTGTGCCGACGATGCCCACGGTACAGCAATTATGTTGCGTGCCGAGCAAGAAGGTATTACGCCAGAGCAGCTAATCGCTAAGGTACAAGAAGAACACGAGCAAGATTTTAGCAATTTTAAAGTATCTTTCGACAATTTCTACTCCACCCACTCTCCTGAAAACCGTGAGTTCTCCGAATACATTTATAAAGCATGCGAAACCAAAGGCCATATTGCCACGCGTACTATTACCCAAGCTTTCGATCCAGAAAAGCAATTGTTTTTAGCAGACCGGTTCATTAAGGGCACTTGTCCTAAGTGCAAAACTGAAGATCAATATGGTGACAACTGTGAAGCCTGTGGTGCCACTTACTCTCCTACCGATTTAATCAAACCTAAATCGGCCATTTCCGGTGCAACACCCATTCAAAAAGACTCCACACACCTATTTTTCAAACTGCCAGATTTTGAAAAAATGCTCAAAAATTGGACCCGCAGTGGCAGCCTACAAAATGAAATAGCCAACAAACTAGCCGAGTGGTTAGATTCTGGTCTACAAGAATGGGACATTAGCCGAGACGCACCCTATTTTGGTTTTGAAATCCCAGGCCAAGAGAATAAGTTCTTTTATGTATGGCTAGATGCACCTATTGGTTATATGGCCAGTTTCAAGAATTTATGTGATCGCACAGAAAAACTAGACTTCAACCATTACTGGAATAAGAATTCTGATACTGAGCTGTACCATTTCATTGGTAAAGACATTATCAACTTCCATGGCCTATTTTGGCCCGCTATGTTGCATGCAGCCGAATTCCGTACACCTACAGCTGTTTATGCCCACGGGTTCTTAACAGTTAATGGCCAGAAGATGTCTAAGTCACGTGGCACCTTTATAAAAGCAGGCACTTATTTACGTCACCTTCACCCAGAATATTTACGTTACTATTTTGCTGCCAAACTTAATAATAAGGTAGATGATATAGACTTAAGCCTAGAAGATTTTATGCAACGTGTAAATTCTGATCTAGTGGGTAAGGTAGTGAACATTGCCAGCCGTAGTGCTGGTTTTATTAGTAAAAAGTTTAATGGTCAACTAAGCGCTACAGTGAGCGAACCAACATTACTCGACGCATTTTCCAGTGAACAACATGCCATTGCAGAGTTTTACGAAAACCGTGAATTCGGCAAAGCAATTAAGTCTATTATGGCCTTAGCAGACCAAGCCAACCAATACATTGCTGATAAAGAACCATGGGTATTGGCAAAACAAGAAGGTGCCGAACAACAGGTACAAGATATATGCTCAACCGGCCTTAACATGTTCCGTATGTTGATGATCTATTTAAAGCCTGTTTTACCGATGATGTCCGAAAATGCCGCCAACTTCCTAAACGATGACCTTTCTTGGTCAAACTTAAATACTCCCCTTGTTAGCCATGGTATCGAGAAATTCAAACCTTTAATGACCCGCATTGAGGCGAGTCAAATTGAAGCTATGTTGGAAGATTCCAAGGTGGAAGTAGCACAGGAACTAGCACTCAAAGCAAAGTTAGACTAACCCTCGTTATTGAATGAAGTTAATTATAGATCATGGCATTTTTTACAATATAAACAAGCCATAAAAAAGGCCACCCTAGGGTGGCCTTTTTTATGATACTAGCAGCAAGAACTTAATCCCAGCCAGTCACTTCTTTTAGTGCTTTACCGATATCGGCTAAAGAACGAACAGTTTTAACACCTGCATCTTCTAGGGCTGCAAATTTTTCATCTGCAGTACCTTTACCACCAGAAATGATAGCGCCTGCATGACCCATACGCTTACCAGCAGGTGCAGTAACACCAGCAATGTAAGACACAACAGGCTTAGTAACATTAGCTTTAATGTAAGCTGCAGCTTCTTCTTCTGCAGTACCACCAATTTCACCGATCATAACAATGGCTTCTGTGGCTGGGTCTTTTTCGAACAGCTCAAGCACGTCAATAAAGTTAGTGCCAGGAATCGGGTCACCACCAATGCCTACACAAGTAGACTGGCCATAACCAGCGTCCGTAGTTTGTTTAACAGCTTCATATGTCAACGTACCAGAACGAGAAACAATACCAACCTTACCCGGCAGGTGAATGTGGCCTGGCATAATACCGATTTTACATTCGCCTGGCGTAATAACGCCTGGGCAGTTAGGGCCAACTAATCGAACACCAAGTTGGTCACAAATCACCTTACAGTCCAACATGTCTAAGGTTGGAATACCTTCAGTGATGGCAACAATAAACTTAATGCCTGCATTAGCCGCTTCTAGGATGGAATCCTTACAATAGGCAGCTGGCACATAAATGACAGAGGCTTCAGCACCAGTGGCTTCAACAGCTTCGCTTACAGTATTAAATACTGGTAGGCCAAGGTGGGTTGTACCGCCTTTACCTGGTGTTACACCACCCACCATTTTAGTACCGTATTCAATCGCTTGTTCAGAGTGAAACGTACCCTGACTACCCGTAAAACCTTGGCAAATAACCTTGGTGTCTTTGTTAATTAAGATGCTCATGCTACGCCTCCAGCTGCATCAACCGCTTGTTGGGCTGCATCGCTCAGACTGGTTGCGGCAATAATATCAAGGCCACTTTCAGCCAACTTTTTACTGCCTAGTTCGGCATTGTTACCTTCTAAGCGCACTATTACAGGTACGCTTACACCTACTTCTTTAACGGCACCAATGATGCCTTCAGCGATCAAATCACAACGTACAATACCACCAAAGATGTTCACCAATACCGCTTTAACACGATCATCAGACAAGATAATCTTAAAGGCTTCAGTTACACGTTCTTTGGTTGCACCGCCCCCTACGTCCAGGAAGTTAGCCGGGAAGCCACCGTGTGTAGCAACAATATCCATAGTTCCCATAGCTAGGCCTGCACCGTTCACCAAACAACCTATGGAACCATCTAAAGCAACATAGTTTAGGTCCCAAGAAGCCGCATGAGCTTCACGCTCATCGTCTTGACTTGGATCGTGCATGGCTTGAATGTCTTTGTGACGGTATACAGCATTACTGTCGATCACTACCTTAGCGTCCAAACAGTGCAAATCACCTTGTTCAGTCACAACCAATGGATTAATTTCCAATAAGGCCAAGTCTTTGTCTTTGAACAACTTTGCCAAACCAAGGAAGATCTTAGTAAATTGCTGTACTTGCTTGCCCTTAAGGCCCAATTTAAACGCCAACGCACGACCTTGATAAGGTTGAGCGCCAGTTAACGGATCAATTTCGGCTTTCAGAATCTTTTCGGGGGTCTCTTCAGCCACTTGTTCGATTTCTACACCACCCTCGGTGGAAGCCATAAATACTATACGCTGACTGCTGCGATCTACCACAGCCCCAAGGTAAAGTTCTTGAGCAATATCAGTACAAGGCTCAATATAAACTTTGGAAACGGGCTGGCCGCCTGCATCAGTTTGATAGGTTACCATGCGGTTACCTAACCATTTATTAGCAAAATCAGCTACTTCTTGCTTAGAAGAAACTAGCTGGACACCGCCGGCCTTACCGCGTCCGCCAGCGTGTACCTGGGCTTTAATAACCACGGTGTCACCTGGAATCTGGTCAAAAGCGGCCAGGGCTTCTTCGACAGTATCTACGGCGATACCGCTAGACACGGGCAAACCGTACTGAGCAAACAATTGTTTGCCTTGATATTCATGAAGATTCATTGTGTTGCCTGTTTATTTAAAATTAACTTAAATACCTATTATTTTCTTTTTTTCCTGTTGGCCATATGGATGGCATGACCATCTACGGCTAAAGCAGCTTCGTGTACTGCCTCACTCAATGTCGGGTGGGCAAATACTGTAAGAGCTAGGTCTTCAGCGCTTGAGCCAAATTCCATTGCAATTACGGCCTGAGCAATGAGCTCAGACGCGTTTCCACCAATAATGTGGCAACCTAAAATACGGTCTGTCTGTGCATCAGCAATCAACTTCACAAAACCTTGAGTGTCGTTTGTTGCCATGGCACGACCTGAAGCTGAAAATGGGAACTTACCCACCTTAATTTCGACACCTTCCGCCTTCAACTCTTGCTCTGTTTTACCAACCCATGCCACTTCTGGATGGGTATAAATCACCCAAGGAATGCAGTCATAATTAATCAACGCTTTATGCCCAGCTATGATATCTGCAACCATCATGCCTTCTTCAGAAGCCTTGTGGGCCAACATAGGGCCACGTACAACATCACCAATAGCATATATACCAGGAGCATCCGTTTTACAACGCAGGTTAACGCGAATAAAGCCTCGCTCATCAAGTCCTACACCAGAGTCTGCTGACAACAGACCCTCAGTGTACGGTTTACGACCTACGGCAACAATCAACTTGTCAAAGGTTAGCGTCTCAGAGTCGCCATCGGCCTTTTTAACGGCGACTTTAACTTCATTATTAACAACTTCAGTACCCGTAACTAGAGCACCAAGGCGAATATTCATGCCTTGCTTCTTAAATATTTTACCGGCTTCTTTGGATACGTCCTTATCAGCCGTGCCTAAAAATGTGTCCATCGCTTCTAATACAACAACATCACTACCCAAGCGTTGCCATACCGCACCCATTTCTAAACCAATCACTCCGGCACCGATAATACCAAGACGCTTAGGTACTTCGCTAATGTTCAATGCCCCAACGTTATCAATAATAATATCGTCAGTTAATGGTGCTGGTGGGATATTTACAGCCACAGAACCGGCAGCCAAAATCACACTACCCGCCTTTAATTCGCTTTCACTGCCATCGGCAGCTGTCACTTTTATCACACGATCTTTTTTCAGTTGGCCAGTGCCATGAATTAAAGTCACACCATTAGCTTTAAATAAACCAGCCACACCCATAGTAAGGTTATCTACAATGGTGTCTTTACGAGCCAGCATAGCGGCCACGTCCATAGTCACTTCGCCAGTGTTAATACCATGAACTTCAAATTCATGTTTAGCATCGTGAAACTTATGGGTTGACTCCAATAACGCTTTTGAAGGAATACATCCTACGTTCAAGCAAGTTCCACCTAATACTGGGGCACCTTTGTCACTGGTCCACTTTTCTACACAAGCTGTTTTTAAACCTAGCTGAGCACCGCGTATTGCCGCAACATAACCACCAGGGCCACCACCAATGACGACCAAATCAAATTCTTGGGACATAATATTTTCTCACATTGTAAGCCCTCGTTGGATCACAACGAGAACTTGAATTAACACACAGGCTTAAATCTCAAGCAATATCCGTGCTGGGTCTTGCAGCAATTCCTTAATGGTAACTAAAAACTGAACTGCTTCCTTACCGTCTATCATCCGATGGTCATATGACAAGGCTAAATACATCATAGGGCGAATGACCACTTGGCCATTTTCTGCTACAGGGCGGTCTTGAATTTTGTGCATACCCAAAATAGCAGTTTGTGGCGGATTTAAAATTGGCGTAGATAACAAAGAACCAAAAATACCACCATTGGTTATCGTAAAGGTACCACCTTGCATTTGTTCCAAAGTTAGCTTGCCTTCTTTGGCTTTGTTGGCTAACTCTACAATGCCTTTTTCAATATCGGCCAAGGTCATAGCTTCTACGTCTCGTAATACAGGTACTACCAAACCACGGTCTGTAGACACTGCAACACTCACGTCTTGATAAGCGTGATATACCATGTCATTGCCATCTAACGAGGCATTAACCGCTGGATAACGCTTTAATGCTTCTGCTGCGGCCTTAACAAAGAACGACATAAAGCCTAAACGAGTACCGTTGTGGGCTTTTTCAAACTGAGCTTTATATTGATTACGCAACGCCATAATGGGCGACATATCGACTTCATTGTAGGTGGTCAACATTGCCGCTTCGTTTTGAGCAGACACTAAACGTTTAGCAATGGTCGAACGTAACCGAGTCATTGGTACACGACGAGACGTACGATGTTCTGGACCAGTAGAGGCTGCCACCATTGTTTGAACAGGCGCTGCCACCTCTGCTAGCCTAGGCACTGCTAGCGTAGGTACTGCGGGAGCTGGTGGAGAGACTGGAGCATCAGGTGTTGGGCTTTTTAAGTAATTAAGCACGTCTTCTTTAAGTAAACGCCCTCCTTTACCTGTACCAGTAACCTGACTTCCATCTAAATTGTTTTCGTGTAGCAACTTGCGTACTGCAGGGCCACTAACGTCTGATAGATCAGCATCATCTGCTTGTGTTTCACTAGATACAGGAGTTGTTGTTGCCGCTTCACCTGCAATAAAACGCGCAATCACTTCATTACTCAATACTGTACCGCCTTCAGCCACAAGAATTTCTGACAAACTGCCATCGGCCGGCGCAACCACTTCCATCACTACCTTATCGGTTTCGATATCAACGATCAAGTCATCACGAGTGCAAGCCTCACCTGGCTGCTTGTGCCAAGTAGCAATAGTACCGTCTGCCACAGACTCAGGAAAAGACGGTGCTTTAATTTCAATAGACATGGTTTATCTCTTCGCTTTAATGATTAGTAGGGTTTGCTCAACTAACCCTTTCATGATTCTAAGCCCAATGATTGGGCTACTAAATTACGTTGTTCTTCTAAGTGCACAGACATATAACCACATGCAGGTGCTGCTGATGCGGGTCGTGAAGCGACGATTAAATCTAGCTCAGGACGCACTATATGAATAGCTTTACGCATATGATGCTGACTACAATACCAAGCACCTTGGTTTAGTGGCTCTTCTTGACACCAAACAACAAGTTCCAACTGAGGGTACTGGGCTAATACATCGGCTAAACGCTGTTCTGGAAACGGGTACAGTTGTTCGATACGTATTATTGCCACATGATCTAACTTACCCAATCGACGCTGCTCAAGTAAATCGTAGTACACCTTCCCACTGGTGAGTACGGCACGCTTTACTGCAACTTTGTTATGGTCATCAATATCATCAATAACAGTCTGGAACTCGCCCTTCGATAAATCATCTAAGTTAGAAATAGCCATTTTGTGACGCAACAAACTCTTAGGCGTCATTACCACTAGTGGCTTACGCATTGGCCTAATCACCTGACGTCGGATCAAATGGAATATTTGCGAAGGAGTAGTAGGCACACAGACCTGTATGTTGTGCTCGGCACACAGCTGTAAGTAACGCTCTAAACGAGCAGATGAGTGTTCTGGACCTTGACCTTCATAGCCATGAGGTAGCAACATAGTTAAGCCACACATACGTCCCCACTTATGCTCTCCACTTGTGATGAACTGGTCAATAACCACTTGAGCACCGTTAGCAAAGTCACCAAACTGAGCTTCCCAAATCACCAAACCTTCTGGCGACGTTGAGGCATAACCATACTCAAACGCCAACACAGCTTCTTCTGATAACAAGGAATCAAATATAGTAAATTCAGGTTGTGATGGTGATATATTACGCAAAGGAACGTAAGCACCACTGCCCTTCTGATCATGTAATACTGCATGACGATGGGAGAATGTACCACGACCTACATCTTGCCCTGTTAGGCGAATAGGGTAGCCTTCATCCAATAAAGAGGCATAGGCCATCACTTCAGCAAAGCCCCAATTGATTGCCGCGGCACCTGATGCCATTTTCAAGCGGTCATCAAGAATCTTCTTCACCTGATTCTGCACCACAAAACCTGGTGGCACCTGATCTAAACGCTGGCCTAAATCCTTTAATACATCACTAGACACCCGTGTATCACCGGCTGCTGTCCATTCGTGATTTAGGTAGGGTTTCCAATCCACAAACGAACTTTTGTCAGGCGTGGTAACAAGCGCTTTGGCAACGTGCTGACCATTATCAAGCGCAGCACGATAATCATTTTTAAAAGAGGTAATATCTGCCGCTGTAAGAACACCCTGATCCATCAGCTGCTGGCCATACAAAGTAATCACACTTTTTTGAGCTTTGATGGCGTTATACATTAATGGCTGAGTACCAGACGGTTCATCCGCCTCGTTGTGACCACGGCGGCGATAACATACAAGATCGATCACCACATCACGTTTAAATTCATTGCGGTAATCTAATGCCAGTTCCGACACAAAAGCCACGGCATCAGGGTCATCCCCATTAACGTGAAAAATTGGCGCATCAATGAATTTGGCCACATCGGTACAATAAGGCGTACTCCGGGCGTCTTCTTTTTTACTAGTGGTGAAACCAACCTGGTTGTTGATTACAATATGAACCGTGCCACCAGTTTTATACGCGCGGGTTTGGGACATTTGTAAGGTTTCCATAACCACACCCTGACCTGCAAAAGCGGCGTCGCCATGTAAACAAATAGGTAATACTGTATCACCTTCAGTGTCATTACGACGGTCTTGGCGTGCTCGTACCGAACCTATTGCTACTGGATTAGCAATTTCCAAGTGCGATGGGTTAAATGCCAAGGCCATGTGTACTTCTCCGCCAGGAGTATTCACATTGGTTGAAAAACCTTGGTGGTACTTCACGTCACCTGAGGTGTTCAAAGGTTGCTTACCTTCAAACTCTTCGAACAATTCGACTGGGTTTTTACCAAAGATATTTATCAATACGTTAAGCCGACCACGGTGAGCCATGCCGATAACGATTTCTTTAGCTTTGTTGCTACCAGAACGCTGGATAATGTTATCTAACATTGGAATCAGAGCTTCACCACCTTCTAGGCCAAAACGTTTAGCACCAGAAAAACGCGAAGCTAGGTATTTTTCTAGACCTTCGGCAGCGATTAAACGTTCGAAAATATGACGACGTTTCTCTGGTGAATGTTTGGGATGACTACGTACAGACTCTACGCGTTGGCGAATCCACAGTTTTTCATCGGTATTAACAATGTGGCTATATTCACAGCCCACGGTTGAGCAGTACGTTTCTTCAAGGCCCGTGATAATCTCAGACAAGGGCATTTCGTCTTTGCCTAAATAGGATGCGCCTACTTGGAATACTGTATCTAAATCAGCTGCCGACAATTCGTGAAAGTGTAAATCGAGGGTCTGCACTATTTCTTTAGGTTTAAGGTTTAATGGATCTAAGCTAGCAACTTGATGACCATGTACACGATAGGCATTAATTAGGCGTACAACGCTAACTTGTTTACGCTCATGATCGCTACTTAAAGTAGCTTTATGTATGGGGCGGGACTTGCTTTGATTTTTACCTAAAAGGACAAAATGTTCTTTTATAGTAGAGTGAGGTACATCTCCACTAATGGAGTCTGGTACTCGAGGTAGTTGATCGAACTCTTGTCTCCATTGCTCTGGAACAGCATTGGGATCACGTAAATAGGTTTCGTACATTTCTTCAATGTACGCAAAGTTGCCACCAGAGAAATGAGACTCACGCCTCTGTTGCTCCATTACGCTGTCATGCATTCAGTATCACCGATTTCTGATTGTGGTTAGACTTAACCAAACGCGCCTAGTATAAACCCTAATGCGTCGCATTGTTAAGATACGTCGTCAAACTTTACTAAACAAATTAACACTCAAGGCCTTTAAATAAAAGCCCTGAGCATATATTCGGTTAAACTTAGGTGGCTCTAGTCAATAACATATTACGTATATGTCCAATAGCCTTGGTTGGGTTAAGACCCTTAGGGCAAACGGTTACACAGTTCATAATGCCATGGCAACGAAACACACTAAACGGGTCGTCTAAGCCAGCTAAACGCTCTTCGGTTGCTGTGTCGCGGCTATCCGCCAAGAAACGATAGGCCTGTAGCAGGCCTGCTGGGCCGATAAAGCGGTCAGGATTCCACCAAAATGATGGGCAAGCCGTTGAACAACAAGCACACAGAATACATTCGTATAAACCGTCTAACTTCTCTCGTTCTTCAGGAGACTGTAGACGCTCGATAGCAGGAGCTGGGGTATCGTTCAACAAGAACGGCTTAACCTTTTCATACTGCTTATAGAATTGATCCATATCAATGACCAGGTCACGAATAACTGGTAAAGCAGGCAACGGGCGCAAGGTTAGCTTGTTATTTTTCACACATGACGACAACGGGGTAATGCAAGCTAAACCATTCTTGCCATTAATATTCATACCGTCAGAGCCACACACACCTTCACGGCAAGACCTTCGATAAGCCAAACCACGGTCTTGAATTTTCAACAAATTCAAGACATCCAATACCATTAGGTCTTTACCCTCGGTATCAACCTGAAAATCCTGCATATAAGGCTTCGCATCAAGTTCTGGATGATAGCGATAAATACTCACTGTTAACATATCACTACTCCTTAGTAAGTACGAATTTTAGGTGGGAAGGCGTCCACAGTTTTGGGTGAAAAGTTCACATCTCGCTTGCCAAGCCGTTCTTCGGTGGGGTAATACACTGAGTGTTTTAGCCAGTTTTCGTCGTCACGCTCGGTAAAGTCATTACGTGCATGGGCACCACGACTTTCCTTTCGTTGTTCAGCAGAAAACGCCGTAGCAAATGCCACTTCAAACAAGTTTTGTAGCTCTAGGGCTTCTATACGATCGGTATTAAATGCACCAGTTTTATCTTGTAGGTGAAGGTTAGATATTTTTACCCGAAGCTCGCGCAAAAGTTCTAATCCTTTGAGCATACTTTCGCCTTCACGAAACACACCAAAGTATAGCTGCATAGTCTTTTGAAGTTCGTCCCTAACTTCAGGAATACTTTCACCTGATTCAGAGCTATTAAGAGCATTCAAACGGGCCATAGCCACATCTAAGTTTGCTTGGCTGGCGGCTTCGGCATGGTAGCCTTCACGCATTGATTGTTCAATTTGAATACCAGCTGCCCTACCAAACACCACCAAATCTAACAGCGAGTTACCACCTAAACGGTTGGCGCCATGTACGGATACACAAGCCACCTCACCACACGCATACAAACCTTCAATAACACGGGTTTGAGTTTCAGACTCTGGATACAGCACCTGTCCACCGATGTTAGTAGGTAAACCACCCATCATATAGTGGCATGTAGGCACCACAGGGATAGGTTCAAACACTGGATCTACATGGGCAAAAGTACGAGACAATTCCATAATGCCAGGCAACCGACTTTCCAATACATCTTCGCCTAAGTGGTCGAGTTTCAGCAGCACATGGTCGCCATTTACGCCACAACCACGGCCTTCTAATATCTCCAACACCATAGACCGGGCCACAACATCACGGCCAGCCAAGTCTTTAGCATTAGGCGCATAGCGCTCCATAAAACGTTCGCCATCTTTGTTGATAAGGTAGCCACCTTCGCCACGACAGCCTTCGGTCACCAGGGTACCAGCACCAGCGATACCAGTAGGATGAAATTGCCACATTTCCATATCTTGCACAGGCAAACCCATACGCAAACCCATACCCACACCATCACCCGTGTTAATTAATGCGTTAGTGGTGGATTGATAAATGCGGCCTGCACCACCCGTAGCCAAAACAGTTGCCTTAGCTTCGATATAAACGGTTTCTCCAGATTCAATACAAATAGCAACTACACCAACAACAGCGCCATCGTCATTTTGCACCATGTCTACAGCGAACCATTCATTTAAAAAAGTGGTGCCACCTTTTAAGTTACCTTGATACAAAGCGTGCAATAATGCATGCCCGGTACGATCTGCAGCTGCACAAGTTCGGGCAGCTTGACCTCCCTCACCAAAATTCTTAGACTGACCACCAAAAGGACGCTGATATATACGCCCCTCTTCAGTGCGGGAGAAAGGTAGGCCCATGTGATCCAATTCAAATACCGCCTGCGGCCCCACTCTGCACATATATTCAATCGCGTCTTGGTCACCAATATAATCAGAGCCTTTGACAGTATCATACATGTGCCAGCGCCAATCATCGTTCGGATCATCGCTAGCGATGGCGCAGGTAATGCCACCTTGAGCCGATACTGTGTGAGAACGAGTAGGAAATACTTTAGTAATACAAGCTGTTTTCAAGCCCGATTCAGTGAGCTGTAATGCAGCTCGCATTCCAGCACCACCACCACCAATAACGATGGCTTCATAGGACATTGTACGTAATGTGTTTGACATGACTTATAGGCCCCACAACAGTTGAACACCCCAAACGGTGTAAATAAACATTAAGACACCAACTACCATTTGGAATACAAAGCGCAGCGCAAACGGCTTAAGGTAATCGGTGGAGACAGACCAAAGGCCAATCCAGCAATGTGCGCCCAAGGACAAAAGCGCCATTAAACTAAATATACGCACACTGGT
>Ga0114995_10000246_pt1 | contig 36622 bp, 25 predicted proteins | sample ArcticOcean_MG_C_11_FD_87038 | JGI IMG/M metagenome (GOLD analysis project Ga0114995, IMG submission 87038) | Marine microbial communities from western Arctic Ocean - ArcticOcean_MG_CB2_154 | ecosystem: Environmental > Aquatic > Marine > Oceanic | place: Arctic Ocean: Canada Basin | collected... | reverse complement strand
GTCTGCCTCATCTAGTAATACAACCTTAAAGTCCCCGAATGGGATCATCTGTACAAAGTTTACAATTTTATCACGAACGTCATCTACTGAGTTTGTTCGCGATGCGTTAATTTCAAGAATATCTAAATCTTGTATTTCTAATTCATTAAACAATAATTTTGCAAGTGTTGTTTTACCAATACCTGCGTTACCACTAAACAGCAAATGCGGGATAGTTTTTTCTTTAATCCAAGTATTTACTTGATTACGCTGTGCATCATCTCTAAACACATATCCTTTTACTGTATTAGGACGATACTTTTCTACCCATAATTCTTTCATTCACTTGCCTCCTGCTTCTTTTTCTTTTTACCGTAAAATCCGCCTTTAAAATTAATTTCTTCAGTACGTGCGCCGGGTGGACACTGTGTAATCTTGCCGCCTTTATCTAAAAACTCTTGAATCTGTTTTTCAGATGCACTGCCTTCTTTGTTTTGTCGATCCATCATCGTAGCACTCCTAACTCGTTGTATGCTAATTGCACACCTCTTGCTTGGAAATATGCATCAGCAAGGGCATTGTGTAAGTTTTCTTGTCCAAGTACTTTACGTGGATCTGTTTTGCAGCAAGTAAATAGCGTACGACTGTCTTTAATTTGCCAAAACTGCCATGGAATAGGAACACCTAACATACGATACATATCTTCAAGTATAGTTATGTCAAAGCCGTAGCCTTGCCCCCAAATAGTATCAACGCCTACACTCCACTTGCTAACTTGACGTAGTGCTTCTTCAACACTGATAGCACCTGTTTGATCAAATGCTTCTTCCATTGCTTTAGGGTCTTGCTTGCTCCACCATTCAATAGTGCTGTCGCTTGTAGTACGCCCTAAACGATCTTGATCGTCTACACACACCTTAAAGTAAAGCTCTGAATGAGGTTCGCTTGAGTCTAAAGGATTAAATTTAATTGCCCCTAAACTTAATACGGTACAGCTAGGACGAGTGTCCAGTGTTTCTAAGTCGATCATACCATGAGTGGCCATTTAACTTCTCCTGTTTTCTTGTCCGATACCGGAAATAATTAGCATTACATACAGCACGGGCCAAGCCCATCCTGTTAAATACCCTGTTAGGTGTAAAGACATTAGTACTATACCGACTAAACCGGTAGTACCTATGCCTGAGCTTTGATTAGGAATTCGCATTTCTTGTCCTTGTATACATTATAGCTTATATTATAACGCATACAAGGAAGAAAGTCAAGTATTATTTTAAATAAATTGTGAAAGTTTTGGGGCTTGCCAACCTTCCGGTTTTAGCACTTTCCCGTCATCTCGTTTGATTACTTTGCCTGTTTCAGGATCAATCTTAGCAAAGTTTGTGTCCATTACTTCTTTCCAAGCACCTTCAGCATTCATGCCGCCTGCTCGAATGGCGCCTATTGTCACAACTAGAATATCTACTAGTGCATCTAGTTGTTCGATCCTGTCGTTATCAGCAATAGCATCTTCTAGTTCGCCTGTTTCTTCTCGAATTAAATCAAGATACATTTTGTAGTTTGCTTCACTTGGTGCTTGGTCACAAGCCGTAGCGAATTTATTGATGTCTTCAAAAACGTTTGTCATGTTGCCTCTTATACGTTAATAAATGATCCAGGATCAATAGTTGCAATGGTGCCATCACCATGTTCTGCACCTATTCGTAGATCATTTGGTTTCTCATTAGAATATGCTAATATCCCAGTTTCGTCTACCATGTGGAGAGTTATTTCACCATCACGTTCTGTTTCAACTTTTATTCCACGTGTCCAACGACCGTGAGTCATTAGTATCCATTCTCCTACTTCATAGTCATCTATGTTTTTAGGACCTTTAGAGTATACTTTACCCCAACGAGGATATATGCCTCTTTCTTTGCCGTCGTCACCTGCAATAATTAAACCACTTTCAGTTACTTGCTCGCCGAACATTACGTCAGTTACAAGTACACGCTTACCAATAGCACTTGGTGTGCCTTTGATTGCATTTATGTTGTTAGCCATTAGTCACCTTTTTGTACAAAGTTGCCGTCAGTATCTTCTACCCAGTCGTCGTCGAACTCTTTTAATTCGGCTTCAGTTGGTAAAGTTGCTGCTTCTTCAACTTTCTGTTGAGCTCTTGTAGTAGTTTTAGACTTAACAGCCTTTTGTGCTGCAGGTGCTTCTTCAGAAACAACGTCAGATACAGATAAAGCTGGTTCTTCAGCTACTGGCATAGATCCTTTGTAATAATCTTTAATTACTTGTTCACGCTTACGAACAATTTTACCACCAGGGCCTAGCTCATCGCCACGTGCATTTACACGAGCATTGCCTACCGCTGGAGTAAGTTCATTCTTCTTACGCAACAAATCCATGTCAACTTGTTTGCCTTGCATTGTTGTGTAGGTCTTTTGACCTTTTTGTCTCATTGCCATAATACTTCTCCTATTATATACGTATTTATCTAAGGAACTCTCTCCAATCCAGGTCATACTGGATTGAATCAATTCTATGTACACCTATTAAGTATAACACATAACTTGCTACACTACTACCTCTACCTACTCCCCATACAATATCATTTTCACGCATAAAGTCTACTAGATAGATCATATAACGTAATAACGGTAGCATACCTCGTTTGTTAAACTCTGCATATTCTTCAAAGTAGCGTACAAGTTCTTCTTGTGTTTTACACTTGTCTTGCAAATATTGTGAAATATCCATGTTCTTATATTCATCAGGCATAAACCATTCACTTTGACATACACTGTCAAAAGTCTGCTCGTCTACATCTAATGGAATATACTTTTGTAGCTTGTTAATACCTTGTTCTTCACACACTTCGTTAAACTTATCTACATCATCATTTTGATCACACAGAACTACATGAACTTTATCTGCATTACCAGAATATATCATGTCTATAAGATCTCTATTAGAGAATCGTGGAATACCTAGGGTGTCTGTTTTCATAAGCATACACTTATTTTAACTGATATTGATTAAATTGTCAAGTCCTGATTGCTGATCATCAATACTTTTTTGCATATTTTGTGCTGAACGTACATGCATTTCTTCTGCATACATGTTCATAATGACCTGAATTTGGTCTCGAACGGATGGATTCTGTGTTAGCCAGTACTTGCGTTTTAGATCTAATAATTTGTCTTCTACTTCTGAGTCTTTTAGTAAAGAGAAGCTATCAACTAAAGGGTTAAACATTAACTAAAGGTGCCTATGATTTTAGCGTAGATGTTTGTTCCGCCATCATGTGTCCAAAATTCATAAATTTCTTTATTAGCTGTTACTGATGCAATTACAGTTGTTGCTGATGTTGAAGTCCAGGAGTCAGTGCCTATCTTTTTAAACTGTGCTGTATTTTCACCGTTAAATGTAATAGCTCTGGCTGATGCTCCGTCACTTGAAAGTTCAACAACCATTCTAGCATACCCTGCATCTGGCCAATCTGCAAGAGTAAGTGTAAGATCGCCTGTTACTGTACCTGTTTGATATACACCATTTAAGTAACTTATGTTCTGTAATGCGTTAATAGTACCGTTAGCACTTATGCCTTCAGCACAATCTTTTAATAATGCATTAGTAATTTCGTTACCGCCTAAGTCGTTATTAAGCGATGCTTGACTAGTAAGTTTATTTTTTAAGATTGCATTATTTTGCAACTCTGTAAGTTCTGCTTTCGCTGCTACAAAGTTTGATTTAATTATGTTAAAATTGTCTCTAAACCCTTGACTATCATTATCAATACCTGCTACTGGGTATGTATCGTCAATTGTTGTATCTACTATATTACTGGCCATGTTGTTTTCTCCTGGTATATTATTTATCTAGTATTATACATTAAAAATGTAATTTGGAAAGACTATATATCTTTCATCTTGTATTCCTGTTGCACTGTCAACAACATATCTGTCTACATCAAAGTTTATTCTTTTGAAATCAAACTCTCCGTTTGTAAGTGCATTTTTTACATTTTGCTGAACCTTTTTAGATTCACCTTCTTTACAGTATGCTAACGGAATTGCTGTTACATAATCAATTTCACTTATACTTCCGTCTTGACCTGTTCGCATCCAAAGCGGTAAATACTCTCTTTGACTTTTACCAATACTTTCTAACTGTTCTCTCATATTAGTTGTGTTACTAATATACATGTTTACTTCATTTGCGTTATTAATAGTTACCGCATTACTATCTGATTTTACAGTGTTTTGGTTTTGGCTTCTGTATCTGTTTCTTATTGGTTCGCTGTCACTTAGATCTACATCGATATTAATTTCTGATCCGTCACGCAGTGTCACGTCCATATCATCGTTATCAATGTATTGTATTTCTTCGCCTGTTCTTGTTCCAACAGTAAGTCCAGCACCTTGATCAAGTGTTACTTCTATATCTCTATAACGTCCGTCAACAATAGCAATGTCGTAACCACTGTCCTGTGCTGTTACATCGTCCATTACTTCTAATGATACAGAATCTGCTGTAAGATTAGGCTGTGGTATATTTACAAAGTTATTTGCAACCTTACCCTTCTTACTTTCACGAGGATCAATAACTTCTATATATACTATTTCGTATACAACATCATTAGATCCAGGATTTTTTGCAACGGCTGTTTTAACATCGCCAATTTTATAATTCCTACGTTTATGATTCTTTGCTGTAGCAGCTACATATTCGTCTATGCTTGTAGTTTCAATACCTGCATACGCTAACATGTTAACTTTAGTTTGTATGCCATAATTAGGATCGCTTGCTCTGTATATTGAAGTGGTTGGGAATATATCCGGATTACTTACAAAGCGTTTAAACTCTTTTCTTATAGTAGGTTCAAGCATAGGTCTAATATACAAGTTAGTGTATAGTGTATCGTCTTTATCAATTATAGCAATAGTAAAGTCTTGTTCGATAGCACTATAACCAAATCTATCTTCTGCTTTAATTTTTACAGTATACTTTCTATCTACTGAAGTTGTTCCGGCATCTAGACTAAAGTCTGCACTGTCAAATGTAGTTAAGCCTAATTTTTCTAAAGTGCCAAACTGTGTAACCTTACCTATTATTTCGCCTGTGTAAGCTAATCTAAGCCCGTTTGGCAAGCTCCCTGACACAATAGAGTATAGTAGTCTAGTATCTGGAACATTCGTCTTAGCGGTTACACGCTTTGTGCTATTGAAGTTTGCTGTAATAGACCCTAGGTCTGCAGGGCTAATCCAAGTTAGTTCGCTGTCAACTTCTCCTAGTATTCTTATTGTAAATGTCTTAGGCGTACTTGGGTTGTTTACATCTTCGTTAGCATATGTAATTAATTCTTTCTCAAAAAATCCGTCGCCGTATAATGCTATACTTACTGTTTGTCCAGTTGTATAAGATCTGCCCGGTTCTAATGGTTTATCAAAGTATACCAGGTCTTTGTTACTATCGAGTAATGTGAATATTACGTCATTACCTGTAAATATTTGCTTCATTCTTGATGATTTTGTAAGCGCATTATCAGGTGCCCAAAAAGTTACACTACCTGTTGTGGCGCCTGCGTCAACAAATACAGGTAAATCGTTACCCTCAAATATTCTAATAATAGATTGTGAAAAAGTTTCACTTGCACCAAATGCCAGTGCCGTTGTGCCTCCAGCTTCAAAATTTAATACAATGGCTGCCGAAGCACTGTCAACTTTCCATTTTCTATACCCATACACACTTTGTATTGTATATGTTTCTGGAGTAGCACTTTGGTTATCATATACAAGTTGCTTATCTTTCCATTGAATTCTTTCAAATTGGTTTAATTTATTTACAAAGATAGATTGCGAGTTTGCTACACTATCTTGTGCAAGTGTAAAACTTAAAAAAGGTCTTAAACTTTCTGTTAATGTTATCTCGTCATATTCTTCATCTGATCCGTCAACTGATTCTACCGTATATGGTCTGCCGCTGAGTACTAAGACTTGTCCTTGTAAATCATTTAGATCATCAATGCCGTCATTTAATGTTATACCGTCTTGTACATTTAGCGGAAGTTTGTATACTTTAAATGTACGTTTGCCGGATAATGTGTCTTCGTAGAATGTTCCTGTAATAACAGCATAATCTATGTCATTTGTATAACGTGTTGCTCGTACTGTAAATTTGTAATCTTTAAAGCTCTGTGGCTGATAAGGGATTGTACCTGTTAACTCACCATTAAGCGTATCTAGTTTTAATCCTGGAGGTAATATACTTTCTGAGTTATCATTATTAAGTTCGTCTTGACTGTATAAAAGATTGCCCTGCAATGTATTTGAATTATAAACATCAAGATACACTGTAGCATTGTTGTTTGACTTTTTGTATCCAAGGTCGCCTGGAGTGAGCCATTTAGGTTCACGTATGTTAGTATTATCTGCTTTAAACACACCATTTGAGACTTTCATAATAGTGTTGTCTGCTCTTAGATAGTCATCGCCTACAACATAAATTTTAAATGTTCTTTTTGGTGGTGTGCTAGTTACGCCGTCATTAATTGTAACTTTAAATTCGTAATACCTATTTAACTTTTTAGGTATTTGCGGGTCTGATTGTGTGTCGTAACGTACATTGTCGTAAAAGTAACTATCAAAGCCTCTGTCTGCTTTTATTGAAAAGTCACTTGGGTATGCATCGTACGGACTAGTATCAAATCCGCCCTTGGCTGCTTCTTTATCTAATGCAAGTAAAGGTTCTACAACACCTTGTATTTTTCCTGTACTTGTAAGAGTCAGCCCAGGCGGTAGGGTGCCCTCCCCTGGAACTATGTAATATTCTATTGTTTGCCCTGTTGACGTATCTGCGTCTATGGCCAAAAATTGGTAGTCAATAATTTGATTATCTAATACAAATAAAGTTTCGTTTTGCCCCATAGGCAAAAGACCTGACGATGTTATCCATATAGGTTCATCTGGTCCTGTAACTTCTATTGAGTATGTTCTGTCTTCTGTAATACTACCTAGTGTTGCCCGTAGTACAAATTTAAATACTTTAACAATTTCAACTTCAAATGGTGTACCTTTAAGTTGGACACCATCTAGCCTTAGCCCAGGAGGTAATTTCCCTGCTAGTAATACAACAGTTGCATCAGAGTCTACAGGTAATATAAAATCTCCTGTTTCTAATTTAACTCTTTCTACAAGTGTTCTTAGTTTGTAGTTGTTTGGTTGTGTCCAGATACTTGCCATATAATAAATCCTTTCAGCGCAACTTTACAGTGTAGGTAATAGCCCATTATCCGTGTTTAATAGTATTGGTGTAAGTAATGTTCCGTAATCAGCGTCAACTAGGCTTTTAAAGAAATCAACAAAGTTATCTGTATTAGATTCAATGTCGCCGAAGTCTAAGTTAACATATAAGTCGTGTATTGGGCGAATATCTATACCCCATACATCACTCATCACATTGGCACCTGTTAGTGTACCTACATTAATAATTGCATTGCCGTTGGCATTAAGGTTTGCTGTTAGTGTAGGAGTTGTATCACTTGCTAGGGTTGCGTTACCTGCAATAGTAATAGTACCCGTGCCATCATCAGCTGTAGTCGTTATGCCATTGCTACCGTTTATTCTAAGTGTGCCTCTTGCTGGAATAGTTGCTGTACCAGTGTCAGCTACAATAGGAGTAGCTGCAAGTCCAGCATCAATAGTTAGAGCAAGCTCAGTAGGATTATTAGTAATAACAATATCGCTGCTACCTACAAGTGATTTATACTCTAAATTATATCCTGTGCGTTGTTTAAATACACCTGCGCCAGACCCTAAGTTTAAACCTTCTGTTTTATCGTCAATACGTAAATCAAGATCTTCTAAACTTTGATTAATTTTGACAAATGCTTCACGTAGGTCATCTCCTGTCCCATCATTTGCAATTCTACCTATGTTTACTAGTTGTACAGCCATTTATTTGTTTCCTATTATATAATGTATTTATCAAAGCTGATAAATACTGTACAAGGAGTATTATATGCCAAGACCATCATTTAAGAACATAGGACTACGTAGAGATTTAAATCTATCTGATCTGCAGAGTAAAGACCAGGCGCTTAACAACGTTTTAAATAACCTAGTAGTTGGTTCTGATAATAAGTCATTTAGTGGCGGCGACCTAGATGCTATTAAAGGTATAAGCAACAGTACAGTAACTAATAGAGATATTGGTCTTATGGCAGGACTTGCTGTTAAGAACACTGTATTAGAAGATGGTGAGCTTGTAGACAAAATAGCAACGCCGGTAATTACAGTAAAGAACCAATTAGATACTATTATTGCAACAACTAATGATCCCCCGTTCTTTAATGGAGGCGATGGACTAGTTGCAAAGTTTTACGATACTGATCAAATTAATGCTTCGTTGTCAAAGAACACAACGGGCGCAACAATTATTACACCGGGTGAAAACCCGCAAGTAACTAAGCCTTTCTGGAACAATGGTGTATTTGAATTTAGTAATAAGCTAGACGATACACTAGGTGGAGCAAACGGACTTATTCAATGGCAAGGCTTTTACGTACCAGATGCTAGTGGACCTAGTACATTTAGTTTCGACACTACTGGACTAGTAATGTTTGAAGTAGCAGATGAGTTTGGCGACTTACAAGTTGTACAAAATACATTTGCTGAAGAACGCCCGATAGAACATAAGAGTGCAATGGCTAATGAGCTTAGTGTAACTGTAGACGCTATTGATGCTAGGACAGTAATTATAGGCGATCAAGTTACCTCGGCTGTGGATGCCTCTGGCAATGCAATACTTGGTACTGAAATATCTTCTGGACTGTTTGTTGATGGTGTAGGCAACACTACTATCACATTAAATCAAAGTATAACTGTGCCTGATGAAGCTGTACTTACATATAGTATTGCTAATAAAATTGGTAGTGAAGCATTTAGATTTGCACACACAGAGTCAACACTAGAAAAGTATGTTCCAATTGAAATACGATTAACTTACTGGTATAGTGATCCTACAGCGAATTATTTTAACAAGTACATAGATGCTAACTTATCAACAAATGTTAAAGATAGCGGTAACTGGCCGTACTGGTATTTGTATCAATCACTACCTGCAGATTTTGAGGAAGATAGCTTTAAAGGATTTTATGATAATCGACTTTTAACAGGTGGAGGCACAATTGGTCCAACTGATGTTAATTTTAGTACTCAGTATGCTAAATGGTTAAGTATATCTCCATTAACAGTTACATACGCTCCACCTTTGAGATTTGCTAACGCATTGCGAGCAGAGTACACATACAACTTAATTCAAAACAGTAATATTTGTAGCACAACATCAACAAGCCCATATACTGATAATATTGAAATTGGTAATAAAATTATTTCACCTGCGTTTGCTAGTGGCACACAAGTATCGGATATTTCACGCAACAATATTGTAATTGTAAATGGAACATCATCGGGTGATGCTACTGTTGCTGTTAAGTTTTTAGATCACAGAGGATTCTTAGATACACAAGCGGCAACGTCTGTTGGCAACGATGTTACTATAACAACTACTAACGGACTTAAAATAGGAACTGTAGTTGTTTGCGAAAATAATCCAGCTGGTACCGATTATATACGAGTAACAAGTATATCAAGTATTAGAACATTTACAACTAACATCGCATTAAACTTATCAGGATTAGAGGAAGTATTCTTCTTCAGCGATAAAGGGCTAAACAACAATAGTTTAAATAACTTTTGTATAGGAACACTAGGTAGAGAAATTGCTACAACGGCATCCCCGGGCGACACACAACTAATTCTTAATGATGTTACTGGCTTTGGACTTAATAATGTTATACAAAGTAGTCCTTACTTGCCTGCTATTGACCCGGACGATACTAGCACACTTACTAGAATTGTCGCTATTGATCCTAACACAAATACTATTACAATTAATAAGCCGGTAGAAGCAGGCGATGATATGGTAGCTGGTACTACTGTTGTTATATGTCCAACGGCAACTACACAAAATAAGGAAGCATGTGTTATACCACTTAACACAGCACCGCCATTTGTTGGTACCTTAGACGGTCTTAGAACAACGGACGGTTTAGGAGCTACAGTAGGACTTCAGTTTACACACGCATCTAGTATATTAAAAGTTAGAGACTTTGTTGCTGTAAATGCAACAGCAACAGAATTGAGTCTTGGAGATGCATTAGCATTTGATAGGACAATACCTATTACGTTTAATGGAACAGTGTATAAAGTACTAGCATCAACTAGTTAAACACAAAAAGTAGTCAATACCGTCTATTTTTACTTTTGCTTTGTGAGTAAACGTAACATTGGTTACGTTTCCACTTTCAGTAAGCGGCGTAATTCCGTCAATGAGTATTCCGTTGTTTAATTTTAAATCACCAGTCTGTGCTGTTATAGCACCTGTAGATAGTTTAGTGTTTGCGCCACTACCAGTAACTTCCCAAGGATTTGATGTATCACTGAATGCTCTTATACGTTGAATGTTAGTAAGCGGGCTTGCTGGGTTTGTAATATACAATCCAGGACTGTTAGAGTTTACGCCTTCACTAAGAATCATGTCTGAAGGATCTTCAATATTAAATGTACCTTCCATCCTAAAGTCATCATCTGTAGCAACATCTCTATCGCTTACAAATTTCTTATCTGCTTGATATTTTGCAATATCTAAGTATTGATATATTGATAAAAACTGATTAGCATATGTGTCTTCAGTATTGATGCCTGATGCACCTTCAGGTTCGCCACCGGCAGCCCCTTCACCAAGTCCACTACTAAAGCCTGCGGTATCTTCTACAGCACCTAAGAATGTTAAGTTTGAAAGTACAACAGCATCTGATCTTACAACCTTAAATCCAGCAGCTGGAGGACTAAATGTATACTGACTGTCGCCTGCTTTGTCTGATGCAAATCCAAAAGTTTTTTCACCATCACTTTGTGTAATAAACAAGTCATCTTTGAGTACAGTGTCGTCGGTGTAATTTATTTTTACAGGATCACCATTTGTAAAAACAGCACTTCTTGCTGCAAATAATTCTGGCGTACTGTTTACTAGTGTAACAAGCCCTGTAATAAAGTTGTACTCAGAGTCAGCGCACTGTATTGTACTAACGTTTTGATTATTGTTAATAAACAAACTAATATCGTCAGCAACCGGTGCCGTACCTAAGTTGTTAAGTGCTTGTCTATCTTGTGTGTTTTCTAATAGGTTTGCTGATTTTAGAAACCCTTGTATACTTGAACTTGCCATGTTATAACCTCATATTCCAGCCTTTGGACCTTAAGAACTCTATTTGCTCTACAGCATCACCTGTAGGAATAGCTGTGTTTGCTAAATTAATACTAATACCACTACGTGGATTGTTTTCATAATTTGCAACAAGATCTGCTACAATACTATTTACCGCTCCCGCTGACATGTTTGGATTGTTGCTTATATCAAATCTAAGTAAACTTCTACACAACACTACCGCTCCTGATGTGTAGTCTGTAAAGTCATTGTTATTCATATAAAAATCATAACACAGTACTAAATTATTCATATTAGGGACAGCACCAGTAATTAAATTGTAACTAATAAACAATCTTCTTAGGTTCGGTGTTTCTAGTCCACCGAATCCTGTTAACTGATTACTATGCACATAGAAGTACTGTAATGCATTGCTTTGTATTACAGGAATAGTACCACTAAATGAGTTGCCATACAAGTGGCAATAATATAGTTGTGGATTGTTAAAGAAGTTAGGCAATGGTCCTGTAAAGTTATTCTGCAACATTACAATGTACCGCAAGTTTTGCATTGTGCTTAAACTTGGAAACGCTCCGCTAACTCCAGCATTGAAACTTCTAAATACAATTCCTACCATGTTTGTTGGCTTCTCGAAACAGTCTGGGTGCATTGGAGCATTTAACAAACTACTACTTGCTACTTGGAAGTACTGCATTGAAGTGTTACAATCATCAAATACATCATCATACAAAACGTAGTCTTGTTCTGTGTCTGAACGTCCACCTGTTAATGCAGTGTACTGTCCTTGGAAATAGTATAATTGTGAGTTTCCAGCAAACTTTGGTATTGGTCCAGTATATGCACTTCCGTAACAGTATATAAGTCTTAGAGCTCCACAGTTTGCAAACTTATATGCTCCTGAGCTTGTAGTAAATAAGTTTCTATCTGCAGGTACATTAGCTGCACTATTGTAATGAGAATAAAAATTCTGTAGTGAATTTTTGTTTGTTAGGTTTGGAATGTTTATTCCTGGATTGCCGCCTATGTTTATATAGTTAATTACACTACTAGCAAACTGCATACTATCATCAGTAATGCTATTACTGTATATATTAATCTGCCTTAGGTCTGGCAAGTCTTTAACACTTTGTGGTACAGAATTAAAACTGTTTCTGTATAGGTAATAGTTTTGACAAGTGGTTGCAACTTCAGGCCCTGCACCAGTTGGATCTTCAGCATCTTGGTCGAAGTAATTAAACGCTCCGCCTCTGCTGTGTCCGTTTAGATTTAAAGTTAACAAGCTAGTAAGTGTTGTTAGGTCTGCTGTTATACTTCCGTTAAATGTATTGCCAAATCTAATCTCTCTAACTGTTGTAGGTATACGTGCTAACACACTTGAATTAAATTTACGTAAAGTAGGCTCGTCACCTAGTGTAAAGTTATTCTCTCTAACATCTAATAATCTAACATTAGGAACAAACTGTGTAAAGTCTGGGAATGTTTTTAGGATGTTGTTGTTTACATATAAGTTTTCACAATTTTCTAATGCGGCCGCTGGCAACTCTTCTATACCAACTCCGCCTAATGGTAATGTTAAAATATTATTTGGATTATGATATATCTCAATGTTTTTAGATGCAGCGCCTGTGTCTCTATATCTTAAGAAACTACGTGTTGTATTACTGCCGCCTACATTTTCATATTCTTTTGTTAAGTAATCAAATTGATTGTTTACAACCCGCCAACTAACTGCACCACTTGTAACTAATCTTAAATCACTATCTAAGTTACGGAAGAATCCTTCAAATATTAAAGGTATACCTTTCATTGCATATAGGTATACTGTTTGACCGCCGATAGTTGCTTGTACTTTGTGTGTAGGAACTTCAGAACTTCTAAACCGTACTGTATCAGCTGGCTTTAATATTTCTAATGTATTTGCTTCAATAGCGCCATCGACTTCAATTTGACTTCCGTAAAATATTGGACTAGTGCTTGATGCAGGACTGTCTGTACTACTCCAGCTACTAACACGGCTTGTACTAATGTCTGCAAATTTTAGTGTACTATTGTCATCATCAATATATTGATACTTAATTGCGCCAGCACCTAATGCACCGTTAACTGATAAGTTACCTTTTAGTGCCGAACCTGTACCTGCTGTTTCGTCAATAATAGTAGCGTATTGTAATGTATCTTGGTATAGCTTAACAAGGTATGTTTGTACAGGAACTTCGAGCCCACTTAATGTTTTTACATCGTCTGCTGTAATGCCTAAGGTGCCGGCTGCGTTTCTAATAACATCAAGATCGTTAATATCTATGCCTATATTTTCTAATGCCGCTGCAGGATCTGCAACATCTGCAAGACTCCTGTTTACGTTTAGACCAAATTTAATCTCTGCCATTAATCTTCCTTCGTTGTGATACTTGCACTTACTAAATTAACATCGTTATTGATCATACTTCTTGCTGTGACAAATGTTGCTGAAGTATTTAATATTCCAGGAGTAATTGTTGTTCTATCTGGGCCATACACACTGTCTAAGTCAACAGTGTTGTTTCTATTAGGTGAAACATATAACGTGTCCTTTAACTTACCTGGTCTTAGAGGTTGCGAGTTTTGTACGTCTACACTTGTACTTGCTAGTCTTTCTTTTTCTAAGTAGTTAGCTGCAGGAACCCCTGCACTTGCACCACCGGAAAATACTACATCAACTCCGCTGTTTGAAATCCATTCAGGACAAAATGCTCTTGTAGTTCCGTTTATGTACTCAGTAATAGTTACATTATTCATTCTAGCATTGTCTCGCATAAACACAACAAGATACATCGGCTTTGGTTGGAAACTAAAGATTTGTACTTTGTTTATACCTTTGTCAGGGTCGCCTGTTATAAGTTTATCTGTTAATCTTACAGGAGATACTTTTAAAGTAAATGCACTACTACTAGGAGCACCATCTACATCTACGTAATATTTTTCTACACCTTCACCAGTAACAAAAGTTTTTAGTCCAGATGTAAATTTAATTCCACTTGCTGTATCGCCTTCGCCAAACTCTCCGCCTATTAAATTAAAGCCATTAATTAACTCACTAGGCTCATCGTCAAATACAATAACATCACTCGACGTGCCTGATACAGGATCTGCTGATGCATATGTTACAGCAAATTCTAACCTATCTTCAATTGAACATTTAAGGCCGGAGCATATTCCAGAGTCAGTACCTGCCGGTTGCGGCAAACGATAATCTACGTCATAGCGTATACCTAATGGTGCATCGCCTTCTGACTCTTCATATCCGTCCCTATCTCTAAATAAGCTACTATGAGTAAATTCTGCATGTAGTATATTATCTAGATTAGGCTCTAGTTCTGTGATGCCGTCTTTTGCTAAAAACTTAATTTCTTGTATTGGAGTACCAAGTGCATTAGTACGTGTTGCTATAATCGGTTTGTTCTCTGTAACACCAATTAAAAATTCACAAAACTGTGTTCCTTCTCTAGTTACAGGATTTAAATAGTTACAATCAAAACTGTCACCTGTAACAGGGTACGTACTACCTGCAATGGCATCATAGTAACTTGTAAATCTTACAGACGTTGTGTCTATATCAGCACGGTTTGTTAATACGCCATTTAATTTTACTTGTGGATCGATAGTACCTGTTGCACTTTTTTCGTATGCTCCGTCAAACCCTATACGTTCAATGTTTGCTGTTGATTCACTAGTTATTTTTGCGTAGCTACTATTAATACCGGGTATGATTAGTTTCGAGTCATCGTCTCTTGATCTAAATATTGGATCACCATCTACTGTTCCGCCACTTATATATGCTGCAAAGCCGCTTGTGTTAACTTCTGTATCGTATTGTGGATCGCTATATAAAGCAAATTGTGTATCGCTTAATACATCAATATAGTATGTTTGTAAGTTAACCTCTGTCATACCTACAACATTTTCAAGTGTAACTTTTTGTCCAATGTAAAAACCATGTGCTGTTGCTGTAGTTACAATACCACAACTTGCTTGAGTAATATTTGTTATATTAACTTGTAGTTGCGGATTAGTTGTTATTTCAGAACCAGAACCGTTTATATTTACGCTACGTATTACACCGTTTTGATTACTGTGTAAACTAGGTGCATAGTGATGTCCAAATGCAGGACATCCTTCTATTTCAACAACCTGAACTTCTGTAAGTTGATCACAGTCTATTTTTAAATCTACTGGATAAACATTTTTCTTGTTTGGCTTTTGGTAACCGTTACTGTTTTTAATAAACTGTTTAGGATAAATTCCTGCAATACTTGTTTGTCTAGCACTGTTTACAATTTTATCATCTGATGTGTAACTGTAGTATTTGCCAGCACTATTGTCGCCGCCGTCAATATAACACGAAGCACCATACTTGTACAAGTATTGTGGTGTTCTAATGTTACCAGTGTTTTTAATATCTTGTAAGTATCTAAATTTAAAGTAAGGATCTTGTAAACAAGGTTCACCTAGTTGGTTTTCAATTGTTAGTGTGTGCATTAACACCCAACGTGCATCTCCAGTGTCTGTTGGAATGTAAGCATAAAACTTAGCACCAATAGCACCGTACCAACCAAATTCAATTTTGTACATAGTAACTTTTTTTGGATCAAGTAAGTAACCCGATCTACCATTACCATCGAGTGCATCTCCGTTAAAAAAGTCTCTTGTAATTACAAGTTCATAGAATTCAGTTTCGTTAAACGGTTCTCTACTACTAACTGTTGTTTGAGATGAATTATTAAAGCCCATGCGTTGTAGTATTTCGTTTGGCAATCTTACCGAGCTTCTACGTATGATATTAAATTGTGGACCTCTTATTTGAAACACATATTCATCTGTTGGATTGCCTATGCCCCATTCGATGGTGTTGTCAATACTAGCTTCGTCTCTACTTGCTCTAAAGCCAAAAGTAAATCCTGATATACGTCCTGGCTGATATCTATATGCTTTCTTACTTTGAAGTAGCCCAAAGTACTGTGCTTGGTCTGATTGTCCAGGCCTTGTGTTTGTAGCATCATATCCTGTAGGGAATCTTATTGGAGTATTAGTACCAGGATTACTTAATAATCCGTCACGCATGTTCATCCATGCTTGACACCAGTTTTCAAGTTTATCATAACCCAGTTGTTCATCATCTGGATAGTTTACGTCACCGTCTGATACATCACATAGTGTAGGGTCTAAAAAGTTTTCTTGTGCAAACAGAGGATAGTCACCTACATAATCGTTATATAGTTGGTTGCCTAAATTTATAAATTCTAAATATCTGTTGAACACCGCTGTATTGTAGCCGCCATTTACATAGTTAGGTCCCGGAGGAAATGTAAATGCTACAGGAAAACTTTCTACAACAAGTGCTTGTTCATTTGTTTCTTCTCTTAGTCTTGTATAGTAATGATTGCCGTATGTAGTGTTGCGTCTAGTATACCACCCACCAGGGCGACCAGACACTCCGTTAAATTGATAGAACTCCCACTCTTCTTCGTTTATACCGTATGTACTTACATCTGAGAATAAACTAAGTTGGACTTCTGCTCTTGGAATACCTAATAGTGATGTACTAACTTGTGATGTTTCAGCAAATTGTTCAACAATACTTAACACTGTATTATCAGCGACAACGTTGTTTACTACAACACTGGTACTATTCTCTGCTTTCGAAAGAGCCTCTACCGGACCTTCAGATTCAGTAACAATTATGTTACCATTTGAATCTCTTAGCGGGACACCTTTAACAATGTCATAAAGAGGTACAAATGTCTTTGACGTTGGTATAGGTATTCTGTCGAATCCTATTTTGATTTGAGGCATCTATTATTGCTCCTCCCACGTTAAGCTGGCACTCAATGAAACCTGCGCAGCTGAACTGTTAAGTGTATTACTAAACGTTGCTATGTAAAGGGTTTCTATTTGATCTGTTAATGGGTAACTTATGTATTCTTTGTTATAATCAAAATATGTTGCTAAGTCAAATTCTTCAGCACCTGGAGCAATATAGTAACTTGCTAGTTCTGTACCTGTACCTGGAATAGGTGTTTGTGATCTTAGTGCAACTTCTACTGAACTTAAACGTTCTTTTTCAAATGTAGTTTCGCTTGAAGTAAGTGTTGTACCCTGTGGGTCATACACGCCTTCTTTTAAGAACGAAGCACCACTAGCAAAAACTAACGTACCGTTGTAGATGTCCTCTGGATAGAAGAAGTAATTATCATTAGCTTTCTCTAGTCTTCCTAGTACACTGATGAGTGTTTCTGATCCATTTAAACTTGCTTGGAAGTAACCGTATGTAAAGTCGCCGTTTTGTGAAAGGTAATCTGTATTTGTTGTAGACAGTAAGTATTGACTGTTTATATTTACTTCTGCATTAATTGCAAAACTTCCGGTCGTTCCTACAGTTGTTTGGAATGTCGGACTTTTAACTAGTGTCAGTTTAGTATTTACAGTACCTTGAGACCCAGCACTTAAACGTGTTGGATATACCTGTACTCTGTTTCTAACGTCATCACCATTACCTGATGTAATGTTGTCTTTAGTTTTTAAACCGTATAGCAATGCAGGTCTGTCTACAATTATACCTAGTGTCGAAACAGCACTTACTGGCTTATTAAGATATAGGTCGTTGCCGTCTACCCAAATAACTTTAACGTTTTGATCCTGTGAGTTACCTGTAATAATTCTAGCGTTCATATAGAATGTACTAACAGCTGGAGCATTTAATCCTGTTGTATCTGGGTCTAGATTATTAACTGTCATTATAGGTGTAACCGGATCACCTGCATTAGTGTTGTCAACGCCTACTTTGTATCTTGATCCATATACATCTGTTGGTGTTTCACTACTGTGGTTGAATAGTCTTACAGTACCTCTGTCACCACCATCAATGTAGTAAGAAGCACCATACTTAACAAGGCTTTCTGAATAACTACCATATGGGTTCTGAAGCCTGTTAGCATTTGGAACACCAAATCTACTTTCACTACCGCCACCATATACTAGATATGTAATTGGAAGTGTAGCATTACCTAATGAAGATATCTTTAACTGGTTTGAACAACGTAAATGGTGTACTCTTACCCAACGTGCTTCACCATTGCCAACTGGAACATATGCTAGGAATAACGCACCAACAGCACCGTACCAACTAAATTCAACTTTAAGCATGGTAACCTTACTAAAGTCTAGATCCCAAACTGATGTTTGCTCTTGTGCTGAAACGCCTGTTCCTAGGAACAGTTCACCTGCTTTCTTGTCTAGTACGTTATCACTGTATACACTATTACGTGTAGTTCCGTCTAAACTATCTCCTGAGAATCTAGTTCTACCAACTCTATATTCATATACTGAATAGTATGATGGATCAACATGATCTCTTGTCCAAGTTTTGTACTTGAAGTTTAAGTTATCTATTTGTGTTCTTAACGATGCAGCATCAATACTTGTGTCTATTGCTGTATCAATGTAACCAATTACTACGTCAGATGATTCTGCAGGTAGCACACCTGAAGAGCTATATAAGTATGGGAACATACCGTCATATCTTTCTGTAACACCAGCAAGTCCAAACGACTTGCTATACTCGCTTGGAGCAATAAACGGAACTGGAGTTTCAATAAAGTGACTTGTTCCTGCACCAGTTAACGTGATTATAGTATTATTACTTGGGTTAACATCGAACTGGTCAAAGTCAGCTACTGCAGGATCCATAAGTTGTATCACATTCCCTTTTGGTCCACTAACATTTGATACCCAGTAAGTCTTACCGTCAGTTAGTTGTGGACAATCGCCATAATAGTTTACATACTGTCCTATTATAACACTTCCTTCTGCTAAAGTAAAGGTATTATTTGTTGTATCAATTTGTGCTGGAGTTTTCAAACGCTTTTTAAGTAGTGTTGGATCGTAAAGTGCAGCATGGCACATTATTAATCCATCACGTAAGATTACTAAATCACCAAACTGTCCTGCTTTACCGTAATCAACAGCGCCAGCATATTCTGTTGTAAAGTTGTTTACAATAAGATTACCAAGCACATTAAGTTTATCTCTTTGAGCTGTACTTAAAGCAAACTTAGTTGCCAAACTATTAATACTAATAGCTGAATCATCTGTTCTTGTTACACTTACAGTTCCTGTTGCTGTTAACAAGTCCTTTAAAAATACGTGTCTGTTAATTTCTGCAACTACGCCAGCGTTTGTTTGTGAGTAAACTTTTAGTGCGCCGTCGCTATAGTATTTTGCTGCGTTATATACTGTTCCTGCGTTTCCGCCAAACTGTACATCGCTACCGTAACCATTCATTATATACTTAACATCTCTAACACATTTGTACTTGAGTACTTCTAAGAAGTCTGCTTCAACAGCACCATCTGGTAAATCTGTTACAGCATCGTAAGTTAAACTTTGACTTACTAAGTAACCATAGTACAATGAGTATACAGCAAATATAGTTTCTACTTTACTACGTTGTCCGTATGTAGCAGCTGCAATCTGTGCTTCTGTAATTTTACCTGTAGTAACTCCGTCTGGACCTAGTTGTGCAGGGTATGCACCTGAGCCGTTTGCTGTTACCGCTTGTATTTGATACTTAGCAAGGTCACCAATTTTAGTTCTTGCTGCTGTTTCATTTATACCTGCTAGTGTATCGCGCAATTTATTTCTAAAGAAATAATGCGTTTCGCCCTCACGCTCTGCATCATTTAATAATGCTGTTTCGTAAGTTGCACCATTTGCAATTATGTGTCCGTTGCCGCCCCAACGTAAATCGTTGATGTAAGCATCTAATACAAATTCTAAATCTCTCTTACATTTTAGATCGTCGCCTGTAAATGTTACAGGTGACACTGTAGTTACAATAGTTTGTTTAGCTGCTGTAATTGCTGATTGAGCAGCTGTCATAGAAGCTGCACCCCATGAAGTATCTGGTGCTGTTCTTGTAACTGGCAAACTTAATAGTATGTCACCTTCGTTAATAACATCTCTAATAATTGTAGCATATGCAACAACTATGTCTGAGTCTGCATTACCAGCAACACCATTGCCTGTGCTTTGTGTTTCGCTGTTTCCTGTTGTTTTAACAATACTTACATTTTTAACAATGTCGTCAAGGATACTAGCTAAGTGGCCATATGCCGCTACTGTTTGTGTAATATAATCTGATGTTTGATCACTCTTACTAAATCCATCGTAAAAGAAGAACTTAGCCGCATCGTATATAGAACTGTTGCCGCCGTATAATAAATCATATGATATAGCATTTAAAACAAACAACACATCTCGTGTACATTTGAATACATTGTGACTTGCACTTGGATACTGATCTGTTACCCAAGCATTAATCTCTGCCGCAATAAAATCTCTGTTCGCAACTAGTTGGTCTTTAACAGCTATCTCACTTGCTGTTGCTCCACTTGACGGATCAGTAAATGTAACAGCTTTAAGGAAAGCAATTTGCTCTGTTTGAGTTGCACTTGCATAATCAACTCTTGTACCAGCATCAACAGCAACGGCTCTTAAAATAGCGTACCATGCGTCTACAGCAGCATCTGCTGTTGTATCTACACCTGCTAGTGCTTTAACTTGTGTTTCTGAGTTGTCAATTGCTGTAGTAACGCTTGCTGGTAATGGATATTCGTTTGAATTAGATTCTGCTAATCCTTGGAATATTGCACCGTAGGTTGTGCCTAGTGTAATATCTGTACCAATTGCGTCTAAGAAGTAACCTAAATCTCGTTGGCACTTAACAGCCGTGTTACTAATAACACTCTTGTCAATTAGATCGAATTTATTTTCTGTCAAGTATTTTGTTGCTGTCGGATATTGGTTATATGTGCTTTCCGCTATTGATGGTGCTTTACCACCTAGTGCGTGATCTTCTGTTTGTTGTCCTGAACTATTACCAAATTGCAAAGGGTTCTTTCTAATAATAGATTGTGTACGTCTTACAACAGCAAACTGATCGCCTTGTCCTGTGTCTCTTGTTTCCCAATAGTATCCGTCAAACTTATCAAAGATGCCATACTTTTTAACGTCTGGGTTTCTTGTTGGTTGTCTTTGACCAGCGCCTACTACGTTACCTGAAGCAAATGAACTCTTAATACCAAATGTAGCTGCAGAAACACGTCCTGGCTGATATCTAAAAAATCTTTTACTTGTAAGTACTGCTGTTTCGTCTGCTGGTGCTGTAACCTTTGCACCTGATTCTTCAGGTAAGTGTAAGATGCCCCAGCCTTGTGCGCCACCAACACCTGTATACTGTGTATCTGTATTGCCTACTTCTGAATAATCTGCAGGTGCGCTTGACCATTCACTTGGGTTAACATCGTATGTGTTAACATCAGCAAAGATACCAAGTGCAACTTCTGATCTAGGTATACCTAGTAACGAAAGGGCAACCTCTGATTGTATTTTGTTTTGTTCAACGACCGGTATCGCTGTTTGGTCTGTAGCAACTACAACAGGAATACTGTTTGCAGCCGGTTGTGCGCCTGGCGTAACTGGAGTAGTTCTGCCTACGTTTACGACCGAAGCATTATTGTTAATATTGTTTAAACTTGACATTAGTTAATTTTCCCTTTGGCTACTACGAAATTGTTTTGTAATGCTACTTGGCCGCTATTACCTACTACAGTAATATCACCAAAGCCATCACCAAAATCAATACCAATAGTATTGCTTATCGTATTTATTGTTTTTATCGTTCCGTTAATTCCGCCCGATGGTGGAGTTGTATTATGACCGACTAACCTTACTATATCTTCTAAGTTCAGTCCAGTAGTACTATTTACAGGAACTTCGTAATGACTGCCTGCTAACTGATTTCCAGCACCGCTAACAGTCTTTTGTGGTACATATTCTGTTGCAACAATTCTATACACTAACCCTTGTGAATTAGCATTTGCTGTAACTAATTGTGTATAACTTGCTCTACTAAGTAAGTCACTAACTCTTGATGCTACAATACGGAATGCAAACGCTCCATTTACATCACCAGCGTTAGTAAACGCTATGTAATCATCGCCACCTAGTGTTTCACTATAATCTGTTGAAAGCTCTTCAACGTTGTTTGTTTTTCGTAGTTCGTTTATTATTCCTGTTAACTGCCCTTGATTAGCTGTAAAGTCAAAGAATGCACCATTCTCTTGATACACAAACTGTGGACTATTAAAGTCAACACCTGGTTCAATGTTTACGTTTACGCTATCGTATTCTGAGTTAAGTACATCTGGATTGGAAATAAACTCACCTGCTGGTCCTAGTAGTACGTTTGGTGTGAGTACAATTTTAGTTGCACCGTATGCAAATATACCTTCACCACAGTTGTCAACAATATTAGGTGATACAATACCTTTTTGTACAGCACTAATACTTACTGGTCCAGGATAATCTTTAAATGTGTTGTGTGCAATTTTAATAGTTCTACACTCGTCTGCATACAATGGGTTCCAATCATAACTATAAGTTAGACCACCGCCTGTAATTTCACTATTTAAAATAGTTAGGTTGTTTGTAATTGATGCGTGGTAAGCATATATGCCTCCACCAATAACATTATCTAATTCTACGTTTTCAAATAGTATGTCAGTTCCATAAAGGTAAACAGCATAGTTTAAATATTTTGTTGTAGTATCAGTTGTTAAATATTGGTTTTGTGCATTACCGTCTATACGCACGTCTCTAATAGTAATATTACCGTATGTTGCGTATCCGCTCTTTGGACGTATAAAGTTATTGTCACCTGTTGACACATCTGTTGACCAATACTGTTTTATTATTCTTGTTTGGTCGCCGCCACCTTTAAGTGTGAAGCCGTCTGGTATTTCTAATCGTTGTATAAAGTAAGTTCTATTTTCTAACGTTAGTCCGTTTCTATTTTGTGTTTTAGCAGCATCAATTGCTGTTTGTACAGGAATAGTATCGTCAACAACTACTTCAACAGTTGCTTGACTTGCAAAATAACTATTTGCTACTGTAATTATATTTGTATCTGTGTTTATATCAGTTATACTAGTATCTATAAATCCTAGTTTAGGAGTGCCTGGCGCCACTAAAGGAACATGCACTAGTCCACTAGTTGCTGTATACATACCTTGCGTTGATAGCTTGCTCCAAGGCGTAACAGCAAAATCATAATAGTCTGTGTATACAATATTACTTAATGCATTGCCTAGTTCTTTTGGTCCTAACACTGTATGTAAACTATAATCAACTTCTGAACCAATTTTTCTATAAACAAGCACGTTGTGTGAAGAAGATACTCTGCTTACTACAACTTGAATATTTTTATTGTTGTTAAAGTCAGTTATTTCATCTGGCTCAATAGTAATATCTACAGCCGCTGTCACAGCACTTATTTTTCCTGTGTTTTGATCCATTTGTGCAACTCTATAACTAAATGTTACTTCATTGCCGCTTGCGTCTGGCGTAGCAAAACCAACTCTACTTACTTGTACACCTAAGTTGCTTGTATCTTGGTCGACATTATCTGCACTAGCACCAAATATTCTTAACTTCATTGATGTTGCTAAAAAAGAAATGTCGGATGGGTTAACTGTAATTTGATTTGTTGATGTATCTGTTAGCGTAGCACCGTCGAATTTTATACTTGTATTAAATTCTTCGTTAACTGATATTGCACCACTGACAATCAAGTTGCCCTTAATACTGACGCCACCGTCAACACTTAATGCACCAGTTTCAAAGTCTAATGCTGTTTGTGTGCTTTTTATTTTTACACCAACAGCTTGATTTATTTCTAATTTAGTTTCAGTTAGTGTTGCACTTGTTTGATCATTAGTAACAAATGTAATTGTATCATCACTAGCACCTGGAGTAGTCTCTGCACTAACATATGTTAGTCCATCTACAGATCTTACACCACCTAGTCCGCTCCAGTTACTTCCGTCATAGCCTTCAAAAATACCTAGTGTACTATTCAAACGCATTGCACCAGCAACGTTTGGTGAACGTTCGCCAGTTGTACCTGTTGGAAGGACTAAAGCATTTGTGCCTATAACATTAACATATCCGTTGCCTTTTGGATCAAGTGAAATATTACTGTTGTCTGTTACAGTTCTAATTGTTGTTCCACTAAACTCTATGTTTTCAATACTATCAAATGCTGTAAAACTAAAGTTACCGGCACCGTCTGTTTTAAGAAGATCGCCAGCATCACCGTCTGTAATACCTAAGTCTGTTAGTGTTGCAGGTATTGTTGGTTTGTTTTGTACGTTAACCCATTCTGGGTTTGTTGTAGGTAAGTTCAAGTATTCAAAGTCGCCGCCTGCACTTACTGTTAAGTATTGCCCTGCTGTTGGTACCTGACTGTTGTCATTTAATTTAGCTGGTGTAATAAAGTCGTCATCAATTTGGCTTAGTGCAATTTGTCCACCTAGGTCAACAAAGTTACTTGCGCCACCACCACCACCGCCACCGGAAATTGTAAGGAACTGTAAGTTGCCTGAGCCGTCTGTTGCAAGTACTTGACCAATTGTACCGTCGTTAACATCTAGTTGACTAATGCCAATTGTGTTTGCATTAATCGTTGCTGTACTTACTGTACCTGTTAAGTCTCCACCTACTGATGGATCTGTATCTGGTAAGTTTTGAAAACTAATTACGCCTGAACCGTTCGTTGTTAAGAACTGACCAGTTGTACCGTCACCTATACCTAATTGAAGTATTGATGTAGGAATCGTTGGCTTATTTTGTAAGTCAGCGTATTCATTCCTGAATACAGTGCCATCAACAACTAATTGCGATGCTGTAACTGTTCCTAATGCTGTTATATCAAGAGCATTTACAATGCTACTGTTTGTCAGTAATAGATTGTCACCATCCGGTAATTCTCTAAACTGGTTACCTGCTGTTGTATCTACTACTAGTGGAAATCTATTGGCCATTATTTCTTATCCTATTTACTATATTTATCGCCTAGTATTTTTAAGTGATTGATCAATAGTATCTTTTGGATCTCCTTTGATCTTTACTTGTAACCTAGGACCACGATTGGCAATAACTGTTAATCGTCTTCCATTATCATTTGTGACACTTTTCCCTTGTGGACGTTTTGCCATTATGTTCTTCCTACTACTACTTCAACAATGCCTTCACCAGCATCGTCTTTGGTGCCTACAGCCTTACCAATAACAGTACCAACAGTTGGTGTGTTATTAACAACGGCATATCCTCTTAACCCACTTGAAACAAGTAAGTCACCTTTTTGTACTTTACCAATTACCTTACAAGGTACACGCCCCTGTAGTGCAACACATGTTGCTATGCCTGGACACCCTTGGTTCATAACATATGCTGGATGATCACTTACTACTCCAGCAACTCTATGATCAGTGTGTACGTTTGTTGTAGTAACTTCACTGTCGCCGCCAAACACTAATACAGTACCTACTTCGTACTTTGTGTCTGCTGAATACATCTCAGCCAAGTCAGCATAGGTTGATTGTAATTTAGAACCACTTGATAAACTCCAGTCACCTGTAATAGTACCTGTTGTTGCTGCAGCACCTGCTGATAGTTCTCTTGTAAATGTTTTAGCAAAAGTATTTGTTGCATCACCTAAGTCATGTGTAGCACCTTTTGGAATAATATCTGTATTAACTTTACCGTTTATAGCAATATCATCTGCAGCTGCATCACCTAAGCTAACAGCACCATTGAGCGTTGTTGTTGATGTAACAGTTAGTGTACCTGAAACAGTTGCATCATCTTCAATTGCTACTGTACCGCCTGCTGAATCAATAGTTAAGTTACCTGATGTTGTATCAATCTCATTATCACCAGTTATACCTACTTGGATATTTCCTGCTGTAACACCAGTTGATGAAATGTCACCCCCAGTTGTAATGCCTGTATCAACATCTAGATTTTTAAAGTAACCATTTTTCCATCTTAAGTTTGCATCACCTAAATTAACACTGTTGTCGTCTTGTGGTGTAATTGCAAGTGTATCAACAACACTGTTGCCTGTAGTATCTCGCATACCAAAAGTAATAGCTTTTTGCGTAGTGCCGTTTGATACAATAATAGCAACGTCACCTGCGGCCGCCTTACCACTGTATGCACCTATCGCAATACCTGCCGATGTAAGACCTTTTTCGTTTTGTGCTTCAATGAAGTTAGTATAAGTCCATTGCGATGCTACAAACGGTGTTACTGTTGTGCCAGCAGGGTTGGGAAAAGCTGTATCAAATGCTGTGTCAGCGGCTGCATGTAATGTGCTTCTATCAAATATATCTGGATCAGTGCCAGCATCATCGCCGTCTGGATCTGTTAAGTTTCCTACATTTAGGTTACCAAATACAGTTGTGTATGCCGGTCTATCATTTGCAGGTGTAGTAATATCTGTTAGTCCACCTGATGCTTGTATACTCTTGCCGCCCTGTATAGATTTAAGTGTAAGTGTGCCGTTTGCGCCAGCGCCAATTTGTGTTAGTACAGTATTGTTGTTAAGTGCATATCCCTGTGCATCAATAATACCAGCAGCCGTTGTTTTTACAAAACTATTAACTTGACCAGTTGTAGTATCATTAACTACTAGATATGTTTCTGCTCCTGCTGTCTCAAGTGTTCTAGTCAACACACCAGTTGCTTGTGTTGTTGCAAAGTCAGTGTGTTGTATGCCTTGACCTTCATCAACTACTGTAGTAAATGTAACTTCTGCAACATTTGCTTGTACGCCCGATGAGTTACCTAGTACAGTATCTGAAGCAATTTGCTCTAGTTTTGATTTAGGTATACCGTTGTCTTTGAGTTCAACGTGTCCTCTAGTAACTTTAAAGTTTGCGCCGTCAAATGCCGACAAGCCTAGTGTTGCTTGGTTAGTTGCATAACTGTCATCGTCTACTAGCTGTCTAACAGTTATGTCGCTTTGTGATCTTTTAACAGTACCGCTACCAGTAATATCTGGATTACTAGATGTTGCTGTAAACACTGTACCTGCTGTACTGGCACCAGCACCTAGTGTACTAAAGTTTGTAGTACCTTGTACAACAATAGTATATGTTTCGCCTTGTACAACTTCCGTTGCCGGAATAGTAATTAAACTAGTTTGTGCTGTTACAAAAGTATCAGCTTCTTGCATGTTCAACTTACTTTGTACAATAGCCGCTGTTGGATTAACGTCTTGGTTAATAATTACTTCATCGTTAATCTGCATATCAAAATATGCTGTTGGTCTATCTGGGTCTGCATTTCCTGCATCGTCATCATTAATTAAACGTCTTGTTGTAAATGCAATATCACTTACAGGAACGCCGCCAACATCTGGCTCTTCGCCAATGTTTATAATTTCTTGGAATGGCCCATTAATATATTTTGCATTACCATCAACAGCGCCACCGCCATCTGGTCTTGCGTACACAGCCGGTGCTGCAGCTTTTAAGCCTGCTAGTGTAGCACCTGAGAAGTTTAAGTTAAATTCAGTTAACGTAGCAATGTCTGGACCCTTAGTAAAGTAGATTACAGTAACGTCACCTAAGCCGTTATCATAAAAATCATATGTACCTGTAATAGTACCAAAGTTAGTTGTGCCTGCACTGTTGGTTAATAGTTTACCTATTGTAAACCCGGTTGGTGCGCCAATACTGTTACTGTCTAAGTATATAGAATATGTTCCGGTTAAGCCCAATACTTGATTAGCATCACCTGTGCTTATTTCTACATCTCTAAGTGTCTTGAATTTTTTAACACCTTCTGATCTACTGTCTACATAGTCTTTGTTTACAGCGGTTGTACCTGCTGTAAGTGCAAGGTCTACTGGAGCAATGCCAAGTATTGTGTTTTGGTTTGCTTGTAGATCACCTGTTAGTGGAACACTACCGTTTTGCTGTAGTACACTTGGTCCTAATGGATTAGTTACAGCATTACCTTGTTGATCGTAACCTAAACGTCTACTTACATACCCTCTGACAGCACTTTCAACTGGAACTGTGTCATTAGCATTATCACTCATTGCACTGTCTGTTGAGAACTCAGTAACAACAACACCACGTTTAAATCCAATACCGTCAACATCTGACAATGCAATACTTGCCGCAAATGTAACTGTACCAGTACCTTGGTCAACTGTGAAGAATCTACCTACACGGAAGAAACCATCTTGGTCTGTACTTACAAAGAACACTCTACCTTTGTTACGTTCGTTTACTTCATTAGTTTGGCTAGCTTCCTTAGCTGGAAAACCTAAAATAACATTTGGATAGTTTGTTTGGTTAAACGACCCTGTACCAATGTCTAGGAAATCATGTCCTGTTGCTCTACATGTACTAATTTGAATTGTAATCTTTGCAGGAGCACCGTCTTGTAGACCAGCACGTAATAAAATACCAGCACCAAAGGATTGTGTTACAGGTTGTGAAAGTCCTGTAGCAACCGCTGTTACGTTTGTTTCTTTAACTTCAACAACCGTTGGTACTATATTAATAAGTCCTGTAGCAAGGTCTGTCATAGTTGTATATGACCCGCCTGCATCTATACTAATTTCTAGTGCGCCTGTTGTGTTAAATGCTACACCTGACCAATCATATAAGTCTAAAATTTGTTCATTAGTTTGTTTAACTTTAACTTTACCAGTTGCACTTGTGTTACCTACTTGTCTAACAATTACTTGCCTTTCAGCTAGGTTAAAGAAGTTTTGTCTTAACCAACTTGCCTTCTCATTTAGTGTTAGGTTTGTTTCACTAACTTCTTTAATGTCAACTACAGCATATGTATTCGATACGCCAAATACTGATTGTACATTATGTACACCACTTTCAATTTTGACTTCTCTATAGTTGTATACAATGTGCTTCTTACCTCTCCATGATATTACTTTAGGTAATTCATAGTTAATAGTATAATCACGCCCAGTGTCATCAGCTGGTATATTTTGATACTGTGCATCAGTGTCAAAGTTATTGTTTATTCTAAAGATATCTTTAGATTCTGTTAATAAGGTAATAGCAATAGTAGTATCGCCTTGTGTGTTACCTAGTGTAGTTGAAGTTGATGCAACACTAAGCGTTGCGCCGGTTGTTGCTACATAACTATCTTCTACTAACAATCCTACAAAGTCATACCCAGCATCAAATCCTGTAAGGGATTCGTCATCTTCTAATATATTACCAGCACTATTATTAACACCAAAACTTATTGATCTATAAGTATCAATTGGATCGTCATCAAAGTTTACAGCCGTACTTGGACGGATTGTTAAACTACCAACACTTTCAATATCTCTAAATAAGTGTGTTGCGTTGTTTCTAATATCAACTGGTTTGTTGATTGGAATCTCATCAAGTAATCCGTCATTATCAAATGAGTCACTTGATGTGCTAAAGTTTAGTTTATATACTTGGCCATCTCTATCTGGAGTGTATCCTGCAATACTGTTGATTGAACCAGTAATTGACATTCTACGAATACTACCAGTTTGTATGCCTTTGTCTACATTTAATGTACTTCTATTAATCTCACTAACTGTAACTGTAGCATTGTTAGCTGGAGTTGTTCCCCCTAACTGTGTGCCTGTTACTGTGAACACATCACCAATTTTATAATGATCTCCACTCTCTGTACCAAATATGTCTACACTGTATATGCCGCCATTTTTATTTGCTTTAGAAATAACAATTCTTGCTTCAGTTGATTCGCTTACTGGTTCTGATTCATTGTTACCAATAATATCGTTAGCATCAACTTCTCTATTTACAGGAGCAAACGAGTATTCTGTATTGTCAATTGTGTAACCGTCAACAAGAATACCATTCATTTTTTGAATGTTCGCTAGTTCATAACGTGCAATTCTATTAAGCGGTGTGCCACCATCATCGTGGTAATAATCAAGTTCGCCTTTGTTACTTGGAATATGTTCTAAGTCATAAACATGAAGACTTAATTGGTCATCAAGGTTAGTGTAACCTGTTGTGTCAACTATAGTAACGTCTGCACCTGAATCGACTGTGTTTATAAATACACTCGCGCCGTTTGACCAACTACCTGAAGTTCCACTAAGGTAAATCTTTTTACCTACTGATGCAAATACTGATACGCCACTAGCACTTGCTGATGAAGCTGCGTTTGCAATAGTATCACCTGCTGCTACAGTTACGTTTTGAGACAACTCTATCACTGTTACCGCTGAGAATGTCTTAGCACTTTGCGTCATGTCGTCTTTTAGAACAACATCATCCGGAACTTCGTTTGGATCTGAACCTTCAGCAACTAATCCATATAAACCATTTGCATTTGAACCGTTAAGTGATCTAATTTGCCCGCCGTTGCCTGCATAGTATGCTGTGTGACAGTAGTACGTAAACATACTAACCATCTCTGACAAGCCACCGTTAATGGTAACAAGACCGTACCCTAAGTCATTAACTTGTGTAAAGTCATTACCTAGTTGTGATCTGTTACCAGCTGTTTGTAGTGTGAGAGCAAATCCGCCAGCGAGGATCGGTAATTCAACTGTATCCCAACCTATGTTTACACTTGGGTCAACTTCGCTCTTTGGACCTGATGTCGAGTCTAGAATTAATCTTGCTGTTGGTGCAACAGCTCCACCTAGTCCGCCATCATTATAATCTGTAACATCGTTAACTTGGTATCTAATACCGTTAATATAAAATGGACATGGTGTTTGTGGTTTTCTAATTGCTAAGCCGCTTCCTGGCTCAGCTGTTATAAGTAGCTCGTAACCATTTGCTTCCACATTAGTTACTTTAACTGGTGTATTAGCACAGAACGCATCAACTAGCATGCCGCCTCTAAATGCTTGTCTGTTTATCGACTGTGAGAAACTTGAACCTGTTTGTATATATGGTGACTTAGTAAGAATTTGACCATCTGGATCAAGTACGCACATAAATCCACCATGACCTTGTACAGTCATGTTACGTAAAATAGTAGCATCATTCATTAAGAATGCATCTAATTGATTTGAACGCTTTGCTGGGTTCCAATCATCATTTGGTGTACTATCGTTGCCCCATTTAATTAATTCAAATATATTATAAATTAGGTTACCGTTACCTGCTACAGTCGCACCACCTGCAAGGTTAGCATTGATATACTGAGTAGGATGGTTAGCACCTTTAAATGCTGTGTATAATGAATTGTTATAAGGTGTGTTTACAACAATATTTTGAATTACATCTGATGCTGCAATTATACTTTGGAATCTTGGAATTGCTTCATTTGTATAGTTTAGTCCATCAAAGAATATTGCTCCTTGTGTGTGCAATACGTTGATGCTCTTGCCTTCACGCAAGTCTGCAGCAATCGCATCTACTAAACTACCAATTGTTCTTCTATATCTATCTTTTGCGCCTGCGTTCCAGTCTAAACTTGCATAGCCATCATAGCCTGGTGTGCCAGATGCGTTAGCATCTTCTGCAAAAGTTATAAACGCAATGTTTTCTTCAATAATAAACTGTTTGTTCTTTTCAATTAAAACAGCCGCATCAAGATACCCACCTGGGTTAGTAATAGTTAAATTGCCGCCGTTATCAACGTTCTTAGGCAGTGCTGGATTGTATAGATAGTGTCTACCAAAGTATCCGTCTGTTGCTCCAGATAACGGATTGATATACGCTTCGCCTGCTGTAGGTAAGCCAGGATCTGCGACACCTGTTATACTATCGCTATCACCTGTTAGACCGTCAAAGCCTTTGTCTCTATAAAAATATGTACCGGACCATGGTGATTGTGATACTTGTGGTTTTGGTCTAATAATAACTCGTCTAAATTCATCACCAACTAACGAAACGTTAGCAGGTACTTTAATAGGATAGTCTTCTAAATATTGACCAGTTTCAATTTTAACAGTAATTTGTCTATTGTTAACAATGTTACCCATTTCAAGTTGTTCACCGATAGTAAACTCTTGTGCTGAAAGAAGTTGTAGTTCGCCTAAGTCATCAGTTGATCCAGGATTATTAACATTGTCATCGCCTGGGAAGTATCTAATAATTTTACCAATGGCGCCACTTGTTTTACCTCTAATAACTTTACCAACTCTAAGGTCTCTGTTAGCAGGATCTCCTTGATCAACTTTGCCCTGTGTTATACCGTTTACTGTGTTACTAAAGAATAGTTCGTATCTACTACCAGCTCTTTCTGTTGGTGCTGAAAATACGCCGCCAGTAACGATGTCACGTTGCACAGTCATATTGCTTGTTACAGAACCTGAATCGTCACTGTCTGGTTGATTAGAACCGTATGTAATTATGTCTTGTGTATAAATTGTTTGTAAGGATGTAAATGGTGTATTAACAATAACACTTGCTGTTACAGTTCTTGCTCTCTCTAATAAGTGTGCGTATACGTTTTTTAATAATCCGTTTTGTGATCTGCCATATTCGTCATTGTAAAATTCAACACCAACTCTTACTGATAAGTTTTGTGCAAGTGTACCTGCAACATGATCTAGTAATGCAGCTGTTAAGCCCTTGCGTAGATCTAATTCTAATGCTCTATCATTAACAACTCTATTGGTCCATACAACATTAGTAGTGCCTACAGTTGTAGTTGCTTTAGCAGCAATCTGTGCATCTTTCCATGCTACAACTTCAGCAATAATATAGTTTAAGTTTGAGGCCACTAACGATTTAGTGTTTGCTCTACTTCCAAGCCCTGCACCTACAGCAAATCCTGTTTGTGTAACTTGTGAAAGTTCTACAACAGCTGGTTCGCCTTCAGTAACTAACCGTGAAGTAAATATGTCCTGCATATATGGACCAGGCTCAAACGGTGATGCAATTTGTACTGCTTGTGCCTTACGTGCCGCAGCACCAATTGTTCTGTATGAATATGCTAATGAACTACCTTCCTTACCTGGAGGCGCAACGTCTTGGTCATCATCACCAACAGCACTTACGAATATATTAGCACTTGACTCTGTTGACTGGCTATCAACATATAACTTTGAGACAGCCTGTAAATCAGCAAGTCCGTTTGGAGTACCAGCGCCAGCAAGGTCGCCCGGGTGATCGTGTAGTGTAAGTGGGCCTTCCATAGTATCACCTTGTCTGCGTGTAATTGCATCACGTGGTAATACTTGGTGGCTTAGGAAAAAGCCTTCAATGTCTGTATCATAGCCTGCATCAGTAATTGATAATGCAGCAGCATCTGTTGTTGTTAAGTTGTAACGTCTGTCGTTTCTTAATGTTGTATCTTCTAGTAGTGCATCATTTTTATTTACAAAAAATCCTAGGTTATTAGAATCTAATACACCTATATAAACAGTGTCGCCGTTTTGTAATGGTGAGTAAATTAGCTGATTATTATCGTCTGTATCTGTACTAGCAATAGTATTACCAGACGTTGGATCTTTTCTTGACCAGTTAAGTCCTGTGCCACTTGTATTAAAGATGTATGCGGCACCATCTGAACCACGTGTTAATCCGTGTGCAGGAACTAGTACAACGCCTTGGGCGCCTACTATGTCTTGGATACCATCAATATTTTTTGTAAACGATATAGCGTCAGTAGGCTCAGCTGGAACATTAATTGTTTCACCCGGGTCTTGTCTGCGTATGTAATTTCTATCTGCAAACTTTTTATCAATTACAAGATCATCAGTAGTAAATGAAGTACCATGTACATTGTTAAAGTTATTAGCATCTGTGACTGATGTGCCTACGTTAGCAATAGCAACGCCAGCAGCATTTAATGGTCCACCAAGTACAGGCTTTGGATCTGACTGTACTGAAATAGCATTTAGTTTTAAAATTAGTTTACCAGCTTCTGAAACATTTACGCTGATTGTGTCGATATTTGCAGGATTTTCATCACTATCTGAGCCTAGTTTTCTTACTTCAATGCGAGTACCGTCTTGCGAAACCATTGGCAGATAAGCATCAACTCCGTCACCTTTAAATGGTGTTAAGCTATCTGGCGTGTCAGCAAGTAACGTAAAGGTAATTTGACCGCCTTTACCTACTACCGCATATATCTCTTGAAAGTTTTCATTCGTTTTACGAAACGACTCGCGTATACTATCGCCTGTTCCATCATTTCCTTCAACACCGATATCTACTTGTTGTCTTGCCATTTTATGTGAGCTCCGTTATCATTGCATTCTCTATCATTGCATTCTCTTCAACTTTATCCAAGTTAAAATTTACACTAATACCACAACCGCAAGCGGATTGTGCATTAGGGTTATTAATTTCAAAAGCCGATCCAATTATCGACTTTACATAGTCTATTTCAGTTCCAAATAAGTACATTAAACTTGCCGCACCTACAATAAACGTAGCACCTTCTACACCGTAAATTATTGTATCATCGTCTAGCAACTCATCGGCAGTTTTGTATGTTGCCCAATCGTATTCAAATCCTGCACAGCCACCGCCTTTTAAGTTTAGCGTGACCGCGTAACTTTCATTTTCTTTGCAGATAGTGTCAATTTGTGTCTTTGCTATGTCGGTTAGTGTACAAATGCTCATAGATTGTCCTTTTGTTATATGTATTTATTTCTTTATTCTATAATCTTTATGTAAATACTTATATGTTCATAAGAGATTACACACTAAAGAAGACACACGTACGGCCTAGCAAGACCGGCAAGGAACATACTTATAAGCGTACATCGACTATTTGTGTGTTTAGATGTGATAATTGTGATGCTGAGTTTGAACGTGCTAGAGGAAGTATGGATCCTAAACGGCTGAATAATAATTATTTTCACGTATGTAGTAATTGTGATGCAAAGAGATTTGCACAAAAAAAGGGAGTAGAACGCAAACAAGTTTGGAATATGAGTGCTAGTTCTGTTCTCCCTGTTAGTAAACTTTAGTCTTCTTTTGAGTAAATTGCCCAAGCACCGTATGCAATAGCTGCATATGCTGCTAGTTTAGCAAATGGTCCTGCAATTAGCACAACAACGCCAACTGCAATAAGCATTGCTCCGTTCCAAGATGTACGTTCTTCTATTCTATCTTTAATCCAGTTTTTCATTAGTACTTGTATCCTCCGGGTTTAACATTTTCTGTTGTTTTCATAGACTTTTTACTTTCGGGTAATTTTGTATCTTTCTTAAGGCTAATGGGCTGAAAAGGTTTCTTGTCAATTCTAAGTCCATCAATCTTTTTTAATTCTAATTTGTCTATCATAATTAGTCTCCTTGTTAACATATTTATGTAAATAATGTAGAGAATATAATAATATGGAGAATATAATAATGTTTAGTTGGTTACGAAACCTTTTTACAACGGCAGAGCCAGAAGTAGTTAATACACCTGCAAAGAAATCAGTTACGAAAAATGGTGTAGGATTTGCACCTAAGATTGAACCTGTGATTACCGAAGTTAAAGCTGTAAAAGTTAAGAAAGCAGACTTATCTAAACTTACGAAAGTAAAGTTAGAAGAATTTGCACTAGCAACTTATGGTGTTGACATTGATAAGAGAAAGAAGAAAGCTGATTTAGTAAACGAAGTTCTTAAACTATCTAAGAAATAGATTTTAAAGAATTTAGTTTATTAATAGAAGATTCACAGCGAGCCAGTTTACGTTCTAAAACGTTAATTGCGCCTCGCTGTTTTTTTATCTGCTCTTCTAAGCTATTCACATAGCGATGGCTAGGAACTCTTTGTTCTAAACCATCTTCTGATACCATCACGAAATGATCAACACCTTGTCCTTTAAGACCACCCGCTACGCGGTTAGGATTTTTTGTTGATACGTTTTCATGCGTTTTCGAGCTCACGTTCTTGCTGTTGTACATTTTGTTTAAATAGTTCATAGTGTTCCTTTGCGTCATAATATTTATATAAATCAATGCTGGCTAAGTTCTTGCACTTTGACTCGCACATAATATCTGCATAGTCTAAGAAAGACAATGCCCAGTCATTAACTCTATCATTAGGATACCAATCACTGTGCGCCCGTAGTTTGCCTTTCTTGTAGCCTGCTTCTAATAGCGCCGGCATGTCTAGCATTGTGTCGTGTGCATAGCCTTCGGGTAAGTGTTCTGTCCTACTGTAGCTGTAGTGTATTGCAGGACGCACACCGCGCCAGCTATCTATTACGCGAGCAAATCTATCGTCGGTTGGCTTAATGTACTCACCTTCACGGCACCAGTGATGGTGTATGTCGAGTACAAGGGCAAGGTCGTCTGCAAGTTCGAGGCTGTCTGCAATGCCCCATTTGTTTTCGTCATTTTCGATTGTGATGGTGTTTCGTGCCTCTGGCGATAACCGTTTGAGTGCTGACCTGATACCGGCTGGACCTTGGCGGCCTGATATGTGTACATTGCACTTAAAGTCTTGGAATGTTTGTCCGTATCCCATATAGCGGATGACATCGGTGTGATATTCAAATTCTTCTATGCTCCTATCTACAATGTCG
>Ga0114995_10000244_pt1 | contig 36796 bp, 36 predicted proteins | sample ArcticOcean_MG_C_11_FD_87038 | JGI IMG/M metagenome (GOLD analysis project Ga0114995, IMG submission 87038) | Marine microbial communities from western Arctic Ocean - ArcticOcean_MG_CB2_154 | ecosystem: Environmental > Aquatic > Marine > Oceanic | place: Arctic Ocean: Canada Basin | collected... | reverse complement strand
CTCAACCGAGGTGGCGTATTCTATAGATTTGAGTTTATTTGTCAACACGCTTTTTCAAATAAACCCAATTAATTCGAAATTAAATAATTGGAAATGGATTTTCACAATAATTGGTCAAAAACCAACCACTTAGCCCCTAATGGTTTACTAAGCCCAATGCAGCAAATGGAACAACTTCTTACCACGTTTTATTACGTGATAACTCCCGTGCAAGCCTGAAGTCGAAGTTAAGAACGCTTCAACATCGCTAACCTTCAATCCGTTCACACTCACCGCGTTATTACCAATAAATTCACGCGCCATTTTATTAGACTTAGCCAAACCAGAATCAACCAACAACTGAACCAAAGTCATACTTTCCTCGCTAACCTTCGAAGCCGGCATGCCATCCAGATACAGCTGCTTCAAATCTTCGCTAGTCAAGTGCTCCAACTGCCCAGAAAAAAGCGCCTCACTGATTCTTAAAGCAGCTTGCAAGCCTTCTTCACCATGAACCAAGCGCGTTACCTCAGCTGCCAAAATACTTTGCGCCTGGGGCTTACCCTCTGCCGCTTTATCTTGTTCTTCAATAGCAACCATCTGAGCTTCAGTTAGAAAGGTAAAGAACCGCAAGAATTTATAGACGTCTGCGTCGGCAGTATTGATCCAGAATTGATAAAACGCATACTGTGATGTTTTCTTGGCATCTAACCAAATAGTGCCACTTTCGGTTTTACCAAACTTTGTGCCGTCAGATTTTGTAACCAACGGCAGTGTCAATCCAAATACTTGAGCACGATGCTGGCGGCGTGTTAAATCAATACCGCCTGTTATGTTACCCCACTGATCACTACCACCTATTTGCAAGCTACAGTTGTGTTGCTTGTAAAGTTCAGAAAAATCAAAAGACTGCAAGATCATATAAGCGAATTCAGTAAAGGATATACCTTCGCCGTCACGCTCTAGACGCTGCTTGACTGACTCTTTCTGAATCATGGCGCTCACCGAGAAGTGCTTACCCACGTCTCGTAAAAACGTAAGGATGTCCACATCTTTGGTCCAGTCGTAGTTATTGACCACCAGAGCACTATTAACCTGCTCATTAAATTCAATAAACGAAGAGACTTGCGCCTTAAGGCGACCTACCCATTGATCTATAATATCAACAGTGTTTAGCTTTCGCTCTTGAGCCTTAAAACTTGGGTCCCCGATCATACCCGTAGCACCACCTACCAAAGCTAGTGGCTTATGCCCTGCCTGCTGAAAACGGCGCAAGACTAACAAGGGAACCAAACTACCAATATGCAAACTATCGGCCGTGGGGTCAAACCCGCAATACAACACCCGCGGTTCTTGCAGATGCTCCGCAAGTTCTTCTGGGGAGGTCATTTGATGAACCAATCCGCGCATTTGTAAATCGGCGAGTAAGTTTGTGTCTACAGCAGTCATAATTATGTCGCTTATTTATGCAATTATTTAATTTTTTGGAACCAGTCTTAAAGCCAATTTGAAGCTAATCGATGGCACGAACCGGAAAACCGTATATTCTAGCCCGATTCAGGGTCAATAGAAAAGCGCTCCCGCACTGTTACATACCTGTATCTTGGCGCATAAGTCACAATTTTTCCCGTAATGCATGCTACAATTGGTAGCTAATACTACTTCCTTGTTTAAGATCCTTACTGCCCACACTCTATGACAATCCTTTCGAAATTTCTCCAACACTTCCCAAAACCATATTTGCTAATTATTTTTTTGCTGATTTTGGTCATGACTATCATCGGATTTTGGTCCGGTTCAGACACGCCAGCCGGTTCAAGCTCCAGCGCTAGCATAAGCCAAACGCTCGACTTAAGCCTAAAATTACAAGCTGCAACACCTCAACCCCCAACACAACCAAAGATCGAGATTAAGACAGACAAATGGACATCCGTTACGGTTAAATCTGGCGACAGCCTTAGCACTCTATTTCAGCGTATAGGATTATCGGCACAAGATGTATACCAAGTAGATAAAGCCACCAATAAGTCTACCTCGTTGCGAACCCTGTTTCCTGGCGACTCTTTGGACTTTTTGATTGTTGACCAAGAACTACAAAAAGTTCGCCATATCAAAAGCCCCTTAGAACAAACACTTATCACCCGCCAAGCAGCAGGTGAATTCAGCGCTGAAACTATTACACGTAAAGCCCAGATTGACACTCATTTTGTACAAGGCGTAATCAACAACTCCTTATTTTTAGATGGTCAACGTGCCGGCTTAAGCCAAAGAAAGCTAATGGAATTGGCCAACATATTTGGCTGGGATATTGATTTCGCATTGGACATTCGCGAACAGGATCAATTCGCACTGATCTATGAAGAACACTTTCTCGACGACAAAATTATCGGAGAAGGCAACATATTAGCCGCACAATTCACTAATCGAGGGGAAGTATTTAACGCCATTCGACACAGTGACGGCAGCTATTACTCGCCTAAAGGCTACAGTATGCGCAAAGCCTTTTTACGTAGCCCAGTAGATTTCTATCGCATTAGTTCTAAATACAACCTAAACCGCAAGCACCCTGTACTCAAGACAAGCCGCCCTCACAGAGGCGTGGATTACGCCGCAAGCACCGGCACTCCAATCAAAGCATCTGGCGATGGCAAAGTGATTTGGCGAGGAACTAAAGGGGGCTATGGCCGCACGATCATCTTACAACATGCTGGCATTTACACCACTTTGTATGCCCATATGTCTAAATACAACAGCAAAGTGAAAAAGGGCAGTCGCGTGAAGCAAGGACAGGTTATTGGTTATATTGGTTCTTCTGGACTAGTTACCGGACCACACTTACACTATGAATTTCGTTTAAACGGCGTACATAAGGATCCACTTAAAGTGAAATTTCCTAACGTACAACCACTTAACAAAACACAGATGGAAGTATTCAAACCCATGGCGAATGCCATTTTGGCCCAGCTTGAGTCATACCGGCTAGGCAGTCCATTGGCGTCTAACCAATAAACTTATATGGAGAAGCTGGAACCACAGCCACAGGTTGTGGTTGCATTAGGGTTGGTAACAGAGAACTGTGACCCTTGTAAGCTTTCTTTATAATCTACAGTGGCGCCCATAAGGTATTGAACCGACATCGCGTCCACAACCATTGTGACCTCGCCGTTTTCAATCTGGGTGTCATCCTCTGCCACTTTGTCATCAAAGGTAAAACCGTAAGAAAACCCAGAGCAGCCGCCACCCGTCACGTACACACGTAACCGTAGCTCGTCATTATCTTCGTCTTCCATCAAATGGCTTACTTTTTTCGCCGCAGCATCAGTAAAACCCATTGCAGGTGGAATAGTGTCGGAGTGAGTGTCGGAGTAATCGTTTACTTGTGTATCGGCCATAATGCTCTCTAGAATAACCTAGGTAAGATGAAAAGGTGCAGTTAGTACTGGTGGGAATTATGCGCTTAACCTAGTAATTTAGTCAAGTATTAAGCGCAACTTGCTGAGGCGATTATTACGGCGCCTCTATTGGCACCCTATGGAGCCAACGGCACAATATTTAAACCTGTGGTTTCGTCCAAGCCTAACATTAAATTCATGTTATGAATGGCTTGGCCAGCTGCTCCTTTTACCAGATTATCAATAGCAGACAAAATAACTAAAGTGTCCTCACCTTGAGGCCGATGTAAAGCGATCCTACATATATTAGAGCCTCTTACGCTACGCGTTTCTGGGTGACTACCTAAAGGCATTACATCTACAAAAGGATGGCCCTCATAGCGCGCCTCAAACAATTCTTGAATACTTTCCATTGAGGTAGATGATTGATTTAAACGAGCATATAAAGTGGCGTGGATACCACGAATCATCGGCGTAAGATGAGGTACAAAAGTAATCCCTACAGGCGCACCATTAGCCAAAGCAATGCGCTCTTTAATTTCAGGTAAATGACGATGCCCTGCCACCCCATAAGCCTTAAAACTATCAGCTGCTTCGCACATTAAACTCCCCACTGCAGCGCCGCGCCCAGCGCCACTGACACCAGATTTACAATCTGCAATAATATGGCTAGTATTGATCAAACCTTGCTCGATCAGAGGTAACAAACCAAGCTGAACAGCTGTTGGGTAGCATCCAGGATTAGCCACTAAGCTAGCGTTTTTGATAGCCTCTTTATTGACCTCTGGCAAACCGTACACTGCCTGTGCCACTAGTTCAGAACAGGCATGTTCCATACCATACCAGTGAGACCACACATCAATATCTTGAATACGAAAGTCGGCTGCCAAATCAATAACCTTAGCGCCAGAAGCCAGCAACTCAGGCGTTTGCTTCATAGCCACACCATTGGGTGTAGCAAAGAAGACTAGGTCAGCTTGAGCCAAAGTCTGTGTCGTTGGCTCAGTAAAGGCAAGATCGTATTCACCTCGCAAACTGGGGTATATATCCGATACAGCCTTACCCGCTTCAGAACGAGACGTAATAGCACACACCTCAATCTGAGGGTGACCCGCCAAAAGACGCAACAACTCAACTCCTGTGTACCCGGTACCACCAACAATAGCCACTTTCTTCACACTAATTTCCTCTCCATAATAGACTCTACTAAAGCCATGATAATAGACCCTGAGGCAAAGCTAAAGGGGGGCAAGGTAATAATGCCTATGCGTTATTAGGCAGCATGAAGGATGTAAGGTAGACTGCCTAAATCATCACTCGTATTTATAAAGATAATAAAACGTATTAACGAGTCTTAACCTATGTTCAACCTAAAAAAAACTTTAGCCTCGCGCTTAAATCCAACCCACTTCGGAGATAGCCATTTTCGCCGTCGCCTAGCGTATACTGACGCCCTGCCTCAAATTAGTTGTCTTGGTTTCGTAAGCGGCGTAGCCGCGGCATTAATGATCGTAGCGTTCCGTAGCTTATTTGAAATCCCTCTTGAACATTGGCTCCCAGGCGGCACTGCCGAAAGTTTTGAAAACTTAGATCCTATCTGGTATTTTTTACTGCCTGTAATTGGTGGGTTACTCATTGGTCTTTGGCTCATGCTATTTGCACCCGATGAACGAAAAGCAGGTGTAGCACATGTAATGGCCCGCATGGCCTACCACCAAGGGAAAATGCCTTTTAAAAACACTCTTGTACAATTTGTTGGTGGCTCCATAGGCATTTTGACAGGGCAGTCTGCTGGACGCGAAGGCCCCGCAGTTCACTTAGGTGCTGCTGTAAGCTCACAAATTGGCAGTTTTTTCCATCTGCCCCACAATAGTGTACGCCTTATGGTTGGCTGCGGTACTGCAGGTGCTATAGCCGCCTCATTTAATACGCCCATGGCTGGAGTCATTTTTGCGATGGAAGTGGTGATGCTGGAATACAGCATCATGGGCTTTACACCTGTAATCATTGCTGCAGTAACCGCTACCCTATTACATAACAACCTTTATGGTGCTGAAATGGCCTTCATGGCACCAGACATTAGCATGTTCAGTATGCGTGAGATGCCACTTATTTTGGTTTATGGAGTGGTACTCGGCGCCATGGCAGCCCTGTTCACCAAAACTGTCACTAGTATGCAAAATTTTGCAGCCCGACCGGTGCTTGCTCGAATGCTGATAGCCGGTACTTTTACTGGTTCCATAGCCTACTTTGTACCTCAGGTGATGGGTATGGGTACTGATAGCATTCTTCTGGCCCTTGAGGGACAGTATGCCCTAGGATTACTCATTGCACTGGCTCTTGCTAAATTATTTGCCACCGCAATTAGCGTCGGCCTTGGTATGCCTATCGGTTTAATTGGGCCCACATTACTTATGGGAGCATGCGCAGGCTCTGCACTAGGCCATATTAGTAGCTATGTACTAGACGGACCAACATCAGATGCCGGTTTCTACGCCATGCTAGGTATGGGAGCAATGATGAGTGCAGTGTTACAGGCACCCTTAGCTGCCCTGATTGCGCTTATGGAGTTAACACATAACCCTGGCATTATTTTACCAGGCATGGCCACCATTGTTATCGCTAACATCAGCTGTAGCTATCTGTTTAAACAAGATTCTGTGTTTGTGGAAGTATTACGTAAACAAGGATTAGATTATCAAGCCAACCCAATAACACAGGCACTAAATCATCAAGGCGTCACCAGCTTAATGCATGATGACATAAGCCACCATCAAGATGATGATATAGCAGGCTATTTATCGGCTGTAGATCGAGGCGCTAATTGGCTAGTTATCAAGAGTGATGATGTTGAAGTTGATCACGTGATACATCAGAGCCAGATCAGTCTAAATGAAGGCTTATCAACTGGGCTCATTGAGGCGGCAGGGTTCCCCAACATAGCTTTTGGTTTTTGTTCATCTAGAGCTACCCTTAAGGAGGCTTGGGATTTGTGTAAAAAACGTGATTACAAGCAACTTCTAATTACCGATAGAGATGGAAGTATTATAGGCGTACTTCCAATAGAAGAAATCATAAAATTCACTCAAAAGGATTAGCCGCGAAGATTTTTTCAGGGGATAATAGCAACCTAATTTTGCTTTTGTCCTTTTTTAAGAGTGCCTTATGTCGTCTAACCAAACTCCTATTTCTGCCCAACTATTTGAAGCCGCTCAAGAACACATTCCAGGTGGTGTTAATTCTCCAGTTCGCGCATTTAAGGGCGTAGGTGGCCACCCGTTATTTTTTAAACGTGGATCTGGTGCCTGGCTCACTGATGAAGACGACCGTCAGTACGTAGATTATGTGGGATCTTGGGGCCCGATGATTTTGGGGCATGCAAACCCAAAGGTACTAGCCGCTGTATCCAAGAGCATTGAAAATGGCTTAGGTTTTGGCGCCCCTACGCGAGTGGAAACGGCGATGGCCGATAAATTATGCAGCTTACTGCCTCACATGGACATGGTACGTATGGTGAGCTCTGGCACCGAAGCTACTATGAGCGCAATACGCCTTGCTCGAGGCCACACCGGGCGTGACAAAATCGTTAAATTTGAAGGCTGCTACCATGGCCATTCTGACTCCTTATTGGTTAAAGCAGGCTCTGGCGCTCTAACACTTGGTGTGCCTAGCTCTCCAGGCGTTCCAGACAGCATTGCTGAACACACTATAACCCTTAGCTACAACGACAGTGCCCACGTTAAACAAACCTTTGCCGACATTGGCCAAGAAATCGCCTGCATTATTGTAGAGCCAGTGGCGGGTAACATGAACTGCATCCCCCCAGCAGATGGGTTTTTGCAGTGTTTACGAGAAGTTTGTGATGCCAGCGGCGCACTGCTTATTTTTGATGAGGTGATGACAGGTTTTCGCGTTGGACCTCAGTGCGCCCAAGGCCTCTACAATATTGCGCCAGACTTAACCACCTTAGGCAAGGTGATCGGCGGAGGCATGCCTGTAGCTGCCTTTGGCGGACGCAGTGAGATTATGCACTCTCTTTCACCACTAGGCCCTGTGTATCAAGCAGGTACATTGTCAGGCAACCCTGTAGCCATGAGCGCAGGCTTAGTGATGTTGGATGAGTTAAGCCAACCAGGTGTTTATGAACAGCTGACTGATTACACCACCCAACTACTGGCAGGCCTACGAGAGAGAGCTAAAAAAGCCAATGTAGCCTTACACACCAGCCAAGTAGGTGCCATGTTTGGTTTATTCTTCACCGATCAATCTCAGGTGACCTGCTTTGCGGAAACCATGGCTTGCGATGCTCAAAAATTTGGTCGCTTCTTTCACTTAATGCTGGAAGAAGGCGTGTATTTAGCACCTTCGGCTTTTGAAGCTGGATTTGTTTCTACAGCACATGGAGATGTGGAATTAGCGCACACACTAGCTGCAGCTGAACGCGCTTTTGCGAAACTTTAAGCCATATTGAGTATTAAGTGATATGAGCTTAATTTATCTACTACTTTCGGCCAGCCTTATTACCCTTGGCGTACTGTTATGGCGCCTTAAAACCTTTCAGGACACCCACAAGACAGCCTCATTTTGCCTGTGGCTAGGCGCTTACGCATGCATTGCCAACGCACCCATTCTTAGCTCATTTATTGAGCCAGAAATGGCTACCCTTGGCAACAATCTCAGCGTGTATGTGGGTTTTCCAATGATGAGTTTAGTATTGTTAGATTTAGCCCTTGGTTGGCAGTGGCTCAGGGCCACTTGGGGACGTATTTTTCTGGCTTTGGCCGCCATGTTTGAGCTAATGCGTCGCGCTGAATCTGGTACTGATTACGGTCAGTTCGTCCTCATAGCCTGCACTCTCGCTTTGGTCTACGCCATCTTTAGACTCATAAAAAAAATGCTGCCGAATAACCAACCCGTTAAAAATCACTTCATCGTATTGAGCTTTTATTTAGGGCTAATGGTAGCGAGCCTATGGTCATTTGATACTAACCTTGCGTTACTGTGGAATGGCTTAACATTAGTTATGTTTGGCGGTTATTTATATTTTTCTGCTTCAAATATGGCACTAGCCTCACCTTTGCCATCCCCTAAATGACTTCGACTAGCGCCAATAAGCTTCCAGAAATAGTACTGGTAGCTTTTTTTATTAGGCACTAAGGTTAACCCTTTAAGGGCTAACTGCTCTGCCCGGGACGCTTCACCTAAAGACAATAACAAAGCGGCTAAGCGTGCATAAACCTTAGGTTCACGTGGGGCGATACGCTGAGCTCTTTGCAGCTGAATAACTGCCTGAGTTACCTTACCTTGAGCCTTTAACTGATCAGCTTCGGCCAACAATTGCTCCACTACTGCTTGGTCTGATACTGGCAACTGCACTCCTTGCAATACAGGCATTGCCACTTCCGGTGCCGGTGCCAGTGCCGGTGCCGGTGACGGTGTTATAACTTGGTTTAATATGGGTTGCGCCGTTATAGTCACCTCTGTTTTTGGAGCCACGTAAAGTGTAGGTTGGGCTGTGTTCACTATTGCCGATGCCTCAGATGATACTGCTGCATTAGTGCTCCCATTGGCAGAATCCTTCGCGTAAACATTAGTAGATGAGGAAGGTAAACGTTCAGAATGCCTAGCCGACACGCTCAAATCTTCAACAACAGGGCCATAGCTAGGTGCAGCACAGGCCCCCAAAAAAGCCACTAGTAATATCAGTGATAGGGGCTTAAACCGTGCAGTTTGGTTGTTATACATTATTCATTAATATCCACAAGTTGTGTTGAAAGAAGGTGCTAATTTTTTAGACATAGGCAACCAAACACCGTTAGGACAGTTATTAGGCATAGCCTTACCTGATGCTACATTGAGGTAATAATACTCTATTGATTGAGGTTTAATGTCTTCATAAGCTGAATAGGCTAAATTTTGCATCAACTGCCCCCAAACGTTGAGCGCGCCGCTTGCCCCTGTTAACGGGGTAGGCTTAGCATCTTCCCTACCCAACCATACCGTTGCCACATGTTGGCCACTAAATCCGGAAAACCAACTGTCTTTTTGATCATTGGTGGTGCCTGTCTTTGCCGCCACTTTTTGTTGTGTAGGCAAATAACGATAAACCCCTCTGGCTGTGCCTTCGTTCGCCACCATGCGCATTTCATGCTGCAGCGAATAGATCGCATCGTTGCTGGCTGCTTGGCGCACCGCAAAGGGAAAGTGGCTCAGCAATCGACCATTAGCCTCCGTCACTTGGCGCACTAAGCTCAAAGGGCTATAAAAGCCATTACCCGCGATGGTCTGATACACTTGATTCACTTGTAACGGAGACATCTCAACGGCACCCAATAATACTGAAGGGTAAGCAGGTATCACCTGCTCTACGCCCATTCGATTCAACTGCAGCAACACATTATCCACACCTACCTGCAAGCCTAAAAGTACATTAGCCTGATTATAAGACTTTACCAGGGCCTCATACATAGGTACCTTGCCATGGGATTTTAGGTCGTAATTTTGTGGCTTCCATAAACTCCCATCGGGTTGTGGCAACGAGATGGGAGCATCATCAATAATAGTTCCAAGGCTATAACGACCCGTTTCTAAAGCTGCTAGGTGTATCACAGGTTTTAATAACGAGCCTACTTGGCGACTGCGGTCCAAGGCCCAATTATGACCTGCATAACCACCGTTATGATCGCCAACTAGAGCTAATAATTCACCACTGTCCCTATGGCTAACCACTATTGCACCTTGCAAACCCTCTATATCGCCGTAGCGTTGCTTAATCTTACTCACTTGCTCAACCATAGCCCGGTCAGCTTGATGCTGTACCCAAGGGTCCAAACTAGTAAATATACGCAAACCATGGCTTGATAAGGCTGATGCAGGGTAGAGTTGCTGCAACTGCTGCCTTACCACGTCCATATAGGCTGGGTAGCGGCTCACCTGACTAGCTTCGGTAAGGTCTAATGGCAATCCTTGATACTTCACTTTTTGGATGTCTGAGATTAAACCTTGTTGAGCTAGAACCGACAATACCAAGTTACGTCTCTTGGTGGCTCTTTTAGGGTGCCTTTGGGGGTTGTAATAGGAAGGCCCTTTAACCAAACCAACTAACAATGCCACTTGGTGTAACTTTAGTTCATTTAAAGGCTGACCAAAATAGAAACGGCTAGCAAGGCCAAAGCCGTGAATCGCTCGCTTGCCTGACTGCCCAACAAATACTTCATTGAGGTACACTTCTAGCACTTCATCTTTGCTGTAATGGATATTTAGCAACAGCGCCATCGGTGCCTCAATAAGCTTACGCCACAAAGTTTGCCGGTCTGTAAGGTAGAAATTCTTAACTAATTGCTGGGTTAAGGTGCTACCACCTTGAACCACGGCACCCGCCTTAATATTAGCCAACATGGCTCGCGCAATACCCCAAGGAGAGACTCCATAATGAGAGTAATAGTTACGATCTTCTAGCGCTAACAAGGTTTCAATAAAACCATTCGGCAAGTCATCCAGCTGGATTAGTTCACGATCTTCATTGTGTGATGGATATATACCGCCCACTAATTGTGGCTCAAGCCTTAACAACGCGATACTGGTGCCATTAGTCTGACGTAACCGTGTAATTTTATTACTTTGCAGGCTCACTTCTACCAACCGGCCGTGTTGATCACCGTCAGCAAATCGAAACCCTCGGCTATAAATGACCATACCTTGGTTAGTTTTTTGTACCTGCCCTGGAGCCCTGGCCTGCTTTACAAAGCGGTAACCTAATTGAGTCAGTTCATAGTCTAGCTGTCCAGCGGCCAGCTGTTGGCCGCTAAAAATCTCAAGTGGCCGAGCGTACACTTTAGCAGGCAAGGACCAGCGATGCCCCTCAAAGCGATGCCTGATTTGAGCGTCAAGATAAATCAGTGACACGGTACCCAATACCAATAATACGGTAGAAAACTTGGCTATCCACAACCACGATATCCAACCTGCAGAAGCTCTTACACTGGCTTTATTTTTCGTTCGTCGCTTAGTCAATGTACGGTCTCAATTCTGTTATGCTACACATCAATTTATGTCCTATGCTGGTCAACACTTATGCCTCCCACTCTAAAACCCACGCTACTTATAAGCAGCCAAGAGCTTAAGGAAGGGCAAAGTAAAGGGTTTATCGTTAACAACACCAATCTGTTTATTCTGCGCCATAATGGCAAGGTAGTGGCCTATCTCAATAGCTGCCCTCACCGTAAAGTCCCTTTAGAATGGCTGCCCGATCAATTCTTAGATTACGATAAACAGTTTATTCACTGCGCCACTCACGGGGCCTTATTTACAATTGATATTGGCCTTTGTATTAGTGGGCCATGTAATAAAAAATCTCTTACCAGCTTAAGCGTAGAAGAACATGATGGAGAAATCTATTGCACCATTCCAGAAAGTTAAGTTGTGGCCATCATATCTATCGGCACCACACGCTCTAAACTCATCTGGGTTAGGCTGATTTCTGCACCATACGCCATTACTTCAACACCTTGCTCTATAGCCCAAACCAAAGTTTCAGCATATGCTGGGTCTACACCCCATGCTGGTGACACCTGAGTGATTCCAGTATGTGCTACACAATACACTAGCACCGCTCTGTGACCTTGAGTAACCATGTACACTAACTCACGCAAGTGCTTTCGGCCTCGCTCTGTCACTGCATCAGGAAATAAGCCTTGCCCTTGAGCTGCCATTAAGGTGACATTTTTCACTTCTACATAACAATCTGGCAGGTACTTATGCTGGCTTAAAAATATATCTATACGACTTTTTTCTTGGCCGTATTTTACCTCAGTTTGCAACTGGCCATAGCCTTGCAATTGAGTAATTGTGGCGTTATTAATAGCCTCCACAACCAAACCGTTAGCTCGCTGGGTATTGATACAAGCCAGAAAACGTTGCTCAACCTCTACCAACTCCCACGTGCAGGGATATTTACGCTTTTCGTTGGCCGAATCCCAGAACCAAACTCGACTATTAGGTTCAGCACAATTTTTCATAGACCCCGTATTAGGGCAGTGCAAGGTCAATGCAGTTCCATCTAGCATCTCCACATCTGCCAAAAAACGCTTGTATCGTCGCTGTAAGGTGGCAGCCTTTAATGGAAATGAAAAGTACATTTAATATATCCAATGATTAGAACTGTGGTATACCTTATAGGTATAGGTATTATTACTTGCGATAGCTACTTTTATAAAAAACAGCTATACAGCGCAAAGCCTATAAATTGTAACTGAAAAAACCCTGAACTGGCGGCATTAGTATGAATAGTATGTTGAAACACTCAACACGGGCGCATTTTTAACTAGATTTAGTAAAATTATTCTGCTATTTTGTTGGCCTTAAATTACATCCAGAAATTGGGCCGTAATCTTTAGTTATTAAAACTAAAGATTACCTCCCTCAAACAACGAATCAAGTTATGGAAAACTCAAACGCATCCCTGCTAAAGCATTTTACCCCATATAAGGTAAAAAACAGTGAAGAGTACATGAATTCAGACCAGCGAGATCACTTTAAAGCGATTTTACATGCCTGGAAACAAGACTTAATGGAAGAAGTTGACCGTACCGTTAACCACTTAAAGGAAGACGCTGCAAACTTTGCCGACCCTAATGACCGCGCCAGCCAAGAAGAAGAGTTCTCTCTTGAGCTTCGAGCCCGCGATCGTGAACGTAAGTTGACTAACAAAATAAATGACACGTTAGAGCTTATTGAGCAAGACGAATATGGCTATTGCGACACTTGTGGTGTTGAAATTGGCATCCGTCGATTAGAAGCCCGCCCCACTGCAACTTTATGTATTGACTGCAAAACCCTTGCAGAAATCAAAGAGAAACAGCTAGGAAAGTAGGTTTAGCATGAGTTATATAGGCCGCTTCGCTCCAACGCCAAGCGGCCCTTTACACTTTGGCTCTTTAGTTGCTGCCCTTGCCAGTTACTTAGACGCACGTGCTAACAAGGGCCTCTGGCTAGTTCGCATAGAAGACTTAGACCCACCGCGCACCGTACCTGGGTCCATTGACTCAATTCTCTCCTGCCTAGACACTTTTGGGCTACACTGGGACGGCGCACCCATGTTTCAAAGCCACCGCCAACAAGCCTACCAAGAAGCCTTAGAACAACTATCACAGCAAGGGCTAATTTATACTTGCAGTTGTAGCCGAGCGCAATTTCAAACTAACCCACTTTATATCTGCCACTGCTTAACTCACCCTCCTTCTGCACAAAGTGTAGCAAGGCGCATTGCTCTGCCCCATCAAAGCATTACTGTAGACGATATTATTATTGGCCCCCAAACCCAACATCTAGCCGATGACGTGGGTGATTTTGTAGTACAACGAAAAGACCAGCTATTCTCCTATCAGTTGGCTGTAGTGGTAGATGACGCTGAGCAAAACATAAGCCATATCATTCGTGGCAGTGACCTTTATGATCAAACACCCCGGCAAGCATGGTTACAAACCTGCTTAAACTGCGCACTACCCATTTATGGGCACCTGCCTATCATTACTAATAACCAAGGACAAAAACTCAGCAAACAAAATTTAGCGCAGCCATTAGATATAGCGCAAGCACCCACTTTATTGTCTGAGGCCTTAGAACGCTTAGGTCAAGCTACTCCATGCACTTTCCGTCAAGCTCCTGTTGCAGAACAATTATCCTGGGCAGTGGAGCAATGGGACATCAACAAGGTGCCCAAACACATGCAAGATCCGGTGGCCTTTGCCTAGCTAACAAGTAGCCTTTGTCTAGCTAGCTAGGCAATGGTAGAATGCCTGCTATATTTGTTTTTTTGATTTTCCACCGAACTGAGTCGACGACCTCTATGGGTTTTATTTCTAAGCTGGTTAACATGGTCAAAGGTGACCAACCGGCAGCAGCAACAGCGCCAACAGGCCCCAATATCATCACCCGCGATCACCATGATATTTCTCGCCGCGACATTAGCGACAATGCCCTTAAGGTGCTTTATCGACTAAAAGATGCAGGCTACCAAGCATTTTTGGTAGGCGGTGGTGTGCGTGACATTCTCCTGGGCAAACAGCCCAAAGATTTTGACATCGCTACCGATGCACACCCCGAACAAGTACATAAGCTATTTAGGAACTCCATTCTTATTGGCCGACGCTTTCGCTTAGTGCACGTTCGCTTTGGCCGTGAAATCATCGAAGTGGCTACATTTAGAGCCAGTCACCTGTCCAGCGAAAACAGCAACCAAGCCAAACAATCCGAAAGTGGTATGTTATTGCGTGACAACGTTTATGGCACCGTAGATGACGATGCTATGCGTCGAGATTTCACCATCAACGCCATGTATTACAACATTAATGGTTTCACTATTCATGACTTTGCTGGCGGCATTGAAGACATAGAAAAACGCAGTATCCGTATGATTGGAGACCCACAAGCTCGCTACAGAGAAGACCCTGTACGCATGCTTAGAGCCATTCGTTTTGCTGCTAAGCTAGACTTTGAAATAGACCCAGCCACTGCAGAGCCAATGTATAGCTTAGGCCATCTGTTGGAGCCTATTCCTGCAGCCCGCATGTTTGAAGAAATATTAAAGCTGCTGTTATCTGGTAATGGCGAACAGACCTACTATTTATTGCGTGATTACGACTTATTTAAGTTCTTATTCCCAGCTACCGACGCTGCCATTGAGAACGACCAATCAGAAGACTTCCAAGTTGAAGAGTTTGTTGTTTTAGCCTTACGCAACTCAGACGAACGAATTGCTCAAGGAAAGAGCGTCACACCTGCTTATTTATTGGCTGCCTTACTGTGGCACCCGCTGCAGCAAAAACTATCTCAAATTCGTAATATGCCTCCCATTCCTGCCATGCACCAAGCGGCGCAAGATGTCATATTACAGCAGGTTAAGCGCACTTCCATTCCACGACGATTTAGCACCCCCATGAAGGAAATTTGGGATATGCAGCTAAGGCTACCAAGACGCCACGGCAGTCGAGCAGCAGAATTGGTAGACAACAAACGCTTTAGAGCCGCCTATGACTTTATATTATTACGTGAAGCCAGTGGCGAAAACCTAGAAAACTTAGGCGAATGGTGGACAGAGTATCAATTTGCCAGCGGCGAAAGACGCGAGCAAATGACTAAAGAACTAGGCAAAGCTGCGCCGAAAAAACGCACACCTAAAAAGCCAAAAGAGCCAAAAGAGCCAATAAAGAGCGAAGATGATTAACGCATACATTGGCCTAGGCAGTAATCTGGACAACCCCAATGAGCATGTTAAACAGGCTTTAGAGGATCTCAAAAAACTGCCACAAAGCCGATTACTGCTAGCTTCCAAGCTGTACTTGAGCAAGCCTGTGGGCCCTCAGGACCAAGATGATTTTATCAATGCTGTGGTTTTACTAGTGACCGAGTTAGAGCCTTTAGCCTTGCTGGACCAATTGCAGGCTATAGAGCAACGCCACCAACGTGTGCGTGAACGCCACTGGGGCCCCCGCACCCTTGATTTAGACTTACTATTATTTGGTGATCAATGCATTGAAAACTCGCGCTTAACTGTGCCTCACGCCGAACTAGCCAACCGCGATTTTGTGGTAGGCCCATTGTTCGAGCTTAGCCCAGAGTTAATCCTGCCTAGCGGCACCAGGTTACAAGAGCTCTTACAACGATGCCCTATAGATGGTTTAATTTGTGTTGACGCCTAGCTAACCCCACCATTCGGAGCTAATGCCCCATGTCCAGAACTACGCTACACAGCCTAGCCAGCCTTAAACAGGCCGGAGAAAAGGCTACCTGCATAACCAGCTACGATGCTAGCTTTACCCAGCGAGTGAATCAAGCCGGCATAGACATCATCTTAGTGGGTGACTCTTTAGGTATGGTATTACAAGGACATAATTCCACCCTTCCAGTGACTATGGAGCAAATGGTGTATCACACGCGCTGTGTAGAGGCTGGTAATAGCAACGCCCTTATCATGGCCGATATGCCCTTTATGAGCTACCGCACAGTTGAGCAAGCTATGACCAGCGCCACAGACTTGATGCAGGCTGGCGCTCAAATAGTAAAATTAGAAGGTGGGCTGTGGCTCAAAGACACAGTGTATAAACTCTTTGAGCAAGGCATTCCCGTATGTGCCCACTTAGGGCTCACACCTCAAGCTGTTCATAAGCTAGGTGGCTATAGAGTGCAAGGAAAGACTCCAGAGCAAGCAGCTAGCCTACTCAATGAAGCTTTAGAGCTAGAAGCAGCAGGTGCTAGTATGATTTTATTAGAGTGTGTACCTAGCAGCTTAGGCAAGGCCATTACGCAGGCCGTTTGCGTACCTGTTATTGGTATTGGAGCAGGGCCAGACACCGACGCGCAAGTGCTAGTAATTTATGACATGCTAGGTATTACACCCAGTAAGCCTGCACGATTTGTGAAAGACTTCTTACAACAAGAAGGCGATGTTCTTAAAGCCTTAGAAGCCTATGTTTTAGAAGTAAAAACTGGCCTTTTCCCTGCCCCTGAACATTGCTTTAGCTAAATCTGCGACATCATAACTATGCATACCATCGACAGCATCAGCCAGCTTCGTAACCACCTTTGGCAAGCCAAATTAGATCATAAAGTCATCGCTTTTGTACCCACTATGGGCAACCTCCATGAAGGTCATTTACAGCTCATCGACCGCGCTTTAGAAGAGGCTGATTTAGTCGTTTCTAGTATTTTTGTGAACCCACTTCAATTTGGCCCAGGCGAAGATTTTAATGGCTACCCACGTACATTTATGGCCGACCAAGAGAAACTAATGAGCCGTGGCTGCCATGTGTTGTTTGCGCCCACCGTAGATGAAATGTACCCTACCACCAACATTAGCTCTACTGTAGTAAAAGTACCTCACCTGAGTCATTTTTTGTGTGGCGCTAGCCGACCGGGACATTTCACAGGTGTAGCTACTGTAGTTAGTAAATTGTTCGGCATTGTTCAGCCTGATATCGCTATTTTTGGACTCAAAGATTACCAGCAGTTCTTGGTGATTAAACAGCTCACCAATGACCTTTGCCTACCTGTGAAAATCATTGGTGCACCGATTGCCCGTGCAGAAAGTGGCCTAGCGTTAAGCTCACGCAATGGTTACCTAAGTAATCAGGAATTAAAGCAAGCTGCACAACTATATGCTTGCTTGATAGCTTGCCGAGTAGCTCTTGAAGCGGGTGAAACTGACCTATCAAAACTAGAAGAACAGGCTCAATGCCAGCTCGAAGCTACTAAATTTACGCGTGACTACTTCAAAATTTGTCGCCAAAGTGACTTACAGCCCGCCACCACGGAAGACAAAGATCTGGTCGTTGTAGCCGCCGCTTATTTAGGCAAAGCAAGGCTCATAGATAACATCCGTTTCACTTTGGGTTTATAGACAATCCCTTGTTCCCTGCACTGGCAGCATTTTCCTATTTATGTGCAATAAAAAGCCCCGCGGACATCTCTGTCTCACGGGGCTTTTTATTGCCTTAAAGTTATTGCTTTAAGGTTATTGGTTTTAGGCTGAACTGCGAAGCTAACCTAAGCCAAGCTTACACGCCATACATATCGGCCATAGCTTCTAGGCCAATAGCGCGGATTTTACTTGCATTACCCGCTGCACCAAATGACTCATAACGATTTTGACACAAGGCCTGCATCGCACTCATGGTCACCTTAAGGAATTTTCGAGGGTCAAACTCACCTGGATTTTCGGCCAAGAATTTACGTACGGCGCCAGTAGAGGCTAAACGCAAGTCTGTATCAATATTAATTTTACGCACGCCGTGCTTAATGCCTTCTACAATTTGCTCTACGGGCACACCATAGGTCTCTGGAATAGCTCCGCCAAATTCATTAATAACAGCTAACCATTCTTGTGGCACTGAAGAAGAACCGTGCATTACAAGGTGAGTGTTAGGGATTTTGCTGTGAATTTCACGAATACGATCAATCGCTAAAATATCACCTGTGGGTGGGCGGGTAAATTTATAAGCACCGTGGCTAGTTCCACACGCAATTGCTAGGGCATCTACTTTGGTTTGGGCTACAAAATCTACAGCTTCATCTGGGTCTGTTAGCATTTGTTCCATAGTGAGTTTGCCTGCTGCACCAACGCCATCTTCTTCGCCTGCTTCGCCGGTTTCTAAAGAACCTAAACAACCCAGCTCGCCTTCTACGGAAACACCACATGCATGAGCCATTTCTACAGTGCGCTTAGTCACTGCAACGTTGTACTCATAGCTAGTTGGTGTTTTAGAATCTTCACCTAAAGAGCCGTCCATCATTACTGAAGAGAAACCCATAGCAATAGCACGCTGGCATGTAGAAGCCGAGTTACCATGGTCTAAATGCATACACACAGGAATATGAGGAAACTCTTCAATGGCCGCTAAGATCAGGTGCCTTAAAAAATTTGACCCAGCATACTTACGAGCACCGGCGGAGGCTTGTACAATAACAGGGCTATCTGTTACATCTGCAGCCTGCATAATGGCACGCATTTGCTCTAGGTTATTCACATTGTAAGCTGGAATACCGTAATTATGTTCTGCGGCGTGATCCAGTAGTTGGCGCATACTAACTAAAGCCATGGGTGTTCTCCATTCTATCTAATATAATATAAATTAAGCTGGCTGAGTTGGCCTGCGTTGGCCTGAGTTAGACTAAGCTAGCTTAAGTAAATTTCTAATTACAGGCCACGTTGCTCTAAAATAGCCACTGCAGGCAATTCTTTGCCTTCTACAAATTCAAGGAATGCACCGCCACCTGTGGATATATAAGACACTTGGTCAGCAATCTCGTACTTGTCTACGGCAGCTAGTGTATCACCGCCACCGGCGATAGAAAATGCAGGTGATGCAGCAATGGCACGTGACAATATTTCGGTACCACCGCCAAACTGGTCAAATTCAAATACGCCCAAAGGGCCATTCCAAATAATAGTACCTGCATTATCAAGAATGCTGGCTAGATGGTGAGCGGTTGCAGTGCCCACATCCATAATCATATCGTCTGCTGACACATCGGCTGCGTTTTTAGTAGTTGCCGTAGCAGTTTCGCTAAATTCTTTGGCTGTCACTACATCTGTAGGTAAGGGTATAGAGGTTTTTTCCATCAGTGCTTTTGCATTGGCTACTAAACTAGGCTCATACAGAGACTTGCCTACTGGGAACCCTGCGGCAGCCAAGAAGGTATTGGCTATACCACCACCCACAATTAGCTGGTCCACTTTATCTGATAAGGTTTCCAATACAGTAAGCTTAGTAGACACCTTAGAACCGCCTACAATGGCAACCAGTGGTCTCTTAGGGTTGTCTAAGGCCTTGCCTAAAGCATCTAGCTCAGCTACTAACAAAGGCCCTGCACAAGCGATCTTTACAAATTTGGCGATGCCATGAGTACTGGCCTGCGCACGGTGGGCGGTGCCAAATGCATCGTTCACGTATACATCACATAGAGCAGCCATTTTTTTGGCCAAAGCATCATCATTGGCTTTTTCGCCTACATTAAAACGGCAGTTTTCCAAAATAACCAGTTCGCCTTCAGCGATATCTACCCCATCTAACCAATCTTTTTGCAAACGCACCGTACACTGTAAGTTTTCTGCAAGGTAGTTTGCCACCGGCGCTAAAGAAAACTGCTCATCATAAACACCTTCAGTAGGGCGTCCTAAGTGAGACGTCACCATCAATTTTGCGCCTAACTGCAACGCCACTTTAATGCTAGGCAGAGCGGCTCTTAGGCGAGCGTCGCTGGTTACAACGCCATTCTTAATAGGCACATTGAGGTCTTCACGGATCAGCACACGTTGGCCACGTAAGTCTAAGTCGGTCATTTTAATGATGGTCATGGACTTTCCTGAGAAATTTTATGATCTGTATCAAGCATTGATAAGGCAACATCAATCATGCGATTTGCGTAGCCCCATTCGTTATCGTACCAAGCTAATATTTTGATGAGTTGTCCCATCTTCATGGTTTGAGTTGCGTCAAAAGTGGCCGATTTTGAACAGTGATTGAAATCGATAGACACTAACGGTTGTTCGTTATAGCCCAATACATCATGCTCATCATTAGCCACGGCACCTGCCATGATTTTATTAATTTCTTCTACTGTTACATCACGGCTGGGGCGGAATACTAAATCCACTACAGACACGTTGATAGTTGGCACTCGCATGGAGATGCCGGTAATTTTATCCGCTAACTCTGGCAACACCCAGCCCAAGGCTTCTGTAGCATGAGTAGACGTAGGAATCATAGATTGTGTTGCAGAACGACCACGGCGCAAATCGGTCTTATCGATCACTGTATCGGTGAGCACTTGGCCATTAGTATAGGCGTGAATGGTAGTCATTAAACCATCTTCAATCCCTATAGCATCATTTAATGGTTTCAGTATCGGTGCCATACAATTGGTAGTGCAAGACGCGTTGGAAACAATGCGGTGCCAAGGTTTAAGCTGATCATGGTTAATACCATAAACTACTGTGAGATCTACATCGGTGCCTGCAGCAGCACCAATTAAAACTTTGCCGGCGCCAGCTGTTAGATGTTGTTCGGCGAGTTTACGCTCACTCATCTTGCCAGAACATTCCATCACTAGATCTATATCTAAATCACCCCAAGGTAATGCCTGCGCATTACTTACTTGTAGTAAATCAATATTAATAGTGCCTGCAGCGCTAATGCGAGTGGATGTTGTTAGCTTTGAAACAACACTCATACCTCGCTCAGTCGCTGCTATGGTCGCAGGAAAAGCACCATGCACAGAATCATAGCGTGTTTCATAAACTACGGATTCGGCAATGCCTAAGTCATTAATGGCCACCACCTGCAACTGATGTTGCAGGTGGCGTTCCACAATGGCTCGCAGCACTGCACGACCAATGCGACCATAACCATTGATCGCAATGCGTTTTGCTTTATGCATAATAATTAACGAGTTACAGTAGTTCAGTTACGGTAGCAGCAATTTTTTCTGCTGTGAAACCATACATATCGAACAATTCATTAGCTGGTGCAGATGCACCAAAATCAGTCATACCAATCACTTTGCCAGTTAAACCAACATACTTGTACCAGTAATCAGCATGAGCTGCTTCAACCGCAACACGCGCCGTAACAGAAGCTGGAAGCACCTGTGCTTGATAGGCAGTATCTTGGCGTTCAAATAATTCAGTACATGGAATAGACACTAAACGCACCTTGCGGCCTTGAGCAGTAAGAGCATCTGTAGCTTGTTGGGCAATACCCACTTCAGAACCCGTAGCAATAATAATGGCTTCTGGAGCACCGTCACAATCTTGCAATATGTAACCACCGCGAGCCACATTGGCTAGTTGGGCGGCGTCACGTTGCTGGTGTGGCAAGTTTTGACGCGAGAAAATCAAGGCTGAAGGGCCATCTGTGCGTTGTAGAGAGGTCTTCCAAGCCACGGCAGATTCAACTGTGTCACATGGGCGCCATGTGTCTAAATGTGGCGTTAAACGTAGGTTGGCAATCTGTTCAACAGGCTGGTGAGTTGGGCCATCTTCGCCCAAACCAATAGAATCGTGGGTATAAACAAACAACACACGCTGACGCATCAAAGCGGCCATACGTACAGCATTACGCGCGTATTCCATAAACACTAGGAAGGTTGCACCGTAAGGAATAAAACCACCGTGTAAAGCCATACCATTCATCATGGCCGACATAGCAAATTCACGTACGCCGTAATACACATAGTTACCACTCGCATCGTCTTTAGTGATGCCTTTAGTGCCAGCCCATTTGGTCAGGTTAGAACCTGCAAGGTCGGCAGAACCACCTAATAATTCTGGCAACATAGGGCCAAAAGCATTAATCGTATTTTGTGAGGCTTTGCGGCTGGCAATAGTAGAGCCTTCCGCTTGTAGTTGCTCAACATAGGCTTGAGCCTGAACTTCAAAGTCTGCTGGCAAATCACCAGCTACACGACGCAACAATTCTGTAGCTAATTCTGGGTGAGCTTTATGATAGGCATTAAATGCTTGGTTCCAAATCTGCTCAGCATCATCACCAGCATCACGGGCATTCCATTCTTCGTAAATATCTGTGGGAATATCAAACGCACCGTGGGTCCAGTCTAACTGTTTACGGACTAACGCAATTTCGTCTGCGCCTAGCGGAGCACCATGGCAATCTTCTTTGCCTTCTTTATTTGGTGAACCAAAACCAATGATTGTTTTACAGCAAATTAAGGTAGGTTGATCCGTATTAGCCTTAGCTGCTTCAACGGCAGCAAACAACGCATCTGCATCGTGGCCATCAATAGCAGGGATTACCTGCCAACCGTAAGCTTCAAAACGCTTAGGCGTATCGTCAGTAAACCAGCCTTCTACTTCGCCATCGATAGAGATTCCGTTGTCGTCATAAAATGCAATTAACTTACCTAGGCCTAAAGTGCCAGCAAGTGAACAGGCTTCATGAGAAACGCCTTCCATCAAACAACCGTCACCCAAGAAAGTGTACGTGTGGTGATCAATAATGTCATGGCCTGGGCGGTTGAATTGAGCAGCCAAGGTTTTTTCTGCCATAGCCATGCCGATGGCGTTAGTAACGCCCTGGCCTAGAGGGCCAGTAGTAGTTTCAATACCCGGTGCATAACCGTATTCTGGGTGGCCGGCTGTTTTGGAGTGCAGCTGACGGAAGTTTTTTAGATCATCAATGGATAAGTCATAGCCACTCAGGTGTAACAATGAGTAAAGCAACATAGAGCCATGGCCGTTAGACAGTACAAAGCGGTCACGGTTTAACCATTCTGGGTTAGCAGGGTTATGGTTCATGAAGTCATTCCACAAAACTTCGGCGATATCTGCCATGCCCATAGGGGCTCCTGGGTGACCAGAATTAGCCTGTTGAACGGCGTCCATACTAAGGGCTCGGATTGCATTAGCTAAATCGCGACGGGTTGGCATGAAAAACTTCCTTTAAAAGGTTAAATACACTATTTTGGGGTAAAAACGAAAAGGCGGGGGTATTTTCTCTTACTCGAGCCTTATACACAATCAACATACGGTATTCTTGAGGCATTAATTAACATTTATTAACGATCTTGGCCCTAGCTCTTCATTACTTCTTTATTTAGCCAAACCTGTCAACACGATCCAAGGCTCCACATCGCCGGCCATGCCCAACACCTTACCCAATTCTATATGCTCAACGCTAAAGCCTGCGCCGTGGAGATGAGCTTCCAATTCAACTTGAGAGTAATAGGCGTAATATCGATCATATTTATCACGCTTTGAGCCTTCGCCAATTTTCATACCCAAATGCAGCACGCCTCGCGGCTTCAAAGCTCTATGCAGGGCCAATAATATAGCCCCAAAATCTTGCACTTTTGCATGCAACAAACTGAAGTTGGCCCACACACCATGATAAATGTCTGTGCAGTCAATATCACTAAATGTGGCCTGCCGCGCACCTATATTGAACTTATTATTGGCCAAGCTCACCATTCCTTCGGCAGCATCAATAGGATCCACGCGTAAGCCTTTGTCACGCATCACAGCAGAAGCAATGGCTGGGCCACAACCCAAATCGAGCACATAGTTACCTTCCTTAAGCCGGTCAATAAAACGTAGCAGTATGGGGTCAACACCTGACTCACCAACCATTTTTAGGTAGTTTTCCACTTGGCCATTGTAGGCGATGATGGTTTTGTGATCTGTCATGTCATTCAACTCCTCTTAATGCACTATTTTGTGGTCCGCACCTTTTCCAGGTCTAAAGCTAGGCGTACCCACGCTGTAGGTAATTCACCAGTTCTTTGACCATCGACGTAGAGGAATTTTCAGCACCATAAACAACAATCGAATAGTCGGGTAACTCCGGTAGTAAACCTCGATGGTCAACAGGCACACGCCCAGTAATAAGCGCACAACCCAACTCTACACAAACACAAAGATCAGCAGCCGTCATTGCTTCAGCAGCAGTATAGTCGTCTGTAGTCACCAAACTAACCCAATCCACACTTGCGCCATCAAGCGCCTTAATTGCACTGGGCCAAAAGGCACAACTTTTAGACATACCCATGGGTAATGGGCGTTGTTTCCAAGCATTGCCATCTTCTGCACCAGTCCATATCAGCCTTTGAGTGCCGATGACTTGGCCATCACCCTCTGGATTTTTTTCTGTGGTTAAAATGACATCTAATAGCCCTTGGTTAAACTGCTGTTTCAGAACCTTGGACTGTGTGCAAGATAGCTTGATCTGTACCCGTGGGTAATCACGGTTGAATTGCTTTAGGATGTCTGGCATGTGTGGATAAAGCACATCACTGGGCACCCCTAGCCTAAGTTGGCCTTCATAATCCACCGAAGTGAGACGCCCAACAGCCTCGTCATTAAGGTCTAGCATCTTAGTGGCATAGCCTAATAATTGCTCTCCTGTACTGGTGGCCACCATGCCTTTCGCCGTGCGCTCAAATACCGTTAAGCCTAGGCTTACCTCAAGTCGCTTGATCTGCATGCTAATGGCTGACTGGGTCATAAATAAACCCGCTGCTGCACGCGTCATACTGCCCGTTTTAGCAATCGTAACAAAACTGCGCAAGGTAGCTAAATCCAAATTTTTAACGCGACTTTCTTTCATCATTTTTTGTGAACCAAGCTATCAATATTATTCGTTTTACTTATACGTAAGAATTGTCATATAGTCAACTTAAGTTAATAAAAGCACTACTTAAACCACAAATATTGATAGGAGACATCATGACTAGTTATACACAAAACTGCCCACAACATACAATTTCCGATTCTTCTGGGCGTCTATATAGACTACTCGACTGGTGTAGTCACACTATTAAAAGGCAAGCCCTTAAACAAACGATTGCAAAAGAGCGAGCTCAACTTAAGAGACTCTCTCCTGAGATGCTAAAAGACATTGGTATTGATCAAGTGAAGGCCATTCAAGAAGCCAAGCGCATTGATATACCTGCTAGTAGAATACTCTAAAGCCACAACAAACCATAAGCCACAGTATGGTTTAATTTTTTCGTCCGCCAACCCGTGGATAGGTCTAAGCTATAACAGAGCAAAGGGGAGGTTGGCAGGCCTGTAATAACCACAAATAAAGTGCTACTAAAACATAAAAAAACACATCCTAATCAGGCCTTATTTCACTATGCAATTCATGGCTCCATGGCCTATAATATCTGCGGTTGTGCAGAACCGTCGATACTCGCCAGAACAATGTTCTAGGCTAGTAATTAAGTCACTGCTAACGATGTCCGTAAAGCATCGATTAGTATTCAATTACGAGGAATGGTTATGAACCAATACACTCTCTTTACCTCCGAATCAGTGTCCGAAGGGCACCCTGATAAAATCGCTGATCAAATTTCCGATGCTATCCTAGATGCCATGCTGGAAAAAGACCCTGAATCCCGCGTTGCTGTAGAAACCCTTATTAAAACTGGCCTAGTTTTAGTAGCAGGTGAAGTTCGCACTAACTCTTGGGTAGATATCGAAGAACTAGTACGCAAAGTGATAATAGACATAGGGTACACCTCTTCAGAAATGGGTTTTGATGGCTCTTCATGCGCTATTTTAAACGCCATTGGCAAGCAGTCTTCCGACATTGCTATGGGCGTAGATGAAAGCGCCGGCAACAACAAAGAACAAGGCGCTGGCGACCAAGGCCTAATGTTTGGTTATGCTAGCAATGAGACCGAAAGCCTCATGCCTGCGCCTATTCATTACGCTCATCGTTTAATGCAACAACAGGCCAAGGTACGTAAAGAGGGTACTTTGCCTTGGTTGCGCCCAGACGCTAAAAGCCAGCTCACGTTCCGTTATGACGCGGATGGCAAACCACTATCTATAGACGCGGTTGTACTTTCTACCCAGCATAGCCCTGACATCGATTTAGAAAGCCTTCGCGCTGGCGTAATGGAGCACATTATTCGACCTGTGATTCCTGCTCACTGGCTTACAGAAGACACCAAGTATCACATTAACCCAACCGGTAATTTTGTAATTGGCGGCCCTGTAGGAGACTGTGGTTTAACTGGCCGTAAAATCATTGTTGATACCTACGGCGGCATGGCTCGCCACGGTGGTGGTGCGTTCTCTGGCAAAGACCCTTCCAAGGTAGACCGTAGTGCGGCATATGCTGGTCGTTATGTTGCTAAGAACATTGTTGCAGCCGGCTTGGCAGATCGTTGCGAAATTCAAATCTCCTACGCTATTGGTGTAGCAGAACCGACATCTATCAGCCTTAATACGTTTGGCAGCGGTAAGATCAGTGATGCAGAAATTGAAGGTTTAGTACGTAAGCACTTTAACCTTAATGCGGGTGGCTTGGTGGCAATGTTAGATTTAAAGCGCCCTATTTATCGTGACACTGCAGCCTATGGCCACTTTGGCCGTGACAACCCAAACTTCACTTGGGAGTTCACCGACAAAGCCGAAACTTTGCGTAAAGCCGCCGACTTATAAGCCATGCGAATCCCTCGCCTATATACTCCGCAGCCGTTGCCATTAGAGCAAATTATTGAGCTTGAAGCAGCAGCCAGCCATTATATAGGCAAGGTTCTTCGTATGCAGGTTAAGCAGGATGTCGTTCTTTTTAACCACACTTCAGAGCAAGTGAGTGCTCACATTACTAGCGTTAACAAGAAATTTGTTAGTGTGTATGTGAGCGCACCATTGTCCGGCCCACGAGCCTCCCCCTTACACACACATTTAGGCCAAGTGATGTCCCGCGGTGAACGCATGGACTATGCCATTCAAAAAGCCACTGAGCTTGGCGTGAATGAAATAACGCCTCTTTTTAGTAGTCGTTGCGAAGTTAGACTCGATCTCCAACGCCAAGCTAAGCGCGTTGCCCATTGGCAGCAAATTGCCATTAGCGCCTGCGAACAAAGTGGCCGCATAGATGTACCTTTAATCCGCTGCCCTCAACCATTAGACTCTTGGCTTGAAAATACTCAGGCCCAAGCTAAGCTAGTTTTGCACCCTCTATTTCACTCTCACCAAACTAAACCCTTAGCATCTCAAACCACACCTGCAAGCTGCGCCTTACTCATTGGCCCCGAGGGTGGATTAACTCACCAAGAAGTTGAGCAAGCCCACACACATGGCTATACTGGTTTAAGTTTGGGCCCACGCATACTACGTACAGAAACGGCGCCCTTAGCAGCCTTAACCTTACTACAGTACATTTGGGGCGATCTTTAACCCCCATTAACAGAGACATACAACACATGACCATACGCCTTGGCATTGTGATGGACCCAATTCATCGCATCAACTACAAAAAAGACAGTTCTCTAGCCATGTTATGGGCCGCCCAAGATTTAGGCTGGCAATTGTTTTATATGGAGCCACAACACCTATACGCCGAACAAGGAATGGCTATGGGGCTGATGGCCCAGCTAAAAGTAATGCGCGACCCAAAACATTTTTACGAGTTAGGTCAACAACAGGCGCTTCCTCTTGGTGACTTAGACGTAATTTTAATGCGTAAAGACCCTCCTTTTGATAGCCAGTTTCTGCACACCACCTACTTATTGAGCCAAGCAGAAGACGCTGGCGCTTTAATTATCAACAAACCCCAAAGCTTGCGCGACTGTAACGAAAAGCTATTTGCCACCAAGTTCCCTGAATGCTGTCCAGAGGTATTAGTAGCTAGTGATGCTAGCGTTCTTAAAGCATTTCATGCTCTTCATGAAGATGTGATTTTCAAACCTCTTGATGGCATGGGAGGCGCTTCTATTTTTAGAGCACGCAAAGACGAACCCAACCTCAATGTGATTCTTGAAACCCTTACGGAGTTTGGCCAAACTCAAATTATGGCGCAGCGTTATTTACCAGAGATTAAAGATGGCGACAAACGTATCTTAATGATTAACGGCTACCCTGTAGATCACGTATTAGCTCGCATCCCATCTTCTGGTGAAACACGTGGCAACTTAGCCGCAGGTGGCTCCGGTGTTGCTCGACCACTCACCGACCGTGATCGCTGGATCTGTGAACAAATAGGCCCCACTCTTAGGGCTAAAGAGATTCATTTTGCAGGCATTGACGTTATCGGTGATAGCCTCACAGAAATAAACGTCACTAGCCCTACCTGCATTCGTGAAATTGATGACCAAACCGGCTCTCATATCGCCGTTGATCTTATGCAACACATTAGCCAACTATTATTTGCAAGGGGTACTTAGTGTCTGACAATTCGAGCAAAAATAGCCTGCATCATTTTATGCTGATTTCTATGCCACAAATGGAAGATGAAAACTTCACACGTAGTTTAGTTTACATCTGTGAGCATAGTGAACAAGGTGCCATGGGCTTAGTCATTAACCGACCCAATAATATTGCCTTTACTGACATTCTGCCGCAACTTGATATATCAGACGCCAACATCACAAACATAGAGCACCCTATTTTTACCGGCGGTCCAGTACAACCAGAGCATGGCTTTGTATTACATACCCCGTTAAGCAATAAAGAATGGAAATCTAGCCTTCGTGTATCAGAAGACTTATGCCTGACGACGTCGTCTGATGTGATTAACGATATAGCTCACTCCGCAGGCCCTGAGCATAGCCTCATTGCCTTAGGATATTCTGGATGGGGGCCTGGTCAGCTGGAGCAAGAACTAGCAGACAATTCGTGGCTATGTTGCCCGTTTGACGCAGATATCGTATTTAACATGCCCCCAGAAGATCGTTTCCAAGCTGCAGCAGATTCGCTAGGGATCGATATCAATCTAATTTCGACCAAAATTGGCCATGGATAGGCCACTCAATTTACTAAGCTTCGATTTTGGTAGCAAGCGTATAGGAGCAGCTTTTGCCAGTAACCCACATACGCAGCCCATAATATTGGCTCCCATAAAAGCCCAAGATGGCATCCCCAATTGGCAAATCTTGGAAAGCCTAGTAGCTGAATGGCGAGCACAAGCATTTGTAGTGGGAATTCCGTATAATATGGACGGTTCGATTAGCGAGATGGCACTAAGAGCACGAAAATTTGCCAACCGAATGAGTGCTCGCTTTGACCTTCCTTGCTATGTGGTTGACGAACGCCTTTCCACCCTAGCAGCCAAACAAGAACATCTAAATGCAGGTGGTGGCAGCGACTGGAAAAAACATGGGGTAGACGGTATCGCAGCAGCTTTAATATTACAAAGCTGGTTTAGTGAAACTGAACACCGCTTATCCAACGTACCTTTTTTATCATAGCGGTAATAATAGCGGCTAACATAGCCAGGCACACCAAAACCCACAAAGAGGAAACCTAATGGGAGCCATGCCACACCAGAAACACCCACAACACCCGCAATTGGCAGACACTCCAGCCCTCGTTAGCAGTTTATTAGGTCAGATTGATCAACTCATTACTACTCAAAAGCTAGATCAGCCCCTTGTTGTTGGGATTCACACAGGTGGTGTATGGTTAGCAAAAGTGATTGCCGAACACCTTAATACACCTCTTGGGCAACTAGATATCGCCTTTTATCGAGACGATTTTTCTAAAAGCGGCCTTCACCCCCAAGTAAGCCCTTCTTCCCTACCGTTTAATATTAATGATCGTCACTTGTTGTTGGTAGATGATGTGTTAATGAGTGGTCGCACCGTTCGAGCAGCCATGAACGAACTATTTGATTTTGGCCGCCCTGCCAGTATAAAACTAATCACCCTGTGCAGCGTTAACCAGCGAGAGTTACCCATTCAAGCAGATGCCTGCGCACTGACATTAGATTTAGACGTAGGCCAATATCTACAACTTGACGGGCCTGACCCCTTACAACTGTCTATTATCGAGCATGCTAACCATGAGTAATCTAGCCAATTTGCAGCTTACTGATGATGGCCAATTACGCCATTTTTTAACCCCAGAAGGGCTAGACCGTCTAATGCTTGAACGCATCTTAGATACTGCTGATTCTTTTGTGGTAGTAGGTAATCAAGAAGTAAAAAAGGTACCTCTATTAAGGGGCCGCACCGTGGTGAATTTATTTTTTGAAAATTCCACCCGCACTCGTAGCACTTTTGAATTAGCAGCTAAGCGCTTATCTGCCGACGTACTCACCTTAGACATCAAAACTTCGGCCACAAGCAAGGGCGAAAGCCTTCTCGACACTTTACAGAACTTACGAGCAATGCACAGTGACATGTTTATCGTTCGACACAGTGATTCAGGCGCCGCGCACTTCATCGCCGAACAAGTGACCCCAGACGTAGCCATCATTAACGCCGGCGACGGTCACCATGCGCATCCTACCCAAGCAATGCTCGACATGCTCACCATTCGCCGCCACAAGGGTCACTTCGAATCTCTATCCGTGGCTATTGTTGGCGATATATTGCATTCTCGAGTGGCTCGCGACCAAATTCACGCCCTTAAAACCTTAGGTTGTACTGATATCCGCTTAGTGGGCCCTAATACTCTAATGCCCCACGCTATCGACAGTATGGGCGTAACCACCCATAACAACATGGACAGCGGTATCGCAGGAGTAGATGTAGTGATCATGCTGCGCTTACAAACGGAACGTATGGCTTCAGCCTTTTTACCTTCTGCTGGTGAATATTTTCGCTTATATGGCCTTACTACAGAGCGTTTAGCACAAGCTAAAACAGACGCCATAGTAATGCACCCCGGCCCGATAAACCGGGGTATTGAAATTGAATCAGCTGTAGCCGACGGCTCACAATCCATGATCCTTCACCAGGTGGGGTATGGCATTGCTTTACGCATGGCGGTAATGTCTATGGCTATGAGCGGCCAAATGCAGCAACGCCAAGCACTAGCACTAACACTCAACCCTTCCAGACTAACTGGGGAGCCACGTCCATGAGCATAATCATTCGCGGCGCACGCCTTATTGACCCCAGCCAGCAGCTGGATATAGTCACTGATTTACATATAAAAAATGGCCATATCGAAACCATTGGTAACCTTACTGACGTACATGCGGCCTCAGAAATTAATGCTAAAGGCATGATTTTAAGTCCTAGTTTTGTAGACCTTCTCACCTATTTAAGAGATCTTAATCAAATACAGAAGGGCTCCATTGCCAGTGAAACTAAAGCAGCTGCCAGCGCTGGGTTCACCCATTTATGCCCCAGCCCAGATACACAACCATGCAGCGATGCAGGATCCGTGATCAGTATGATCAATAGTAAGGTTGTAGCCGCTGGGTTTTGCGACTTACTACCTGTAGCCGCACTTACCAAAGACTTAAAAGGTACTCAGCTAAGCAACATGGAAGCGCTTTCTCACGCTGGCTGTATTGGCTTTAGCAACGCAAGTTACGACATCGACGATAACAATGTGCTGTTACGTTGCTATGAATATGCCGCTACCTTTGGTTTAAAGGTATTTGTTCAGGCGCAAGACCAACAACTGGGTGGTGGTCACATGCACGCCGGCTCCACCGCCACACGCATGGGCTTAGATGGTATTCCTGTGATTGCTGAAACCCTCTCTATTAGCCGCCATTTACAACTGATGCAACATACTGGTGTACGCGGCCACTTCAGCCAGCTCACTAGTGCCGCAGGCGTAGAGATAATCCGACTAGCAAAGGCACAAGGCATGAACATCACCGCCGATGTGGGCATTGCCCATCTTTGCTTCACTGACACTGCAATAGAGGGGTATCGTAGTCAGTATCATGTTCAGCCCCCTTTACGAGAAGAATCAGACCGTGTGGCTCTACTTACTGGCGTTAAAGATGGCACATTAGATGCTATCTGTTCTGCTCATCAACCCCATGAATCTGCAGCTAAGTGCGCTCCTTTTGCAGCTACGGCAACCGGTATGGCTGTCTATGACATGTTAGTGCCTCTTATCCAAAGGTTAGTAGACGCCGGTGACCTTACCTGGACACAAGCTATTAAGGCGCTCAGTTCTAATAGTGCTACTATTGCTATTGGACAAACCACAAGCCTAGCAGTAGGTGGAGAAGCCAATCTTACCTTAATCGACCCCAACCATAGCTGGATACTCAATTCATCTAACCAGCTAAGCCGCGGCACCAATCAAGCACTAGCCAACCAACAACTTAAAGCCCGCGTTAAATTAACAATCAAAGGTGGCCACTTAAGTTACACAATGTAACGAAAAGCTACCTAACGAAACACTTTATTGCGCTTTTTACCTATTTATAATTGGTAATTTTGATAATAATAGACACATTATCATTTTAATATTTTAAGTGAAAAATGCACATGAACAGCATCGACCTTTCAACAATGTCAGAGCTTACTACTCGCCAAGCAGCCACATTACTCAACGTCTCCGTTCGCACAGTTCAGTTGTGGGTAGAAAGTGGTGTATTGCAGGCATGGAAAACAGCAGGTGGCCACCGCCGTATTAGTGTGGGTTCTATCCAACAATTGCTCGCTGAAAAGCAAGAAAAACAAACGCCTATTCGTAGGTCCAACACCAAAGGCCCTGTTACAGTACTGATTGTAGATGACGACAAAGACACCTTATTGCTGTACAAAATGCTTATTAATAATTGGTTTCCTAGTCTACAAGTACAAACTGCAGAAAACGGCATTGACGCACTCGTGAAAATTGGCGAATTTAAACCAACGGTACTTATTACCGACTTACAAATGCCACAACTCGATGGCTTTGCTATAATTGAACGATTACAAAATGATTCCCAATATGATCACCTTACACCTATCGTTGTGACGGGGATGGGGGAAGCAGAAGTAGCTGCTAGCAATTTACCTCATAATGTAGCCGTATTACACAAACCTATACCTGTAGAAGAGCTAAAAGAATTAGTGTTGCAGGCGGTAAAAGAATAACTAGCCAAAAAGGATGTTGCACCCATGGAGAGTGATGATTGGACTGTTTATAACGGCCTTATCGCAGCAGCTAAATATGATCCTGTAACACACCACCTCCATTTTAATGAAGCGGCGTTACACCTTCTGAAACTCCCCTCTAGCACAGGCCTAGCTGAATTTTTTCAGGTACTTACGCCCTCTTTGTGGCAACAAATTTGTCAGTTGGAAAACGGCCAAAGTAAACTTATTGCTTGGCCAATTGCTGTACCACAGCCAAGCCACTGGATTCTCTGGACTGCAGCTCACACTCCCGCAGAAAACGCTACGTTATACTTCCAAATCACCGATCAGACTACTCTTGGGCGCACCACCAGCCATTGGCAGCACCAAGCACAGCTAGCAGCGGTTGGCCAAGCAATGGCTGGTATCTGCCATGAAGTCAACCAGCCTCTTAACGCCATGCGCCTGCGCTTATACGGCTTACAAGCCATGCATAAAGGCGGCGGTATCAATCAAATTGACGAACCCCTAACTGCATTAGATACTCAAGTAGGTCGCTGTGCCGATACTCTGAGTAATATGCGCGAAATGGTGGGCCATCAGTCTCTCAACCTAGGCACCTTTGATGCTGGAAAAAGTGTTGAGCGCATCGTTCAACTTCTTAAGTATCAGCTTGAACTACAAGAAGTACAACTGCGCTACATCTCTAGCTCCACCAGCATTAGCTCTAATTTCTTTGTGTTTGGCCAAGCTCAACGATTAGAACAAGTACTTATCAATCTCATCAACAATGCCCGGGATGCGTTAGTAGAACACCCACCGACAGATGCTGCAGCCATCATCGATCTAAACCTTGCGATAGAAAATAATGATGGCATAGGTGAAATAGTGATTAACATTACAGATAATGGACCAGGGATACCTGTTGAACTTCAAGAGCAAGTATTTAAAGCCTACTACACGAGTAAAAGCTCCCAACAAGGGACCGGTTTAGGCTTAGCTTTGAGTCGTGATTTAATGCACGATTTAGGTGGCAAATTAACCTTAGTCTCTGTCTTAGGCAAAACCACCTTTAGTTTATGGTTGCCGACAGCTACCAATGAAGAGCCTGCAGCTACCGACAAAGAGCCATTAGCTTCCAACAAAGAGCCGTTAGCTAGCAACAAAAAGCCATTAAGGCCCCAATGAACATCTTAGTTGCGGTAAATAATGAGGTAGAGGACGCACTAGTTTACTGGCTTCACAGCCAAGGGCATCATACCCATACCAGTTCAGGCACACCTTGCAAAAAACTGGTACTTGATTACGCACACCTAAAACCATACCTGTGGGCTAAGCAACCTATTCCAGATCACTGGCCAACTGCTGAGAATTGGCTATTGTTGGATTCGTATCTTCAACGTACACAAATAATAGCTGCCATACACATGGGCTTTAGACACATCAGCTTAGCACCAATACAGCCCATCCATCTGCAACAGTGGTTAGCTACACAACCACAAATTGTCACTTTGGCATGTGAGTGGCCATCAAAAGATGTACCAAAAGCCGAAAAAGACACCATACTATTACCCTTTATCAACTGCATAATGGCTGGTGTTTGGACAGAGGAAAAACAGGCTAGTGCTGCTAACGCAATGTTATGGCGCAACATCGCCTTGCAATCTGAGCAATACCGAAGGCTCAATGAAGCCAATAAGTTAGACACTATAGAGTTTGCCCAGCTTGCATACCACACCTTAGCTGGTGAAAAATGGCTGCAACATAATGTAGGTTTAAAAGCCTCCTTGATAGCTCGTCAGCATCACGAGCACTGGGATGCTAGTGGGTACCCCCTAGGTATTGCAGGTGATGCAATCTGTCTAGAAGCGAGAATAGCCAAGCTTTATGACAGCTACGTAGGGCTTAGAAAAGACAAAGCTTATGCCAAAGCTTGTGATCACGGCACTAGTATCAATAAACTGGCCTATGGTGATGGCTATTTGAACCCTAGCCAATTCGACCCAGTTTTATTAAAGCGTTTCTTAGATAAGCAGACAACTATAGAAGCACTTTACAGTTCAGTACATTTAGCTAACTGACCTAATTGACCTAGGTTAATAGGACTTAACGGAGGCCTTACGGACAAAGGCTCTACCTCAGACATTGGCCGTTTTTGGGCATGAGCCACCAAATAACCTAAATTAAGCCCACACTGCCTCCCCTGACAAGCTCCCATACCTGCCCGGGTAAAGCTTTTAAGCTGATTCACACCAGCACACCCTGTGTTCGCAATGGCAGTAATGGTTCCCCTCGCAGCGACAAACAATAGTGTCTTCCGTAGGTTCTGTAAGCCAGGCAGCGGGTTGATATAACCGATCTACCAAACCCCGTGCCCAGTGTTGCTGCTTAACCCTAAAGCGTTGCCACCGATGAGTTAATCTCATTCCCCAAGACGGCATTTTTTCAGTGCTATGTACCCTAGCAATACCTGCAATTCTGCCCTCTAGTTGCGCCAAGTAAGCACCCCCAATAGCACCGGCATCTCCTGCAACTTGTAAACCAGAGATAGATGTTTCACCAGCCACTCCCACTTGCGCCTGACAACACTGCTTAGCGTCATTCCACTCTAGAGGACATCCTAGTAGTTGCGCCATCTGAGTCTGAGGAATAAGCCCTTGGTGTAACATTACCAAATTACAGCTGAGGTGATGTTCCTTGCCAGCTACAGTGTAACGTACTCCGGATACCTGAGAGTCACCTACAATTTCAATGTGAGAAATATCACTAATGTAAGGCAACTTAATGCGCTGTACCAAAGTTAGCCATACACCTTTAAATAACTGTCTTGGCGTTGTTAAGCCTGCCACTAACCATGGCATAGAATACCAATAGTTAGACTTAGGAGTGGTGTCCAGTAAAGCAGTAATAGTGACCCCTGCAGCACAATATTGTTGCGCAAGAAGCAGTAATAATGGGCCAGAACCTGCCAACACAACGTCTTTAGGTATCAATGCAGAAGACTTAAGTAATATTTGTCCTGCGCCAGCGGTCATTACCCCAGGCTTATGACAACCCGCTATGGCCATGGGCCTTTCCATCGCACCATTAGCTAAGAGTAAGTGACTAGTAATAAAGGTTATGGCTACACCACCTACTAGCGCAGCCACCAAGAAGCCCTTCTCATGCACTTCCATATGCCATACTTGAGCCAAAGGCTGATAGTCGCAATTAGCCGCCATAAATTGGGCCAATAAAGGTTTACCTGCTACATAATCCGGACCTAATATTTTTTCTTGCGAACCTCTAACCTGGCTTAAGTTTCTATAAATCTGCCCACCAGCACTGGCAGCTTGGTCCAGTACCAATACCCTCAAACCAGCATTGCTAGCTTCAATGGCTGCTGACATACCAGCTGGTCCGGCACCAATCACCAAATAATCATAGACCTTACTCATGTATTTAGGCCTTCCACTAATTGGTTTGCATTAGTACTCATCGTTTCAATACACATATTGGGCATGACTTGACGTAAACAAGCTCTCTGATCATGCTGCCCGTCGATACGTACCAGACATTCAAAGCACACCCCCATATGACAAAAGAATGCCCTAGGTTCGCCACTCACTGGGTGCAGCCTGACGGCCAGGCTCCCTAAATAT
>Ga0114995_10000240_pt1 | contig 36941 bp, 15 predicted proteins | sample ArcticOcean_MG_C_11_FD_87038 | JGI IMG/M metagenome (GOLD analysis project Ga0114995, IMG submission 87038) | Marine microbial communities from western Arctic Ocean - ArcticOcean_MG_CB2_154 | ecosystem: Environmental > Aquatic > Marine > Oceanic | place: Arctic Ocean: Canada Basin | collected... | reverse complement strand
TAATGATACCATTGTAGTAATCATCTGTTTCAAGTACTCTGCGATCAAACTGTTCTCTTGCCTCTATGTAGGACATTTCGCCCCTACCTTTACATAGGTATAGTATTTCTCTTTTGAATTTGTCTGCACCTAGTGCAGCAACGTCCGCGTTAAGTCTATCACTGGATCCATAATAGGTCTTCCAATCACTTTCTTTTGTACCACGTCGTTTATTTTTTTTGCCTTTGAGTGGTGGCTTAGTAGTTTTAAACTTTGCTAGTTTTTTGCCTATATATTTTTGACCAGTCTTTTTGTTCGTTATTAGATAAACGAACCCTTCGTACTCGTCTGGTATTTCTTTAATTTTTTTGCCTTTAAAAGTCCACTCCATGCAAGTAGTTATTGCTTTCCTACACAGTTTAACCTAGTTGTGACTTTTGCCTTTATGTTTGGTGTGTATTTCGTCCATACGTTCTTTTGCTAACATGCGTAACTGTCTCAAAGCACGTCTTGCACTTCCGTGTGTTCTCACAGAATTACGTGCTTCAAACTTTTCGTTTTCTTTGAAGTACGTAAGATACGCCTTAATAAGTAGATCGTGTGTATCGTCTTCCATCATCCTATCACTTGAACATCATTTTCATAACTTGTAAACCCGTTTTCTTTTATAACTTTAAGCACGTTGTTAACTCTTCCAATTAATTCATCTTTATGTGATATTAAATAGATATTTTTATCACGTTCTCTAGCCATCTTTTTAAGTACACTTAGGGCACATTCAACACCGTTTGAGTCCATGCCACTATCAATAAGTTCGTCAATGAATAGTAAGTTAATGTTTTGATATAAACTTTCCCAAACATCTCTAAACGCAAAGCTCATACCAAGTATAAGTCTATTACGTTCTCCTCTTGACAAGTTGTCAAAGTCCAAGTCTTGTCCAAGTTGTGTAATTTCTACACTAAGATCATTTTGGAATGTAACACTGTGTGGTAGTCCTAATCTGTCAAGATAATTAGTAAGTCTGTTGTTTAGATATGCTAAGTTTTGATCAATAATTTTCTTACGAATAAAGCTATCTTTGTTAGTAAGTAATTTAAGTAAAAATTCTTGGTGTTCTTTTTCACTAGTTAGATCGTTAACAATTTCCCAATTAATTTCTTGTTTTGCACTATTTTCAAGTTCGTCGACTTGTTCTTGATATGGATCAGATTCGTCTTTCTTGTTGTTCCATGCGATTGTTAAATTATCAACATTCTGTCTATGATCATATGCTTCTTTTGCTGTTTCGTAAAATGTATTTGGACGACCGTTAATGTCGCCAATCTTTGTAAGATCGCTAACCACAAGATTTAACTTATCGGTTACTTCTGTAAGATATGCATCTGCATCAGTAAGCTCTTTAGATTTCTTATTAAGAATTTCTTCTTTTTTGTCTGCATGTAATTCTTGTCCACATGTATAACAAGCGGCATTATCTAGTTCTAAGATGTCTTTTTCGACTTTTGACACAGACTTAGTAGCACGTAATTGTGCTGTCTCGAGTGTGCTTTTTTCTTTATTAAGAGCCAAAATAGAATTATTGTGTTCTGTCCAATTTGCTAGTTTTTCATGCGACTCTAGCTCAGTTTCGATGTCTAAATGTTCTAGTTCATCAATTGCTTCTTTTAATTTTATAGTGTCTGTGCTACGCTTAGATATCCATGCTTTTTGCTTGCTTTTAAGACCATTAATTGTTTCGTCAATCTTTACATTTGCCGACTGTAATGCATTAATACGCATTGTCTCTTGACTTAAATTATCTTTAGTATCTCTAATATCATTTTTAAGCACATCGGCTTTTTCAGACAATATTGTAATACCTAAAAGTTGTTCGATAATGTCTCTTTGATCATTAGTACGCATACTTAGGAATGGTTCTGTATATGTGTTTAATGCAACAATGTGCTTAAACATATTATGACTCATACCTAAAAGCGTGTCAATTGATTCTTGAGTTTTACGACTATCACCTTGTGATTCATCTATGTCAACTTGTTCTTGATTATTAATATAGAACTTTAATAAATTTGGGGATCTACCACGTTCAATACGATATTGGTGATTATCCTTCTCAAAAGAAAGAGTAACTAACATACCTTTAGAATTAGTCTTGTTAATTAAGTTATTTTTCCTAATATTAGTTAGGGCATTTCCGTAGAGTGCATAACTTAGTGCATTGATAATTGTAGTTTTACCAGTACCGTTTCGCGAACCCGAGTCGTCACCACCTTGATCTAAGTTTTCACCAAGTACTAGTGTAAGTTGTTGTTTATCAAAATCTACCGCTTGGGTTTGATTCCCAACACTCATAAAATTTCTTACTGTTAGGTCTTTAATTTTAATCATGTGCTAATCCGTTATAAATTTCTAAAAGTTTTACCTTATCAAAAGAGTCGGTATCTAGTTCTGCTATTTCGCCAGCAACAATTTGATCAACACTAACAAACGTGCTAATGTCTAAGTCTGTTGATATTTCTTCAATTTGTGATTGAGGAATAAGTGTAATTTCTCTACATTCATAATCTCGTATAAATGTTTCTTTAATAAAACTTGCTTCTTCATAACTAATGTCAATGTCAAGCTCTACACGAAGGTACATTTTACTTTTAATAAGAGTGCTTTGCTCATCAATCAGCTTTGAAAGTTTTACAGTTCGATACTTTGGACAATCTAACCAATTGATATATTCTGGTTCTTTGTCGTTTTCGCGATCTAGTATCATCATACCTCGGTCGTCATCCCACGCATCTGCATAGTTGTGCGGAAATGCATTACCAATATAATGTATTTTGCCTTGTGTTTGTCGTTTGTGAAAATGCCCACTAAACACATAATCTTGATTTGCAAAATGTTCTTTATTAAGATCACCACCGTGATCGGGCATCTTAACCATTGCATTCATATAAAAACTAGGAAGTTCAAAGTGACCAAACATATACTTTGCTTTACACTTTTGTATCTTCTTCCATTCATCGCCTACTAACCAAGGAACAAGTGCAACATCTTCTTCAACCATCATTTCGTCAACAAACGTAATGCCGGGAATATGTTTTGCAAATGCTGTTGAATTTACATCACGTTTGTCTTTGTAGTACAAATCGTGGTTGCCATCAAAGAAGTAAAACTTCTCAAATGCTTTACCTAGCTTTTCCATGCATCTAATTGTAGCATCCATAGTAGTAAGGTTAAGAGCATTACGATTGTGATGCCAGTCTCCGCAGAAAATACCAGTTTCACAACCGGCAGCTTTTGCTTGTTCTATATACCAATCTATAAACTCTTCACAGTCGTCATTGTGCATACGCGAGTTGCTTTTTAGACCGAAGTGGATATCGGTAAAGACAGCAGCTTTTTTAAACAAGGTCAGTCCTCCATTAGGCAGTTATGCTACTATTATAGCGAATAAACTAAGTGTTGTCAACCGGTTTATTGTCTTTAAAGATTGTAATAGGTGCTTGCTCGTTACGCTTTACACTTGCTTCCCATTCACCTTGTGCTTGTCTTGTATAGGAAGGATTAAGATCATTCATCTCTAAAATGTCATCTCTAATGTTTTGATTACGTTTTTCAATGTTGATAACACGTACAAAACTGTTAGTAACAGCAGCGGTATAATATGCAAATGGGTTATCTGACTTAGATTCGTCAAACTGTAAGCCAATCTGTGCTAACTGTAGTATTGCTTGACCCTTCATTTCGTCATTGTATGTGTAACCACGTACATTGCCTCGAGTTGCATAACGGTCTACTAATTTTAACCACATCATAGCAAGTGTATTTGTTGCTACTCCGCCTGTTTTATCAAAGTGTCCGTTGTCCATGCCGCCAACCCAGTGACTTTTACCAACCAGTTGTAATTCACCTTCATCGTTAAATTTGTAATGATGAAATGGCGGAAAGTTAAGTTTAGTCTTAGTGTCTGCTATAGTTTTTGGATTCTTTTTACGACCGGGCTCTTCCGGAATGTGATCAAATGTCATAACACGGAAGATCAGCTCTTCTTTTGTTATCTTTTTCCAATCAGTTTCACATTCGGCTTGTTTGACCTTTTCACCAGCCATCTTACGCCTTTCGTATTCAGCAGATGACATCTTCTTTGCCTTGGCCCTCTTTGCTTCGGCAATAGTTAATCTGTTAATTTTGTCTATATCTAATAGTATCAAATCGAACTGACCATAGGACGGTTCTACATAACTATTAAAAGTGTTCTTAGATTTGTGTATTTCTTTTAGTATATCCTTATTATTAAGGTAATTTCTTTTTCTCAATGTCATTCTCCAAGTTGTTTAACACTATTATAAACTACATACTTAATTATGTCAACTAAATACTACATACAGGAGATATGAAAATGGCAACTAATCCATACGACAGCGTTGGCAAAGCTGTACAGACACAAGCAAACAAGGCACTGAGTCAATTACAAAACGGGGCACAAGCATCAGTACAACAATTTGTCGGAGACAAATTGAATACTGGCATGGGCTTTATTGACAGCGCAATTAAAAATGTAACAAGCGAAGTATTTAACGCCCTAGGGTTTGCAAAACTAGCCAGAAGCATTAACTTACCATCCAGCGAAACAGGCAAAGTAGACTCTAAAGTTGCTAGTGGATTTGAGTCAACTACAAGAGGTTCTGATTGGCGTGTAAAACTTAGTATACCAGCTTCGCCCCAAAATATGAATGCAAACCTACTAGCTCCATTACAAAAAACGGGCGGCCTTTGTTTTCCAATTACTCCTACAATAATTATAAGTCACAGTGCAAATTACAATACATTACAGCCTGTGCATACAAATTACCCATTTCAAATCTATGAAAACAGTCAAGCAGATGATATTGTAATCACTGGCGAGTTTCCAGTAGAAAACGCAGAAGATGCAAAATATTGGATTGCCGCTATACAATACTTGCGTTCTGTAACAAAAATGTTTTACGGAGAATCGTCAGCTGATGCAGGCTCACCTCCACCAGTAGTAAGATTAAACGGATACGGCGATTATATTTTTAATAATGTTCCTGTAGTTATAGCAAACTTTACAGTTGACCTTCCGGCTGATGTTGACTACATTGCTGCAAATCTAGATGGTAAAGATGTAGAAGGAGCAACTTCATGGGTGCCTACAAACAGTCAAATATCTGTAACACTCAAACCTACTTTTTCAAGAAGAAGAACTAGCGAATTTAATTTACAAAAGTTTGTTGATGGTGAATACATTAGCAGCGGAGAGGGCTTTATCTAATGGCAAACTACAAATCATCAAGTCCTTGGCACAAAACACAATACACTAGAACTGGTGCATTAGATATACTTAGAATTCGTCCTATTCCTTCATCGTCTGATGATTCAAGTTATACGATTGAAACACAATACACTCATAGACCGGACCTATTAGCATATGACCTTTATGGAACACCAAAACTATGGTGGGTCTTTGCACAAAGAAATATGAACTCAATTAAAGATCCTGTGTTTGATATGGTTGCCGGAACAACTATATTTTTACCAAATGCAGCAAAACTTAAAAAATCATTAGGAATATAAAATGATAAACCCAAAAGCAATTATTCAAAATAAAGCAAAGGCCCTTACTAATAATTTAGGGTCAGTTGGAGAGGCACTAGACCCTTCAGCGGCTTTTGGTGATATAAAAAACATAACAACAAATGTGTTTGATGCATCGGGGTCGTGTAGTGTACTTACAGATTCTTTTTCTAAAATTGATGTCCAGGGGCTGTCTCAAAATATTAGTAACCTAGGCACAAGTTTACCAGCATTGGCAAATTTAGATAATCTTTCTTCGGTATTTCCACCAAGTCTAAATGCCTTTGCAAACGGCTTCGGCGCTAGTTTGCAAGGCAAAGCAGATAAACTTGTAGAACAAATTGTGCCTTTGGCTAATTCCATTATGACAGATGCTAATCTTAACTCAGCTGTAAACGATGCACTTAACGGACTAACCGGAAATATTGTTGAGTCTCTTGAAGCAGAGTTAGACGAGTTTCAGGAAAAATTTGAAGGGACCGCTAAGGGGCAAAACAGCCAACCTGAAAAAGAACCTGGCGGCCCTGGCATAACAATAAAAAATCCATTAAGATTATTTAATAGTGTTAACTGTCTTATGTCTTTAGGTGTGTTAACAGCAGACAGTGTAAATAACCCTGAAGAAACATATCTTCAACGTGGTGCAGACTTTACTATATTACGTAGTGGAGGCGGCGGGATTGATGATAAAAGAATACAAACAGCATATGATAGTGCCGGCGAAGAAGCAGGAAATTTAGAATATTTTATAGATGATTTTGAAATGGAGGCTATAATGGCATCCAATAGTAGGACTGGTGCTACACAAGCAATTAGTTTTTCCTTTAGTATAAAAGAACCCTATAGTATGGGATTATTTTTACAATCGTTGCAAGCGTCAGCCTTTGATGCAGGATTTGAAAACTATTTAGGAGCACCGTATTTGTTAGAACTTGATTTTACAGGGTTTGATGATAATGGCGGATCACCAGTTTCATACAGTAATAGAAAAATTCCGTTTAAATTAATAAACATTGAATTTAGTGTAAGCGGCAGCGGCAGTGAATATCAAGTAGAATGTATCCCTTGGAATGAACAATCATTTGAAGATGATGTACAGCAAATAACAGACCCTGTAAGTCTTACAGGTAGCAGCTTGCTTGATATATTATCAGTAGGCGAACAAGGGTTGTCAGTTATTCTTAACGACAAGTTGCAAGAAATTGCTAAAAAAACCTGCGCCCCAGCAACTAATTTTTATCTTGTTAGGTTTCCGACAAAGCCCACTCCTCCAATAACGGCGTCATATCTACCACCGGCCAAAGCAACACAGACAGATGCAGAAGCGAGATCGTCTCGCAAAGGAGAACAAACATCAGAAGTTCCTGAAACTGACGGGCTAACATCATTCTTTAAAAACATGGGAGTTGAAACTAGTAATAATGCATTACTCCAATCTCTTAAATCAAGTGGGATTTCCGACTTAAACGCGATTGGCATCAGCAAAATGATATCTGAATATAAAGAAGGCGGCGACAATCCTTTTGGATTGGGATTGTATGCTTACGATCAAGAAAAAAATATCTACAAGCGCAATGGTGTAGAACTTACTTTAAGTGACAGTAATAGAACATTTAAGTTTGATTCCGGAACACCAATTACTAAAATAATTGAAGAGCTTGTTATTGTAAGTGAATACGGCAGAACAGCACTAAACCGAGTAGACAGCAAAGGCGAAATTGATTGGTTTAGAATTGAGTCAAGATGTTACATTATAAGCGACAGAGCATATGAAAGTTCAACAGGCGAAACAGCAAAGATTTATGTATATGATGTTGTTCCGTATAAAGTAGATGCAAGTAGATTTACTGCTCCTAATCAAGCAGGCGCTGGATTAATTGAAAAGGCAAAACATTGTGTAAAGACATACAACTACATTTACAGCGGACAAAATGAAGATGTATTAGGATTTGATATTAAGTTTGATGCAGCATTTTTCCAAGCAATAAGAATGGATATGGGCCAGTTAGGCGGATCGTCAGTAGTTAACGATAGAGAAAAAACTACAATAACACCACAAGCTCCTGTAACAGGAAGGCCCACAGACGGCAACGTATTACCAGAAGGTAAAACACGATCAGTTATGAAGCCTGGAAACTTTAACGGCGGTAGTTATAACAAACAATACGGCGAAGAGCTTGCTAAGATGTTCCATAATGCTCTAATAAACAGTCCTGTTGATTTAATCACAGCAGAACTAGAAATTTGGGGCGATCCTTACTTTATACCAGACAGCGGCCTTGGAAATTTTAAAAATGCAAGAGGCGGATCAAAAAATATAACAGCAGGCGGCGGAATTGATCATCAAAGAAACGAAGTAGACATTATAATAAACTTTAGAACTCCGGTTGATTATAACAACGACGGAACAATGTTTTTTCCTGGTGCAACGATTGCTGTAGATAGCTTTAGTGGAGTGTACCAAGTAATAACAGTAACATCAAAAATAAGTGGAAATAAGTTTACACAAAATCTTGAATTAGTGAGACGCAGAAATCAAAGTACAGAAGGCGCATCTAAAAATAAAGCACTTGTTGAAAAACCAGGATGCGAGAGTCTTAACCCTAACGACCTAGGACCTAATGGAGAGCCTGGATCAGACTATTCAGAAGATACTACAAATCAAAATGTTGATGTAGTAAAGCCTATGGGAATTGATGGACCGTTAGCAACAATTAGAACATCAACAGGAAAAACAACACAAGTTGCAGCAATGTTTGCAGAAAAATTCCAAGGGTTAATTGACGAACTAGAAACTGAGTACGGTTATGAAATACGCACACTTGGCGGGTATGCCCCAAGAAATGTTGAAGGCTCAACAAAACCTAGTTATCATGCTAGTGGACTTGCAATAGATATTAACTCTGCAGACAACGGTATGATTAAACCTAAACCAGACGATGCACCAGAACCTACAGATATGCCAGTAGGCGGAACAGGAAGTGCAATGACAGCACTAGCCGCAAAATACGGCATGGGCTGGGGCGGTGATTGGAAGTCTGCTACAGATGCAATGCACTTTTCTGCAGCAAAGGGCGAAGGCGGAGCATTTGATTGGCAAAGGAATGGCCAAATACCCGGCGGCGTCGGCCCAGCTCGAGGACCAACAAGTACGTCGAAAGACCTTAAACAAAAAACATCAGCAGGACCAGATGACGGAACTAGAGTGAGCGGAATACAGTCTATGACAGCGAAGACTTTTTCTAGCTACGAAGCTGAGTTCCAAAGCAGCCAACTTGGCGAATCAAGCATACGTCCATATTTTCCAACTGATCCGACTGATAATTTATACGACTTTCAACAAGGTAATAAGATAAAAGCTATTTCTGCATTTTATACAGCTCAAGGTAAAGAAACAAGTCAACCCGTTACACAAACAGCGTCCGGGGTTACCTATAACGAGTTTGGAGATGTAGTAAATACAGCATCAGCACGAGACGTAATGACAGAACCAGAAACTCAACAATTCAATCCTGGCACAACAGCAATTTAATGGAAAATTACATTGGCACAAAGTAAAAGAACTAATTTAAAAAAACTTACAAACATCGGACCAGGTCCGTTTGAAGCTATTGTGGTGAGCAACTTAGATACTACTTATATGGGAACATTAAAAGTTGATATCTTGAAAAATAACGCCTCGGGTAGTTTGCCTGAAAAATTAGGCACTTCAATTGAAGTTAGATATCTATCACCATTTTATGGAGTTACTAATCCTGCACACACAACAAACAATGACGGTTATGCCGCAACACAAAAAAGTTATGGTATGTGGTTTGTTCCTCCTGATGTAGGTGCTAGAGTTTTAGTAACCTTTGCAGAAGGTGATATTGCTAACGGCTTTTGGATTGGGTGTGTGCAAGATAAGTTTATGAACTTTATGGTTCCAGACGGTCGTGCATCTACAACACTTACAACTCCGCAAACCCCTGACAATGTACAAGGGCTTAAAATACCAGTAGGTGAATATAACAAGAAAACTGAAAAAGGTAATGGCAGAGATCCAACAAGATACAACAAACCGTATAATAAAGATTTTACACAATCACTAGAAATACAGGGATTAATTAGAGACGAAAATAGAGGAACAACTTCGTCAAGTGCAAGACGAGAAGTTCCAAGTTCAGTTTTTGGTATAAGCACACCCGGACCAATAGACAAGCGTCAAGGCGCACCTAAAGGGCTTGTAGGCGAAGCAGGCCTTAAACACTCAAAATTTGTTAACAGGCTAGGAGGTTCTAGTTTTGTTATGGATGACGGCGATGACACGTTATTAAGAGTAACACACCCGTCAGCAGGCCCCCCAACATACGCTAATGTCGAAGCCGGGCAACTTTTTGGACAAAGTACAATACCTCACAATGAAGTAATGAGATTTAGAACTAGAACTGGCCACCAAATATTAATGCATAATAGTGAAGACTTTATCTATATTGCTAATAGTAGAGGCACAGCTTGGGTAGAATTAACCAGTGACGGGAAAATAGATGTATACGGGTTAGACAGTATATCTATACACAGTGATGCAGATATTAACCTCACAGCTGATAGAGATGTAAACATTGAAGGCGGCAGAAATGTTAACATGCGAGCCAGTGGTAGATATGATAACTTTGCTACAGGTGGCGAAGTAAAAATAGAAAGTCAAAGCAATACAACTTTAAGAGCTGAAACTAATATGTTTGTAGATGTTGCTCAAGATCAAGATATTAAAATTGGGGGAATACAAAAGACATTAGTTACAGGTGATATACATCATCATACAAATGCAAATTTATACATATTAGCAGATGTAGAAGGCCATATAAAAGCTGGAACAAACATGCTTATTAATTCTACAGAAACTCTTAATTTAGTAGGCGAAGCATCTTACTTAACATCAACAGCCGGTGCCATTAATATTAATGCAACAGGCGGCAACGTTGAAGTTGATGGCGGCACTGATGTTAATTTAAACAGTACTACATCAAGTGCAGGCACAGCTGCTACTGATGCAACTGACGCAACTGATGCAATACCGTTACCTAAATGGACAGTTCCTAAAACAAGTCCAGGAACACTAGTTCCTTCAGATGTGTCTACTTTTGTAAAAAGAATGCCAAGCCACGAACCATATGCACATCATGAAAATTTAGATCCTGTAATGGTTAAAAGTGAAAGAACATCTATTGATAATACTGTTGCATTGCCCAATGCTCCATTACTTAGTAGTGCGGATACTTTTAGAAAGAGTTTTTCAGGCGGAACAACATCAGCAGGTGCAGGCGAAGGCGCAGCGCCAGGTACAAGTGGAGTTAATCCATTAGCCGCAGGTCAAACAGGCGCACGGGATGATAAAGCACTAGCACAAAAATTCTCTAGTGTCGGTGCTGACGGGAATATTTTAGATGTTATTGGATTTGCTGAAGGCGCAGGGTATAATACTCCATACAACGGTAGTAACATAACACCAGTGCAACTATACGGAAAACAACTTTCAGAACTAACATTAGATGAAGTATTTACGTGGCAAGCAGCTTCAGTAAATGCAGGTTCAGCAAGTAGCGCCGCAGGCAAATATCAAATAATTAATAAAACTCTTAAAGGTCTTGTTGACGGTGCCGGAGTTGTAAGTAGAGAAGATAAATTTAGTCCTGCTAACCAAGACAAATTGTGTCGTAAGTTACTACAACAGAGAGGCGTTGATGGATTTATGGCTGGCTCCAAATCAGAAGCGTCGTTTTGCCTAGCAATGGCACAAGAGTGGGCTAGTTTGCCTGTGATTCAAAGAACACAGGGACAGAAACGAAAAGTTAATCCTGGTGAAAGTTATTACGCTGGCGATGGCCTAAACAAGTCAAGAATAGCACCAATACAATTAATTGCAGCTGTCCGAGAAGTTAAGAAATCCGGATATGCATAGAGGGTAAATATTACTATGAGTACATTAGAAAAAAACATATACAAGCGAGTAAAGGTAACTAACTCCAAACAGCCTAAAAAGCCAGCATCAAGCACTGCTTATAGGTCTATTAGTACAGTTAATCCTGCAAATGAAGGGTTTAGATTATACGATCTTGCTGTTATTAAGCAGGACATAATAAATCACTTTCATATACGTCAAGGCGAAAAGTTAGAGAATCCTGAATTTGGTACTATTATTTGGGATACGTTATTTGATCCGTTAACTGAAGGATTAAAAGTTGCTATTATAGAAAATGTTGAAGCTATTATTAATTATGATCCTCGTGTTGTTGTTGATAACGTTATTGTTGATACGTATGAAAGCGGCATACAAATTGAATGTACACTAATATATTTAAAATACAGCATTGCTGAATCTATGATCTTACAGTTTGATAGAGAAGCCGGCTTACTTGCTTAAAAAATAAAATACGTACATAACTGTTATGAATAAATACGTTATAAGAGGAAATTAGATGTCAGCTACGGATAGACAAAACAGATTACTAGTTGCAGAGGATTGGAAAACAATATACCAATCTTTCCGCAATGCCGATTTTCAAAGTTACGACTTTGACAATTTAAGACGAACAATGATAGAATATCTTAGGACTAACTATCCTGAGGATTTTAACGATTATATTGAATCAAGCGAATACCTTGCACTAATTGATTTAGTTGCATTCCTTGGGCAAAACTTATCCTTTAGAATTGACTTAAATGCAAGAGAAAACTTCCTCGAACTTGCAGAACGTAGAGAGTCAGTACTAAGACTAGCAAGACTATTAAACTACAATCCCCGTAGAAATCAATCCGCTAACGGACTTTTAAAGTTTACAGCAATTAGTACAACAGAAGATTTAGTAGATTCTAACGGTACTAACTTAGCAAGCCAAACAATACAATGGAACGACAGCACTAACTCAAATTGGTATGAACAGTTTATTAAAGTTTTAAATTCGTCATTGCCTGTTAACGGTGTATTTGGTAAGCCAAATAAAAGTGAAACAGTAGCTGGCATTTCAACTGACCAATATAGAGTTAATGGCGTTAACACTGATGTTCCTGTGTTTGCATTTGAAAAACCAATTGAAGGTAAATCAACGCCGTTTGAAATTGTATCAACTGATATTGAAGAAGGTAGCTTAGTAGAAGAAGCACCGGTACCAGGAAACAACTTTGCGTTCATGTATAGAAATGATACACAAGGACCCGGAAGTAGTAATACAGGATTCTTTGCACACTTTCGTCAGGGTAGATTAGAAAGCGGCCAGTTTAGTGTAACACAGCCTACGCCAAATCAAACAATTTCAATTGACACTGAAAATATTAATGATTCAGATGTTTGGTTATTTAAATTAGACGGCAATAATAACGAATCAGAATTATGGTCAAAACTTGATGCTGTTGAAGGTAATAATGTAATTTATAATAGTATTAATAAAAAAATAAGAAACATTTACAGTGTACTAACACGAGTTGACGACAGAATTAATTTAGCGTTTAGTGACGGAGTTTTTGGAAACCTTCCAAAAGGTAATTTCAAAACTTATTTTAGAACAAGTGAAAATAGAAATATGGTTATTACACCAAATGCTATTACTAATGTTTCTGTTAACATACCGTACCTAAGTAAGAAAGGCCGAGTGCATACTCTTACAATAACAATGAGCTTAGAAACAACTGTAGCAAACAGTTCAAGAGCTGAAACAAATTTAAGCATTAAGCAAAATGCTCCTGCAACATACTATACACAAAATAGAATGATCACAGGCGAAGATTATAATGTTGCTCCTTTAGGAATAAGTCAAGAAATAGTAAAAGTAAAAAGTGTTAATAGAACATCAAGCGGCATATCAAGATATTTTGATCTAAACGATGCAACAGGAAAATATAGTAACACTAACTTATACGGAAATGATGGAGTACTATACAAAGAGTATACTATTAACAAGACAAGTTTTAACTTTGATACCCAAACAGATATTGAAGGTATTATAATAAACAGTGTTGAACCTATCCTTGATGACAAGAAAGTAAAGCATTTTTACTTAGACAAATTCCCAAAAATTAATACAACTGATTTAAATGTTTATTGGAATGCTGTTACTGAACAAACAAACACTTACACAGGTAAGTTCCAATCATTAGATGCTACAGGTTATCAAGTTGGTACTTTTACTACAAACAGTTTAAAGTATATTGAAGCAGGAACAGCAATTAAGTTCCAAGCACCAACCGGCTTCCATTTTATGGAAGATGGATCATTAATGGCAGGTGATGCTGATCACCTCGGAAGTGCTTTATATAAATGGACTAAGGTAATTGCTGTTTCAGGCAACGGACTAGACGTAGGACTAACGGAAACACAAGGAGCTATAGCACTAGCTGATAAAATTCCTGCTAACTGTAGACTAATACAAATACGTCCTATGTTAGCAAATAGTCTACTTGATGATGTTAAGGTAGAAATTATTGATCAAACTTTTGCTTACAACGACTTTGGATTACGTTATGACGATGTTAATAGAGTTTGGAGATTAGTAAAAGCAACTGACATAGACAAAAGAAGTAATTTTAGTACAGGATTTGCAGGCGATGTAAGTAATGGCAATATTGATGCAAGTTGGTTGTTGCTTTTTGAAACTAATGGCGAAACATACAAAATTACATACAGGGGTCTACGATATGTATTTGAAAGTGATAGGGAAATAAAATTCTACTATGACAGTTCAGATAAAATATATGACACACAAAAAGGTAAAGTTGTAAGAGACAAACTAGCTGTTCTAAATATAAACACACAGCCTGATAGTGCATCGCCATTTACTAGTAACTTTGATTTTGATATTTTAGAATCTTATAGAGACAAAGAAGGTTACGTAGATACTAAAAAAATAGAAATAACATTTGCTGACAAAGATGCAGATGGAGTAATTGACGATCCAGAATTATTTTTACATATTGTAGATGAAGATACTAATCCGTTAACTAAAATTATTATACATGAAAAGTATTTTACAGATGCGGGCGTTGAAGAATTTAGATATGTTGAATCAACAAACATTCAAATACTTCAATCACAAACGTCAGCAGGTCCGTTAAGCGGTTACACAGACGGCCAAGTATTTTACTTTAGAGACACTAATACGTTTAAGAAACTAGATACAACAATATTGGAACTAGTAACAACCAGTGACTACAAAGCCTTTATAGGTAGAGATAAACTTAAATTCCATTATGTGCATGTTGCTGATACTAACAATAGAATTGATCCAAGTGCAAGTAACATAATTGACACTTATATGTTAACAAAAACATATGATAGAAACTATAGGCTTTTCTTAGATGGGCAACTAGTACAACGGCCATTACCGCCGAGTTCAGATGAGTTGTTTAGATCATATGGAAAACAGCTTAACAAGATAAAATCAATAAGTGATGAAGTAATTTATCACCCAGTGAAGTATAAGGAACTATTTGGTTCTGCAGCAAAGTCAGATTTACAAGCAACATTTAAGCTAGTAAAGAATCCAGACCAAGTCCTTAACGATAACGATGTAAAAACAAGATGTATTGAATCAATTAATCAGTACTTTGCATTAGAAAATTGGAATTTTGGAGATACTTTTTACTTCCAAGAATTAGCAACATATATTACAAATAGACTTGCACCAGATTTGGTAAGTGTAGTGATTGTTCCTAATCAAGTAACACAAACGTTTGGTAGCTTGTTTGAAGTAAGAAGTGAAGTTGACGAAATTTTTATTAATAGTGCAACTGTATCAGATATAGAAATAATAGATCAAATTACAGCAACCAGACTTAATGCGTCTGGCAAAGTTGTTACGTCAAGTGACACAACAAATACAGGTATTACAAGTGCAACATCATTTACTAGTTCAAACAGTTCAAATAATTCAAGTAGCGGAGGAAGTTATTACTAATGTCTTACGATAACGATCAGACAGATTCACCGTTGCCAACGGGCGACAACTCTAACAGAAAGAGTGTTGACTTATTGCCTAAGTATTTTAGAACACAAGCAAACAAAAAAATACTTGCTAGTACAATAGATCAACTAGTACAACCTGGTACAGCAGAAAAAGTTAGTGGCTATATGGGGCGGAAAAATGCAAAAGCATTTAGAGCTAATGACACATACATTGCTGATGTTACTGAACAGAGAGAAAATAGACAGTTAGAACCTGCAACGGTTTCGGTTGATGATTTAGGCAATGTAAATTTCTTTGCTGATTATCCAGACTATGTTAACCAAGTTAATAACTTTTCTGGAAATATTGCAAACCAAAGTAGATTAAACAGCCAAGAATATTATGCTTGGAACCCAAACATTGATTGGGACAAATTTACAAACTTTAGAGAGTATTACTGGTTGCCTAATGGTCCTCAAACTGTAACAGTTTTTGGAAAGAGTTTAGAAGAAGTTAGTACATACAGTGTAACAGCTGAAGACCAAGATGACAATGTTGTTTACAAGTTTTCACCACCAGGAATGACACCAAATCCTGCATTGACGTTGTACAGAGGACAAACTTACACATTTGAAATAAACACATTAGGACATCCGTTTTCATTCTCTACAGATAGAAGATTTACTGATGCACCATTTAATGTAGTTAAGCAAGATGACGGCAGTTATAAAATTGTGTCAACTGGCAGTGCAGAAAATGTATCAAGTTTATATGTACAAGGAATAACAGCAACAGACTTAAATGGTAATGAAATTAATCCTGTAAATGTTGAAGAAGGATTTATTACATTTACAGTTCCGTTTAATGCACCAGAGCAACTATATTATACAAGTCAAAGCGATGTTAATACTAGCGGCTACATTAAAGTGTTTGATTTAATTGAAAACACTACAATTGATATTAACGAAATTATTGGAAAGAAAACTTATACAAGTTCTAATAAAGTTAAATTTAGCAACGGATTGAAAATCAAGTTTGCAGGAAACGTTACACCTGAACTTTATAAAAACGATGAATGGTTTATTGAAGGCGTTGGTAACGAAATTAAATTAGTTAAAGAAAGTGATTTAGTTATTCCTGCTAGTTACGCTGGAGATAAGTTAGTTCCATTTGATAGCGAGGGATTTGATAGATTGCCGTTTGGCAATGCAAGTGCTTTCGCTGGAACTAAAGATTACATTATAGTTAACAGATCAAGTGTTGACAGAAATGCTTGGTCACGTTATAATAAATGGTACCACAAAGACGTAATTGAAAAGTCTGCAGAATACAACGGGCAAGTACCAACAATAGATCAAAGTGCAAGAGCATCAAGACCTATTATTGAATTTAATGCAGGATTAAAATTATTTAACTTTGGTACTCAAGCTAAAGATGATATTGATCTAATTGACTATAAAACTAAAGATGCATTTAGTATAGTAGAAAATGCTACAGGATATAATATCGACGGCACAAATGTTGCTGAAGGTATGCGTGTAGTATTTAATGCAGATACAGATAGAAATGTAGTAGGTAAAATTTACACAGTTAAATTTATTTTAATTAACAATGTTAGACAGATTAGTTTAGTTGAAGACACTGATTCAACACCGCTAGTAAATGAAACATTATTAGTTAAAGGCGGAACAACATACAAAGGTAAGTTATTCTATTTTAACGGTGATGAGTGGAAACCATCACAGAGTAAAATTAAAGTAAACCAACAACCGTTGTTTGATGTATTTGATAATAGTGATGATAGTTTTTCTACTTACAATGCTTCAACATTTAACGGAACACAAGTATTTGGCTACAAGCTAGGTACTGGAACCGATGATAAAGAATTAGGATTTCCATTATCATACAGAGCACTTGAAAACTTTGGTGATATACAGTTTAATTTTCCGCTGGTAACAGATTCGTTTGTATATGAAGAAAACAACGAAAATATAAATGTTAAAATTGAAACAGGGTATTTAAGAAAATACACAGACCTAACTACTTATGATAGTGAAAATGGTTGGACCAAAGCAAATAAATTAAGTAGCCAAGCAATAATAAGACAGTATGTTGTAGACACTACAACAAATGATTTTGCTGTTGATGTGTTTGACAGAAGCGGCGACCTAAATGACCTAGTTGTAAAAGTTTATCTAAACACTGCCTTTAAACAAGAAACTAAACACTACGAAATTAATAGAGTTAATGGCATTGCATATGTAACATTTAATGATAATCTTACAAAAGACGATATACTAGTATTAAGATGTTATAGTAAAACAAATAAAAACGAAAACGGTTATTATGAATTAGCATATAACTTAGAACGTAACCCTATGAACGAAAACATAGGCGATTTTACAATAGCCGAAGTTAACGATCATGTTAGTACAATTATTGAAAATACGTTTGAATATGACGGAAATGCATTTCCTGGAGTAAGCAATCTAAGAGATATTGGTAATTCAAGTAGATACGGAACACGATTTGTAAAACACAGCGGACCAATAGCATTAGCTAGTTACCACTTAACAGATAAAAATGCAAATATTGTAAAGGCATTGAAATTTGCTAGATTAGAATATGCAAAATATAAAAGAGTATTTTTACAGGTTGCAGAAAACTTAGGTTATGACGGTCCTACTAAAGAACATGTTGATAAAATACTAGAAGAAATTAACAGTCAAAAAAATGAGGGCATGTCGTTTTACTTCTCAGACATGTTAGCACATGGTGCTTCAAAAAGAACTTTACATTCAGTAACGGCAAGTACCGGTACGTTTTTTGCATTAGCAAAAGTTTTTACACTCGGTGCGTTGTCAGCAAGAAGTGTACTAGTATACCTTAATGATCAAGAACTATGCCACGGCACAGACTATGTGTTTACAGTAGAAGGCTTTGTAAATATTTCAGCAACATTAGCTGTAGGTGACGAAGTAGAAATATATGAATACGATACAACTGATGGTTGTTTTGTTCCTACAACACCAACTAAGTTAGGGTTATATCCAGCATACAAGCCGGAGATATTTGTTGACACAACTTATCAAACACCAAAGACTGTTATCCAAGGACATGACGGAAGCATTACATTTGCTTACGGCGATTTTAGAGATAACTTAATACTAGACTTTGAAAGAAGAATATACAATAATTTAAAACAAACATATAATACTAATATTTTTGATATTCATGATTACCAAGGTGGTGATTATAGAGATACAGGCTTTAACAGAAGTGATGTTAACACTGCAATGGTTTCAGATTTTGTACAGTGGAGTATTATTGCAGGCGATCCTGATTATACTACTAATAGTTTTTGGAAAGACACTGATACATTTAGATACAATTATAAGAACATGGTATCACCAACAGGTAATACACTTCCTGGATTTTGGAGAGGTGTATACCTAGAAGCATACGACACTGATCGTCCGCACACACACCCGTGGGAAATGCTAGGATTTAGTGTTAAGCCTTCGTGGTGGGAAACAGAATATGGTGCAGCACCGTATACAAGAAACAACTTTGTACTTTGGGAAGACTTACAAAATGGTGTTGTAAGAGAACCTAATGTTCCTGCAAAGGTATTGAAAAAATACAAGCGACCAGATTTAATTAATCATATTCCAGTAGATGAAAATGGTAATTTATTAAGTCCTTTAGATAGTAACTATGCACAAAACTTTATTGCTATTAGGACTAGAGATTCATACGCATTTGGCGACCATACTCCTGCAGAAAGTGCGTGGAGAAGAAGTAGTGAATATCCATTTGCGTTAATTACTTCATGGTTATTAAATCAGCCTGCAAAAGTAATGGGCGTGGCATTTGATTTATCAAGAATTACAAGAAACAAAGTAGGCAATCTTGTTTACACACCTACTAATACTATTATTAGATTAAAAGATTTGGTATTTCCTAACACATACACTGATAATCAAAGAGTTATAACTAGCGGACTTGTAAACTTTGTTTACAACTATATTGTAAGTGATATTAACACAAGTTATAACGAATATCAAACAGAATTAAAAACATTGTCTAATAGACTAGCATTAAAAGTCGGCGGCTTTACAGATAAAAGCAAGTTCAAATTAATATTAGATAGTAGAACACCGTTAAACAAAGGTAATGTTTTTGTACCTACAGAGAACTATAAATTATTCCTTAATACTTCATCACCAGTTGAGATTGCAAATTATAGCGGTGTTGTTATACAAAAAAATACAAACGGGTACGTAGTAAAAGGTTACGATCAGGCAACAGCAACATTTAAATATTATGAGCCTATTTCAAGTCAACGAGATCCTGTAATTAATATTGGTGGCATCTCAGAAACATTTGTTAATTGGGATTCTGGTAAACAATATGTTAAAGGACAAAATGTTAGATTTGATAGTTTTTATTATAGAGTAAGCGATAGTCATGTAAGTGGCACATCGTTTGATACTACTAAAATGGCTAAAATGGCAGCACTGCCATTAGTCGGCGGAAGATCAAATGTACTTAGAAGAAAGTTTACAAATAGAATAAAAACTATATCTTATGGAACATTATTAACAACTACACAAGACGTAGTTGACTTTTTATTAGGATATGAAGCATATTTAAAAGCACAAGGATTTGTGTTTGAATACTACAACAAAGATATTAGTATAGTTGAAGATTGGACTTATAGTGTAAAAGAATTTATGTTCTGGACTACACAAAACTGGGCTGCTGGCACAGTTATTACACTTAGCCCAGGCGCACAACAATTACAATTTAGTCGTCCTTATATGGTTGTTGACAATATTTTTGATACCTTTTATGATTACAGTTTATTAAAAGCTGACGGACAAAAACTAGATAAAAGTTTTAGTAGCATTGCTAGAGACAGTGAAAATGATTTTGGACTAACTGTTAGAAATTCAGCAGATGGAATTTACAGTGTAAAACTTCCATTAGTACAAAGAGAACATGTTATATTATTAGACAACAAAACAGTGTTTGGTGATGTAATATATGATCAAGAAGCAGGTTACAGACAAGAAAGAATTAAAGTTACTGGTTACAGAAGTGATAACTGGAGTGGTGGATTAAACATCCCTGGGTTTGTTTATGACGAAGCTGAAGTAAGAGACTGGGCGCCTTACAAAGATTTTGGAATTGGTAAACTTGTAAAGCATAAAGAATTTTATTATGTTGCAATAGTAGATATTACTGGAACAGAATATTTTATTGATAACCAGTGGGAACGTTTAGACTCTCGACCTGAACCAAAACTAATACCAAACTTTGAATACAAAATTAATCAGTTCGCTGACTTTTATGATCTAGACACAGACAATTTTGATGTAGAACAACAAAAGCATGCCCAGCATTTAATTGGTTATCAGAAAAGAAAATATCTTGAAAATATTATTAATGATGAAGTTTCACAGTATAAATTTTATCAAGGTATGCTACAAGACAAAGGAACATCAAATTCGTTAACTAACTTGTTTGATGCTCTTGCAAGTGCTGACAAAGAAAGTTTAGAATTCTACGAAGAGTGGGCGTTAAGAGTAGGGCACTACGGTGCAACTGAAAACTTTGACAACGTAGAGTTTTTACTTGACGAAACAAAAATTAAAACTAACCCGCAACCAATATCATTAGTGTCTAGCATTCCAGCTAACGATACAGACACTATATATAAATTAACTCCGGAAGATGTTTATCTAAAGCCTCAAAACTATAATCATAAACCGTTTCCAACAATTACTAACTATACGCCGTTTGTAAAAGATGCCGGATTTGTATTCGATGACGATGTTAGTTATAGAATTAATAATAAGAGTGATCTTCTTACAGCTGATATAAATGTTGTAGGCGCAGACGACTATGTATGGGTCACCGGTGAAAGAAATGATTGGGACGTACTTCAGCATGTTACTACAGACTTAAGAGTAACAGCTATAACATCATTTGCTGCTGGACAAGATGCTATCGATGGCACTGACGCACCAGGCGGGTTGTTTACATTTAACAAAGCGCATTCGTTTGTTAGGGGCGATATTATAGGTGTACAAAACACATCAACAAATAACGATGCATTTTACGTAGTTGAGTCGGTATTTGCTAATGCTATAGAAGTATTAGCAGGCGCAAATCAAACAATCGAAGCGTTAGAGTCTACAGACGGATTTGTTAGTGTACTTAGATCAGTAAGATATGATACTATAAAAGATGCAAACGCTGTACTAGAAGATAACGTTTTAAAGAATCAAAAAATATGGGTAGGCAATAATGGCGATTGGATAGTTCCAATTAAGGATAGTGTTTACACAGAAAAATCACATTATAATAATCCAGCAGACTATGATGCATCGTCAAACTACGAGTTTGGTTCGTCGATGTCTGCAAACACAGCAAACACTAGATTGGTTTTTGGCGATCATAGTGCTAATAGTAATAAAGGGTTAGTTTACACTTATCAAAGAGGGTCAAATTTAAGAGACTTGCTTTTTGAAGAAACACTTGAATTAGATACTGATATGTATCCGGTTAGTGCAGATCATCGTTTCGGCGCTGACATAGATATAAGTAGCGATGGCAAATATCTTATTGTAGGCTCTAGCACAGCAAGCGATGTGGCATCAAATTATAAAACTGGTTATCTAACATCTTCGGCATATAGTGAAAATGATATAGTTAAGTATAACGAAAACTATTGGCAAGCCGTTAGATCAATTACTCCACAAAGTGCAAGTATTGCATTTAGCACGTTTGACAGTTATTCAAATCTTGAAAGAGCAAGCGATAGTAGTTTATTAACACTTGTGCTACAAGGTAATCCATATCTTCCTAATACTGTAACTGACCACTTATTAATAGCGGCACCGTTTGATCAGTATAGAGGAACAAAGCCTTTAGACAAATTAGTACTCAATTGGAATTCATATACTAACTTTAATAGAAATGAAGGGTCGTCTAATTCAATCGAATTATTTCCAAATGGTATAAACGCACAGAATACAGCAACACAGTACACCGAACCTAATGCAGCCTTTATTCAAGGCGAGCACCTAATTGTAGAAAAGATTGATTCGGTATTACTTGTAGAACCGTTTACAGATCCACCAGAAGATGGCGATATAATTGAAACCACAGGCGGATCAGCAACAGTACATAAGGCATTTACACGTGATTTCAAATTAGTATTATATATTAAAGATACTAACGGAGTATTTGGGCCAACAGGCACTATTAACAATGCTAATGGGACACCGATCGGTACTTACACACAGCCAAATTATAATGGCACAACAAGTGCAATCGGCGGCTGGTGGTATATTAATATGCCTGCAGGTAAAACTTACTTAACCTCAGATGAATTTACTAATTCTAGTGATTATGGTATTCCTGCATACGGTCTAGTATATCAAGATATATTAGTTTATGATGATGTTGCTCTAACTTATGCAAGAGTAACACCGAACTACTTTAAAAACATGCTTGATGACGTTAACACTACAATATTCCCAACTAGAGATGAACCAGGATTTGTAAGCGTACTATCTCATAGAGGCGCTGCATATACTAATGTTGATGTTGATGGTGTGCAAAATATTTTAGATAATAGATGGTTGCTTAGAATACCTCCAAGTTTAGCTGGATCAATTAATGCAGCTGGGGACAAATTTAGAGCCCAAGTTGAAGATCAAGCAGATGCTCCTGACTTCACTTTGTTGGGATTTGATGCTAGTTATATTAATGATAACGAGCACACTGTTATAGATATGTGGGATGGGTACATTGACTTTACATTTACTAAAACACAGGGTGCAGATGTTGTTATGTTGTCTGACCAAGACATAGACACCGGCGACTTTTTTGAACCAGCATACGAAGGAAAAGTATTTAATGATATAAACGGCGTAATTGTAAACATCGGAGGCGCAGCTGGCGACTTTGTAAAGGATGAAATTACAGGTGCTAGAGCTCAAGTAGCATACTATATTCGAAGAGCTAGTACACAAGGTCGCATTTATCTTAAAAACGTAACAGGCACGTTTACACAAGGCAACAGACTACTACTTGAAACACTAGAAGGTGTAGCTGAATCTCCTAACTTGCGTATTATGGGTCCAATTAATAAAATATCTGTACCAGGTACTAACACAGGTAAAATTGCTGTAATGCAAAGGGGAACAACTTTCCCTGCTCACCCAGAGTCGTATGGCGGCCTAGATGAGTTTAGAGATTTAAATAGTTTTGCACTTGTAAACAAAGAGTTTTGGATCTACCAAGAAAACTTAACCGAAGCTGGCGCCGATGCACCAGCAAGTATTCCTAGCACATCAAATAGTGATTGGAAATTAGTTTATAACTTACCAGTTAATACATCAGGCTCACAAGTAAGCAAACCATCTAATCAGGGTGTATACAGTATCTTTAACAGATCAGGAAGTACATGGGTTAACAAAGGTACTTTTGAAATACCTGGTAGTGCTTCGGATAGTAACGTAGGTAAGCAAGTTGCTATTAGTCAAGAAAATGAATTATATAGATTTTACGTTGGATCAAAAGAAAACTTAACAGTTATAAAACATGGTACTGACAAATACGGCAAAAGTTATAATTTTGCTTTTGATGTAAATCCTCATTACAGAGGTGACTACAATGCTGATGCAACATACAAAACAGATGAAATTGTTTTACACAGTAATCAATTATATTCTGCATTAACTTTTGTTAAAGGCGTAATACCAACAAACACTCTTAAGTGGAGAGTACTTAACAGTCAAGTTAATTATTTGCCAACTTTACCAAACGCTGTTAACATTTTTAACGATCCAACGTTTGACGATTTAGGCGAAACTGTAACAGACTTTACTAAACAAATCACAGTAAGTAAAAACGGACAAGTATTGGCTATTAGCATTGTAACTGATGTTTCGGTTGATGCAGACAACAAAGTTCTTGTTTATAGAATATTAGATGACAGATATGTAATAGATCAAACAATCGTTGCTCCAGTATCAAATACTGGCTGGGGTAGTAGTATTGATCTTAGCGAAGATGGTGATACTTTAGTTATTGCAGATCCTGAAAGTGATCTTGATGGATATAACACGGGCAAAGTTTATGTGTATGCCAAGTCAGGTAACACGTTTGAAATGCATCAAATATTATCAGGCACTGGCACAATGTCAGAAAAGTTTGGTAATAAAGTTAGTGTTTCAAAAGATCAAATTGCTGTTACAAGCGGAAACGGCGATGTAGCAACTGATACATTATTTGATAAAGGCATAACAACATTTGACGATACATTTACAGCGTTTCCTGATAAAAAAGTTGATAGTGGAAGTGTTAGACTTTACCAAAAAGTAAAAGATGCATTTATACTTGCAGAAGAATTAGACTATGACGGCGACCTTACAGTATTAACAGCAAGTAGATTCGGCGAGCAAGTATTAATTAATGACAATCATGTTTATGTTGGTGTACCGGGTGATCCAAATGATTACTATGATGTAGATACTAATCCAGGTAGTTTTGTTGACTACCAAGTTACTCAGGGTACTAAGCCTTGGACTACGTTAAGATCACCTAATGAAATTGTTGATGTTAAAAAGATTAAATCAGCATTTCTATACAACATAAAAACAAATAATCTTGTTAGTTACTTAGATTACATTGATCCAATACAAGGAAAAGTTGCTGGCCCTGCTGAACAAGAGTTAACATTTAAATCTAATATTGATTTTGCACGTTATAATGTTACAACATTACCTGATTACTTTAGTGAAACAAGTAACTGGGAAGAAAGATATGTAGGAAAACTATGGTGGGATATTAGCACAGCTAGATTTTATAATCCATATCAAGAAGATATTGTAAATCAAGCAAATAATTGGAGTAAATTAATACCTAATTATTCAGTTGATGTTTATGAATGGGTTGAAAGTACTATTCCTCCAAGCGAGTGGGATTTATTAGCAGACACTAGTGAAGGTTATGCACAAGGTATTAGCGGAACTTCTAAATATGGAAATAATGCATACAGCCAAAAACTAGCTTATGACACTTTAAGTCAAACATTCAGCGACAAGTATTACTTCTGGGTAAAAAGTAAAAAGACAATACCAACTAACGATTCAACAAGATCAATTAGCGGATTTGAAGCAGAAGGGTTAATTGGAGACCCAAGAGGACAAGGATACAGTTTCTTAGCATTATTAAGTAATGATAGATTTGTATTATTTAATAGCGAACGTTTACTTAAAGATAAAGAGATTGCACTTCACGTAAGTTATTATACACAAGATACACAAGAACAGAACAAACATTTTGAATACCATCTCCTCACAGAAGGATTGGAAACAAGTGTACCTAAAGCAGATATAGAACGAAAGTGGATTGATAGTTTAGTGGGTTATGATACTAGAGGTCGTCCAGTTCCAAATCCTGAGCTAAGTCCACGAGACAAATACGGAACATTAAATAGTCCAAGACAGGGTTGGTTTGTAAATAGACAAGAAGCGTTTAAGCAAGTTGTTGAAAGAGCTAATATAGCACTAAAAGAAAATATTATTGTAGACGATTTTAGTTTTAAAACTCTTAATAGTGCTGACACACAACCGTTTGTTACTGATAGAAAGTATGATTATAAAATTGATACACTAGCAGAACTTGACTTTATTGGCCTTAACAAAATACAAACAGCACAGCTTGAAGCATCAATCCATGGCGGCACGGTTACAGATATAAGAATAATAGCAACTGGTAGAGGATACAACGATCCTACATATGATGTTACTAAGTCAATTGTTAGACATGGCCCAAGTTTTGAATTATTTGGCAACGGTAGCGGATTAGACTTTACTTTAGAAATTAATAACTTAGGTCAGATTAATAAAGTAAACATTATTAATGGCGGCACAGGGTACGATGAAAACTTAATAATTGAAGTTAGACCATTAACTGTACTAGTTGAAAGCGATACAACAGTAAACAACAAGTGGGCAATGTACAATTACAACAAAAATTCAAGTGTATGGGACAGAGCATTATCACAGAGTTACGATACTACTGAATACTGGGATTATGTAGATTGGTATGCACCTAACTATACTCAGTTTACTAGGATTGATCACATAGTAGATGAAAGTTATCAACTAGCATCAACAAATGCTAGAATAGGACAAATTGTAAAAATTGATAACATAGGCAACGGTGGTTGGTTGCTACTAAAACGTACAGCAGAAACAAACTCAGTCGATTACACAATTGATTATGAAACTATTGGTAGAGCAAATGGTACAATCGAAATTAATAGTAAATTGTACAATATTATTGAAAACACTGTTGGATTTGATTTATTAGGATATGATAATAGGTTCTTTGATACTGAGCCTGTAACAGAAGCTAGACAAATAATGACAGCATTAAAGAATGATATATTTGTTGACAATCTTGCTGTTAAATGGCAAGAGCTGTTTTTTGCAAGTATTAGATACGTGCTATCAGAACAACAAAATGTTGACTGGGTTTATAAAACAAGTTTTGTAAAAGCAAAACATAATGTAGGTAGCTTAACACAGAAAATAAATTATCAGAATGATAATTTAGAAAGTTACAATGACTACATAAGCGAAGTTAAACCTTACAAGACAAATGTACGTGAATATCTAAGTTCGTATGAAAATATTGATAACACCAATACACAAACAAGTGACTTTGATGTTCCACCATACTACGACTTTACTGAAAGCGGAATTAAAACTAAGTCTGTTAAAATTACTGACAACACTTTAGTTGGAGCAGATGCATTCTTTGATGAGTATCCGTATAAGTCTTGGAGAGAAAACTTTGGTTATAAAGTAATTGGTATTAACATTTACAGCGGCGGAAGCAAATATACATATCCTCCAACAGTTACTATCTCAGGCGGCGGTGGCAGTGGTGCCAAAGCAACAGCATATATTGGTGCCGGCAAAGTTACAAAAATTGTAGTTACAAATGCAGGTACAGGATACACAAGTGCGCCAACAATTACTATATCAGGATCACAAGCAGACGGTTCAACAACAGCGATAGCATCAGCACAGATAGGCGAATCTGTTGTTAGAAGTATGCATGTTGAAATGAAGTTTGATAGAGTATCGGGTGAATATGTTATAACTGAATTGCCTGAAACACAAACATTCACAGGCACAGCAATTAATGATAAGTTTAAACTTAAATGGCCTATGAACCTAAGACGTAACAAAGTAAAGGTTACGATAAATGGACAAGTGCTATTACGTAGTGAATATACATTTACTAATATAGAAGATAACACTTATACATACAAGCGATATAACGGCCAAATACAGTTTACAAAAACACCTGCACTGGGTGCAGTAATAGTTGTAGAATACGAAAAACAATCAACTATACTAAATGCACAGGATAGAATAAATCATCTTTATAATCCTACAACAGGCATGCTTGGTAAAGAATTAAACCAATTAATGACAGGCATTGACTACGGTGGTGTAGAAGTTAAGAGCTTTGGATTTGAAGGCACATCGGGTTGGATGACTGATGAATATGGTACTGACACTTGGGACAGTTATGATAACGAATTCCAAGACGAAATATTCTTTGCAGACGGCACTACTGTTGCTATAGAACTTACTAGTCCATTAGAAACAGGAATACAGTATAACGTATACCTAAGACGTTCTGGACAAACTAAAGCAATTAGAATTGATGATCCTAACTACGGTAATAATCCTGCAAATACACTTGCAATGATGCAAACACTTACGGGTGATGGTGTAACACAGACTATTAATTTAGCAGAAAACGATATAGAAGTTAACGACGGCGATATTGTTACTATAAGAAAAATAACTAGTGATGGTAGTTTTAAACCAGATCCTGATTCTTATGATACATTACTTCAAGGTGGTCAGTTAGACTATGGTAATGCTGCAGGTGTAAACGCAGATGATATTATTTTAGATGGTGATTTATTTGTTACTCCGCTAACCGCAGGCGGCCCTGAAGAATTAGTTAACGGACAAGTTATGGACTCGGTCAATATTACAGTGTTTGAAAGAACTGGAGAAGGCCAAGGGCAAATATACAATCAAAACTACTTAACTAACGGAACAACAACTGAGTATCCATTAGGATTGTTACCAAACAGCAACGATGCTGTTATTGTTAAATTAGGCAATACAATAATTGATGCTAGTTTGTATACTGTTGATTATAAAGCACTTACATTGGCATTTAAAGTTGCTCCGGCAACTGATCAAATATTAACAATTTTAACAGTTGGCGTAAACGGTCAAAACATAATTGATATAGGTACAATACTTACTGTAGCCGATCAAAATGTATATCAAACAAACATACTTTGGGACGATAATTATCAAATCTTCCTTAGAAAAGATGGCAACACACCAGACGGACTTGAGCTTATTGCAAAGAAAGATGATGTTAACGGATTTGTTGAATTTGAGTTTAGTCCAGACGCACCAGTAGTTGGTACTAGATTAGATTATGAAATTTATTCAAACAGTGATCAAATTAATTATAGTAAAATACAAAAAGATAATATAATTGCTGACGGATCTAGTGTAACATACGATTTATCAACTAGTGCAATCTACGAAACACCAGCAGAGTTCTTTACTATTGTTGAAGTAAATGGTATTGTTAAGAAGCCAGGATATTCTAAGGTATTTAAAATTATAGATCCTACACTTAGAGAGTACGAGTTAGAAACTTTCCAAGTACAAGAATCGACATTGTCAGCAGCTGATACTGAAGTTTATCTAAATGGCAAAAAATTAAATCAACAAGATAGTTATAGTGTTAACATTGGACAAAGTAGTATTATCTTAGAAAACAATATACTATCAGCAAATGATGTATTATCAGTATACTTTAGAAATGCAGACTATAGAGTAGTAGGCAATCAAGTTATATTTAATAGTGCGCCAATTGAAGACCAAGTAATAAATGTGTACTCATTTAGTAACCATGATATTTTAGATATTAATCGCATAAGTTATGATGTTATTAATAGAAGTACACTAACTCCAGGGTCAGATAATTATTCAGCTTACCATTCGTTAACTGGAGGCAGAATACAACTTAATTCTCCAGCTTCGGGTGTAGAAAATGTTTGGATATTTGAAAATGGTAAAATGTTGTCACCAAGCGTTGACTATAAGTTAGAATCTAATATGAGAATTATACAGTTGGTAATAGAGCCTACTGAAAATGACATAATTGATGTTATACATTTTACAGCACCAATTAGTACTCCAACTATTGCATGGCAACAGTTTAAAGATATTCTAAACAGAACACATTATAAGCGTGTTGATAATAACGACGGTATTAAATTAGCATCGCCGTTATCATTCAACGATCTTAGAATTGTAGTTGTCCAAGGCGCAGATCGTTTACCAACACCTGATAAGCGTTCTAATAAGCCAGGCGTAATTTGGCTAGACGGAGAACGCATAGAATACTTTGCTAAAACAGGCAATGATCTAAGACAACTTAGAAGAGGTACTTTAGGCACAGGGGTTAAAGATGTATACCCAACAAATACTCCAGTTTATGGTGGCGGAATAGATAAAAATATTCCGTATACAGATGAAACAATAGTTTGGTCACCAGTTGACACCGTAACTGAAGGGCAAACACAATTCACACTTGACTTTACACCTAACAGTGTAAATGAGTTTGAAGTGTTTGCAGCAGGAACGAGGTTAAATAAAGCTGCTATAGCTAAGTTTGATCCAGCTATAGCCATTGACTCACCAGAGGGTGACGTAAATACACCAGCAGAGTTCACGGTAAGCGGCAATGTACTAACATTAACTAACCCAATGATTGCAAATCAAAAGTTAGTTATTATTAGAAAAATAGGCAAATTGTGGACAGATCCGGGCACTCCATTAAAAGATGCTCAAAACGATATCGGTAGTTTCTTGCGCGGAGCACAAAGTGAATTACCCGAATAAATATACTAGTAGGAATAGAAAATGACAAACAACATAAATGAAAAAAACGGTGTATTTGTGCAGGGACACATTAAAATAAGTGACCCGGCCAGTGGCGAAATTTTTGTAAATAAAAAGAACGCTATACATTATGAAAATATGAGTATTGCACTTGCAGAGTCTTTGGGCAACGCAGGGCAAGGGCCTATTGCTGTAATGAGTTTCGGTAATGGCGGTACAAATATAGATGCAACAGGAGTTATAACATACCTTACTCCAAACTCAACAGGTACAAATGCTGGTTTATACAATCAAACATTTACAAAAATAGTTGATGATCGAAATACAGACAATTTAGATCCTACTAGAAATAAGATTGAAACTAGACACGTAAATGGTACTAATTATACTGATATCGTTATTACATGTTTATTAGATTATGGTGAACCAAATGGGCAAGATGCATTTGATACAGCATCTGATGCAGACAACAGTTTTGTATTTGACGAATTAGGACTAAGAAGTGCTAGTACAGATGGTGTTCTAGGTAATGGTAGATTACTAACACATGTCATTTTTCATCCTGTACAAAAATCACTTAACAGACTAATACAAGTTGACTATACTGTTAGAGTACAAAGCCTTAGTGGAGGTAACAGCTAATGGCGTATCAAATACAATTTACAGATTTTACAAATAAAGGATCAATTATTGTCGAAGATAGAGAAATAAACTCTACAGACACTAGTTTACAATTACCTGGTAGAAATAGTACAGCATACGGCGAAGCTATTGCAGGCAACTTCCTACATTTACTAGAAAACTTTGCAAATAACAATGCACCATCAAATCCAGTAGAAGGCCAAACATGGTATGATACAACAGTTGGAGTTGATGCACTAAAAGTGTATGACGGAACAAACTGGGTTGAGTCGGGCGGTATTAAAAAAGGCGCAGCACAACCAGAAGTTGGCAACAGTGTAATAGGCGACCTTTGGGTAGACACTAGTAACCAGCAACTTTATCTAAATAACGGGTCTAGTTGGATATTAGTAGGTCCAGAATTTAGTGAAGGATTATCGTCAGGTACCAAAGCAGAACAAATTCAAGGTACTGATGACTTAACTTATACAATTTTAAAAGTTGAAGTTGGAGCACAACCGGTTGCAATCATTACTAATGCTCAGTTTATTCCTAAAGTAAATATTAGAGGATTTTCAGAACTTAAACCAGGATTTAATTTAACTAGTTTAACACTATCTAATACTAAAGCAAAGTATAACGGTACAGCAGAATCAGCAGATGCTCTTAAAATAGCAAATATTACAGTACCAGCTGCTAATTTTTTACGTGCAGATGTAAACACCACAGCATCAGGTATACTTTATGTAAAAAATAACCAAGGTGTACAAGTAGGGGCAAACGCACAACTAGCTCTTGAAGCTTCAGGCGAACGTGGAATTATAAAAAGTAACTTCAACGGTGCAAGTTTAGACCTTAAAGTAAAAAATGACCAAGGCGACCAGACAGCAATTAGGATTAAATCTAATACTAATGTAGGTATTAACCAAGAAAATCCCCAAGTGTCTTTAGATGTTATAGGAAGCGGAAAATATTCTGGCAACTTAGATGTAAATGGCATTGAAGATGCTGATGACTCGTTTAATGATACATTGACAGAAGGTACTATTGTAACTTCAGGTGGCATGAGTGTTGCTAAGAATGTAAAAATTGGTAGCAAACTTACAGTAAAAGGTCAAACAAATGTCGGCGGCGATATTATTGCTGACCCAGATGCATTAACTAAGCCTAACATGGAAGGGTTTGGTACTGTAAAAGCAGATACATTTGAAGGCTTCTTTAGCGGAAGTATGTCTGGTACTATTAATGGTACAGCTTCAAGTGCAGCTAAACTTAATAACAAAACAGTGTTTCAACTTACAGGTGATGTAAGCTCAGAACAAGTAGTATTTGATGGTGCCGGCGACCTAACAAAAACATTTACAACAGTACTTAGTGATAGTTTTATATCAGCTAAAAGTGTTGTTGTTACTCCACAAACTGGAGACGAAATATTAATAAACAGAACACAAGGCGACGGTGGATTATTTAGAATTACACAATCTAACTTACTAAAAGGTGTTCCAAAAAATCCAGTAGGAATGATTGTTCCGTTTGGTGGAGAAGTTGCTCCTCCAGGATGGTACTTATGTGACGGTACAGAAATTAGACAAACAGAAGCAACTGAATTGTTTAATACTGTTGGATTTAGATTTAAAGATCCGTCAAGTCCAAATTTCCAAAACTCGTCAAGTACGTTTTTTGCATTGCCAGATTTTAGAGGTAGGTTCTTACTAGGTGCAGATAACATGGGCGGCCTTCCTGCGAATACTGTTACTAACACAAACGCAGATAACATAGGTGGAAGTTCAGGATCAGAATTTAAAGATATTAAAGTTAAGAATTTACCAGAACACGAACACGACTTAAAGTCACCAGGCGGCACACAGCATTATGCAATTATTGATGATGTAGTACCAGCTAATGAGCAAGGAAGTATTAACCAACCGTTAAACATATCCCAAGGCTCGCAAACAACAAGTGGTATACCGTCAAGTGGCGGAATTAGAGAAGGCGGGATAGACGGGCAAGGATCATTTAGAGGCGCAGAAAATTTAGGCGAAGCACTAGATACATTACCACCGTTTGTGACAATAAACTACATAATATTTGCCGATAATGTTTAGGAAACAATATGAGTTATAATTTAAATAAAACAGATGGAACACTACTTACAGAACTAGTAGACGGAGTGTTAGATACAAATACTACTGATATATCATTAGTAGGTAGAAATTATTCCGGATACGGCGAGTTTATTAACGAAAACTTTATTAGAATGTTAGAGAATTTTGCAAATCCTAACAGTCCAGTTACACCGTTAAAAGGACAACTTTGGTATGATACTTCAGAAAGTAAATTAAAAGTATTTGACGGTACAGATTTCCAATCTGCTGCAGGAAGTTTTATTAGTGAAACTTTTCCATCAGGCCCAGTTGCAGGTGACACGTGGTTTAGTACAGATAACAAACAGTTTTATTTGTATGATGGAACAACATGGACACTAATTGGACCTGCTTATAGCAGACTACAAGGACAAAGTGGAGTTATAACAGACACTATTTTTGATACAGATCTAAACTCAAAAACAGTTTTAAAAATATTTGTAAATGAAATATTACAGGCAGTTATATCGGGCGAAACATTTACTCCTAATCCTGTACCAAACAATATAGTATCAGGATTAGTATCAGTAACTAACGCAACAGGTACTATCTTTAAGGGTGTAAATTTAATTGACAAGGTTGATTTTAAATTTAGAGGTGTTGCAACTTCTGCAGAGAACTTAATTAGTTCAACAAACGAAATTGTACCTGAATCAAAGTTAATGAAAAATGATTCTGATCAAGTACTAAACGGAAAACTAAACATAAGAAATAGTGGCGGTGTGTCAGTCGGTGTTAACGATGATACAAGACTGTTTATGGATAACGGCTTTACTATTAGAAATACAAGATCCGGAGACAGTTTTAATATTGTTGTTAGGGGTGCAAATGATGTACTTGACCAAACAAATGCTTTTACAATTAAACCTAACACTAAAAGAATTGGACTGTTTAATGCTAACCCTGCCTACAATTTAGATGTTACAGGTGATATGCGTGTAACAGGCAACTTAACTGTTGAAGGTGATAGTTTTGTTACGGAAGCAGAAACTTTACAAGTAGCAGATAAAAATATTGAGCTAGGTGTAGTGGCTAGTCCTACAAACTTAACAGCGGATCAAGGCGGCATTACACTAAAAGGAACTACTGACAAAACTTTTGAATGGTTAAACATATCAAATTCTTGGACAAGTAGCGAACATTTAGATTTAGTTTCAACAAAAAATTATAAAATTAATAATACAGATGTATTATCGTCAGACACACTCGGTGCAGGCGTTATAAACACTAGTATTAGAAATCTCGGTGTATTAGAAACACTTAACATTGGCACAGGCGGGACAGCTAGTGTAAATATTTCCAATGCAGGTGTAATAACTAGACCGGGCGCAAGTACAGGCTTAACATTTACTGTAGGCGGTGACATTAATGTTAGTAGTAGTAAAATTACTAACTTGTTAACTCCGACATCAGATGCAGATGCCGTAAACAAAGTATATGTTGATCAAACAGTACAATCTAATCCAATTATATTCAGTATGGATATTACAGGAATGGTTAGTATTGATGATGAAATTATTACTATACTTAACAGCTTATATCCATCAAGTACATTTGCTAACGGCAAAGTAGCAAGGATTGCAACAACTAATTACACAGGTCAAACAACAGACCCAATTGACATTGCAACTCCTACAACAACTACTGAAGTTGACGTTAATGCTGCCGCCGGCGGCACAGTAAGTGTTCTACAAGGTATAAGTTTACCTAACTCTTTAACGCCTACCTTTACATTAAGTGTTACAAGAGGGCAAAGAAACTTTATTATTACTAATGGTGCATGGGTTGCAAATTAGTATAAATACAACGTGTGAACACAGGATAATATAGGACAAAAAAAATGGCGTATCAAATAGATAGATTTAACAAGAGCCCATTGACCACAGTGGAAGATGGTACACTCGACGAAACTACAGATATTAAATTTGTAGGAAAAAATTACGCAGGATATGGAGAAATACATAACGAAAATTTCTTATTCTTGCTAGAAAACTTTAGCGGTGCTAATCAACCACCTAAACCACTAAGCGGCCAACTATGGTTCGACTCTGGCGCAGATAGAATGAAGTTTAGAGATGGCAACCAAACCTGGCGAACAGTAGGCGGTGCAGAAGTTTCCGGAGCTCAGCCAGCAGGGTTAGCAGAAGGCGATTTTTGGTGGGATAGTGCAAACGAACAACTGTATGTATATAATGGTTCAACTTTTGTCCTCATTGGACCACAAGATGCAGGTGAAGGTCAAACACAGATGATTAGTCGTACTGTACTTGATAATACATCACCAGCAGGTGTTTCAAGAAGTATTATTACAGCAACAGTAAATGATTCTGTACAGTTTGTTATATCCCCTGTTGCGTTCACATTAGGATCAGGCTCCGGTAACGAAATAAGCGGCTTTGCAGACGTTAAGCAAGGTATTACACTTAGAGATACACCAGCATCGGGCGTAACAAGCACATCTTTTAGATTCCATGGCACAGCAACAAACGCTGATAAATTAGGCGGCCTTAGTTCAGGTGATTTTGTACAAGGTGGCTCACCGAGCTTTGCTTCACAGTTAAATCTTTCAGCAGGATTAGTTACACATAGTAACTTCTACTTTACAATGCGTCCGGATAATGTAACAGGGCTACTTAAAAATACAAGTGCCAATTCAAACGCAATTGATTTTGAACTTAAAGCACCTTCTACAGGAACAAACACTCACTCTGTTAGTATTACAGCTGGCGGCATTATGCCAGGTGGTGCAGGAACTGACTTAAAATTAGGTGACACAGCAAATATATGGGACGAAGTTCACGCAACAGCATTTAAAGGTATTGCAGATTCAGCTAACCAAATAAGAGTAGGCGCTTCTGGTGTAGCATACACGTATGCTACAGCATCAAATACTGGCGGCACTGTTGCAATCAGAGAACAAGATGGGGCGAATACAAAGCTAGTTGCAGATATCTTCCAAGGTACAGCAACACAAGCTCAATTTGCTGACTTAGCTGAAAAATATTCAGTAGAAAAAGACCATCCAGTAGGAACTGTAATGTATGTTGCACCTGCAGGCGAATATGAAATTGCACCTTGCTTATTAGACAGCTATCCAGTTGGCGTTATATCTGCGGATCCAGCATACTTAATGAATGCACTTGCAGAAGGCCAAGCTATAGCACTCGAAGGACGTGTTCCTGTAAGAGTAGTTGGTCCAGTAGCAAAAGGCCAAAAAGTATTTGTAGATGCTGAAGGCGCAGCAAGCACACATTTTAATGGAAATCCTCTAGTTGGTATAGCACTTGAAAGCAACTTAGACGAAGACGAAAAATTAGTAGAGTGCATATTAAAACTTTAGGAGAAACTTTATGCCGGCGGTAACAGACTTAGTCAACTCATCTGTATACAATGCAATTAGAAGTACAATTAACAATGTATTGGGTGTGGGCGATGGCACACAAAACGGATACGGTAGAACATTAGAAAGCCAAACAAAAGCTGACAATGACATTATAGCCGCTAGTGATATGCAATTATTGTATAATGACTTAGTAAAAGCTAGAACACATCAATCAGGATCTCCGCCTACGTGGACAAATGCTGATGGGCTTGCTGTTCCTAGTGCAGGAGAATTAGTTGGTGTTTATGCCGCTGATGTAGGT
>Ga0114995_10000239_pt1 | contig 37072 bp, 41 predicted proteins | sample ArcticOcean_MG_C_11_FD_87038 | JGI IMG/M metagenome (GOLD analysis project Ga0114995, IMG submission 87038) | Marine microbial communities from western Arctic Ocean - ArcticOcean_MG_CB2_154 | ecosystem: Environmental > Aquatic > Marine > Oceanic | place: Arctic Ocean: Canada Basin | collected... | reverse complement strand
GTCATGAACACACGAGCGGTAGAGGTCTTACGACGACCAGTACCATAATATTGAGTAACTGCCATGATCGTCTCCTTACAGGGTCAATGCTTGTGGTTGTTGCGCTTGATGTGGATGCTCAGTTCCGGCATACACTTTAAGCTTGGAGTACATAGCACGGCCCAAAGGACCTTTTGGCAACATACCTTTAACAGCGAATTCAACTACACGCTCAGGAGCGTGATCAATCATCTTTTCAAAAGACATAGAACGCAAACCACCTGGGTAACCAGTGTGACGGTAGTACATTTTATCTTTTGCTTTATTGCCAGTTACGCGAACTTTCTCAGCGTTAACAACAATGATGTAATCGCCAGTATCAACGTGGGGTGTGTATTCTGGCTTATGCTTGCCGCGCAATAGACGGGCGATTTCAGTTGCCATACGACCCAAAGTTTTACCTTCAGCATCGACAACAAACCAGTCACGGGTGACGTCAGCGGGTTTAGTACTTACGGTTTTCATGTAAATAACCTATTTCATGGCCCAGTTTATTAGGCCTACCTATAATTATTGAGTTATTGCGCTGCCTTGTTACAAAATATGTACAAGTATTGCCAATAACGTGCCTAGCAGCCTGGGCTCCTAACAACTTAAAATGTAAACACCTTAAGCCAACACAGAAACTGCGAGGCGAAATTATACAGGACAAACAAGCCTATTGTTAAGCCTTAAAGTAAATGTTTTTAAGTCTTTTACACATTTAACCACCAACTAGCCCGCAACATGCTCCTTAGCTAGGTATTCATGGGATTGCATTTCTTGTAATCGGCTTAATGTGCGCTGAAATACAAAATCCAACTGCCCGCCTGCATACAGCTCCAACAAAGGCACTTGCGCAGAAATAATTAATTTTAGATTGGCGTCATAACAAACATCTACTAAGTTCACAAACCGACGCGCCTGATCATCCATCCCAGGTTTTAAGCAAGGTACATTACTTATAATTAGGCCATGGAATTCACAAGCCAATTCTAGATAATCATTCTGCGAACGCGGCTGCACGCACAGTTGGTCAAAGGAGAGCCAAATAATGTCGTCACACTGTTTAATATAGGTAAAGTTACGGCCATTGATACTCACCACACCAGCCCCGTTGTTACTGGACGCTGACTCTGATCCTGCCAGTTCTGGCCTTGCCAACATAGGCGTTAAGGTAGGCGCTAACGCTGCAAAGCTTGCCGCCAAACTAACATCCGCAGCCTCGTCTAGAGGCCAGTGATACAATTCTGCCTGAGACAACGTACGTAAACGGTAATCAACGCCTCCGCCCACATTAACGATGTCAGTATGACTCTCCAACAAAGCAATGGCGGGTAAAAAACGCTGTCTTTGTAAACCATTTTCATACAGGCCTTGGGGCTCTATGTTGGATGTAGCTACCAACACCACCCCTAAGTCAAACAAACTTTCTAGCAGATTAGCCAAAATCATGGCGTCTGTAATGTCTGTCACAAAGAACTCATCAAAACAAATGACCCTGGCCTCAGCTGCAAGCTCCTGCGCCACTATTAATAACGGATTCTTTACCCCTTCATGAACCGCTAAGCGGCTATGAACATGGCGCATAAACCGATGAAAGTGGGTACGCTGCTTACTTTCAAACGGCAAGCACTGGTAAAACACATCCATAAGATAGGTTTTACCACGCCCCACGCCACCCCAAAAATACAAACCCTTAAATGCCACTTCTTTTTTAGGCTTTCTACCTACCCAAGCAGTCAGCCATTTCGACCACTGATTAGGCTGCACACGCTCACGTTCAAGCTCACATAAATCAACATAAAGCCGCTGTAAATGCTCAATTGCATTGGCTTGCGCAAGGTCTTCAGAAAAATGCTGTTGCTGCTGGTCGTTACGATACTGTTCTAGAGGAGATGGCATATATGAGTCAAAATAGTAGATATGATCGATTAATGAACGAGTTGGGTAATATGTGAGCTGTACTAATGAATTAATTACATTACAATACTAGCTTCTGAGACACTTTATTGAAAGGAGATGCTGATGGATTTACTCAGCAACGATTGGTTTTTTTGGTTAGTTCTACTTCTACTTGGTTTGGGTATAGGTTTTTTATTGGGCCGCCACAACAATAGCGACCTTAAACGACAAAATCAGCTCAGCGAACAGCTGCAAGCTGCTCACACCGAAATGGCCGAGTATAAAGAGCAGGTCAACCTACATTTTGCAGACACCGCAGCAGCCGTTAATCAACTTACCGACAGCTACCGCAACGTGCATGAACAACTAGCAAAAGGTGCTCAAAGCTTATGCGATGACCCAGACATGGCCAGTAGCATACTGTCTATTAGTGGCCCATCCAAAAGCACAATAGAACATCAAGCAGAGCCTGCGCCCACCATACGTCCACCAATGGACTACGCACCTAGCAGCTCTAGCAAAGAACACGGTACCTTAGACGAGCGTTACGGCCTTAAGCCTAAACAAGAAGCTGTAAACCCAGCAGCTTATGACATCCCTGTAACTCCCACGCTGACCAAACAAGAAGCTTAGCTCGTGCTAGCCAACTAAGCTGCCAACCCGGGGCCAGCCTTGCTAGGCTGGGCTATCAATATCTACAAATTCACAATCTAAACCTAATTCTTGTTGCAAATGTGCAGCAAGAGCCTTAGCTCCATAACGTTCTGTAGCGTGATGTCCAGCAGCGAAGTAGTGCACACCGTTTTCGCGTGCAATATGCACTGTCGACTCAGATATTTCACCAGACACATAAGCGTCTAACCCTAACGCCACTGCCTGTTCAATCATGCTTTGAGCGCCTCCTGTACACCAACCTATACGTTTAATCGGTTTGGATGGAATATCAATGTGCAACGCTTCACGACCTAACACTTGAGACAAGTGTTGCTGCACATCGATACCAGTGCACATAGTAGGTAACGTAGCATACAACCCAAGGCCCGTAACTCCACTAGACTGCATATGCGCATCTGGCACCCAACCCATTAGCTTTCCAAGCTGGGCGTTGTTACCAAATTCAGGGTGACAGTCTAGCGGCAGGTGATAGCTTATTAAGTTGATATTGTGAGCCATCAAGGCCTTAATTCGGCGCTTTTTAATTCCCACTATCGGGCTAGCTTCGTTACGCCAGAAATACCCATGGTGCACCAACAAAGCATCCGCCCCAAGCGCTATAGCCTGATCAATCAGGGCTTGGCTAGCAGTCACACCGGCAACTACCCGCTGTATTTTATCTGCCCCTTCAACCTGCAGGCCGTTGGGTGCATAGTCGTTAAACTGACCCGGCTGTAACAACCGATCCAGATAATTAATTAATTCCTGACGTTCAATAGCCATCCAAATATCTCAAGTGTTTTTTTGCCTTTAACTGCACCAAAGTTTACACTATAGCCAAGCAGTACAGACACACATCAGCTAACCTTTTTATGCCATCTGCAGCACTTTAATGACATGACCCGATCACTTATCAAGTATTTACTACGCTTCGCCCTTGCTGGCATCATATTAGCGACTGCGCTTATTTTTGCTGCACCGCAATGGCTTTCACAAAAAACAGGGATTCCTTTGTGGTCCCAGAACGCTCCTGGCTCCTTTATCCCCTCTACTACGCCCAACTCCCAAACCACTCCACACAGCTATGCTGATCTACTTGAAGACACCATGGGCTCTGTGGTGCGTATATATAGCCAAACATCAATACTACCGGCAAGCATCGAGTTATTACAAGACCCTCACTACGCCAGCTTATTAGATGGACAGTTAATAAACGCTAGTGCCAGTGAAGTCCATTTGGGGTCTGGCGTTATCGCCAGTTCAGAAGGTTATATACTCACTAACAATCACGTCATTGAAAATGCTGACCGTATTCAAGTAGGCTTGGCCGACGGTCGCTCTGCGCCTGCCAGCTTGGTGGGCACTGATCCAGCCACTGATTTAGCCGTTATTAAAATCGAATTAAATAACCTAATCCCAGCCAAAGTACCCACTAACTTAGACTCACGCGTAGGCGACCTCGTATTTGCCATTGGCAATCCTCATGGCTTAGGCCAATCGGTTTCTATGGGCATTATCAGTGGGAAAGAACGTAATCGATTAGGTCTCAATACTTTTGAAAGTTTCATTCAAACCGATGCCGCAATTAACTCCGGCAACTCAGGTGGAGCACTAATTAATACCCAAGGAGAGCTTGTAGGCATAAATACAGCTCACTTTTACAACTCCTCCACCAGCTCTCGAAGCCAAGGGATAGGTCTGGCCATACCTATTAACATTGCTTCTGAAGTATTACACAGCCTCGTATCCAAAGGGCAAGTAGTGAGGGGGTGGTTAGGCATCGATTTTAATGCATTTAAACGCCAATACAGCCAGAATGTATTTGCCTCAGAGCAAGATACCGGCATCATGCTATCTGGCGTTTACGACAATAGTCCAGCCCATATTGCTGGGCTAAAACCTGGAGACTTAATCACTCATTTTGATGGCAACCTTATTGAAGATTGGAATGAGTCGCTAAATTATGTCACCAAGCTAAGCCCAGGAAGTGAACTAAACATCACCTACCAACGTAACGACAATACGTATACTGCCACGGCCATTCTTGGCACTCGACCAGTTGCCCAATAACTAATCAAGAGCAGCCTACAAGCAACCACTAAAGCTACTTATTATGACTCAAGATACCAAACCACCCATGCACGACGCCATCTTTGCCCAACCACTAGAAACACCCACACCATTTGAATTTAACGCCCAAGTAGCCGATGTGTTCGAAAACATGATTCAGCGTTCTGTTCCAGGGTATAACTTTTTATTGGATGTAATCGGTTTACTGGCTGCTCGATACGGCCAGCCCCATAGCCACTGTTATGACCTAGGCTGCAGCCTAGGCACCATGACCTTGCGCTTGCGCCAAAACCTACCTGCCCACGCCCACGTTATTGGAGTAGACAACTCTGCGGCTATGGTGAGTCGATGCTTACATAATATGGCTCGCGACCACAGCCAAGCTAGCTATGAAATTGTGCAGCAAAACTTACAAGACACCGTGATAGATAATGCATCTATGGTGATTCTTAATTTCACCCTACAGTTTATTGCTGATATTGAACGGCCTAGCATTCTCAAGAACATCGCCAACGGCATGCGCCCAGGTGGGGTATTACTTTTAGCTGAGAAAGTTTGTTTTGACGACCCACAACAACAAGACTTACAAGTTGATCTATACCATGATTTTAAGCGCTACCATGGCTACAGCGACCTTGAAATAGCACAAAAGCGCGCTGCTTTAGAAAACGTATTGGTTCCAAACACTCTAGAACAACATCGCCAACGTTTGCTTGACGCAGGCTTTAGCCGTGTTGAAACTTGTATGCAATGTTTTAACTTTTGTGCTTTGCTTGCATTTAAATAACGCCCTATACAATTAACCTCACCTTCCTTTTCAACTTATTATACTTACGAGACCGCCATGGGCATAAATTTAGAGGCCTTTTTTGAGCACACAAAAAACACAGAACTAGAGCAATTTCATCCGCAACTAAGGCAAGCTTTGCAGCAACACTTCGAGCAGAAAAGCCATGGCCGTTCTGGCGAGTGGGATGCCGCTCTTAATGCTATGCCGCAATTAGATAATGCCAACTATAGCTTTAAAGATGACAGTGTCTGTGTTTTTAAGCCCAACACTCTCGAGTTAGATCATGAGGCCTACACACAGCAGCTCAAAGCCTTCATGCCTTGGCGCAAAGGCCCATGGCACTTGCTAGGTGTAGAGATAGAAACAGAATGGCATTCAGACTGGAAGTGGCAACGCATAGCTCCTCACATTAGCTCCTTAGAAGGTAGGAAAGTGCTCGACATAGGCACGGGTAATGGCTACTTCTTATACCGTATGTTGGGTGCCGGAGCTAGCCTGGCCTTGGGCATTGACCCCACACGAATCTTCCTTTATCAATTCCACGCAGCACAACGATTATTGCCCGCCAATGGCGCCCACTTATTACCTTTGCGCAGCGAACACTTACCGGCCTTTGGTAATTTTGACACCGTATTTTGTTTAGGCGTTTTGTATCACCGCCGCTCCCCTATTGACCATATTCAAGAGCTCATGTCTTACCTACGTCCAGGTGGAGAATTAGTATTGGAAACTTTAGTAATACCAGGTGATATAAACACTATCTTAGTGCCACCAGAGCGTTATGCAAAAATGTCTAACGTTTGGTTTTTGCCCAGCACCAGGGCTTTGGAGAATATGTTGCGTAAATTGGGTTTGCGAGATGTGCAAACAGTGGATGTTACTCAAACCACCACAGAAGAACAAAGAGCTACAGACTGGATGACCTTTCACTCTTTAGCAGACTTTCTAGACCCGAATGACAAAAACCTTTCCGCAGAAGGCCATCCTGCACCTTTACGGGCTACACTAGTAGCAACCAAGCCATAGAGCTTTAATCAGCTACTAAGCTGACTAGGCAATAAGGCTTAGTCTAGGATACGGTATTCGGCAGAACGTGCGTGAGCTGTGAGGCTTTCGCCGCGGGCTAATACTGAAGCAACCTTACCCATTTCGCTGGCTCCTTGCTCTGAAAACATAATCAAAGACGACCGTTTCTGAAAGTCGTACACCCCCAAGGGGGAGGAGAAGCGAGCAGTACCAGAGGTTGGTAGTACGTGATTAGGCCCAGCACAGTAATCACCTAAGGCTTCTGCAGTATGGCGTCCCATAAAAATAGCACCCGCATGGCGGATTTTAGGCAACATTGCTTCAGGGTCTGCTACAGATAACTCTAAGTGCTCTGGAGCAATGCGATTGGCAATATCAATCGCTTCTTGCATATCTGCCACAAGAATAAGAGCACCACGATCTTCAATTGACGCCTTGATTATACTGCTACGTTCCAATGTTGGTAACAAAGCTTTAAAGCTTGCTTCAACCTGATCCAAGTAGTCTTTATCAGGGCACAACAAAATAGACTGAGCTTGCTCATCGTGCTCCGCTTGGGAGAACAAATCCATGGCTACCCAATCTGGATTAGTCTGGCCATCACAAATAACTAAAATCTCTGAAGGCCCAGCGATCATATCTATTCCGCAGGTACCAAATACAGCACGCTTTGCCGTGGCAACATAGATATTTCCAGGGCCTACAATCTTGTCTACCTTTGGCACCATAGCTGTTCCATAAGCAAGAGCAGCTATAGCTTGCGCACCACCTACGGCAAATACGCGATCTACACCCGCTATAGCCGCAGCGGCTAGAACTAAGGGGTTAACTATGCCGTTAGGTAACGGTACGGTCATTATAATTTCTTTCACCCCAGCCACCTTGGCCGGAATAGCATTCATTAATACCGATGACGGGTAACTTGCCTTACCACCCGGCACATAAATGCCAACACGATCCATAGCAGTTACTTGCTGACCAAGTAAGGTACCGTCAGCTTCAACATAGCTCCATGAATCTTGTTTTTGGTGCTGATGGTAAGTGTGAATTCGATCAGCCGCGGTCTGCAAGGCTTCACGTTCCTCGTCGGTAATGTCAGCCAATGCTTGCTGAAGCTTGTGCTGAGGTATTTCCAACTCGGATGCGGACTTAAAGGGCGTGCGGTCCAGCTGATTAGTTAGTTGCAATAAAGCCGTGTCACCTTGCACCTTTACTCGCTCTATAATGTCCGCAACAGTTTGCTGTATACGCTGATCAGAAACACTTTCCCAACCCAGTAATTGGCTAAGCTTAGCCTCAAAATTAGCCTGTTGAGTATCTAGTCGATTAACTTTAAGCCATTGCATATCAGCGCTCCTGACTGGCGTTGACCGCCGCAGACAGCTGCTCAATAAGCGGGCCTATACGACCATGTTTGAGTTTCATAGCAGCTTCACCAACCACTAAGCGACTACTTATAGTGGCAATTTCTTCTAACGGTTCTAAACCGTTGGCTCTAAGGGTATTGCCTGTGTCGACAATATCTACAATTTGATCAGCCAAACCTAAAATAGGGGCCAACTCCATAGCTCCATAGAGCTTGATAATATCAACTTGTTGCCCTTGCTCGGCAAAGTAGGCCTTAGTAATATTAACGAATTTAGAAGCCACTCGTAAACGCCTACCCGCTGGCGGCGCTCCTATAGGAGCACACGTCATTAAACGGCACTTAGCAATTTGCAGATCTAAGGGCTCATATAAACCACTGCCACCATGCTCTAACAATACATCTTTACCGGCCACTCCCATATCTGCAGCACCATAAGACACGTAAGTAGGAACGTCTGTTGCACGAATAACTAAAAACCTCACTCCAGGCTGGGTGGTTTCAAATACCAGTTTACGGCTGGTATAAATATCTTCCAAAGGCTCAATGCCGGCACTGGCAAAAAGAGGTAAAGTTTCTTTTAATATACGGCCTTTAGACAGTGCGATAGTAAGACTATTGGGCATGGTGATAATTTCTCAGTTAAGTAACGCGCTTGATAATAGCACCTAAAGCGCCCATTTTTTCTTCAATACAGTCATAGCCACGATCGATATGATAAATACGGTCAATCACCGTTTCACCATCAGCCACTAATGCTGCAATCACTAAGCTGGCAGACGCCCTAAGGTCAGTTGCCATCACTGGCGCTGCATTTAGTCGCTCAACACCCTGTTGAATCACGGTATTACCCTCTACTACCATTTGAGCACCCATGCGCGCCATTTCATCAACGTGCATAAAACGGTTTTCAAAAATAGTTTCGGTTATACGCCCGCTACCTATGGCAATGGCATTAAGAGCAGAGAACTGCGCTTGCATGTCTGTAGGAAACCCTGGATATGGAGCCGTTTTTAAATTCACAGCCTTTGGTCGCTTACCGTGCATATCTAAAGTAATCCAATCTTCACCTGTTACTATTTCTGCACCAGCCTCTTCCAGCTTAGCAAGAACTGCTTCCATAATATCTGGACGAGTATCTTTCACTTTAATACGACCACCAGTGACCGCAGCCGCCACCAAGTAGGTGCCTGTTTCTATGCGGTCTGGCACTACGTCATAATGACAACCATGGAGTTTCTCTACGCCTTGTATACGAATAGTACCAGTACCATGGCCGGTGATTTTTGCACCCATAGCGATCAAACATTCTGCCAAATCAACTACTTCAGGTTCACGTGCTGAGTTTTCTAGCACTGTTTCGCCATCGGCTAAGGTAGCAGCCATAAGAATGTTTTCAGTACCTGTTACTGTTACTGTGTCAAAAAAGATATGCGCCCCTTTAAGGCGATCTGCTTTGGCACGAATATAACCATCTTCTACAGTAATAGTGGCCCCCATGGCTTCTAAACCACGAATATGCAGATCTACAGGACGGCTACCAATAGCACAACCACCCGGCAGAGATACTTCGGCTTCGCCAAATCGTGCTACCAAAGGTCCCAATACGAGAATAGAAGCACGCATGGTTTTAACCAAATCGTAAGGCGCAATACAGTGGTCTAAGGTGCTTGCGTCTATCTCTACGCTCAACTTATCCCCAACCAACAAAGACACACCCATACGGCCCAACAACTCAATCATTGTAGTAACGTCATGTAAGTGTGGCAAATTACGAATAGTGACAGGCTCTTGAGCTAGCAAGGTGGCCGCCAAGATAGGCAGTGCCGCGTTTTTCGCACCCGCAATACGGATTTCCCCGTCTAGGCGTCTACCACCGGTAATGCTTAATTTATCCATAATCTTGTTCGCCAAATGTTTGTGTGTCTTGGTTGTCTTAATTGTTGTAGCGCAAAGTGAGATCTATCTAGGCGCTTAACCGCTGCCATTGGTCAGGCGTATAGGCTTTGATACCTAAAGCATGAATGGAGCCATCTGAGATTTTATCCGTAAGACAGCCATAAACCAGCTGTTGTTTTTTAACCGGTGATAAGCCTGCAAATAGCTCTCCAATCACCGTTACCTGAAAGCTACAACCTTCACCACTTGGGATCACTTGCGTGCCTGCGAGTTGCTGCTCAATAATTTGTTTAACTTGTTCTGCGTCCACGACATTCTCCATGGTCTAAATTGGGCAGTAATTGTAGCAAAATAGTCGCTGTTATCGCTACCACCGTCTAGCAATACAACAGACTCAAGACGGATCATTCCAAAGTGCAATGACATCATCCATATTGCCTTTATTTTGAACCATTGCATTAGCGAATTGCTGCCTAAAGGCTAGGCCTAAATTGATGCCATCAAGAGTCACATTAGTGACCTTCCAACCCTGTTGGCCCTTCTTCATAGCGTAGTTAATGTCGTAAGCCGCACCACTAGAATAGACCTTTACCCAAATTTTTTGTCGCCCAAGTTTGGGGCTATTATAAGGGTTAGATTGAATCTCGAAATTATTAATCTTGAAAGCCACCACAGCCCTCGAATATGTATTCAATAACGAATATTTAAAGGCGAGGTGAAAATCCTCCACCTGTTGTGTCGATGCCTGACGATAAAAACGAGCCATTACACCTTTAGCAATACTGCGAAAATCTACCACAGGACCCAAAATCACTTCCATACCTAGTAGTAATTCCAGCTCATTTAAAGGCACTGATTCACCCGCGATTTCACTTTTTCGAGCAGCTTCTTGACGCCCCTCTTCAAGCAAGCCAATCATGGCTTGCGTACTTTTTTCAACGGCCTGACTCGCCTCTTTCCATTCGTCTGCCTTTACCGTTAGAGCACATAAAAGCAGCACCACACTCATCACTACTTTGGTACTGCGGTAATTAACACTAATCATGTTCATTCATCCTTATTTATTGGTGCCTAGGTTAAGTAAAAACTGACTAATAAGTTCTTCTAACACAAGTGCAGACTGGGTATCTTCGATCACATCTCCATCTACTAACACATCATCTTCTGCACCCACGGTAAGGCCAACGTATTTTTCACCTAATAGCCCAGCCGTAAGAATGCTAGCACTAGAATCAATGGATAAATAATCCACCTGACTGTTGATCTTCATATGCACTTTGGCCATTAACGTATTGGGATCTATACCAACAGCAGAAACCTCTCCTATCGTAACACCTGCCATAGTTACTCTAGCCTTGGAACCTAGGCCTGCAGCATTCTGAAACAAGGCAGTAATGGTGTAATTTTCGGCATTTCGAGACAGATTGCCACCACTTACCTGTAATGCCAAAGCTACTAAAGCAGCTAATCCAGCCACTATCATTAAGCCTACACTGAGTTCTAACCATCTTTTGCTCATACTGCGCCTCCAAACATTAGCGCTGTTAATATAAAATCAAACCCTAAAATAGCTAAAGAGCTATAGACCACGGTGCGAGTTGTAGCAGCACTTATACCTTGAGATGTTGGTATACATGTATAACCCTGATATAAAGCGATCCAGCTAATCAAAAATGCAAACACCAAAGCCTTAATCATGCCATTGAGCACATCTTCATTAAAATCTACCGCCTGCTGCATATTGCCCCAATAAGAGCCACTGTATACACCTAGCCAATCTACAGCTACTAAGTGTCCTCCATAAATACCTACTAAGCTAAAGATAGCAACTAATAACGGCAGAGAAATCATGCCGGCCCAAAAGCGCGGTGCCACAATGCGATGGAGGGGGTCTACGCCAAACATTTCCAAACTGGCCAACTGCTCCGTGGCTTTCATTAAACCAATCTCTGCCGTTAAGGCTGAACCGGCCCTTCCTGCAAACAATAAAGCAGCAACCACGGGTGAAAGCTCCCTTACTAAGGTTAAAGCCACCATCTGACCAACCGCCTGCTCGGAGCCATAGGCTGCCAATAAGGTATAGCCTTGCAAACCCAGCACCATGCCAATAAACAGCGCCGACACTAGCATAATAATAAGTGACTGAACCCCTACCACATAGAGCTGTTGCATAAGCCTAGGCAAGCTAGATGCTTTAGGTTTCACTATAATGGCCTGTAATAACATCAGTAAGGCCTTACCTATTTGTGCAAGCTTACTTAATAGAGCGGCGCCTAAGTCTGTAATATGCGTGATAATTGTAGCCATTACGACTGACCCCGCAGTTCTTCTTGTAAAGGCGGGGCTGAAAAATGGAATGGAATTACACCATCTGCTTCGCCATGAATAAACTGCTTTACTGCAGGATCGGGACTAGCATACAAAGCATCGGGTGTATCGTGTGCTAACACTCGACCTTCGCCTAACAAAATCACTTCATCGGCAATAGCACAGGCTTCTGCAATATCATGAGACACCAACACGCTAGTTAGCTGCATTTGGGAATTAAGGCTTTTAATTAACCTTTGTAACACTGCCATAGCAATAGGGTCCTGTCCTGCGAAAGGCTCATCGTAAAGAATCATTTCTGGGTCCATTGCCACAGCACGAGCCAATGCAACTCGCCTAGCCATACCACCTGAAAGCTGTGCCGGCATAAGATTTCTGGCGCCGCGCAAACCCACATCTTCTAGCTTTAGTAAAACCCTATTATACAATTCATCTGCCGACAAATTCATGTGTTCACGTAATGGGAAGGCTACGTTTTCAAACACTGACAAATCTGTAAACAAAGCACCACTTTGGAACAATACTCCCATACGCGCACGTAGTTGGTTTAATTGCTTACGGTTAAGCCGTGCAATATTTTCACCAAACAGCAGCACTTGCCCTTCGTCTGGCTGCAACTGACCTCCAATCAAACGTAAGAGCGTAGTTTTACCAGTGCCACTTGGGCCCATAATAGCAGTGATTTTTCCAGCTGCTATTGTGCAGTTCAGGTTTTTGAATATCGCCCGATCACCACGATGAAAGCTAACATTGCGTATGCTAATAATACCGTCTGTGGCCATATATGTGATTCCAGTTTGTCCATGAACAGATGTTAAATAGACGCTAGTGTTTTCTACCGTTAAGTTTAGCATTGCCGCGCTAAAGTGCAAAGAAACTTGCAAATTGCTCTGACTCTTGGTTTGATTGCCACCTCAACGTTTGGCCCAGCTCTATTTAGAGCTCTCACCAACCGTTTTATTAACATTTTTATTAGACTTTTTATATGCTTATTGCAATTGCCGCCATTTTAATTGGCCTTGGCTTACTCATTTGGAGTGCCGATCGCTTTGTTGATGGGGCATCTTCCACCGCTGGCCACTTGGGCATGTCGCCTATGCTTATTGGCCTTACTATTGTAGCCTTTGGCACCTCGGCCCCAGAAATGCTGGTATCTACCATGGCTGCACTAGATAACGCACCAGGCCTGGCCATTGGTAACGCTATTGGCTCCAACATCGCCAACATCGCGTTGGTATTGGGAGCCACAGCCCTGGTTTCTCCACTGCCAATCAGAGGCAATTTAGTACGCGTAGAATTACCAATACTCACCATCGCCACCATTGGCGCAGGCATCATATTGCTAGACTATTACCTTGATATAATAGACAGCGTCATCTTATTATTTGGTTTAGTTGTGTGTTTATACCTGTTTAAACGTTATCAGCAAGAGCATCCAGAAGATCAAGTTGAACCCTTAGCTAACATGAGCTTAAAAATCGGTATTATGTGGCTAGTTATAGGTTTAATTGTACTAGCATTAGGCTCAAGGATTTTAGTGGGTGGTGCCATATATATTGCCACCAACTTAGGCGTGAGCGAAATGATTATTGGCCTCACTATTATTGCCATTGGCACCAGCCTACCAGAACTTGCAGCCTCCGTTATGAGCGCCCGCAAAGGCCAACATGGCATAGCCCTTGGCAACATTATTGGTTCTAACATTTTTAACTTACTGGGAGTCATGGCTATCCCCGCCCTTATTAGTCCGGTTGTTATAGAAGCCGATTCCTTGTGGCGTGACTATGGGCTGATGCTCGCATTAACCCTATTTATTTTTGCTATTGGATTTAAGGCCCGCGACGGCGGCACCATTAGTAGGTTCGCAGGCAGCTTACTGCTGTTGGTCTATGTTATGTATATGCTTTTACTTTATACTAATGCAACATGAGCTATATAAACCAAATAAGTTACATAAATCACTAATATAGTAAGGAGATGTGTTGAGCCATAACAACACTGTACTGCCCATCCAATCTGAAGCTACGCCGTTTGCTGAATCTGCATTACGCACCATCAGCTTAGAACAGGCCGCCATTGCTGAACTTGCCACTCGTATTGATGCCTCCTTCGAGCAAGCTTGCCAGCTATTAATGGCTTGCTCAGCCCGTGTGGTACTTTTAGGCATGGGAAAATCTGGTCATATCGCCAATAAAATAGCCGCCACACTGGCCAGTACTGGCACTCCAGCTTTTTTTGTTCATCCAGGCGAAGCTAGCCATGGTGATATGGGCATGATCACTGCCAAAGACGTTGTCATTGCACTATCTTACTCAGGCACCACTAGCGAAATCGTTACCTTACTACCTATGTTAAAACGTTTAGGCACTCCCCTAATCGCCATGACCGGTGCAATAAACTCCACCCTTGCCCTAGCTGCAGACGTTCACCTTAATGTGCACGTCAGTACTGAAGCTTGCTCGTTAAATCTTGCGCCTACATCCAGCACCACCGCCAGCTTAGTAATGGGAGATGCCATTGCGATCGCTCTTCTAGAAGCCAAAGGTTTTAGTGCTAAAGATTTCGCATTTTCTCATCCAGGTGGTGCTTTGGGCCGTAAATTACTGTTAAAAGTAAGTGATATTATGCACGCTGGCACAGACCTACCTATGGTCTCCTTAGACACCTGCTTTGCAGATACCTTAATAGAAATGACTCAAAAAGGTATGGGCATGACTGCCGTAGTTAACGACCAAGGTCAACTGGCAGGTATTTACACAGATGGAGATTTACGCCGCAGCTTAGACCACAGCCAAGATCTACGTAAATCTCATATTAGTGAACTCATGACACAGGATCCATTGCGAGCCCAAGCTGATATGTTAGCCGCCCAAGCATTACAAATAATGGAACAACACAAAATTAACGCCCTTATTGTGTGTGATGAACAGCACCGGCCTGTAGGTGCGATTAATATGCATGATTTATTAAAAGCAGGTGTCATTTAATATGATTTGTGCACAGCTAAGTGATACTCAGTTGGTCAACCACGCACGTTCTGTACGCCTACTGGCGCTAGACGTAGATGGTATTTTAAGCGATGGCCAGCTCTATTTTGGCAACCAAGGCGAAGAAATTAAAGCCTTTAACAGCCTTGATGGCCACGGCATTAAAATGCTCCAATCTACAGGTGTAAAAGTAGCCATCGTCACCGGCAGAACGTCCCATATTGTGGCCCAGCGGGCTGAACAGTTGGGCATCGAGCTGTTGCTACAAGGACGAGAAGACAAACTTACTGCACTACATCAGCTCACCCAGCACTTACAATTAGACTGGTCTCAAATGGCATATATGGGCGACGACCTACCCGACCTTGCTGCTATTATTAAGGTTGGTTTAGGCATCACTGTGCCAAATGCTGCTAGTACTATGGCGCTTCATAGCCAGTACGTTACACAACGCTGTGGTGGCCAAGGAGCGGTGAGAGAGGTGTGCGATTTAATCATGCAAGCACAAGACACATGGGATGCTGCGCTAGCACCTTATTTAAATACCCAAGTCATAGCACCCTCCTAATGAAAGCACTATTTCGCGGCCGCTGGTTATATATCAATTTAGTGACTTTAGGTTTAGCCGTATTATTATTTTGGTGGTGGCAGCAAACTGAGCAGCAAATTTCGCAATCACAAGCTCAATGGATCCCCGACTATTACCTAACTCAAGCCACCATCAGTCAATACGATGAACAAGGGGCATTATCTTCTACCATCAGTGCCCAGCGCTTTACTCACATTCGAGAAATGGGCACCACCGACATGTTACAACCCAGGTTTAATCTCTATTTAGCAGACAGTAACACTGCGTGGTTTGGCAAGGCAGAGGAAGGCCTTATCTTAGATTCTGGCGCCCAAATTAACCTTACGGGCAACGTATTAGTAACCAACGGTCCAGACCTTAACCACCCTATTACCCTCAAGAGCAACAGTTTAAGATTATTCCCTCAAAAAAACTACGCCGAATCTGATGATCAGGTTAGCCTAGTTGCGAAGTATAGCCACTTGACCGGCACAGGAATGCAACTCACACTCAACAACCAACGTTTATTGTTCTTGCATCAGGTCAAGGGCACCCACTCCATGCCAAGGAATTAGTTATGTTATTGCCCAACTACCCCGCTATCAGCGCTTCTCGCCTACGTCACTGGCTGAGCGTTTTTATTTGTTTGTTAGCTAGCACCTCATTACTTTTGAGTCCATCATCTTGGGCTCTGGCTAGTGACCGCGAGCAACCTTTAAAAATCGCCGCCGATGCTGCTGAGCTCAACGAGGGAGAAGGCTTTTCAATTTATACTGGCAACGTAATTATTACCCAAGGAACTATGGTCATTGAAGCATCCAGCGTAAAATTAACGTTCAATGAGAATGGCATACAAAAAATGTTGGCCACTGATGGGCTACACGATGGTTTAGCCTACATGCGCCAGCAATCAGAACCTACCGGGGATGAGCAGATAGACATCATGGAAGCGTGGGGCAAGAGTATTGATTATCAAATTAACGCCAAATACTTAACCATTTTAGGCAGCGCCAAACTAATCCAGAGAGGCAATCAATTTAGTGGCCAAACTATCCTTTTCGACATGCCTAAAAATAACGTGAAAGCCACCGGTGGTGAAGGCAAGAGAGTCAAAATGATTTTCTTACCTAAATCTAATTAACCCTTACCTGATACAAGTCTGGCGCCGACCTCATGCTCAATACCACAACCGCAGTAGCTACCTTAGAAGCCAGAAACCTGGCTAAGTCCTACAGTAAACGCGCCATTGTAAAAGACGTCAATATTCGTATTGAAGCCGGCCAAGTGGTTGGCCTGTTAGGGCCAAATGGCGCAGGAAAGACCACCTGTTTTTATATGATTGTAGGTTTAGTTCAAGCAGATCGCGGTCAAATACTCATCAACCAAGAAGACATTTCCCATGAACCTATGCATGGTAGGGCGCGCAAAGGCATAGGATATCTGCCTCAAGAAGCCTCGGTATTTCGCAAGCTTACTGTAGCGCAAAATATCTTAGCAATATTACAGACTCAAAAACAACTCAGCAAAACCCAGCGGCTAGAAAAATTAGAAAATTTGTTATTAGAATTCAACATTGACCACATACGTGACAGCCTAGGCATGAGCTTATCGGGCGGCGAACGTCGGCGTGTGGAAATTGCTCGCGCTTTGGCAAGTGAGCCGCAGTTTATACTACTAGACGAACCCTTTGCCGGAGTAGATCCAATCTCTGTAAAGGACATTAAACACATCATTCAACAATTGAGTAACAAAGGTATCGGCGTGTTAATCACCGACCATAACGTACGAGAAACATTGGATATTTGTGACTTAGCTTATATAGTGAGTGAAGGTTATATTCTAGCCCACGGAACAAGTGATGATATCTTAGCGAACCAACAAGTAAAAGAGGTATACTTAGGCGAAGATTTTACATTATAGCCAAGTAAAAAAATATCAAAACCAATAAGTTAGCGTAATTATGAAAGCATCTTTGCAGCTCAAAATGAATCAGCATCTGGCTATGACGCCACAATTGCAACAAGCGATTCGTTTACTGCAGCTTTCAACCTTAGATCTTCAGCAAGAAATTCAACAAGCATTAGACAGCAATCCCTTACTCGAACTAGAGGATGAGTTGGATTTACCTGAAGTTAGCCCTTCAGACAGCGAAGACACCCCCCCTGATGACCGAACCACAGAGCACCTAGCTGACGAGCACCAAGCCGACAGCGACTGGAGCGAAGTAATACCCGTGGAGCTTGCCACAGATAGTTCTTGGGATGATGTATACCAAAGCTCTACCACACCAGCTACTGGCCCTGGGGACGACTTTGATTTTGACGCCCACAGTAGTCACGAACCTAGCTTACAAGAACACCTTGAGTGGCAACTTAATGTTAGCCGCTTAAGTGACCTCGACCAGTTCATTGGCGCTAGTATTATTGATGCAGTAGACGAACGCGGCTACCTTACCCAAACCCTCACTGAGCTCACTGACGGTATCAATCTCAACTTAGCCAAAGAAATGCAAGAAGCCATTGAAGAAGATGAAACTCAAGCCGTATTAACCCTGATTCAGCAGTTTGATCCTATTGGTGTTGCGGCACAAGATTTAAGAGAGTGCCTGCTTATTCAGTTAAAATATTTACCAGCTGACACTCCTTGGCGACAAGGCGCAATAACCGTAGTAGATAAACACTTAGGCCTACTTGGCAATCACGACTACAACTCTTTAAGACGCCGCTCCGGATACAAAGAAAATGAACTGCAGCATATTTACGAACTGATCACTAAATTGCAGCCTGAGCCCGGTGCCAGCATTACCTCAAGTCAAGCCGAGTATGTTATTCCCGACGTTATGGTGCGTAAAGTCAATAACGCTTGGCGTGTTGAATTAAACCCAGACTCAGCACCAAAAATTAGAATTAACCAGCAATATGCAGATCTTAGTGGTAGTGGCAGTACTAGCAGCAGTGACAAAAATTACATTAAAGGCCACTTGCAAGAAGCCCGCTGGTTTCTCAAAAGCCTTGAAAGCCGTAATGAAACTTTATTAAAAGTTGCTGGGCGAATCTGTGAGATACAGCAAGGTTTTTTGGATCATGGCGCAGAAGCCATGAAACCGTTAGTACTTGCAGAAGTTGCTGATCACGTAGAAATGCATGAATCTACTATCTCCCGAGTCACCACCCAAAAATACATGCATACTCCTAGAGGCATTTTTGAGCTAAAATATTTCTTTTCTAGCCATGTAGCTACAGCTAATGGCGGAGAATGTTCCTCTACAGCGATACGAGCACTCATTAAAAAGTTAATTGCAGTTGAATTAACTCGCAAACCCTTGAGCGATAGTAAACTTACAGACATGCTGGAGTTACAAGGTATTAAAGTAGCACGCAGAACCGTAGCTAAATATAGAGAAAGCATGAACATTCCACCCTCTAACGAACGCAAACGACTCACCTAAACCAGAACACCCATAGGCTCAACAACCACATATGAATATTAGTGACATACTCACACCAGAGCGCACTTTTGCTGACCTGAAGTGTGCCAGTAAAAAGCGCACCCTCGAGTCTATTAGCCACTGGCTTGGGGACCAAATGAGCGAATTTGATGGCAAAGAGCTATTCAATGCATTAATCAACCGAGAAAAGTTAGGAAGCACAGGATTTGGTGATGGTATAGCCATACCTCATTGCCGCTTAGACAGCTGTACGCAAGTCACAGGAGCCTTAATTAGACTAGCTAAAGCGGTCGACTTTGATGCCATAGACGCACAACCAGTGGATTTATTGTTTGTGCTTCTGGTGCCGTTAGAAGCCACCGATGAACACCTACAAATTTTAGCCACCCTAGCCGGAAGTTTTGGCCAACCTGAGTTTCGGGAACGCTTACGCAAGGCCACTGATGCAGAGGCCATGTACAAAATTGCTATCGCATAAATACCAAAAAACGGGTATGCTGTACGGCTATTGTTGGTAAGCTTACGCTATACTTATCGTGTGCCTATCACACTGCTTTTTCATTATTTTCAAGAGTCACTCCTGTAGGGTTTTCTGCATGATCCATCAACAAATCACTATCATCAACAAACTTGGCTTGCACGCTCGTGCTTCTGCTAAGCTTGTGGGTGTCACTAGTCGACATGGTTGTAGTATCGAAATAGGTAGTGCTGGTAAAATGGTGGATGCAAAAAGCATTATGTCAGTGATGTTATTAGCAGCTGCCCAAGGTACTGTGCTAGACCTTAAAGTAAGTGGTGATGGTGCTCAGCAAGCCTTTGATGAAGTATCGCAACTGATTAATAATTATTTTGACGAAGGTGAGTAAGGCTAGTAGCCCATGAAATCGCGCCTTAAAGAACTCAACGATGCTCTAGACAGTGGTGCTTTTATTCAAGCGCGCCACATGCTTAATCACACCCTAAAACCCGCCCATACTGCACATTTATTGGAATCATCCCCTCCAAGAGAGCGCGAATTACTGTGGAATTTGGTGAATCCAGAGCTAGAAGGCGAAGTACTTCAACATTTAAGCGACGAAATTCAAGCAGAATTCATTAATCAAATGAATACTGAGGAGCTCTTACAAGCCACAGAAAACCTCGACACCGATCACTTTGCCGACATCTTGCAACATCTACCAAAAAAGGTAATGCAAGAAGTACTGAATAGTTTAAGGCAACAAGATAGAGAGCGGCTAGAGCAAGTATTGTCTTATCCAGAAGACACTGCCGGCGGCCTAATGAATACCGACGTCGTGAGCATTCGCCCCGACCTCACCATAGACGCCGTACTACGTTATTTACGCCGGCACGATACCTTGCCTGAAATGACTGACAACCTGTTTGTGGTATCAGGAAAAGACCGCTACATGGGTTTATTACCACTCACCACATTACTAGTAAGTAATCCAAGCACTCTTGTTTTAGACGTGATGGACACCGAACGCGAAGCCATACCCGCAGGCTTAGATGAAACTGATGTAGCCAACTTGTTTGAGCGTAACGACTGGGTTTCTGCACCTGTAGTCAACTTAGAGGGCCACTTAGTTGGCCGTATCACCATCGATGACGTGGTAGACGTTATTAGAGAAGAAGCCGACCACTCCCTCATGCGCATGGCCGGTTTAGATGAAGACGAAGACACTTTTGCTCCTGTGCGTAAAACGGCTAGCCGCCGTGCAGAATGACTGGGGATTAATCTATTAACCGCCCTTCTTGCCTCCATGGTAATCGGCTTATTTCAACAAACTATAGAACAAGTAGTCGCTTTGGCTATCCTTATGCCTATTGTGGCTAGCATGGGCGGCATTGCTGGTAGCCAGGCGTTAACATTAGTGATTCGCGGCCAAGCACTAGGCCACGTAGAACGCAGTAACATAGGTTACTTACTGAACCGAGAAATTATCGTCGGCGCTGTCAACGGTTTGCTCTGGGCAAGTGTTGTAGCCAGCATTGCCAGCTGGTGGTTCTCCGACTTAACACTTGGACTTATTATCGCCATAGCTATGGTCATCAATTTAGTTGTGGCTGCCATTTGTGGCACTTCTCTTCCCGTCATCCTTAAAGCAATGAATATAGACCCTGCTTTAGCTGGAGGCGTTATTTTAACCACCATCACCGATGTGGTCGGATTTTTTGCCTTTTTAGGCCTCGCCACATTATTTTACGCGTAAGGAATTTAATATGGGCAAAGTTAAGGCCCGCAGGGCTGCAGCAGAACTCGAAGCTCTGCAACAAAACCTACCTGCTGAAGAAGAACTTAGTCGTACCCAAATTAAGCGAGCTATGGAAGCTTTGCAAACTTTAGGTGCCAAACTATTGGATCTTAAACCATCCGAATTAGCTCGGATCCCCATGAGTGAGACGCTTAAAACAGCCATTGATGAATCACATCGTATTGATCAAAATGAGGCTAAGCGCCGACATTTACAATACATTGGTAAAGTCATGCGTGACGAAGACTCTGAAGGTATTGCTAAGGCCCTCGCTGTGCACGACTCAGGGTCTAATGAACACCGCCGTGTTTTTCACCAACTAGAAACCTGGCGCGATGGCTTAATCGCCAACAACCCAGACACTCTGAATGATATTGTGCAGTTACATGCGGAAGCTGATCGCCAGCACATCACCCACCTAGTGAAGCAAGCACAAAGTTTGAATCAAGAAGAGAAAGCGAAGTCTGCTGCCAAGAAGTTATTTAAGTACCTGCGCCAGTTGGCAGATATTTAATAATATAAAACAAAGAACAGATTGGACTGCTTCGCAGCGTTCACAAAGACTAAACAGGTGGCTTTGGATTGTTTTGTGCTCGCACCATCGAGACACCAACTAAATCCAATCCACCAATTTTTGGCGTAGTTTCTTAACTGAACCGCTTTGAATTTGGCTGATACGAGATTCAGACACTTCTAATACTGCAGCAATCTCTTTTAAGTTGAGCTCTTCATCATAATAAAGGGCAAATATCAGCTGTTCGCGCTCTGGAAGCTCACCAATAGCACTCGCCAAAGCTTTCTGAAAAGCCGCCTCGTCTACTTCTTTGGCTGGGATCAACGCCGACAATGGAGGTTCCACACCTTCAGGCTGATCTTCTATGTGTACTGTTTGATAGTTATAATTGCGGCCTTTTTGTAGCTGCAAATCTACTAAGCTCATACCCATGGAGTGTGCCAACTCGGTATCTTTAACTGTGCGACCCATCTCTTGTTCTAAGGCAGCAGTGGCTTGGTTAATATCCCGGATACTCGTCATCACTGAGCGAGGCAAAGTACTAAACCTTCGTACCTCATCTAACATAGCGCCACGCACCCTTAACTTAGCAAAGGTGGTGAATTGTGCGCCCTTGGTTGCGTCGAAGTTACTGAGAGCTTCTAGTAGCCCCAGCATACCCACTTGAATAAGGTCATCTATATCCACACTGGCAGGCAAACGCGCACTCAGATGCACCGCTACTTGCTTCACCAGTGGCATGTGCTGCACCAACGGGTCTGTTGCAGAACCGGGTGCATGTGATTGATAAAGTGACATATTGTGCATCAAGGTATTATTCCCAATTAAACTTTATGTTGCAACAGTCGTTCGACAAAAAATTCCATTTGCCCACTTAAACCAGTTGGTGGCTGCCAGCGCTCTACCACCGCAGCCATACGAGCATAAGCACGAGATGAGTTTGCCATGGGAGCAGCCTCAACAACCGCTTTTTGCTGCTTGTTCGCTAGTCGCAGCTGTTCATCACGCGGAGTGCTACCCAAATACAATAGGGTAGCACTTAAGTAATGCTCAACGACCCGCTCAATTTTATTGTATAAAGCTTGCCCTTCTTTTTCGTTCTTCACCATACTGGCAATAAAGTGGAAACGACTCGCATCGTAGCGCTGACTCATCACCTTAATAAGCGCATAAGCATCTGTAATCGATGAGGGCTCATCACAAACAACCACAACCACTTGATGAGCTGCGTTTAAAAAAGCCAATACATTGTCAGAAATCCCTGCTGCTGTATCAATAATAAGGTAATCAAGCTCTCCATTGTACTCACTGAACGTTTGAATTAGATGTTGTAATTGTTCGTTTTGTAAAGCGGCCATTTCATAAATACCCGATGCAGCAGGCACAACCTGTATACCAAAAGGGCCTGTTTGGATAATTTCACTTAACGATTTTTCACCACTCATCACGTGGGCCATATTAAATGGGCACTGCAGGCCTAAATTAATATCAATATTTGCCAAACCTAAGTCTGCATCCATCAACATGACCTTGTGGCCTTGCTTAGCTAGACTTGCGGCAATATTAATTGAAGTATTAGTTTTACCAACACCACCTTTACCACTAGTGACAGCAATAACTTGAATACCTTTTGAACTCATATTAGTGACTCCTGTAGGACGCTAGGCCCATAGCAGCAAGAGGTGTGTCTTGTAAGCTGACATACTTTAAGCTGGTGGTAGATTTTACCTGTTTTTGGATACTATCACGATATCCTAAGGACTTCCCTGGCGTCGCATGTAATAACTTCGACAAGGCTTCAATACTACCATGTTCTTCAGCTAATTCAGTTTCTACAGCGTGGGCAACCAACTGCTGTGAACTAGGGTAACCTAAGTCCAAAGGAATACGCTGGCCATCAGTGATCATGGCTAAGGGTTGCTTTGACTCAATAAGAGCAGCTAACAGACCACCTAAAGGTAAACACTCATCCAGTTTAGTAGCAACAACACCTTTTACTTGACCCAAGTAGTGCTTCATTAGGTAGCGTAATGAATGGGATTGGCTATTAGCCGCCAAGGTAAGGTATACGTTTATTTCATGAGGAACACTTATCAACCCATCAACTAAGTTCTGGATATGTGGATCAAAGGGGTTACCTCCAGAGGTATCTACCAATACGTAATCTTTGTGGGCCATTTGGTTTAAAGTTGCAGTTAATTCAGAAAATCCTGCCACATGATGTACATCTATACCCAACATGGTACCGAATATTCGCAACTGATCTCGAGCACCGATACGTTGCTGATCCATGGAAATTAGCGCCACCTTATGCTTCCCGTGCTTCATGGCCAGTTGCGCACCAAGCTTGCCAATGGCTGTCGTCTTACCCACACCTGTAGGGCCTACTAACGCATAAATACCAGTTTCATGCACCACACCTTCGGTGCTAGTGATTAAATTATCTTGTAGCCATTGTTGTGCATGGCCCCATAACTCATCTGCATCGTCGCAGCTAGGTAGCTGCGCTAACAAAGGGTCTACTAGGTGCTTTTCAAAGCCCATACGCTCAAGCCTTTGAGCCACCTTAATTGCCGCTGCACTGATAAAACTATTATTTTGACTTGGACTTTGGCTCATTTGTTGCTCTACCAATAAACGTAACAAACCAAGCTCCTTTTCCATCCTAACCATGTTGTCATTAATAGGCGCTCGTGCAGGAGGTTGATTTTTTACAGCTGCCTGAGTTGACCCTTTAAACCCGTCTGATGGGTACAGTTCAGAACCCAGGTTACCTAGTGAATCTGAGCTCTTATATTGATTTCTTTGAGACTTAATACGGTCTAAGTTAGCACTAAGGCGGTCAGAAAATGCGCTGCCAGATTGAGCTGCCACACGTTTTTCGTCATAGTCTATGGCGGCTACGATCTCAACTTCGCCAGCAATTTTTGTGTTCGACAAAATGACTGCATCGTCACCCAAACTTTCCTTAATCATGGCAAGAGCGGTGCGTGTATCTTTGGCTAAAACGCGCTTCATTTTCATCTTCAGTCAACCTTAATGCTTTTGGTTTTATTCTACTGGCGCTTACTGTGCCACTAGAGGTTGTTGTTCTATAGTAGACACTACCTGAATGCCTTGCTCATCTGGTATTTCGTTATAACCCAATATGACTAAACCTGGGATCCGGTTTTTAACCATCTTAGCCAGCCAGGGACGAATACCAGGAGAAACCACTAACACTGGAGGAATACCCTGTTGCGCGAGGCGCTCGCTGGTACTTTGCAGGTTACCTAGCAATTGTTCTGCTAGGTTTGGTTCTATGGCTAAGCCATGTTCTTTGCTTTGCTGTAATATATTATGCAATTGTTGTTCCAATCCTGCATCTAATGTCATAACTGACAGATCTTCCCCTACCTCAGTGAGTTGCTGCATCATCATCCGTCCTAATGCCGGGCGCACAGCGGCTGTCAAAATGTCAGGATCCTGACTTCTAGGCGCTTGTTCCGCCAGTATTTCGACGATTGTACGAATATCTCTGACAGCAACACCTTCAGCCAATAGATTTTGTAATACTTTAGCCACCACACCCACAGACAATTGGGTAGGCACCACCGCTTCAACCAGTTTGGGTGCAGCTTGAGACAATTGATCCATCAATTGTTGCGCTTCATCATGCCCCAACAATTCGTGGGCATTTTCGTGTAATACTTTATTTAAATGGGTGGCTAATGCGGTGGCGCCATCTACCACTGTATAACCCATAGACTGAGCATATTCTCTTTGCGAAGTATCAATCCATATCGCATCAAGCCCAAACGCCGGATCTCGTGTTGGAATGCCTTCTAAGGTGCCGTGAGTGCTGCCAGGGTTGATTGCTAGATCTTTACCCATCATCAGTTCACCTTGGCCACGGGTAACACCGTTGATATTAATATGGTATTGGTTAGGCGATAAATCTAGATTGTCTCTAATATGAACCGACTGCACCAAGAAACCAAGCTCATGGGAGAGTTTTTTACGTACGCCTTTTATTCGTTGCATTAATGCGCCGCCCTGACTTTTATCTACCAAAGGGATTAACGCATAGCCAACTTCTAAACCAATCATATCAAGCTGTGGAATATCATCCCAAGACAGGTCTTTTGTTTCTTGTTCTTGCAGACTCTCCCCCGGGTCCACCTCCTCTGGTATTGTTTCTCGTTTAGCACTTTTCACGGCAAGGTAGGCAAGGCCTCCAGTACATGCGGCTAATAACAAAAACACAAAATGAGGCATACCTGGAATCACACCTAACAAGGCCATAATTCCCGTTACTACGATGAGCGCCTGCGGGCTGCCTAACTGGCCCATTACTTGACTAGACATGTCTGTAGTAGAGGACGTACGAGTTACAATGATGGCTGTTGCCGTGGCCAATAATAACGAAGGAATCTGAGCTACCAAACCATCACCGATAGTCAATAATACGTAGGTTTGTGTAGCTTGCTCAAAACTTAAACCATGAGTCCCCATACCAATAGCAAGGCCGCCAATAATATTAATTAACAAGATCAGAAAACCCGCAACAGCATCACCTTTTACAAACTTACTAGCACCATCCATAGAACCATAAAAGTCGGCCTCTGCAGTCACATCTGCGCGCCTCTCGCGGGCCTCATCTTGACTCAGCACACCAGCATTTAAGTCAGCATCGATAGCCATTTGCTTTCCTGGCATAGCATCCAAGGTAAAGCGGGCACTCACTTCCGATACACGACCTGCACCCTTGGTCACTACAAGAAAGTTAATAATCATAAGGATAGAGAACACAATGATGCCCACCACATAATCACCACCAATAACAAAGTCACCAAAAGACTGAATGACCTGACCAGCCGCATCAGTACCTGTGTGACCTTCTACCAAAACAATACGGGTAGAAGCCACGTTAAGGGCCAAGCGTAACAAAGTAGCAAATAGCAACACTGTAGGAAAAGAAGAAAAATCTAGCGGTCGCATGGTGTTAATAGAAATCATTACAATGATTAGTGCTAGGGCAATATTTAGGGTGAAGAACAAATCTAATAAGAACGCAGGAAGAGGCACAACCATCATTAAAATGATTAGTAGAATCAGCATGGGGATTAATAACCCCGTCAAATGTTTGACGTTAATTTGATCCTTCAAGGTTAACACTTGTGAAAAATTCATAATGACTTATACCCTAAAGGAAAAATAACAAATTTAATCTATTGTTTTTAATCACTTTTTATATTTTATTGTTAACTTTTATAAAATAGTGTCGATAGTTACTTCACCGACACTATGCTCGCTAAACCATGGCTCTAAGTCTTTAACAGCAATAACAGTGCCAACAATTACTTAGCTTTAGCAATTATTTTATCTTCAGGCCTAAAGTCTTAGAAAGTGAGGTCGATATTACCTACATAGATATAGAGGACCTACCCATGAATGCTAACACCACATATAAACCTATCCTTTGGATCATAGCTATTGCAGCGATTACCTTAGGGGGTTGCACCATGTCGATGACAGGCAATCAAACTGTTGAACCGATGGAAAAGACGCCTATTTATAAAAAGGAAGTCATTATTTCCACAGGTTATGCCAATATCAGCGCACAAAAGAGTAAAAACCAAGCTCAGCGACGCCTAATGGCAATTCGTGCGTCAAAGTTAGATGCCTACCGTAACCTTACAGAACAGGTTTATGGACAGAGTCTCAATTCTTCTACCACCGTAGAAGACATGATTATTGTCAATGACTCTATGCGAGCCCATGTTGAAGGGGTTGTTTATGGAGCTAAGGTTGTCAGCATCAATCCAATAGGCGATGATAGCTATGAAACTAAGCTAGAACTAGAAAAAGACACGATGCTGGAACTTAGGCGTATTTTTTTAGTCGCTAGATAACTCCCTACGGCTACCTCATGAAACAGTCAAATCCCCTACAGCACATATGCAAACTTTCTTGTGTAGCGCTGTTAGGGCTAGTTATTAGCAATCCCAGCTTAGCCCAGCAACATAAAAATTCTACAATGATCGTTTCTGGCAACGCTTTGGTCATCAATGACGATACTGAAACTGCTATGGTACGAGCTATTCTTGATGCTCTACGTTCAGCAGCAACCCAACTCGATAGTCAAATCAGCAGTCATAGCATAGTGGACGAGCAAGGCCAACTCACAGAGAACATAAGCCTTCAAAGTAACCTTAACATTCGCTACATGGACGTATTGGAGCAAGGTGCTATACAAGGTATTGCTACAGTAAAGTTGGCTTTAGAATTGGATAATAGTGAAAAAGACTGTCGATTACCTCAGTTAATTCAAGTAGTGACAACCGATTTAGCCGCGCCAACAGATAACAATAACTATCATCAAGTAGATATTAATCAATTATTACTGAATACCGAAGCACAATTTTCTGACCTTGCCGCAAGCGTAAACTTTGTCACTCATCGAATTCAGCCAGCCCTAAACACCTATCAAACAGCATGGTTAGCCTCAGAAGCCTACAATCAAGCCGACTACCACTTAACCATAGGTGCTCAATGGCTACAAAACTCTGTTAGTAAGCCTAGTGTCAACGGTTTAAACAACCTGCTTCGTGCAATTAGAGGACAAACCAACAAAAGCCCTACACTGATGTTAACAGCCACTTTTTCAAGTCCATATCTACCCCTTATAGATTTACGACATCAGCAACAGTTCACCCTTCCTGCTAACCAATCAATTTCAGAATACAGCGAATCGATTCCGCAAGAGCTAAGTAAGCAAGTGGCCACATGGGTACAGAACTCTTGGAGCAGCATCTATCAAACAGTGCAATGCGAAGGTAGCTTTATCAAACTGAGCAAAATAATTGATCAGCCGTTATGGCGTATTAACAAAGGTAAAAATTTAGGCCTAGAAGAAGGCCAGCAATTACTATTACTGCCTCAAGATTACCAGAACGGGATCCTCAACCCAGATGCGAAAAGCGCACCACAGGTGTTCCGAGTGACTCAGTTGCAACCTCACGCCGCCTTGCTAGAGCATATAGCAGGGCCCGATAACATAACCACCACCACAGCCCAGGTTATTGTATTTTAAACGTCTGAAAACCTATTTGCGTAAGGAGTTATAACATGAAGAATAGTCTTATATGCACCATACTCACTGCCTGCCTCTTTGCCAGCCCTAGCTATGCAGATCAACAACAGACACAAGCAAACTTAAAAATATTGCTCGGTGAGCTCCTACATTTAGAACAACAATTGGATGCTCTCCCACAAAGCAAAAATACCATTACCCCAGGCTCTAAATACCGCATAAAAAAAGGGGACTCTTTAGGAGGTATTGCTAAACGAGCTTATGGTGAGACCAACATAAAACTAGGCCTAGTTATGGAACTTATCATTAGCAATAACCCCTCAGCATTCTTCCGTAACAACGGCAACTTTATTTATGCAGATAAAGTAATCTCTATTCCAAGCGTAAACGATTTTAGAGCCATGTTATTTTCCGGCGATACAGTCAGTTTGTTGAATAAGAATGAAGATAACAGTCAGTGGATCCGCTTCCCTTAACCACAAGTTCAACAACAAAAAAGGCGTTCCTATATCCATAAGAGCGCCTTTTTTATAGGCTACTAATCACGTTAATGGGTAATTAACTTACCCGCTCATCGCCTCTTTACGCAACAAACAAGCTGCTTTTTTGTTTGACCAAGTGCAATAGATTATCTTCGTCATCTCTGCCAAAGAACATAAAGCGCAGACCAACCACTAGCTTTAAACCGTTGGCATGTGGGCGTATATGACATAATTCAGCATTGGCTTTAGCAGTAAAACCATCCATTTTAATTTCGAGGTGTCTAATAGCCTTGCCTACTTCAATATCATAAAAATTAGCTTGAGGAATCAATACAGTACCACCACCACCAGCCACATCAATTACATCAACATGCTGGCCGCCAATACTCATATTAATAGTTCTGTCACGAACAGCTGGAAGATGCAATATTTTGCTGTGCTGTTTTACACCCAAGAACTCTGGCAATTTGGTCGAAAACCCTAAACCAAATCCACATGCACTAACAAAGCCTACTTTTATATCAAAGTAATATGCTAGGCCTCCATGAAAAAACTCTAACCGCAGCTCATCTTTTGTTTGGATAAGTGCCGTGAAGTCTGGTTTACTTAAAGGTTTTAGCACCAAAGTAACGTCATTATGACTAGCTCGCTTCATTTGAGTCGGCTTATAGGTCACGTCTTGTAAGCGGTATTCTGCAATATTTTGGTCCGCTGCATCGCCAAAACTTATATAGAAAGAACATTTACGCGCCTTCAGCGTCATAAAAAGCTGATATAGCTCTTTAAACATATTAATCGTAACTTCGTCTTTCAAAAAAACCTCCCCAGGGACTCTCCCCAATGATTCCGTTTGTGATTTGCCAAAGGGCTAAATAAACTACTCAAAAAATTAAATGCAATTATAGTGCCATAAAATTTATACAACCTAGCATATTGTTTTTAAAGGATTTTTATAAAAAAAAGAAAGGGGAATGAGGAAATAGACGACATTCTGTCAACATTAACTAGCTTCTTGTAGCTGGTACTTCTTGATTTTTTCGATCAATGTCGTACGCCTGACACTTAGCAACTGCGAAGCTTTGCTCACATTACCAGATGTTGCATCAAGTGCTTTTTTGGATGAGCTGTGTTTCTACAGCAATTAACTGCTGTTTAAGGTCACACCCTTAACTAATGTCTATGCCAGACACCAACATATCGGCTAGTTCATAGGTATTAGAAGGCTGCTCGTCTACAGCAAGAGGTTCAAATAAACGTGGAGGCACATTGACCAGGTCACCCTTCCATTGGCGCTGCATAAGGTCATGAGCTCCAGCCACATAAAGAGATACAGATGATCATCAACACAAGATAGCTTACTACCTAATATTATCGGCCAACTCAGGAAAATATGAAGTTTTTATATGATTTTATTACGTAATTCATCAATAGAATCTGGAATACTAAGCGCCACGTAAACGGCTTTACTGCGTAGGTATAATCGCTCTCGCAAGGGACTGCGAGCTGGCAGGTGCAGGAAATACAAAGCACTTTGAGCTAGCTCTGGAGCTATGCCTATCTGTTTAGCCCACTGGTCTATTAAAGCAAATAAATTGTCATTATTGGGTGCCTGTAAGGCGGCACTTTGCACTTGCTCTAAGTTCCCTCCTGCCAACACCCGCTGGCACAAAATCTTGTAATGCAGGTTAAATCGTCCTTGAGTGGCTTGACGAGGTAGGCTTTTTAGTTCGAACCAACCTGTTGCTCGCCCTGCGTGGTAAACAGCTGCATGACTCCAAGGGTGATGACTAGGGGCTGTTGCATGGCGGCAGGCTTCAGCATACGCCTGTTCGGCTGAAGCCAATCCAAAGCTCTGCTGGCACTGATCCATTAGCTGTAAAAACTCAGCTATTGAGGGCATCCAGCTATACTGACGCTTGGCTTGCTCTATAGCTAACACCAAAACATCTTCTTCGTAACCTGCCAAACTTAACGCCCACTCCCGCTTAGCTATAATAATTTCTTTATCGTCGTCGAAAGCACTTTTAAATTTATGGCCATAAATGGTCATAAAGCGGGCAAATAACATATTAACCAAAGTTTTTATTTTTTGGTCAATAGGCGGATTAGCAGCAACAACTGTTTTACCAGTCGGTATTATTGATGTCGAGGACGTTTGCTGTAATGTTACGTCGGCGCTGCTTAGCAGCGTATCTAGCTTCTTCATTGGACGAATTAGTCTGTTGTTGGGTTTGTCTTTGGGCACGGGCCTGAGCTGTTTGCTGATGGACCTGTTCTTTTTTGACCCACTTTAAAAACTTTTGATCCCAGCCACCAGGTGTTTCTCGGCGACCTTTGTCCATATAATACACCACAAACTCATCCTTAATACCAAGGGCAAAGGCTTCGCTTATTTGGTGCTGCTGGGCTAAAACTTTAATAATATTTGCGGAAAGTTTCCATTCCAAATCCATATGACACATGTGCTGGTGTTGGGCTTCTTTAGCGGCAAATAGCCTACTTAATTCATCACCTTCCCCAGCGTCACGACGCCAGCCCCCAAAACCACCCATAGACGCTCCTTGACTAGTAACTGGGCTAGCCACTGAAGTGATCGAAAGCTCTGGATTCACAACAGGCTCTAGTACACCTTCAACTTGTCCTAAAGAAACAGACTGATTAGGCATCAGGTGCAGTTCAATACGCACCATACCCTCACCTGCAGGAGCAACTTGAAGCAACCCTATAGAGGACAGCTGTGATAATAATTGACTTTGATATTGCCTAGTCAAACACAATGCTCGGCCATACAATCGCTGCTCTTCAACCACCACTTGGCCATTACAAGCGCCTACCAATTCTGTTACTACAGCCAGCATAACCGCTTGCTCTAAGCCATAACACTGCGCTAAGTAAAGAGAAATTGGTAAGTGTGGGGCCGACATGGGCATAACTAAGGTCAACTTTTTAAACTAATTCGTACACTCATTCTACCCTAACTGGTCCTGTGCTAACATCGTCAATGTTATCCAATGAACAATATTCCACTATGAGTAAAAAAAGCCCTATAGAACAGATGATGGATCACCAATCGATCCGTAAGTTCACCAGCCAGACTATACCCCAAGAAGTCATCAACACCTGCATTACCGCAGGCCAAGCTGCATTTAGCTCTAGTTTTGTGCAAGTAACCAGTGTGATTCAGGTTAACTCTGTCGAAGCTCGCACAGCCTTAGCCCAGGCCGCAGGCGGCCAGCCTTACGTAGAAAGCGCCGCAGTATTCTTAGTCTTTTGTGCAGATTTTCAACGTAACCAAGAAATATGTCTGCGCCAACAGCAAGAAATGCCTACAGGCTTTACCGAACAAACACTTATAGCAAGTGTAGACACGGGCCTGTTTGCGCAAAATGTTTTACTGGCAGCCCAAAGCTTAGGCCTAGGTGGGGTTTTTATTGGTGGTTTACGTAACCAACCAGAAACGGTTACCAAGCTATTAAACTTACCCCAACAGGTATTCCCCATCTTTGGTTTATGCCTTGGTTACCCAGATCAAAACCCTGGACAAAAACCTCGCCTACCGTTGTCTATGGTATTGCATCAAGATCATTATTCAACCGATGGTTTAGCGCACTTAGAAACTTACGACGATCAAATAAGTGAGTACTACCAGCAACGTAGTAATGGAAAATTGAACCTAACCTTCAGCCAACACATCATTAAGACTGTGGTGAAAGAGGCCAGACCGCATATGCTTCCTTACCTGCGTAGCCAAGGGTTCAGCACTCACTAAATCTGGCGATTAGTTAATTTGTCGAGACTGAATAATGTCATACCACTGCGCTGGCCCTGTTTGGTGTACCGAGGTGCCACCAGAATCAACAGCCACTGTAACTGGCATGTCTTCTACGTCAAACTCATAGATTGCTTCCATGCCTAGCTCTGCAAACGCAACAACTTCAGCGCTCTTAATAGCTTTGGAGACTAAGTATGCAGCGCCGCCCACGGCCATTAAATAAACCGCCTTATGAGCCTTAATAGCATCAATAGCCACTTGGCCACGTTCGGCCTTGCCTATCATACCCAGAAGACCCGTTTTTTCTAGCATAGTGTTAGTAAACTTATCCATACGAGTAGACGTGGTTGGCCCAGCGGGGCCCACCGCTTCGTCTCTAACGGGGTCAACGGGGCCTACGTAATAAATAAACCGCCCTTTTAAGTCTACCGGTAACTGCTCATCTCGAGCCATCATGTCGATCATTCTTTTATGGGCAGCATCACGGCCTGTGAGCATTTTACCCGACAACAATAAGGTTTCCCCTGGCTGCCACGTTAATACGTCTGCTGGGGTGATGGTATCTAAATTAACCTTTCTTGAACCGGCACCCACATCCCAAGCGATGTCAGGGTAATCATCCAAACTAGGTGGCGTTTGTAAGCTCGGGCCACTGCCATCTAGTACAAAATGCGCATGGCGAGTAGCCGCACAATTAGGAATCATACATACAGGCAAAGATGCTGCGTGGGTGGGGTAATCCATTACCTTAATGTCTAACACTGTGGTTAAACCACCAAGGCCCTGAGCACCAATACCTAAGCCATTCACTGCATCGAACAGCTCTAAACGTAGCTTTTCTGTTGTATTACTTGCACCGCGGGCCTTAAGCTCGTGAATATCCACTGGATCCATCAACGCTTTCTTAGCCATCAATGCCGCTTTTTCGGCCGTGCCACCTATGCCTATACCCAACATACCTGGTGGACACCAACCCGCGCCCATGGTCGGTACGGTCTTTAACACCCAGTCAACAATGCTGTCAGACGGATTTAACATCACCATTTTACTTTTATTTTCTGAACCGCCGCCTTTAGCAGCCACCTGAATATCAACTCGATTACCTTTAACAATAGAGGTATGGATAACTGCAGGCGTATTGTCTTTAGTATTGGTTCTGCTACCTGCGGGGTCGGCTAAAATCGAGGCACGTAACTTGTTGTCTGGGTGCAAGTAGGCGCGCCTTACACCTTCGTTAATCATATCGTCTAAACTAAGTTCTGCATCCCACTGCACGTCCATACCAACTTCTACAAACACTGTGACGATACCAGTGTCCTGACATAATGGGCGCTTACCTTCTGCACACATACGTGAGTTAATTAGAATTTGCGCCATAGCATCCTTGGCCGCTTGCGATTCTTCACGCAGATAAGCTTCATGAACAGCGTTGATAAAGTCTAATGGATGGTAATAAGAAATAAACTGCAAAGCGTCTGCAACGCTATCAATCAAATCGTGTTGGCGAATAATGCTCATGGTAGGGTCCTAATTTGGCCTAAATAGATGACCACATTATAACCCCTTATCCTCTTGAACTCAGCTTTTAGCTCACATAATCCGCCATTGCAGCAGTAACTTATGGGTTATACACCCTATTCAGTCTTAGCACCAAAGGTGATGAAGACGTCTTCAACCGGAGGTGCTTCAGCTTTTTTCTTAGCTTCAAACTGAGCTGTCTCTAGGGCTAACTTTGCTTGCTCCAATTCAAAGTAACGTTCTTGCTCTAGGGCAATCAAGGCTTTCATTTTGCCTACGAGGTCTTGGTTTTGAATTTTTCCCATTTGCAATTGCAAATCGTCAATGCGTTTTTGCAACTGCGTCAACACAGCCTGCTGTGCTTTGGTGGTGGTTTTCAAATCATCGAAGCTAGTTAGTATCTGGTCATTCACACTACCCAACATCAGACTATTTTCTGCTGCTTGTTGCGACGCTGCTTGTTGCGACTCTGTACCAACTTGTTTGAGGTGGTACATTACCTGCTCCAAGCGCTGCCCTAACTGATGATTAACGTCTGTCACGTCAATGATCTGAGTTTCTAGCAGGTTGACACGATCCATTTGTTTTTCAAACTGAACCAGCTTAGTGCCCATGGCCATATTGATTGTAGTGGCATCTTTTATTGCACTTTGTAATACGTACAACATTGCAGCACCGCTCAGCAAGCCCATTACACCTAATATAATGACCAAGGCAAGTACATAAGTATTGCTTTTACGTAAACCCTTAGCCACCTTGTTAATTGTAGTTACACTACCTAACAATAGATGTATAGATTGGTTGGTAGAGTGGGCCGCTTCGTTGGCCGCCCCAGCGGCATCTAAAACAATTTCCGTAAGGCCTTCGATGCCTAATCCGTCAGCCATTTGATCTCGAGCTGCTTTATCTCCAAGGTCGCCAGAACTAACTTCATTGTCATCAATTACAATAAATACATCACCATCTTCACCATCTTCACCATCTTCACCATCTTCACCATCTTCATTGTCATCAATTACAATAAATACATCACCACCTTCACCACCTTCACCTTCACCATCTTCCTGCAACTCTGCCTCTACCTCTACCTCTACCTCTACCTCTACCTCTACCTCTACCTCTCCCTCACCTTCAGATTCATTGAGCACCTCAGCCACTTGCTCAACCACTTCTCCAGCCTCACCTTGATCCGGATCAACTGCAAGGCGAGATTGTGCTGCTTCTGCTTCTGCCTCTTCAACCGACACAAGTTCAATATCCAAAGCCCCTTCGGCTTTATTTTTCTCTTGGTTGCTGTCTGTATCTTGGTCGCTCATAGGTTTTACATCTCAGTCGATCCAAAGCTCACAGGCAAAATGTGGGCTAGGGTTTGGCGCTGCGTTCTTGTAACGCATCGCTATCCATAGTTATATCGGCAGATTGTGCGCGAATCTTAGACATTTTTTCAGTTAATCGGTTGGATAGTACAGGTTTTTCATTTTTTTCGGCCTTAGGTGCTTCCGTGTTACCCAAAGTAGTTGACAATGCTGCCTTGTGGTTACGCCCTTCTAGTGATTTTTCACCAGCCTGCTTACTCCCCTTGTGTCCCATGTTGACCTGGCCTGCTGCGCCATCTACATCTTCTCCATCCAAACTGGCAGAGCTTACTCTACCGCCAACGTGATGCCCCATGTCTGCTTGTCCTGCCGCCCTGACTTTATTACCATCAAGGTTAGCCGCGCCTACTTTAGCATCGGCCTGATGACCCATTGCGGCATTACCTGCCTTAGCATGGGCATGGTGTCCTATACTCGCGTTGCCTGAACCTACCTCAGCCTTTGTCTCACCTTCTAAACTCGCAGAACCTGCTTTAGCACCAGCTTGATGCCCCATGTTCGCATTACCTGAACCTACTTCAGCCGTTGCCTCACCTTCTAAACTCGCAGAACCTGCCTTAGCATCGGCATGGTGTCCCATACTCGCGTTGCCTGAACCTACCTCAGCCTTTGTCTCACCTTCTAAACTCGCAGAACCTGCCTTAGCATCGGCATGGTGCCCCATGTTCGCATTACCTGCATCTACGTCAGCCGTTGCCTCACCTTCTAAACTCGCAGAACCTGCCTTAGCATCGGCATGGTGCCCCATGTTCGCATTACCTGCATCTACGTCAGCCGCTGCCCCACCTTCTAAACTCGCAGAACCTGCTTTAGCACCAGCTTGGTGTCCCATGTTCGCATTACCTGCATCTACAGCAGCCGTTGCCTCACCTTCTAAACTCGCAGAACCTGCTTTAGCACCAACTTGATGCCCCATGTTCGCATTACCTGAACCTACTTCAGCCGTTGCCTCACCTTCTAAACTCGCAGAACCTGCTTTAGCACCAGCTTGGTGTCCCATGTTCGCATTACCTGCATCTAC
>Ga0114995_10000238_pt1 | contig 37139 bp, 56 predicted proteins | sample ArcticOcean_MG_C_11_FD_87038 | JGI IMG/M metagenome (GOLD analysis project Ga0114995, IMG submission 87038) | Marine microbial communities from western Arctic Ocean - ArcticOcean_MG_CB2_154 | ecosystem: Environmental > Aquatic > Marine > Oceanic | place: Arctic Ocean: Canada Basin | collected... | reverse complement strand
TTTATGCTATAACTAATCATTGGTCATCTTCTCGATCCCATTTGTTTAATATAAGCATTACTATAATCAAGCATCCTAGCATCACAAAAAAGTCCATCATCTAGCTCCTCATAATGTGTACAATCTTTTTACACTCTGCAAGTCTTCTCATACTTAACAAGGTCCCATATAAATCATCATTCTTTTTAACTGAGAATGCTAGCCATAATATTAATAAACTTCTAGCAATAGACATTCTCATGGAATTAGATTTCTCTCCCACTTAGGAGCTGAATTTAATTCACTGTCCCAATCACCAAATACTTCAGGAGCCTCAATAGCAGCTTTATCCATGTGGTATTCGCCAGGGTAATGTTTAATACAACGATACGCTTCTTTACGAATTTCTTTTGGGACTCGCGGAGTCTTCTTAGGATCCATTAAATCGACTAAGAACTGACGAGTGTTGTTTACGGCCCAGCGCCGTTCATTTGGCATTGTCATAGCATACCCAACGACTGCCATAAGTTCATGAGTCCATAACCAATAACAAATCCAACTGTAAATCTAAACATCACGTATATCATAGAATGTTACTCCAATCTGTATCTTCTTCCATTATCTGTATCTGGCCCTTAAACTCTTGCTGTAAATATAAATCTTTGTGGATACCAGCAGTACTCATTCTAAGTCCGTAGGCTCCTTTGCCACATCTGTAGAGTGAACCACTTTCACCATGGAAATGAATTTCATCTTCACGATCAAACACAAGAGTAATACCACTGTTCAACCTCCACGAGCTGCCATGTGTATAACTTCCACTCCATCCTGCCAGCACTTTGTAGATAGGGAACATTCCTTTGCCTGGCTTGATCTTTAACACTACCCAGCTGTCTGGGCTATATTCACTTGCGAGTGCCTTTGTATGTTCACTCATTGTACTGCCTCTTCTAATTCACCAATATATTTTTTCAAGTCGGCGATTTCCCATTCCAACTCTTGCATATATTCTTCGACCACCGCACGTTCACATAGAGTCTCACAGCAAATAGAAATCTGTTGTTGTGCTCTTACCGCCAAACTTTTCTCACCACGTTTCATATTCACTCACTCGTAAGTCACATGTTGTTGTCGGAATTTCAGTTCGTTCTGCATAATAGTTTTGATCATTGGTCTAATATGTTTCACGGTCTGTAGTACTGCTTCAATGTGAGCCGTATCCATCTCTGCAATAGTCTTATACTGCAATGGTTGGTCTCCATTAATACCGTACGTTCCCCACGAACACACATGCCTAACTTTTTCAAAAGAATCTTCGGTTGTTACACACATATCTTCTTCATCACCATTTCGACTACGCCGAACATAATCTAATCCACCGTCAACCATATACTCTTTACCATTTTTATCAATGTGAGTAACAAAGTCATGCCGATGTCGGCTTTCAATTATTGTACCATCTGGTGTTTTTAATGCATTACGCACAAGTTCACTCAAAACTACAACTCCTTATTAATCCCCAAATGAATCGAGAATACGCTGTGATTGTTTTTCCAGAGCAATTGCCTGGTCCAAAATATCCAGTGATTGAATTTCCAAATCACTAAGATCCTCAAGAATAATATCATCTAATTCATCATCTAATTTGTCAGAAAAGAAATTAATAACTTTAGTGCTTATTTGATACGGGATTCTGTCCATTGGGAATTGAATTACATTACTCATTTATGCCTCCTCAGCATCTTTTAAAATATTGGTCTCCCGAGCAGGAGTCGAACCTGCAACCTACGGCTTAGAAGGCCGTTGCTCTATCCAATTGAGCTATCGGGAGATAATCTTTTTAGGAATACGCCTTTTCAAAACTAGTTACTAGTTTCGTCTGCAGCCTCCTGGCTTCTTTCTCCCAAGGTTGATCCCAATACTCAGTATTGGTATGATCCTTAGTCTTCCATCTGGATAGTGTAGGGTTTAACTCACCTCTACAAAATTGTTTTACATGAACTAATTCATGAGCAAGTGTTGACATCCAGTTACCATATAAGGCAACATCGATTATAAAATTCCGTTGGTCCACCGACTCGCATAAGCCTTCACAGTGGGAGTTGTCAACATATAGTTTGTGGTGAAAGCGAACCTCAATATTGGTTTTTAATCGGCTAATGTTTAACTCTTTAGCAAAATGTTTTATTGCTAAGGATGCATATGCCTTTAAACCTATGTCGAGTTGTCCGCCGCGTGGACCTCCGAAAATAACCATCATAATCTTTGCCTAAATTACCATGTAGAACATTATTAAGATACAAAATAACAATAGAGCATTTTCCCAAGTAAATTTGATGAGTCCCCAAGCGATTTGAATTATCGCAAACGAGACCAAAATTAACATGAAAATACCTAAGGCAAATTCCATACCTTATTCGTAATAACTTGTGTTGAGAGCATACCCCATCTCAATCTGTGGGTCGAAATCAGCAGCCGAAGATGTATATAATACAAAATCAGATGATTTCATTCTTGCAAGCCTTTTATTAGACTTTGTGTTCTTGAGTTCGTCCATCGCAACAGACACTTCGTCCTCAAAATCTTTTCCAGAATATCTACTCATTACGCTGCCACCTTACCATTAAAAAATTCTTGGATATAAGCAGTGTCCATAATTGAACTACCACCAATATGCCATTTGTATTCTTGGTTTGACCTTGCCTCGAACCCACCGTCATAATCTTTCCAATTATAAATGGTTACAGGTTTGATAGAATTAAAGTCATAATCATGCACTTCAAGTTCCCATTCGATGTTAACTTTTTCATCGCCCGAGGTATCTGTACATTGTGGTTCACCAAAAACTTTGACAAGTTCGGCGTAAGAGGCTGTAATATAGCCTTGTAGACAAGTCGAGACAAAATTTGTCCTCGGCTTAATTTTATAGTTTTCTGAATTCATAACAACTCCCATTGATTTATTCATTATTTTATGGTACCATTATAACACTTTACCAGCAAATGTCAACCATTTCCTTATATTATTTTGTTATAACGATATAACTTTTTGATATATTACTTCTTCCTATTCAGCATGTCTCTAGTGAGACCACCAAATAGATATGTAAAATATCCGAAGAATGGTACGGCCATGGCCAATCTGACATTGTCCTTGGTCATATTGACTGCCTCACCTAAGAGAAACAGTACAGTTATTACCAACGCCACTCCAGTGACCATACCAACGCCGTAAGCGAGGTCTTTAGCGATTTCTTTATAATCCCTCATTGTTACACTCCGCTTGTCATGTGAGCATAGCTATCGTTACACTCGGTTAGTTTATCGCCGCAAAGGCATACCTCATCCTCTTCTTTTGAAGGGGCTCCAACCATCGACCTGATTTGGTCCTCGGTGTATCTCTGTTCGCCATCTCTGACTGAACTCATTGCTAATATTCTAGCTGTTTCATTACTTATAGTCATTCTTTCTCCTATTGTGTAGCATAGCCATTTTCAAGGGCGTCAATCCTATCCTCGGCAATCCTGATTAAAATTTCTTCTCTATCATCGTCGGCATGTAAACCGTGTTCTATTACCACATCGGTAATATCGTCCTCTAGAAGCCCTTGAGCATCCTCTGCAATAACAGTTTCAAACATGTTATCGTGCCACCCATAATTTTTCAAATTCGACATATTTTTCTCCTTGTTCAATTTAATATACAACCATTATACCACAATTGCTTGTTAATGTCAACACGTTGGGTAAAAATAATTGTAATTCGTAAGTTTTCATTTCTTTTATATAGTACCATACCCGAGAGCAGATGTCAACACGTAGAACGAAAAAAATAATTAAAATAATGGTTGACATTTAGCTTGTAACCTGTTATAATGGTACCTGAAATGAGGAATTGCACTTTATGAGCGAACAATTTAGAATATTAACAGCTAGACAACACGTCCGTGAAAGGATAGGAATGTACATGGGATCTAGTTCCCGTGAAGACATTGAGCGTTTTGTACTTGGTGACTGGAAGAAGTCACAATATGTCCCTGCCTTATCTAAAATGGTAGACGAAATACTTGACAATGCGATTGATGAAGCTATCCGCACGAACTTTAAGTACTCTAATAAAATAAATGTATCTATTGATGGTGATAAAATTACCGTGTCCGATAATGGTCGAGGTATACCACAAGATAAGATATATGACGAAGCTTCAAAAGAAGAAATATTAAGACCAGTAGCTGCATGGACCAAAGTCAATGCGGGTACTTCATTTGATGACGAAAGAGTGACAATCGGTACCAACGGTGTCGGTTCGGCCGCGACCAATTTTCTTTCAGAGAAATTTATAGGTCGTACATGGTCCAATGGAAAGTCAATCGAAGTTCATTGTAAAAATGGAGCTGATACTCTTAATATAAAGAAGGGTGCGAAGGCTGGGTCCGGAACTGAGGTTTCATTTATACCAGACTTTGGACTATTTGAGGTCAATACTTTATCTGAACTAGATACTGTGTCATTAATAGAGGATAGATTAATTTCTCTCCAAATGGCATTCCCTGAAATTAAGTTTCATTTTAACAAGCGTCGCATACAGGTTACTGACCTTAAAAAATATGCTGCTTTATTTAATGAAACTACTATTATAGAGAAGAGTGAAAACCTTTCAATGTTCTTCGCCACATCTGAGGACGGATTTCGATCCAACAGTTTCATAAATGGTGTGAATACAAGACAAGGTGGTAACTACGTAGATTATATTACAAATGGTATCTGTGAAGAACTGGCTGTAATGATTAAACGCAAACACAAAATCGAAGTTGTAAAAGCCACTATTAAAGGTGGGCTAACTTTTGTAATGTTTGCACGTAACTTTGTGAATCCTAAATTTGATTCTCAAACAAAGGAACGTCTGACCAATCCAATGTCTAATATTAAAGAACATGTGGAAGCGTCAGAGATTAAAGATTTCCAGTCTCTTGCTAGAAAGATCTTAAACACAGAAGAAATTATTGATCCTATTATAGAGGCTCAATTGGCCAAGAAACTTGCTGCTGATAAACGTGCAGCTACATTGGCTCAGAAAAAATTAAGAAAAGTGAAGGTTGCAAAACACATCGCTGCTAATAAAGATGACGCAACACTCAAAATTGTGGAAGGCGATTCTGCAATGGGTTTCCTATTAAAGGTAAGAGACCCAAATAAGATTGGCGCATTTCCCTTACGTGGTGTGATTATGAATACCTGGGATATGAAACCTGCTGATGTATTAAAGAATAAAGAATTAAGTGAATTGGTAGCTGTATTAGGACTTGACATTAATAATCCTGACTCGGTTAATGATATGACATATCAATATGTCGCAACGCTTACAGACGCTGACCATGATGGTATCGGTCACATAAGTCCATTGCTTATTGCATTCTTTTATAAATTTTGGCCTCGACTTTTAACTGAACAGAGAGTGATGATTACAAGAACTCCAATTATGATTAGTTCAAAGGCCGACGACATTAAATGGTTTTATACTTACGAGGATGCCATTGCATTTAAAGACAAAGAAAAGAATTACAAACACAGATACATTAAAGGTCTAGGTTCATTGACAGAAGATGAATATAGTACTATTATTAATCAGCCGAAATATGATGTCGTCACTTTAGATGATGCTGACATGTTCCAAATGATGTTTGGTAAAGATTCAAGTCTACGAAAGGAGTTTATGTTTAAATGAGTGATTTAACTATGTTTACAAGTGAGAATAAATTAGGTACCCCGTATCCGATTTCAAAGGTTGCATTAAATGAATGGAAATCATTCGCGATGTACACAGTTGAATCTCGAGCGATACCAAATATGATTGACGGTCTGAAACCAGTCCAAAGATTCTATCTCTATTCCTCATTGATTAACTCAAAGAAAGATTTTAAAAAGGTATCGGCTGTGTCTGGTATCATTTCCGATTATGGTTATAACCATGGGGAGGCTTCGGCAGCTGGTGCAGGTCAGTTAATGGCAGCGACATGGAATAACAATATATGTTTAGTTGAAGGCCGAGGTTCATTCGGTACTCGACTGGTCCAGGAAGCTGGGGCGGCAAGGTATGTCTATACACGTCTCCATGATAACTTTGGCAAATATGTAAAAGATTTGGATTTATCACCAGTTCATGATGACCCTGAACATGAACCACCAGCATTTTATCTGCCAGCCATTCCTTTGGTCCTTATTAATGGAACGAAAGGTATCGCGACAGGTTTTGCTACTAATATTCTACCTCATTGTCCTGCCAGTGTTACTGAAGCTTGTGTTGAATATTTGGAAACAAAAGAAATTAAACAACCCATTAATCTCAAATTCCCAGAGTTTAATGGAACAATAGAACAGAACAAGGAAGATCCTAAAAAGTATATCTCGTGTGGCACTTACAGCAAAAAGTCTAAAACGCAACTGCTCATTTCAGAAGTGCCATACGGATTTGATAGAGAATCATATGTTAAAGTACTAGACAATTTGGAAGACGAAGGTGATATTGTATCATATGATGATCTCTGTGACAAACAAGGATTTAAGTTCGAGGTGAAATTAAAGCAGAACATCTCTGCAAAATGGACTCGATCTAAAATAATCGGTAAGTTTAAATTGGCAAAACCATTTGCTCAAAACCTTACTGTAATTGATTACGAAGGAAAACTTCGTGAATATGATGATGCTAGACAGCTGATTAAAGATTTTTGTGATTACCGATTAGGTATATTAAAACAAAGAATCGATGCTAGGAAAGCAGAGTATGAGGAAGAGGTTCGTTGGCTTAATGTCAAAATGGAATTTGTTCAGGCAAATGTTGATGGTCGTATTGTGTTTAAGGATAATTCCAAAGCGCAGGTCATTAAACAGATAATGCAAGAGACATCGGGCACTGGAGGTGACACAAACCGATTGCTCGCATTAAGTATCTTAAACCTTACAAAAGAAGAAATTGTAAAACTTAAGAAACAAATTGCAGAGTCTAAACGAACCTTGCACTTTTGGAAAAAGACAACACCTATTAACCAATTTAAAACCGACCTGGAGACTTTGTAATGAAAAACTATAAATTTGATGTTGAAGTTGACACAAGCTTGCACCTCGACGATAATGGAATATCTGTGTGCATTTTCCTAGGTGAAAATTCAGACACACCTGTAATGGAAGAAGTATTCCCAATAGAGACTATGATAGAGAACCACTTTGAATCATTTCTTATTGGTAACCAATTACGTGAAATAGATCTTGATGATATAGAAAAGTCTGTTATCAAATTAGAACAAATGGCTAAGTATGCTCGAAATATGTTTGAGGATTATAAAGCGGAGTCCATATGAATAAAGAAGAATATAAAGTCACAGAGTCCGAAAGTAGAGCCAGAAAACTGGCTCAAGACTTATCCGCCGAACGAAAAAGACTGAAACAAGAACTTTCAGAATTACAACATGAAGTTGAAGATCTCACCCCCACCACACCAACTGGGACACTAGATTGGTATGTGAAATGGGTAGCCACAGCGTTGGCTGTAAGTGGTGTTTTCCTCATTAGTGCTGGCTATTCACAGGAGGGGAACTTATCATATTTGTTCTCTACAATATGTTGGGTATATGTCGGTATGGTTTGGAGTGATAGGGCTATTATGATTGGGTCCTCCATCTCGGGAACAGCAGTCGCAATGAATTTAGTAACAGGAATAACTGGAGTATGAATATGAAATCAGATGGAAAATATACAGGAAATAGAAACTTTGATAAAGAAGCTACTGACCTATTAAAAGGTCTTTCAGAAAATAAACTTTATCAGTTGTTTGATATCGTGCATAAGGAAATGAAGGGACCTATGAACCCCGAAAGAAAACTCGAATTACAAGCTGTAAAACGAGCTATCAGAAGAAGTCCTTGGATTGAAAGCTATAAAATAGATAGACTTATTAATGGTTATCAATCAGAAATGGCCAGAACCGGCAAGCCAAGAGACGGACAAAAGACTTTAAGGTAGAAGTGTCATACAAAATGTAATATGTCGACTCTTTATGGTACGTAAAAGTGTCATAAAGTGTCATACTACCAATTTGTAATATAAGCCATAAACTCTTTCGGCAACAAACGCATGTGGTCATTATCAAGCATTTTTTCTCTTAATGACTCATCAATAAATCTTAAACGATTTGTATCATTAAATGGCTTTAAAATTTTGTGTCTAAACTTATGAAACTTTTCGGCAGCGCCATATTGAGCATCTATATGTACATTTATTGCCATGTGACGAACGTGGGCCGAAATATAATCTGTATGGTCCAAAAGAAAATTCAATTCAGCTCCCTCAGCATCAATCTTTAAAAAATCAACGTGATCCAAATCATACTTGTCAATCAGTTCTCTGAATGACATTAGCTTACATTCCTCTTCCTCGTCCCTATATTCTGGAAATTGATAAATGTTTCCTCTATCAATATCAGTCTTACCGATTGCTGCATGTACCGCATGGACTTTTGGTTTATCAGTGTCCATATAATATTCAGCAACATTTTTAATAGCGGTCTTTAATAATCTTTTATTAGGCTCGACCATGATGACTTTTTCAGCACCAGCATCTAATGCCTTGGCTGTAAACATACCATTCCCAGCGCCAATATCAATAACGGTGTCTCCTGGAAGTACTTCGTACCACCAGTCATATTTTTTAGCTGTAAAAAAGGTTTCGTGAAGTTTTGCGACTTCGTGGATGGCTAGACCGTCGGTGTCCATCTCGTATGATAGGGCTTTGATTCTCATAGTTTAATTCCTCAAATTGGATAAATAGTATAAAGCAATATATACTTATTTATAGGATTTGTCATGCCCGAAATTATCAATAATTATCTTTCACCAGCCTCATTTACTATCAGCGTTGATAGAATGCCGAATGTTGAATTTTTTGCACAAGGTATTTCAATACCAGGTGTGAGTGGTACACCAATCGCAATGGCGACTCCACTGAGAACAATGTATCAACCTCAGGACCAACTTAATTATGATGACTTAACAATTCAATTTATTGTTGATGAGCAAATGAATAACTATAAAGAAGTTTTAAGATGGATGGAAGGGCTTGGTGCTCCAGAATCAACAAAACAATATGCTGATTATGATAAAGGTAATGCAACACTGGCTTCTGATATCAGTGTCGTTATAACAAACAGTCATAAAAATCCAAACATTAAATTTACTTTTAAAGAAGCATTCCCAGTAACCCTAGGTGGTATTGAGCTGAATGTAAATACACAAGATATTGCTTACGCAACTTGTGACGTGACAATGAGATACGAATCTTTTATATTTGAAACCATTTAAACGGTTGACATTACAATCTTTTCGTGATATAATGGTACTAAAATAGTACAGGAATTTCTATATAATGAATACAGACGATATATCAAAAATGTGGGCAGTTGACTCGCCGATAGACGAAACCAATTTAGTTGGTGAAAGCAAAAGAATCCCACAACTTCACAGTAAATATTACAACCTCTTTTTCAGAGAGGTTCTTCGCGTCAAAAAACTTAAAGCAGAATACAAAGAACTTGAAATGGAAAAACGTCATTATTATGATGGTTCCATGGATGAGCAGACTCTAAAAGAACATGGGTGGAAACCTTTTCAATTAAAAGTATTGCGCAATGACATAGACAAATATATCCAAGCAGATAAAGATGTTATCAAATTAAGCTTGACTATAGATTACCATAGCGCGAATTCAAATTATTTAGAAGATATAATAAAAACAATACACAGCAGGAATTTTATTGTTAAAAACATGATTGACATCTTGAAATTCCAGGCAGGAGATTATTAATGGATTGGTTTACAAAGTTTTGGAAAAAGCCTGAGGTTCAGCAACAGGAAACTCTTGTCATAGACATGATGTCTGATGATATAGATCCAAATGAAATAACAATTGAGAACGCATACAAAACAAGATGGATTTGGTATCATACAATATTAGCAATAGGTATCTTTTTCACAAACATACTATTAATCGCAATATTATTATTGTTGGCAATTAAACTATGAGTGATATAATTACAGTTGAGGAAATTGATGCAGTTTATATGCGCGTCATTGCTGAGGCTAGTGTAAAGACAGAACTTGCAGACCATTTCAGTTTCAGACCAGAGGGTTATCAATTTAATCCCAGATTCAAGGCACGAGTATGGGATGGCATTATTCGAATGTTTAGTCCTTTTAAACCAATTTTATATGTTGGCCTTCTACCACACTTACAGAAATTTTGTCACGATAGAGGCTATCAGTGTAATATACCAGACAAATGGAAAGATGAACCAGTTGAATCCAATTATGTAACTGACCTCGCAAAAGAAATTAATTGCAAATTCATTCCTCGTGATTATCAGATTGAATATGTAGAAAACGCTATTGCTAAGAGGCGTTCATTATCACTCAGCCCAACATCATCTGGTAAGAGTTTAATTATCTATTTACTACAGCAACATTATTTCCAAACATTCGGACATCGTACTCTTATTATTGTACCCACAATTGGTTTGGTTCATCAGATGGCTGGTGATTTTGTAGATTATGGTTGCGATGAGTCTATTATATACAAAATACAAGGTGGTGTGGATAAAAACACATCTGCGCCTATTGTTATCTCTACATGGCAATCATTAGTAAAACAACCCAAGAGTTGGTTTGCTCAATTTAGAGTTGTGATGGGAGACGAAGCTCATCTATTCCAGGCGAAATCTCTCACACAAATCATGCATAAATTAACTGATTGTGACTATCGACATGGCTTTACTGGAACATTAAAATCTGCTGAGAGTAAAACACACAGATTAGTTTTGGAAGGTTGTTTTGGTAAAGTGAAAAAGCTTGTGACAACAAAGAAATTAATGGACGAAGGAACTGTTGCCAATTTTAAAGTGAAAGCAATTGTTTTATCTCACGACAATGATGCTCGTAAGGCATTTAAAGATGCAATGGGTAGATTAGACAAATTAAAGAAATGGCCGGCTGAACGTGAATATCTCACTAATCATACAAAGCGTAATAACTTTATAAAGAATCTTCTTTGGTCGCTCAAGGACCAGAATAATCTTGTGTTATTTGATTTGGTAGAAAAACATGGAAAAGTCTTAGAACCTTTGCTGCGCAAAGAAGGAAGAGAGTTGCATTTTATCTATGGTGGAACATCCGGAGAGGAACGTGAAAGGATTCGACATCTGGTAGAGAATGACCCAGAGAAGAAACATGATATATTGGCTTCCTATGGAGTATTTAGTACTGGTGTCAACTTAAAAAGATTGGACAATGTGATCTTTGCTTCTGGTTCCAAATCAGAGATTAAAGTATTACAAAGTATAGGAAGAGCATTAAGGAAGGCTAAAGATTCCGAGCAAGCCGTGTTGTATGATATTGCTGATGATTTATCGGTCGGAAGTTTTGAAAATTACACACTGAAACATTTTAAAAAGAGAATAGAGATTTATAGTACTGAAGAGTTTCCATTCAAAATCTACACTATTGACATCAATCCTTTATAGGTATAACTTAAAGCCGATAAGCTTATTATAACACAATCTAAGCAGATGTCAACCCTTTTTTTAAAAAAACTGAAAACTTTTTAACTTTATTAACTAAACGGTTGACAAAGGGCGAAAATTGTATTATAATACACACTATTACTAAATTATGATAGTTTACTAGGAGAGCCAAAATGGCAAGAAAAAAGAACTATGTAAACAATAAAGATCTACTACAAGCTCTAATTGATTACAAAAAATTGGTAGCAGAGGCTGAGGAATCAGGCGAACGCAACCCCATAGTCCCAGACTATATTGGAAAATGCATCTTGTTAATTGCAACAAGACTCGCAACAAAACCAAACTTCTCTGGATACACATATAAAGAGGAAATGATCTCTGATGGTATTGAAAACTGTTTACAGTATATTAATAACTTTAATCCAGAAAAATCACAAAACCCCTTTGCATATTTCACGCAAATCATTTGGTTCGCATTTTTAAGACGCATCGCTAAAGAGAAAAAGCAGATGTACATTAAATTCAAAGCGTCACAACAAATGAATCACGAGAATATGATTCTCAATAGTGCTGGTGATAATGTTCCTCAGAACGAACTCCCAGACTATATCAACGAATTCGTAAAAGACTTCGAAGACAAACATCAAAAGAAAAAAGAAGAGTCAAAAGCAAACAAAGAACTTAAGGAAAAGGAAGCTAAGGAAGCAAAATGAAAATATTGATTTTTGGCCTTCCCGGCTCAGGGAAGAGTACTTTAGCAGAACCTTTGGCAGAAGCTGTTGAAGGTGTTTGGATAAATGCTGATGCTGTTAGAAAAGAATATGATGACTGGGACTTCAGTAATGAAGGCAGAATGAGACAAGCAATGAGAATGAGACTCTTATCAGATGGTGTATCCATGGCTGGTAAAATTGCAGTTACAGACTTTGTATGTCCTTTCGCAGAAACAAGAAATGCTTTTGACCCAGATTATACTATTTGGATGGATACTATTCAAGAAGGTAGATTCGAAGATACAAATAAGATCTTTCAAAAACCTCGGCACTGTGATTACCATGTCACCGAATGGTACGCGAACACACATCTGGAATTAGAACCAGTAATTAATATGGCATATCAGAAATGGCTGAAGAAGTAAGCGCAAAGAGACATTTGGCTAAAGCAGTCACGTGGCGTATTGTCGCAAGTATAACTACAGTTTGTATTGCCTGGTTCTTTGGATTGCCTCCTAAAGCAATTGGTGCAGTATTTCTAGCTGATTTGGTGATAAAATTTGGACTGTATTATGGACATGAAAGACTATGGTATAAGTTTATAAAATATGGAGTAAAATAAAATGTTTGGAATGGATGAAGCATTTGATTATAAAAAGCCCACTGTGCAAATGTTGGGCAGATGGCAGCCTTGGCATGATGGACATACAAATCTTTTTAAAAAGTGTTTGACATTGACCGGGCAAGTTGTTATAATGGTACGTGACGTATATAATTTTGATGGTGATGCAGGAGCAGGCCGAACGGTTGTACAGGATGATAACCCGTTTGGTATGATACAAACCATTGAAGGTATTGAAAATGGATTAAGAGAACATGGTTATGAAAATGGACGTGAATATCTAATTTTGGAAGTACCAAATATTGTTGACATTAGCTTTGGTCGTGGAGTAGGTTACACATTTACAGAACATGACCTCGGTAAAGATATTCACGAGATATCTGCAACAAAAATTCGAGCACAAATGAGAGAAGAAGGTAAATTATGAACTTAGTATATTATCCAGATCCTATCCTTTCAAAGGAAGTATCTGATGTGAATTTGGAAGACCCAGGTTTCGATCCCATCGAACTTAAAGAGCAAATGGTAAAGCTGATGCTCGCAAATAATGGTCTTGGACTATCAGCACCTCAAGTAGGTTTAGACTATAAACTATTTGTTATGGGAGAAAAAACAGATGCTGCAGTAATGGTGATTAACCCAGAGATTGTTGATGTGTCAGATGAGATGGTTCTTGATGTTGAAGGTTGTTTGAGTTTCCCAGATATGTTTGTGAAAATATCCCGACCTAAAGATATCAAAGCAATTTGGTACAATGAAAAATTAGAAAAGCAGGATGGTCTAATAGCCGGATATGGCGCAAGATGTTTCCTGCATGAATATGACCATTTACACGGTGTTGTATATAAAGACAAAGTGTCTCGTTTAAAATGGGAAAGAGCCGACAAGAAAAAATCCAAAATAGTAAAACAACGCGCTGGTGTAATGAACTATTTAAAATCTATGAGTGCCGCTGAGGCCAAGCAACTGCAGACAGAGGTAGCAGCTGCAGACAATATCCAGGAGTAATATGAAAATTGCAATAGTCACCGACATTCATTTTGGTGCAAGAGGAGATAGCCGTGTATTTCACGAAGTTCAAAGAAAGTTTTTTCACGAAGTATTCTTTCCATATTTGGATAAACACAATATTACAACAGTATTCGATCTGGGCGATACCTTTGATCGCAGAAAGTATATCAACTATGTAAGCTTACAACATGCTAAGACAGCATTGTTTGATGGTTTGGCTGAACGTAATATAGAGTTCCATGCATTAATTGGAAACCATGATACATATTACAGCAATACAAACGAAGTGAATAGTATGAATTTACTATTAAAAGAATATCCTAACTTTACATTATATCAAGATCTAGGTAAGCACTTAGAAATTGGGGGAACAAAGTTCCTTATGCTTCCTTGGATTAGTAGAGAAAATTCTGAACACAATCTAGAGTTTATAAAGAATAGTGACGCCGATGTAGTAATGGCACATTTGGAAATGAGAGGCTTTGAAATGATGAGAGGCCAATTATGCGCGCACGGCTTAGAGCTGGGTGTATTTAAACAATTCCAAGATGTATATTCAGGACACTTCCACCACCCATCAAGATATAAAAATTTAGAATACCTTGGTGCGCCGTATGAAATGATGTGGGGTGATTATAAAGGCAAGAGAGGTTTCCATGTTTTCGATACAGAAACACGAGAAATGGAAAAGATACTCAACCCGAATCGAGTGTTCTTTAAAATCAATTATGATGATGAAACGTGGACAGTAGATGATGTCGCAAATTTTGATGTCGACAAATACAAAGATACCTATGTTAAAATTATAATTAAAAACAGAACCAATGCATATCTCTATGATTTGTTTATGAATAGAATGTCAGAATGTGGAGCAGTGGATATAAAGGCTATCGAGGACAATCTTAACCTAGCAGATTATGGTGATGAAGAAATACTAGACGAAACAAAAGACACATCAGAGCTTTTAAGTGATTATATAGAATCTATTGAAACAACAGCAGACAAGGAACGAGTCAAAAGTGTCGTTAATGAACTTTACAGTGAGGCACTTAGTTTATAATGAGAATCCATTTTAAGAAAATAAAATATAAAAATATATTATCAACGGGTAATACCTTTACCACCATTGATTTTGATTCATACGCGACTACGTTGGTCAGTGGGTCAAATGGTTCTGGTAAAAGTACTCTACTAGATGCAATGACATTTGGTTTATATGGAAAGCCTTTCCGTAATATTAGTAAGAGTCAACTCTTAAACAGTATTAATAAAAAGGGGCTCGAAGTCGAACTGTATTTTGCAGCTGGTGGTAATAATTATCTTATTCGTAGATGCATGAAACCCAACGTGTTTGAAATCTTTAAAGATGGTGAGATGCTTAATCAGAATGCTGCCAAAAAAGATTATCAGCAACACTTGGAAGAAAATATACTCGGCATTAATTATAAATCTTTTAATCAGATTGTAGTATTAGGTTCAGCTACCTATGTTCCGTTTATGGAATTAAGAGTTGGTCAGCGAAGAGAAATCATTGAGGACCTATTAGACATTCAAGTATTCAGTGTAATGAATCTATTGGCCAAAGATAAAATCAATGAAAACAAGGCTGCAATTAATGATACGAAATACAACATTGAATTAGTGGAAACTAAAATATCCTCGGCCGAAGAAAATAATAATGAGATCCGTAAGATTAAAGAGACTCAAGTAGATCAAATACGTGATAAGATGTCTGGTCATATTGACGAAATCGAATCAAGGAATAGTACCATTGATACTCAAGATGAGATTATGAAAGCACTCTATGATGATATATCTGATAAGGCTGATGAGAAACAAAAGTTTGCTGATGCAACTCAACACAGAAATGAACTTGACAGAAGTCGTGTACAGCTTGAAAAGGAACTATCCTTCTATGAACATAATGATGATTGTCCAACATGTAAACAGGGTATTGCTCACGACTTTAAATCAGGACAAGTTAATGAAAAGCTTGACATAAAGGCTGGTATCGAACAAGGTCTAGTCTCTGCTGCAGAAACAATTAAAACTCACCAAGACCGACTCGGTTCTATTTCAAAGGTTGAGGAACAAATTCAATCAGTTAACTTCAAGATATCTGAAATCAGAGCTGAAATCAAAATGTCAAAGAACGCCCTTGTTTCTTATAAAAAGGAACTGGAAGGTGCTCAACGTGAAGTCGAAGAAGTAGATACATCTAAACTTCAGAGTTTACAAGAAGATCTATCCAAACAAAATGACATCCATCAAGCCTTTGTAGAGGATCGTGAAATATTAAGTGTTGTACATACAATTCTTAAGGATGGTGGAATTAAGGCTAGAATTATCAGCCAATATATTCCAGTGATGAATAAACTGATCAACAAGTATCTTGCTGCATTTGACCTATTCGTTGACTTTCATCTTGATGAAGAGTTTAATGAGGTTATTCGTTCAAGGTTTAGAGATAACTTTACATATGCCTCATTCAGTGAAGGCGAAAAACTCAGAATTACACTTTCAATTATGCTGGCATGGCGCGCAGTTGCCAAACTTAGAAACTCTGTTTCAACCAACCTATTGATTCTAGATGAGACTCTTGATGGTGCATTAGACAGTGTTGGTATTGAGAGCCTTATTGAAACACTACACGGACTTAACTCTGATGATAATATCTTTGTTATCAGTCACAGAGGAGACCAATTTGCAGAGAAATTTGATGGAAGCATCACGTTCGGCAAGGTTAAAAACTTCTCCGAAATTATCGGTTGACATATCGCTCCAGGTATGTTATAATGGTACCTACATTATGAGACACTATCTATGACATCGTTCTATACTTCCGTTGAAAGATACGGCAACAATATCTTATGGCGCGGCTATGAAAATGGCAAGCGCTTTTCTTACAAAGTTCCATTCAGACCTACATTATATGTACACACACCAAAATCTGGCGCAGAAGGTTATACGTCCTTAACTGGCCAATATAAACTCTCTCCTCATAAATTTGGAGACATGCGAGAGGCTAAGGATTTCATCGAAGAGTACAAAGGTATTCCAAACATGAGAATCTTCGGCAATACCAATTATACTACTCAGTTCATACAAGAAAAATATCCAGGCAAGATTGAATTTGACATTAATCAGATCAACATTGCTTCGTTTGATATTGAGGTTGATATCAGTGACGGATATGCAGATATTAATCAGGCTGATAAAGAGATTACATCAATTGCTTATCACAGCTCACGTAGTGCAAAATATACATTGCTTGGTCGTAAGGATTATGATAAAACACAAACAGCTACTGGTATCGACCAAGACAATATTGATTTTATCAAATTTGAAACTGAAGAGGCTCTGCTTAGATATTTTGTAAAATTGTGGTCCTCGGATTATCCGGATATCGTAACTGGTTGGAACGTCGAATACTTTGACATTCAATATATCGTGACTCGTATCATTCGGCTACTTGGTGAAGATGTTGCAAAACAATTATCACCTTGGAAACATATCAAACAACGCTCATCAGAAATCTTTAATAAGGTCCAATCAACGTATCGTATCTCTGGTATGACCATTGTCGATTACATGGACGCGTTCAAAAAGTTTGGTTACAAATATGGTCCACAAGAATCATATAAACTCGACCATATTGGCTATTCAGTTCTTGGCAAAAAGAAATTAGACTATTCTGATTATGGTGGCTTGACCGAACTCTATGAACAAAATCCACAACTCTATCTAGATTATAACCTTCGTGACACTCAGCTGATTGAGGAACTCGAGGACGAAACAAGTTTATTACAATTGGTAATGACTGTTGCTTATGGTGGCGGTGTTGATTATAAAGACGCATTCGGAACTGTAGGCATTTGGGAATCTACAATATATCGTAGACTGATTGCAGACAAAATTGTTCCTCCTATTAAAGGTGGCCCTGGTGCTAACCTTGGTGCGCTGGTTGGTGGTTATGTTAAAGATCCAGAACAAGGCATGCATCCTTGGGTAGTTTCTTTTGACTTGAACTCCCTATATCCGCATCTGATGTTACAATTTAATATGTCACCAGAAACCTGGATTGACGACAGACGTGAATATGTTACTCAGGATATGGTTCTGACAGATGATTATGTAAATGATGATCCATCAGTTTCAGTTGCTGCCAATGGCGTATGCTTTACTAATAAAAATGTTGGTATCATTCCAGAAATTATTGACGAATACTACAATAATCGTTCTGTAATTAAAAAGCAAATGATTGCAGTTGAACAACAGCTTGAGATTGAGACTGATGTAAGAGAAGTCAAAAGGCTCAAACGAGAGGTCAACCAATTACACAACTCTCAGATGTCTATTAAAATTGCCATGAACAGTCTATACGGCGCAACGGCAAACAAATATTTCCTCTATTATATTTCAGAAATGGCAGAGGCTATTACTACATCTGGTCAATTGGCAATCCGATATGCTCAGAAATCTGTTAACAATTATATGAATAAGGTCCTAGGCACAAAAGATAAAGACTATATTATATACATTGACACAGACTCAATTTATGTTAACTTTGGTGACCTCATTCAAGAAGTGTTTGGGACAAAAGAGATTGACAGAAAACAAGGCGAAGAGTTCCTGGATAAAATTTGTTCTACCAAAATCGAACAAGTGATTGAAAAAGGCTATTTGGAACTTCAACGACAGATGGGTGCATATCGCAATGCGATGGTGATGAAACGTGAAAAGATTACCGACAGAGCAATCTTTGTGGCTAAAAAGAGATATATTCTCAATGTGCTTAACTCAGAAGGTGTTCATTATGAAAAGCCAAAAATCAGTGTGACTGGTTTGGAAAGTGTTCGTTCATCAACACCAGAAGTCTGTAGAGAAAAAATGAGGTCCGTGTTTAATGTAATCATGAATGGCACCGAATCCGATGTACAGATCTATATTAAAGAGTTTAAGGACGAATTTAAATCATTACCAGTAGAGGCTATTGCTAAAACATCTGGAACTGACGACATTGAGAAATACAAACATCCCGTAACATTATTCAGAAAAGGTTGCCCGATACACGTCCGAGGTTCTATTGTTTATAATCATCATTTGGCTCAGAACAAATTGGCCAAAAGATATCCATCAATACAATCTGGTGATAAGGTCAAGCTCGTCTATATGAAAGTGCCTAATCCGATACAACAAAATGTTATCAGTTTCCCAGGCGTATTGCCGAAGGAAATGGAACTTACTAAATATATTGACTACGATACACAATTCAACAAGGTTTTTCTTACCCCGATCCAAGGCATACTTGATTCCTTAGGTTGGTCGTCAGAAAGGATAGATACGATTGAGGATTTCTTTACATAATGATTAACCAAGTAGCTATTATAACAAATTTTAGGACTGGCAGCACATCTTTTACTCTCCTGAAATCAGAACAATATAAGCTCCCATATAAAGCTGAATTGTTTGCACATAATAAGCCCGAACCACTAGGTCGTGCCAAAGCAAAATACCAAATTCAGTTAAATTATAAAGACTTACCAACAGAAGAAAAAGAATGGTTACAGAGTGAGGAATTTTTCCTCCAACAGCTAGAGGCTGGCCATGCTTGTGTCTTTAAGGTAATGCCCAACCAAGTCTCGTCCGATGAAGCCATGGACCGAATACTAAATAAAGTAGATAAAATCTATTATCTCTATCGCAGGGATTTCCTAGCTCAAGTAAAGAGTTGGATTGCTGTAAGACAGATAGGAGATTTTGGTGGAACTGGGTTTGTATCATATAAGAATGCTGTAGGTGTTGAGAAAATGAAACAACTACATTTGGCGAAACACGGCATTGGTGAAAAAGTAAAACACCATGTTGATATACAGAACGATTGGGAGAAAAACTACCATTTAAGGTCCGGTCCACTTACTGAAGGTCTCATAAAAAATTATGAAAATATGGCCGAGACAATGAAAAAGCATCCAGGTGAGCTTATTTGTATGGAAGATTACTTTAACGAGTCACACTATCCTGCATATAATAGAGAAGTTACCTGGGAAATTGAACCAAAGATCCCACCGGGATTTAATGTCGAAAAAACTTTAAAAAGTAGTTGACAAATACAAATAAACGTGTTATAATATACACACATTAGGAGAAATATATGAGCGAAATACAAATCGTAAGGCTTACAACTGGTGAAGAAGTTGTAGCAAAAGTAAAATATGACAAAGGATTCTATACCTTAACGGATGGTATTCTTTTGGTCCCAGCTGGTGAAGGTAAAATTGGAATGGTTCCTTTTGTTCCTTACGCTAAAAGGGAACCAATTGTAGTGAATGAAAACTCAGTTATGTTCTTGGCAGAGCCAATGGACGAGTTGAAAGCACAAGTAATTGAAGCCACAACTGGACTAATCATGCCTGGTTCTGGTGGGTTAAAGTTAGTATAATGTCAGTTACAATTTATGGCAAAACATCATGTGGCTATTGTGTTCAAGCAAAAAGTCTATGTGCCCAACAAGGACTTGACTATACTTATCTTCAACTAGATGAGGATTACACGTTTGACGAATTCAAAGCAGAATTCCCAACAGCAAGAACTTTCCCTCAAATTATTGTCGATGACAATAAGATTGGTGGGTATACTGAACTTAAAGCACTAACTGAGGTTAAAGATTAATGAAAAAATCTAAAAGAAGTCCTGTGAGTACTCTAACTCACACAACAAGAGAAGTTGCAATTCATTTCCTAGCTTGGAGAGAAAAGCAAAACGCAAAATCATCTATGATTGGCCACAACGGTGGGCCAAAATAGGGGTTGACAATGAAGAGTAATTGTGTTATAATATACTTATATTATGGCTAACACAAGGATGCAAACTATGTCAAAACACACACTTACACAGAATCAAGAAGAGGTTTTCAGCCTCTTCAAACTAATTCTAGGCCGGCCAAAAGCTTACAACAAATGCCAGAAAATGGCTAATTCAGCTCTAACAAATTCCTTGTTTGCAGCTGGACGAATGCCAGTGAGATTTATCTCTGAGAGGGCAGTGGCTGAAAGGGCAAAGGATTCCAAATACAGACCATGTTATGAACACTATTTCAGTAGAACAAAATCTGTACAAGATATTCTTAGGGCTTTTGAAAGAGGCAAGAGTGACAATTTCATTAAAAGACTCTTAATGTCTAGAATGAGAGGGCACTATACTACTTCAGAAGAGAATATTACATTGAAAAAATATGATACTCTATTTTGGAGAGATGCATATAGGGAAGCAGGGATTAAATTAGTCCCTTGGGTCGCAACCCCAGCTAGAAAATTTGACTATATAATAGAGGGCGTAACATATACTTCTCCTTCTAAGGTCGCGGAGAAATATAAAATGAGTAAGGAAGGTGTGTCTTACAGATGTAAGGCAAAAACTTTTCCAAAATGGAGACTCAAAAAAGTTGCGTAAAGTTACTAAATATATTTCAAATGAGGTAAATTAAATTATGAATGATAAAATTTTAAAAGAATACACAAAGGATACAGCAGCCGAATATGACGATTTGGTTGGCTATGTTGCTGATGAAAATATTACTGACACATTAGGTGTATTCCTAGGTGAGGAAGAAGAGGAATATAAACCACTAGTGAATAGGAAAAAGGTTGATGCTGAGTTCCCAGAAGACTGGCAAACACTTTTTGTAAACTTTGAAACTGAACAAGACTATATTAACTTTATGTTGGCGATTGACGAAAAACCAATGCCGAAACTTAAGGATGTAGTTTATAAAGCTGGCCGTGAAGAGAATGGCCTATTGGACTTATTATAATGTATACACCAGTAAAAACTCAAGAACAACTTCAAAAGGAATGGCGTAATCAGTACGTGCAATGGTACGCAGCTGGTATGCCAACCTTTCAAGCAAAGAAAAAAGATGTATTTAAACAAATCGCTGTTAAATTCAAATCAGAAGAAGATAGGAATCATTTCAGTGATAAAATGGAATATAATCTAACAAAGAAAACAAACGTTGTCTATTATCCTGCTAGAGGCAGAGAAGAAAATATGACAAACAGGTATGTCGAAACTGACACAGACCATTTTAATCCAAAATATCCTATCTATATTATTAGTAAAGGTAGAGCAGATACAAGACATACTGCAAAGACATTGGAGAAAATGGGCATACCATATTACATCGCGGTTGAACCACAAGAATATGATGTTTATGTCAAAGCTACAAGTGCCGCAGGCGATTTAGGAACCGTATTGGAATTACCATTCAGTAACCACGGCAAAGGCTCAGGCCCTGCCAGGAACTGGTGTTGGGAACACTCCCAAGCCAATGGTCATGCTAGACATTGGTTAATGGACGATAACATTGATGGGTTCGTAAGATTACACAAAAACAAAAGATATCGTGTAGAGAATGGCTCTGGTATTTTTAGGGCTACTGAGGATTTTGTTGACAGATATGAAAATGTTGCACTAGCATCTTTCCAATATAAATTCTTTGTTGTTGACCCATGCCCATATCAGCCATTCATACTAAATACAAGAATGATGTCGTGTATCCTAATTGATAATAATTGCCCACATAAATGGAGAGGCAAGTTTAACGAGGATGTAGATCTAAGTATTCGTGTCCTTAAAGAAGGTTTGTGTACAGTATTAATGTATGCATTTGTTCAAGGCAAATTAAGAACTGGAACAGTAAAAGGTGGAAACACAACTGAGGTATATGAGGATTATTCTGGTGAAGGTGAAAATGATCCAGCATATAACAAATCAAAAATGTTAAAAGAAATGCACCCTGATTGTGTGACACTAGTTGAGAGATATGGCAGAGTACATCACCATGTAGATCTTAATGCGATTATGACTAAAGATGGATATCCTGCTAGACAGAATCCTCTTATTTTGAAAAAAGATATGCCAATTGTAAATAAAGTAGATAATTATGGAATGCAACTAATGCGCAACTGGAATACGGATGAACAATATCCAGACCCACAGTTCGAGGCAGATGAATTTCCAGAAGGGAGAACATCCATCCATGGCTAAAATTCTAATAACAGGTGGTGCAGGTTTTGTAGGAAGTCATCTTGCTGAAAGACTTGTATCCGAAGGCCATGATGTAATTTCATATGATAATTATTTTACTGGCTCAGTAGAAAATCATGTGGAAAGAGTTGCATATGTTGAGGATTGTACTACAAATCTAACGCCGGAGAGATTCTCTGGTATTGATAGAGTTTATCATTTAGGTGAATATTCTCGTGTCGAACAATCATTTGACGATATTGAATTGGTTCATAAATTTAATTGCGAAGGCACAACAAGAGTATTGGAATGTGTCCGTGCATGGGGTGCAAAACTTGTTTATTCAGGCTCCAGTACTAAATTTGCTGACACGGATGATGGTTATGTAATGAGTCCTTATGCTTGGTCCAAAGCTCGTAATACTGAATTGGTAAAACAATATGGTGAGTGGTTTGGTATTGATTATGCAATTACATACTTTTATAATGTATATGGACCCAGAGAAATAAAAGATGGGCCATACGCGACACTTATTGCAAAATATGCAAAATTAAAATCTGACGGCAAGGCTCTACCAATTGTAATGCCTGGTACCCAGGAAAGAAATTTCACTTATATAGATGATATTGTAGACGCTCTAGTACTGATAGGTGACAAGGGACAGGGTGATGAATATGGTATTGGCCATCCAGAAAAATACACTGTGGCGGATGTAGCTAAGATGTTTAACACTCGTACCGAACAACTACCACCTAGAAAAGGCAATCGTATGTCTGCTAGTGTCATCACAGAAAAAACACGGGACCTAGGCTGGTCTCCAAAACACAATCTGAAAACTTATATAAATAAGTTGATAGATAATGGTTGACATTATGTACAAAATAGTATATAATGGTACAACAAATGAGGAATTTATATTATGAAGCACTGCATTATTGACTTTGAAACAATGGGTATTGATACCAATAACTGTGTCGTCATAGACATGTCAGCATTGGTATTTGATTGGGACAAATTTACTTCCGACAAACCATACAACTTTGGCGACCTTCAGTCAGTCCAAAAATACAAATTCGATATTAGAGAACAAGTTTCTCTATACAATTTTACTATTGATAAAAGCACTGTTGCATTCTGGGAATCACAACCATCTGATGTTCGTAAGAATATCGTACCGAAAGCAACAGATATCAGCTTAGACCAATTTGCTGAGCAGTTTATATCATACCTAATCCCACACGGAAAAATCTCTAACTGGTGGTCAAGAAGTAATTCTTTCGATCCGATTATATTATGGAGATTATTTGATGCAATTGGAAAGAAAAATCAAGTGATGGAATACCTGCCACATTGGTCCCTTAGAGATACAAGATCTTGGATTGATGCGAAATTGGATTTCCCTCGTAAGAATGGATTCTGTCCTATTGAAGATACACAGCTCTGGGATAAAACTTTTAAAGCACACGATAGTGCCTGGGATATTTTAGCTGATGTGTTAAGATTACAGGCAATTGAACGTGCAGAGAAACTTGATTAATTTTATATTATGGAGACAAAATGGAACAAGCAACAAATATTAGAGCGTTTAAAACGCCAAGGCAGATGAAACTTACCATGCCAGGATTATCACTTAAACTTGGAATTATCGGCAGAGGTTTTGTCGGTGGTGCTGTAGCGAATGGATTTGAAACTGATACAGTGGATACTTTCGTAGTTGACCCACGATTTTCAGAACTCACTGCAATGGATTTGGTAGAACTAAATCCTGATGTAATGTTTATTTGTTTACCGACACCAACAAGAAAAACAGCAACAGCTGATGGCCCGGTAGGTAGTGTAAACGCAGACCTTATTAGAGACACATTAAAAACTCTCAATAAGGAAAAATACAAGGGCGTTGTTGTAGTTAAATCAACAGTCGCACCGAGTGTCTTGGAAGCCTTTGTGAATACTTTCACTCAATTACAAATCGTATATAACCCAGAATTTCTAACTGAAGCAAATGCTAATGATGATTTCATTAACCCACCATTCCAAATTTTTGGGGGTGACTGGGACGCATGTACTAAGGTCGAACAAATGTATACGAAACACAGCCTTGTAAAACCGGTTCCTTCATTTAAACTGGATATCAAAGCAGCAAGTTTTCTTAAATATACAATGAATAGTTGGTTGGCAACAAAAGTTGTATTCTTTAATGAATTAAGACAATTGTATAACACTTATTCCATGGATACACCTTGGGAAGAGTTTATTGGCATATTGGCCCACGAACCAAGAATCGGACCTTCTCATATGAATGTTCCAGGACCAGATGGTCAATTTGGTTTTGGTGGCAATTGCTTCCCAAAAGATACAAAAGCCTTTGTTGAGGAATCAAGAAATAATTCCATGTTGGAGTTACTGGAAAGAGCAATACAACTTAATGACACGTATCGTGTTGACAAATGACCAAAAGTGTGTTATAATATAGGAACTAAATAATGCTAAATCTAAAAGAAAAAATAATAACAGCTTCGGAACTACACTTTCGAGCTCATATTGAAAAACATAAAATTAATGTGGAAGTTCTATTGAACTCTCATGTCGGTGTGGCAGAACATCCGGATATTATGGAAACAATTGAAAAAGAATTGGCTATGATCTCTGAATACGAAGATAAATTGGAAATGCTTAATAAACATTTTAAAACCCCTGCAGCCCCAAGGCTTCCTTAAAGGAAAAAGTATATTATGCAGATCGAAGTAAAAACTGAAGAGTTAAGAAAATATAAACTATTCATTGGTACACCTATGTACGGTGGTCAGTGTGGTGGTTTATATACAAAATCAACAAATGATTTGAGTATGCTTTGTGCACAACACCAAATTCCACTCAAATATTATTTCTTATTTAATGAGAGTCTAGTACAAAGAGCTAGGAACTATATCGTAGATGAATTTATGAGAAGTGATTGTACTCACTTGATGTTCATTGATTCCGATATAGGTTTTAATCCTAAAGATGTATTGGCACTACTTGCTTTAAATATCCAAAACCCAGATGAATATGATGTCGTGACTGGGCCCTATCCTAAGAAAACAATTGCTTGGGAAAAAGTTGCTAAGGCAGCTGAACTAGGTCTGGCAAAAGACAATCCATTTAAATTGGAACAATATACATCTGACTTCGTATTTAATCCTGTTAAAGGCACCAAATCATTTAAACTTGGGGAACCAGTTGAAGTGTCAGAGGCTGGAACAGGTTTCATGCTTATCGCAAGAAATACTCTGGAAAAATATCGCGATGCGTATCCAGAACTTAAATACAAACCCGACCACATCCGCACCAACAACTTTGATGGTGAAAGGGATATTACCGCATATTTCGATTGTGTTATTGACCCTGAATCTAAACGCTATCTTTCAGAGGATTATTTCTTCTGTCAAATGGCTCGTAAAGCAGACTTGAAAGTTTGGATGTGTCCATGGATGCAAATTAATCATGTAGGCTCTTATATTTTTAGAGGCAACATGGGCTCAATTGGTCAATTAGGTGTATCGGCAACTGCTGACAAAAATAGTAGTAGAAAAACGTACTCACCTATTGACAAAGCAACGAAATAGGTATATAATACCACATGAAAACGAAAATAAACTTGGAGACTATATATTATGAAATTTTCTAATGAAACGCTGAACGTTTTAAAATCCTTTACAGCAATCAATAAGAGTATTCTATTGAACGCAGGTAATACAATTAAAACTATTACGCCAGAAAAGACACTGATTGCAATCGCAGAAGTTCCAGATACAATGCCATCACAGGCTTGTGTTTACGACCTTTCAAGATTCTTGTCAATCTTGTCTTTATACAACGATCCGGACATTGACTTTGGGGATAAATACTTTATAATCTCTGAAGGCAAAAGACGCACACGATATGTCTACGCCGACATTTCCATGATTCATACACCACCAGAAAAGGAAATAACACTTCCTTCAGCTGATGTGACTGTCAATGTTTCTGAGGGGGATTTATCTTCCGTACTTAAGGCGGCAGGTGTATTACAATTCTCTGAGGTAGCTTTTGTAGGCGAAGGCGGCAAATGTTATCTCAAAGCAATCGACAGTGCTAATGACAACGCAGATGACTTTGGCGTTGAAATTGGGGAAACTGCCGATAAGTTTAATGTTATCATTAAAACCGATAATCTTAAACTACTACCTTTGGACTATCAGGTAACAATATGCTCAAAAGGCATATCTGAATTCAAAGGAAAAGGTGTCACATACTATGTGGCGATTGATTCAAAGTCGACTTATAATAAAGGTGAATAATATGAACGAACCAGTGAATGGTAACTTCGGCCAAAACCAAAATGGCCAACAAAATGAACAACCGGTGAGTATCACTCTCGGTGACCTCAGTACTCTATTACAGATTATTGATGTATGTTCGCAAAGAGGCGGGTTCCAAGGACAAGAACTTGCTGGTGTTGGTATGTTACGAAATAAAGTAGAAACATATCTAAGACAAAATGGTCCTCAACAACAGCAGGATTCTGCTGCTCATGAACAGAGTGTTGATGTCCATATGCCAGCTGAAGGTGAATTGGCTGACAAGGTAATTTCTTAAAAAAATTACCGAACTTATCTCGAGAATAGGGGACCTGGTTATGCCTTGTCCCCGCCCTCAATTTTTTATATTATGTTTTATGGTGATTAATTATGATAAATGCGAAAGCAAATGAAGTGTTATGGGTAGAAAAATACCGCCCACAACAAATCGCAGATACAATCCTACCAGAACAAATGAAGGAAACATTCCGAAAATTTGTTGCTGATGGAAATATCCCAAATCTCTTATTGGCTGGTGGTCCAGGCGTAGGTAAAACAACTATTGCGAAAGCAATGCTCGATGAGCTTGGTTGTGATTACATCGTCAAAAATGGCTCATTAAATGTCAATATTGATACCCTCCGATACGATATCTCTACGTTCGCCTCAGCTGTCTCGCTGACAGGCACGGGTCGTAAATATGTTATCTTTGATGAAGCAGACTATTTGAATACAACTAGTGTTCAACCAGCCTTGCGTAATTTCATTGAGGAATATTCTTCCAATTGTGGATTCATATTTACTTGTAATTTCAAAAATCGTATCATCGGTCCACTAAGATCTAGACTTTCAGAAGTTGATTTTGGTATTGAACAAACAGAAAGGCCAAAACTGGCAATGGATTTCTTTAAACGTACTCAAGAAATACTTGCTAATGAAAATGTTGACTATGACAAAGGCGTCCTGGCAAAAGTTATTGAAAAACACTTCCCAGATTTTCGTCGTGTATTAACAGAACTACAATCGTATGCAGCATCAGGTAAAATTGATGAAGGTATCTTTGTTAATATCAAACAGGAATCTATTGACGCACTGTTTAAATTTCTTAAAACTAAAAACTTTACAGAAATGCGTAAATGGGTTGCAAACAATTCAGATCAAGATATGAATGAAATGTTTAGGCGCATATACGATGCAGCTTCAAAGAAGGTCGAATTCAGAACTCAGGCTGGTTTCATTGTGACTCTTGCTGATTATATGTACAAGGCAAACTTTGTTGCAGACCAAGAAATTAATATGGTTGCGTTCCTTACCGAAGTAATGATTGAATCAGAGTTTGTGTAATGTTAAAAACCAGATGTTTTAATTGTAGCACAACGACAACAAAAAGAAAGGCTTGGACAGTTGAAATGAATACCGCTGAAGGGAAACACAAGGTCACATTATGTGAAACTTGCGGCCCGGAATTTGATTCTCTATCCAAGGAACTAATAGAGGTACTTGATGAAAGATCTTAGTCCGTTTGATTTTATGAATGCAGCTTCATTCAGTAAAAAGAATCTTATTGGTGAGAGTGATAACCCAGAGCTTACAGAAAAGGAATACAATCCTTATATTGTCAATCGTGGGTTTACTTATTTTGAGGATACAATTCTTCATGCCAATGAGATGAACCAAAGACATGAGCTTTTCCCGGGTGCCCAATTTGAATACTATCGTAGTGTTTTAAGGAAACGCAAGAGATTTTCTAAATGGCATAAAGCCGAAAAGAACAATGATCTTGATGCAATACAACAAGTTTACGAGTGTAATCGCACTGTTGCAAAAATGTATTTAAAAGTCCTTAATGAAGAACAATTGAAATCTGTACATGAAAAGCTCGTTATTGGCGGTTAAGGTTTAAATTCCTATAAATAGTCTTATTGGTTATTGACCATTAAAGATTATTAAAATAAAAAGGTGAATATGTATCATGGATAACGAAGACATTTTTAGAGGTGTCGGCGTCGAGGTAGAGCTACCCACGCCAGACAGTTTCCTCAAAATCAAAGAAACTCTTACCCGTATTGGAATCTCTTCTCGTAAAGAGAAAAAGTTATTTCAGTCTTGTCATATCCTTCATAAGAAGGGACGATATTCCATTCTTCATTTTAAAGAGCTGTTCATATTGGATGGCAAGGCGAATACATTTACTGATGAGGATTTAGCTAGAAGAAATACAATTGTAAACCTTTTAGAAGAATGGGAACTGGTTAAGATTCTGGACAATTCAAAGACGACTGATCCAGTCGCATCACTCAATCAGATTAAAATTATTGCTTTTAAAGAAAAAGATGAATGGGAACTTGCAGTTAAATATAATATCGGCAAGAAATAGTTGACAAACGCACAATAGTGTGTTATAATATAGGTATTGATTATGGAAATTTTTAAAACAAAAGAATATGCAGAGATGCCAGCCTTTCAAACAAAAGGTTCGGCGTGTTTTGACATAAAAGCAGCATTCGCAATAGGTGATAGAATTAAAACCTGGAATGCGCTGAATAAAGAAATAATGGTACCGGCCAAAGCCTACAAAGGTAGCGTTGGAATCCAAATCCCACCCCTAAGTAGAGCATTAATTCCGACAGGACTCATATTTGATGTGCCAGACAATCATGTGCTGGAAATGTTTGTACGCTCAAGTGTAGCGACAAAGAAAGGTTTAAACCTTTGTAATGGGGTCGGTGTGATTGATAGTGATTACGTAGAAGAGTCGTTTATCGCTCTATATAATATATCAGACAGTCTGGTAATTGTTGAGAGTGGCGAGAGACTAGCGCAGTGTAGACTATCAAAGGTTTTGAAAACCGAACTAACCGAGGTTGATACTAGACCTTCTCAGAAAACTGAGAGGAATGGCGGTTTTGGTAGTACAGGAAAGAATTAAAGTACTTGTCTCCAAACATTTTGGATTCTAGATTGCTTCATTATTTCGTGTAATGCTATATATTGCTTTTTAATAAAATGCATGTATTTTCCTTTTATATAATTTGTATATATGTATTTATAACAGTAATGTTACAGACATGTGACAAAAGTGAAACAAAATTATGATTAAAGATGATACGTTACTTATTAAAATAAACAAAGAACAAAAGAAAGAATTCATTCAGCTCTGCAAGGATGATGATACATCCGCATCTAGAGAGATAAGACATTTTATTAAAAAGTTTATCTCTGATACAAAGAGTCTGAATAAATAGTTTTGTACATGCCATTAGGGTGTACAAATTAGGTGATGTGTGTAACAAGCCATCAAATTAACTAGTCTTGCTTAATAGGAGATAAAAATGACTGGATTAAATATAAACCAACTTACGCCGTTTGCGGTAGGCTTTGATAAGATGTTCGACAGACTCGTCGAATTTCCACAAGTTCACGTAGCAACTGGCTTTCCCCCATATAATATTCGTAGAAACAAGTCTGGTGACAAGTTCGCAGTAGAACTAGCACTGGCTGGCATGGATATTAATGATGTGGATATTGAAGTTAAAGAAGATGTTCTCACGATTAAGTCCACTTGGGACGAAAGAACTGAGGACGACACCATTGTACTTCACAAGGGAATTTCACAAAAGAAATTCACACGCAGCTTTACATTAGCTGATGACCTTGTAGTAGAAGGTGCTAACTTTAAAAATGGGCTTTTAACAATAGCTCTTCAAAGAATTATTCCTGAAGAGAAAAGGCCAAAGAAAATTAAAATTGATAATAAGAAGGAATTCTTAATAGGTTGATTTTTTGATGTTAATCCGGGTGGGTCATGCTCACCCGTTTTTTGAAGGATATATTATGAAAAACGTACCACAAGTAACTTTTAAAACTAGAGTTAAAAACCCAGAAACAGACGACTTCGATTGGCAGTATCCTACTACCGATGATTATTTTGCTGAGAAAAGGGTTATTGCTTTCTCATTACCGGGAGCGTTTACTCCAACATGTTCAAATTTCCAGGTCCCTGGTTATCAAGCAATGTATGGAGACTTTAAAGCTTTAGGTATTGATGAAGTATATTGCATTTCATGTAACGATGCTTTTGTTATGAATGCTTGGGCTAAAGAACAACGGGCTGCTGATATTAAATTTATACCAGATGGCTCTTGTGAATTTACTGCAGGTATGGACATGAATGTCGCAAAAGATAACTTAGGTTTTGGTGCAAGATCTTGGAGATATGCTATGGTTGTAAACGATGGTGTAATTGAAAAGATGTTTGTTGAACCAGGTAAATCTGATGATTGCGAGACTGACCCTTATGGGGAAACAAGTCCAGAAACTGTACGTGAATATCTAAGAGAAGTTGCTTCTAATTAATTAAAGGGGGTAGTTTCGGCTGCCCCTTTTAACCCATAGCAGTTTGTTCGGTGCCACGACCGTCACCACCTATAGCATTGACAGTACTACTATTTAAGTTGGTGTCGCCGCTTTTGTAATGGCTATTATAGTAAGTGTTATGGTTGATAACGGACGTTGCCACCGCCAAACCACCACTGCTTGATATCATATCTAAAACATCGGCTGAGGAACTGTTTTTTCCTATCTCAAGATTCTTTCCATAACTTTCTAAAAATCTTTTCATTTCCTCATTGGATAATTGTTGTATGCCTATAGTATTTTGAAGTTGGCCGCCAACGGTGCCTCTTTCCGTTCTTAATTCTTTTAATTGTTTGGCCAGTCCCTTGCGTTTTCTCACACGCTGCGACGACTGCCTTCTAGTTTCACCTTCAGTTGGAGTACTTAGTGAGCCAATTTGCGATGTAAGGTCCCCAATATTCTCATCAATCTCAATAACTTGTTCTTCTAAAATTCCTCTGGCCTGAGTTATTTCTACAGCAGCATTAGTTAATTTATTCTTCATGGCTTCTGGGCTTAAATCCTGATTACCATATAACGAATTTTGTTTTTTAATTGCCCTTTCAACCGCATTAGGTATACTATCTCTACCTATCATACCCATATCCTGGTAACCTTCTATACCCATTCTTGAAAAGCCTGAAACAAGTCCATACGCAGAACCACCCACCGCCCCAGAAACTGTACCAACACCAGGTATTATTGATCCTATTGCAGCACTCGTACCAGCTGCGATCGCTGTATCTATTGCAATATTTTTTAAGGTAGTTTCCTGAGCCTTTTTAAATTCACCGGATTTTATGAATAGTAGCAATGCTTCGTCTGTCAATTTCTCTACCGAGGAATCTTGAAGTGCAGTTTGTATAAGGTCAGACATAATTAAGGCTGGGCCTATAACGGGGTTCGTAATGCCGCCCTTGAGTACTTTCGGACCCACATATGCGCCTACTTTTTTCAGTGGGTCTGTTACTTTTGATAGTGCTTTTTCTACAGCAGTTTGATTAGCTTTCGCATTGGCCCTAGTAACTTCATTATCAATGGGATTCATACTCACTTTAGTATTCCGATTTTTTGACCCTGGTGGGTCATCAAATCCAGTGTACTTTGTATTCTTTGGAGCATCAGCTTTGGCAGCGTCGAGCCTCGCCTTCGCCATCTTTTCATCACTAGCAAGCTGCATCTTCTTCGTGACGACTTTAGCAACTGCATTAAGTCCCAACGGGGCCCCGACGGCAGTAACTATAGCTGTCGCAGTAATCCCTAAGACACTTTCTAACCCGGATAGAATATTAGCAATTTTAGGATCAAGCATGATTCCTGCTACTGCCTTTTGTAAACCCTGGGTAACAGCTGTTTCAATCTGTCCCGGCAAAGCTTCTAATTTTTTAGTAGCGATACCCATAACACCACCTTGTTCACCGCTTGGATCAAACGCTTTATCTAAGGCGCCCTTTATAATACTGCCAGCAATAAATGAAGTTCCACCAATTGCAGCCATTTTTGCAATAAAGCCCATTGAAGCTTTGTCCTTAACTTTAGCAATAAGCCCAGGACCTTTCGCATCTTTGAGGTCTGATTGAGCTCTTAATAAAGATGCCTTCATTTTTAAATCATCTAATTTTGCTTGTCTTGGGTCACTGACCTCAGCTAATTCATCTTTTCTTCTTGCTTTTTCGGCTGCTTCTTGTTGAACTTTTGCTTGTGTTGCTGCAGCACCAGCGAATGCGGATGTTTGAGCTAGAACATTAGTATTAATCGCATTAAGGACACCTTGCATTTTCGTAAGGTTAATATTAACGTTTTTAAGTGAATTGCCTTTATTAGCATTGCGAATATAACTACCTTCCTTTTTCAGGCGGTCTAGTATCGCTTCTGTATCGGCACTATATTCTGCTGGCATAAATTACTTCTCTCTTTGTGTCTCTATGTAATTAACTAACATTTGAAAATATAAATCTCTTTCATAGGGCATTAAATTTTCTATATCTGATATTGAGTATTTATGATGCTGCACCAAACTGAAAATCATTTGATAATATTCACTAAGTGTTATGTGGCACAGCGCTAGATAAAAAAACTTCTAGCACCCTCAACAACAAATGTTTGTTCCTTTCCTTCTTTATTTTTATATTTTATTTCATGTCTTAACTTAGGCATCGTTTCAAAGAATTTTACTACCTTCTCTAAAACTTGACCTGATAAGCCACCCATAAAATCTTCTGTTTCCTCTGGTGAATAATCTTTAAAATATTCAACCTCATCTTCTGAAGCGACATAGTCTAAACAACTAGTCATAATGTAATATGATGTCAATTGGTCACTTACATCCATATTAGCTATCTCTACAAAAGCATCAATTCTGGGAGATTTTAAAAATAATGTATAAGTATCATTTAACTTAATTTCATTGGTATGATCCGGATCTTCTGCAAGTTTAATCTCATCCAAATTCATTTTTAATTCTACACTTTCTTCTGTGTCAGGATCTGTAACTAAAAATGAAATTAAATTATCAATCGACACAGATCTTAAAATCATAAGAAAATATTCTAAATCATACATAGGAATATTTTCTACGTCGAGATCCATAAAGCAATTGCCAACTATTTGTTTCATTGCTAATATTTCTGAACCAGGATCGTCGGCCTCCTGAGCAACAAGAAGAATTTTTTCCTCTTTAACCGTAAACGGTCTATATTTCACCTTTTCATTCGTTGATGGTTGTTTACATTCCATCAAAGGCAAATCAATTTTTGGTAATGGCATAATATATCTCCTATAATATAATTCTTTAGTCTGTTATCCAGACAATCTGTCAAATGAGTTTCTCACTCTTGTTAATTTGTTTACTGCATCTTGGATGCTTCTTGGTTTTCCACTACGCAATGTACTACGTACTGTGTCTCCAAAGTTTGCAAGGTCACCTAGCATATCCAAGAATCCACCACCTCTACTTCGGTTCAAGGTTCCTGTTTTCTCTCCACTAAATGTAATATTACTATATTCAAATCCAACTGACATAATTAGATTTGAGTCATTGTTATTCCAAGCTAAATCTAAATCGCCCAGCGCTACTGGCCAGACATTCTCTAATTGTATTTCGTAATACTTATCTTTAAAACTTTCAGTTGAATAGTGTTTAATAGTCATGTTACAAGAATATTCATCTTTAAAACCTACTTCATACGGAAGTTGTGAATCATCACCTTCACCAATAGCTGAAAATGTGCCACCTTTAACACTATAATTGACAACTGATTGAGCCCAAGCATGGAAAAATCTTAACACTTCGTGATCGGAATCAACCATAACCACAGCTGACACACCGTCGTTTGATATTGTTGTTGGGAATTGTGTAGCAAGCCTGCCGACAGGTTCGTATGTTGCTGTTTGAATACTAATGCCTGGTACAGTTACGGCACTACATAAAAATGTAAAATCTTTAAGAGGATCAAAATTTTCGGATGTTGTGTCTCTTCTAGTTATTGACACCTCAAATAAGTTATCGCGAGCTGGGCCACCAAGTCGATCTAGTGTACTTTTAAATCTGTTAATGTCGAATGGCACTTTATCTACCTCTTATTATTTTTCTTGAGTCTGCCCAAACTTTCTGTTTACCAGCTCCAACAAACTGTTGTAATGGAAGGAATAATGCAACATCCCATTCCGTCGCCTCAACCTTCATAAAACTTGTTTTTACTTGTGAAGCAAGATAATGTTTAACACAAGGAGCAAAAAACTTAAATTTTGATGCGGAATTTAAAATATCGTATGAAATTTTTAACCTCGTACTAGCATCATATTTTTTATTTGTTGTAACAGTATAAAGAGCATCCATCATCTGGGCTCTTAATTGAGGTGGCAAATAGTGCATGTTCAGCCCTAAAAAGCCCCCTTTTGCTTTATTTATTGGAAAAACCAATGGAAATTTGTCATAATATGGAAGTGTGTCTTTGTGCTTTGGGTCATATTGAAAGAGATACATACTTCCTATAACTTGTTTTTGACGAGCTCGTCTATCGGTTTTTAATTCCTTAATCATATTTCTGCCGGTGACTGCGATTGGATCGTCTTGGTCAGCACCGAAGGAACCTCTTGCAGCAAGTTTCGCTTGTTTACGATACCAGTCTCTTGCCTTTTCTGTTCTAGCGGGTACTTGACCTTGTCTAATACCTTTAGCTAACACGTCAGTAAATAGTTTAGCAGCCAATTATCTTGCTCCCGGAATATGTTTTTCTGTCATTATTGTCCATAGCCATCCTCGGTCAGCGCAAAAACTCTCTGCTGCCTTCCATTTGGCCTCGTTTATTCCCCAAGTTTTAACTTCATTTAAATATCGCCTTGATACTCTGCCCGTCTTAGTTTTATTTCTATTCTTTGGGTCGGGTGGTCTACATTGACTACTTGGTTTAATTTCAATCATAATGGTTTGGGGTTTGCCATTATCATCTCTTTTATGCACTACCACATCTGGGAAGTACCTATGTATTCTACCATCAATAGGAGATCTATATGGAACAATCACTTCTTCTGATTGCCACCATATTACCTGAGGATGTAAATCAAGCCATTTAAACACTTTAAATTCCCATAAAGACCTATAAATAATCTTTGTGGGATTTCCTTTGTATTTGGCTGGATTTTTGGGGCGAAACCCGCCTCTATAAGCCATAGTCTATTTCCACTTTGTATATAAATAATAATTAAATGTATCCGTAATAGATATTTATCCAAACCGGAAGATAATAAATGAACAAAAACTCAAGTAAAACAAGTACATCTCCAAATGCCGTAATAAGACGCGCGAAAAGAGATAGTAGTCAGACAGCTGAGCTAAGTTTCCCAACTAAAAACCACGTTCATGGTATTCAACTTATCTTTAAGGAATATAGTTTTGCTGGATTAGTTGCAAACGGGTCAGGCCGTACACTTAATAGTGTTCAACAGTCTACTGCCGGCAGTCATTTTGCCCAAAAGAAAACACAGCAATCTTTTTTCCTTCCGTTTCCTACAAGCTTGCAAGACAGCACAGGACTTTCATATAATAGTTTTGAACGGGATCTTGTGATGTCAGTGGCTGGAGAGGCCATATCATCTCAGCTGGCCTCATTTGAAAAAGATGGAGCTCCAATTACAGCTGGAGGCGTTAGTAGATTACAAACCTATGGCGGGGAGTTGACCGATGCATTTAACGCCGCCAAAGGGGATAATCAGGCAAAGGCAATTGCAGTAGCAAATAAAGTTGCTAAGGATGCAGGCAATAAACTTGAATTAGGTACACAATCTGCAAAATTGTTTGGTGCTTATCTAGCAAGAAATTTTGCAGGTGATATAAGCAAGACCATCGCAATGGATGTCGGCCAGGCGATTAACCCTTCTGAAACATTAGCTTTTGAAGGTGTTGACCTTAAAAGTTATACCTTTGATTGGGATTTATATCCAGAAAGTAAAGAGGATTCTGACAGAATTAAACAAATTATTAAAACATTAAAGCGAAGAATACTACCTACAA
>Ga0114995_10000236_pt1 | contig 37172 bp, 33 predicted proteins | sample ArcticOcean_MG_C_11_FD_87038 | JGI IMG/M metagenome (GOLD analysis project Ga0114995, IMG submission 87038) | Marine microbial communities from western Arctic Ocean - ArcticOcean_MG_CB2_154 | ecosystem: Environmental > Aquatic > Marine > Oceanic | place: Arctic Ocean: Canada Basin | collected... | reverse complement strand
GAGGCTAACATAGCTTCTCAAATAGAACAGATGATTAAACCTACTTCTGTTACCTTAACAATTGGAGAACCAGTTGCTGTTGTAGAATCTTAAATATGAAAAGAAAAAAGTTTAAAGACACCAAGGTAGGTCAGTTTCTATTAGGGAAATCAGGAGTAGTTAATTCTATAGCTGAAGTTCTGCCTGATAAGGGCTTATTAGGTATGGTGAAGAATCTTATAAAAGGTGATAAAGAATTATCTCCTATAGACAAAGAAACTGCTCTTAAATTGTTAGAGCAAGATATGATTGAGATGCAGGAGGTTACAAAACGATGGGTTGCAGATATGGCATCTGATTCTTGGCTGTCAAAAAACACTAGACCATTAAGTTTGATATTCTTAACAGTGATGACCATGGCTTTAATATGGGTAGATAGTCACAACTATGTGGACTTCACGGTTAGTGACGAATGGATAGGATTGCTAAAAACATTAACAATAACAGTATATGTGGCATACTTTGGATCAAGAGGAGCGGAAAAAGTAGGTCATATAGTAAAAAAGTAAATAAATCACGTAATAATAAACTTAACAATCAAATTAAATCAATTAAATTAAATGGAATTCAATTTACCTAGTCAGATCGTAAAAGATCTAAGCTTCGGAAACGAAGGTAGAAACAAAATAATGTCCGGTGTCGATAAATTAGCAAGCGCAGTAAAGTCCACATTAGGGGCTTCTGGAAAATGCGTGATATACGAAGACGCCATGGGCCGACCGGTTATAACAAAAGACGGAGTAACCGTTGCAGAAAGCGTAGTCTTAATGGATCCGGTCGAAAATATAGGTGCAACCCTTATAAAGGAGGCGGCTAGTAATACAGTAAGGGAAGCAGGTGACGGTACTACAACAGCTACCGTTATTGCGTCTTCTTTATTAAAGAACATAAACGAATACAAAGGTGAAGCACAAATTAGAGATATTAAAAGAAGCGTTGATAAATGTCTTGAAGAAATTACTGTTTACCTTGATAATACCCGGATTGAAGTTGAGGGTGATATGCTACAACAAGTTGCTTACATTAGCTGCAACAACGACGAAGAACTTGGAAGCAAGATTGGAGAGGCGTTCGAAAGAGTTGGTAAGACTGGAGTTGTTTTAATGGAAGACTCTGAAACAAATGAAACATATGTTGAGTTTGTTGAAGGAACACAGTTTGAATCAGGTATAAAATCTACACATCTATTAACAGACAAAGATAAAGGTGTTGCTGTGCTAGAAGAACCGTTGGTTTTAATAGTTAGTTCACCTATACCTAATATACGTAGAATACAAAACATATTAGAGCATGTAGTTAAAACTAAACGAAGCTTATTAATTGTAGCTCCACTTGAGCAGCAGCCATTCGCTACGTTATTAGCAAACAAAGTTAAAGGTAATATAAAGGTCAATATTGTGGATCCTCCAGGGTTTGGACCAACTAAAGCAGATACATTACAAGACTTAGCTATCTTAACAGGTGCTACGGTCGTAGATGAAGAGCTTGGTGACGACTTAGACCTTTTAGATGTTAATGTACTAGGTGAAGTTTTAAAGTCCGTTACAGACGCTAAAAACACTATTTTACAAATCAAAGATAGTACTTTAGATTTAACAGAGCGCATCGAAGAGGTTAAAGTTAAGATCGACAAAGAAACAAACGCTTACATAAAAACAAAATTAGAAAAAAGATTGTCTATGCTGACTGGTAAAGTTGGTGTTATTAAAGTAGGTGCTGATTCAGCGGTTGAACTGAAAGAAAAAAAAGATAGGGTTGATGATGCACTACACGCTACGAAAGCAGCTTTAATAGAAGGAATAGTAGCGGGCGGCGGAATTGCATTATTAAATGCTTCCAACAAGATCAAACCTAAAGATGACGGATACAAGTTGTTATTAGATTCTATACGATCTCCTTATTACACCATACTAGATAATGCTGGTATTGTTGAAATCAAGAAGCAAGTTATAAAAAATAGAGGTATAGACGTTAAAACAGGTAAAGAAGTTAATATGATTAAAGCTGGTATTATAGATCCGGTTTTGGTTACAAAATCAGCACTTAAAAACGCTGTTAGTGTGGTAAAGACAATTATATCCGCAGATTGTATAATCTCAAACGTAAGATCTCTTGAAAGCAATTAATCACTTTATTATAATCGACAAAATTAAAGAAGCTCCGAAGACAGTAGGAGGACTTGAAATAACACAAAGCCAAAACCACGACGTTAGGTACTTAAAGGGTAACATAATTAGCGTAGGCGATAAAATAGATTTTCTTAAAGAAGGCGATGTTGTTAGATACGATAAACACGCAGGACACGGGATAGAGTGGAATGATAAATTGTATTTTGTAATTACGATAGGGGATGTAGTTTTAGTGGAATGAAGCTAGACTCAAGTGATTTAAGAGAAATGAATCTACTTAAGTATTACAGGCTTGTTAGAAAATGGGCCTGTAAAACTTATGACCTTAAAGACGCTGACATTGAATTATTAATATATTTGGATTGCAAAAAGCAATTTACACGTAATGATTTCATAGACGGTGTTTATACATACTCTTGGGATAAAGCAAGATGGGAGAGATTAAGAAGAGAGGGATGGATTGATGTTTGGAGAAAAAGGAATAGGACTACTATGAAGACTAATATATATAGTACCTCTTATAAATGTAAAAGTTTAATAAACAGAATTTACAGGATACTACTAGGAGAAGAGGATTTACCAACGTCTGCTAGAAGTACCTTTTACAAGAACAAAACATACACGGATAAGGTTTACAACAAAGCTATTGACGATATGATAAAAGATAAAGAAAGATAAACTAAAAACAATAAAATGGCAAACAACGGAAAAGGAATTGGACCAAACAGTTTAGGAGCAGGTAGGGGATCTGTAACATCACCAGCAAAACAAAAAATGGTTGCAGCAGAAAACATGACTGTCTCTGAGAAGAAGAAAATGAAAGACAACTCTGTTTTTGGACCCGATGGAAAAAACGTTGCTTTACCTCCGTACGAAAAAAAGAAGTTAGTGAAAGGGAGCAATAAGAAAGATGAAAAAACACCAAAACCAGCCCCATCACCAGCTAAAATTAGAAAAGCACTTTCTACTAAAGTGACCAAGCCAAAGCAACCGGGTGATGAAGGTTATGTAAAACCTAAAGAAACCAGTAAGTTTATGCGTAAAGCGGGAACGCGCGCTTCAGGAGGCGGTCAAGACAGAAAAGTATAATGGCATTCAAGCTTAAATCTCATAGTGATGTGTTTGGTATTCACGAAAAGACTTCTCAATTTGGAACACCTGTGATCGTTAAAGACGATTTAGAGGATGGAGTTGAAGCTGAAGCTAACAGAGACGGAACAATTTTCGTAAGCAATAAACTTTCTGATAAAGAGGTTGAGGGTGCTGTAGAACACGAAAAGGTTCACTTAGATCAACTAGCTCAAGGGAGATTACAATACTCTGAAGATTCTGTAACTTGGAAAAGAGATACAAGATCACCAGCAAGAGTTTACAAAAGAGCTACCATGAACGAAGGGCATCCTGATTTTGAATGGGAAAACGAAGCATATAAAAAATCATAATTATGGCAATAACATTTAGAGGTCAAGCTAGTGGGTTAAATAAAGAAACTAAAAGCAGGAATCAAGCTGGATTTCAAGACAAATCTGCAGCTGGCGACCGTCAAGGTGTTGGCGGAGAAGATGTATCTTTGAAACAAGCTATGAGTTCTTTTAATAAAAGAAATACGTCTCCAGCTAAAAAGATAGGCCCCCAGGGATTAGGGGTTAAAGGCAACAATGGATATAGTATAGGATCTCCTGCTAAAATTAGTAAAAACTTTTATGGAGGTGAAGCTTATTTTCAGGATGGTTACAGCGGTAATTTAGGAAGCCCTGCTAAAAAGACTTGTTTACCTATTACAGCAAGAGCTAAAAACTCACCACTTAAGATGAACCAAGCATTGGTTGACGGGGCTGCAAATACTAACAAGGAATTTGTAGACGTTGGATCTATTGTAGGAGGCGCTCTTAATCAACCTGATAAAAGTGCAAAAGGTAAAACCGCTGACTTAGCTCCAGAAAAAACAAAGGAAAAGCAAGAAGCATTAGATGTACCTAAAGCTAAAAAAATTGATACAAATTTAGGAGCCACTAATCCGATGGACGACATGGAAGCACCAACACTGAAATTTTAAAAACTAATAACTAATCACAATGGGAATTAAAGGTAGTAAAAACACGCCGATCACGGCAAGAGTAAGCACTGGCTTATTTAATCAAAAGAAAGGTGTGAAAGAACCTTTATTAAACGTTGGTCCTGCCGGCGTTCACGGAAACAATCAGACTAAAGATATTCCATCACCAAGTAAGATGAGAGGGTATTCTATGAAGGCTTCTCCATTTAAGCAGAACAATGATGATAAACCTGTAGAATCAACAAAAGTAGGTGTTAATGTTCTTAAAACTGAAACCGCTCCAGATACTGAAAAAGAAGTTAATGTTCCTGGAGAAGAAAAAACCAGAATTAAAACGGCGGCTGACGTAGGGGTGTCTCAAGAAGAAGTGAATGCTTACAATATGAAAACTTATGGCACGCTTAACCCAACTAAGGAGGGTAAAGCTAACAACACCATAGGTACTGGAGTATTTAAACCAGATACAAAGAAAAAAGAAATAGTTAAAGGAGAGACTACAACAAGCAATCAATTTACGGCAAACAAAACTAGAGATAAAGGTGATGCTCAAACTTCTTTAGACAGACGTAACACTGTTAGAGCTGGAAAGCATACAGCTAGAACTAAGAAAGCTGCTCAAAGGAAAGTTGATAGAAATCTACGTAGATCAGGAGCTATTGATCCTTCCACTATAAAAAAAGACAAAGATGGTAATGCTATAGAGGGTTCGGGTAAAAAATACAATAAAAGAGATCAAAGATTAAAAAGACAAGGGCAACAAGCGAAAGACAATTTAGCTGTTTCTACAGGTGAGAATGAAAGCGTAAAAAGACAGTCTAAGCAAAACATAAGTACTAAAAGTGGTAAAGATGTACTGGACGCAGAGAGAGACATGAAGTTAAGTGATGTAGGAGGAAAAACTGCACAAGATAAAGCTATTAAAGAAGGATCGGTAAATTCATCAAAGGCTATAAATTTTGCAGAGATAGCCAAAACAAAAGCTACAGATACTGAAAAACTATCTGGGGTGTTACCAAAGAAAACACCAGATTTCTTTAAAAAGAAGTCGCCTTTAAAAATGAAATACTTTAAATAATGGCATACCAGCAAGAACCTAAATCCCCAGTATTAAAAAGATGCTGGGAAGGGTATTCTCCAGTACCTGGTAAAAAGAAGGAGGAAAAAGGAAGTTGTGCAAAATCACCTGCAAAAATAGCGCCTCTATTGGCTATGGCTGGTAAAGCTGTAATCGGTTCTTTGGTAAGCAAAGCTGTAGATAAAGCGTCACCCGCTAAAAAAACAGCAGCGTGGACACGTAAAGAAGGTAAATCTAAAACTGGCGGTTTAAATCAAAAAGGTGTTGACGCTTATAAAAGAGACAATCCTGGATCTAAATTAAAAACAGCAGTTACAACAAAGCCTTCTAAACTTAAAAAAGGTAGTAAAGATGCTAAGCGTAGAAAATCATTTTGCGCCAGAATGGGTGGAATGCCTGGAGCTATGAAAAAACCTAACGGGGAGCCAACTAGAAAAAAGTTAGCTTTAGATAAATGGAACTGCTAATGGAATCAAAAGGACTAGGAGACACAATAGAAAAAATTACAAAAGCAACAGGGATCAAGGCTATAGTAGATAAGCTTCCTGGAGATTGCGGATGTAACAAAAGAAAAGAAGCGCTAAATAAAGCATTTCCATATACAAAAACCAAATAGTAACAATTAAATTAAATTATTATGAGTAAAGTAAAAGAATTAAATCAAGAAGTTAAATTAACTGAAACAGAATTAAAAGACTTAAAGACAATCGTTAATGATATCAACGAGGTGCAATTGCAGATAGGAGGTGTAGAAGCTCACAAGCATGAGTTATTGCATTCAATATCCATAAAGTCTGGCGCGTTGAAAGATATGCAGAAAAGTTTAGAAGAAATTTACGGAGCTGTTAATATTGACTTAAATACAGGTATTATTACTGATGCACCTAATTCGTAAGATAAGCATAGGAAAAGACTATAAGAATGACGCTATGCACTATTCTGTTGGACAGGAAGTGTATGGCGGTCATACTATAGCTCATATTTTAGAAGAGGAAGACAAGTACTCTATATATATAACAAAGAACGATTCTATAATGCCTTGGAAAGACTTCAATAAAAACATGTCTGTATCCATCGAGTATGATTTAAAATACTAGAATGCAGAGTGTTTTTAATTATTTAGTATCACCTAAAGGGAATAGAACCACAGGTTCTAAAGAAATAGAGGGACAAACATTATTACTTAATACAGATTTACAAAATCACAGCTATACTAATAGAGTGGGTACAATATTGAATCTACCATTAGTTGGCAATGAAGAGCTAAAAGAAGGTGACGACGTAATTGTGCATCATAATGTATTTAGAAGATTTAGAGATGTAAGAGGCAAGGAAAAAGATAGTAAGAATTATTTAAGCGAAGATGTTTATACTGTTCAAGCTGATCAAATATATGCGTTTAAAAGAGATGGTGAATGGAAAGCTCTGGAAGGATTCTGTTTTGTTAAACCTATAAAAGAAGACAAAATGTTTTCTGTAGATTTTGAAAAACCATTAATAGGTATTGTAAAATTTGGTAATGATGAAATTAAAGAAGAATCATTAGTAGGTTTTAAACCGAGTTCGGAATACGAATTTGTAATAGAAGGGCAGAGGTTATACCGAGTACCCGTTAATTCAATCACAATCAAATATGAATATCAAGGAAACGAAGAAGAATATAATCCAAGCTGGGCAAGTGGCAGTTGAAGAGCTGATAAAAGTTGCTAAAGAGCCTATAATAGATTCTGAAGACGACCTAACAGCTGATAAATTAAAAAATGCTGCCGCAACTAAAAAGCTAGCTATATTCGACGCCTTTGAAATATTAAACCGTATAGAAGAAGAGGAACGTATACTAGAAAATAAGCCAAGAAAAGAAATTGAAGCAGTCGAGTTTAAAGGTTTTGCTGAAAGGAAATCAAAGTAATGTATACTCAAAACTTATATAAGGTTGTAACACCTATAAAACTAACTACTATTTCTAGATTAAATAAAGGAAAGAAGTGGGATTATGGATACAACAAAGAGCATGATGTTGTTGTTATAAGTAAGACTGGGCAAATTGGGGAAATATATGAAATACAAAATCTTAGGATTGCTTTACCAAAAGCCCCTCCTAAAATAGACAAAAAAACAGACAGATGGGCGCCTGAGGCATATCCTAGGGAACTAAAGTCTATAACTAGTATATTTGACTGGAGGGATTATCCAGAAGAATTTAAAATCAAATGGGGGATATATATAGATGAGCAATTTAATAAAAGAGAAAACGGTCACTGGTTCAATAATAAGAATGTGGATACTTACATTACTGGTACTCATTTTATGTACTTGCAGTGGTCCAAGATTGATGTTGGGAAGCCAGAATTTCGAGAATCAAATAGATTATTCTATATATTCTGGGAAGCTTGCAAAGCAGACAAAAGGAGTTATGGCATGTGCTATCTCAAGAATAGACGTTCAGGATTTTCATTCATGGCGTCTGGGGAGGCAGTTAATATGGCAACCATATCAAGCGATGCACGATTCGGGATTTTGTCCAAATCTGGTTCCGATGCAAAGAAAATGTTCACTGATAAAGTTGTACCGATATCAGTCAACTACCCGTTTTTCTTTAAACCAGTACAAGACGGAATGGATAGACCAAAGACAGAACTTGCCTATCGTGTACCCGCCTCGAAGCTCACCAGGAGAAAACTCGACAATAATAAAGCTAAAGAAATCATATCAGGTCTTGACACCACGATTGACTGGAAAAACACCGGTGACAATGCGTACGATGGAGAGAAACTTAAACTACTCGTTCACGACGAATCAGGGAAATGGGAAAGGCCGAACAATATCCTTAACAACTGGAGGGTTACGAAAACAACCTTAAGATTAGGGGCAAGAGTTATTGGTAAGTGTATGATGGGGTCTACCTCAAATGCGCTTGACAAAGGAGGTGAAAACTTTAAGAAATTATATGGAACATCAGATGTTACAAAAAGAAACGCCAATGGACAGACTCGCTCAGGATTATATTCTTTGTTCATTCCTATGGAATGGAATTACGAAGGATTCATTGATGCTTATGGGATGCCTGTATTCAATACCCCACCTGAAGATTGTGAAGGCCCACACGGAGACCCTATTGAAGTTGGGGTCATAGAGCATTGGAATAATGAAGCTGATGGATTAAAAGGCGACCAGGACGCTTTAAATGAATATTACAGACAATTCCCGCGTACAGAGGAACACGCTTTTAGAGATGAGACTAAAAACAGTATCTTTAACTTAGCAAAAATATATGAACAAATAGATTACAACGAAGATTTAGCTAATAGCAATGTTGTAACAAGAGGAAGTTTTCAATGGGAAAATGGGATAAAAGACTCTAGAGTAGTGTTTAGCCCAAATCCCCAAGGTAGGTTTTTAATAACATGGACTCCTTCTTACAATATTCAAAATCGTCAAGTAATAAAAAACGGAGTTAGACATCCAGGTAATGAACACATGGGTGCTTTTGGTTGTGATAGTTATGATATATCCGGAACAACTGACGGTAGAGGATCCAAAGGAGCTTTACACGGTTTAACTAAGTTTAGTATGGAAGATGCTCCACCGAGTACTTTCTTTTTGGAATATGTAGCAAGACCTCAAACAGCTGAAATATTTTTTGAAGATGTGCTAATGGCTTGTGTATTTTACGGAATGCCTTTATTATGTGAAAATAATAAGCCTAGACTTTTGTACTATTTTAAAAGAAGAGGTTATCGTGGGTATTCAATGAATCGTCCAGATAAACTTTGGAATAAGTTATCAGTAACAGAAAAAGAAATAGGTGGAATACCGAATTCAAGTGAAGATATAAAGCAAGCGCATGCGTCAGCTATAGAAATGTATATTGATAGTTACGTAGGTTTAAAGTCGGATGGAAATTACGGCACAATGTATTTTAATGAAACGCTAAATGATTGGTCTAAGTTTGATATAAATAATAGAACAAAATTTGATGCAGCAATAAGCTCAGGTTTAGCAGTGATGGCGTGCAATAAAGATTTGTACAGACCGAATGCTCCAATACAAAAAAGAACAATGAAAGTTAAATTTGCAAAATACAAGCAAGAAGGCAATTTATCCGAGATAATAAAATAATAATATGGCTAGAGGTGTAACAAATAGTTTTTTTCCAAGTCAAGTTGTAAGTGATCAAGAGAAAATGTCTCAAGATTATGGGCTACAAGTTGGTAGAGCAATTACTAATGAATGGTTCGATGGTAATTCAGGAACAACTAGATTTAGGAGCAATCAGAATACATTTCATGGTTTGAGACTGTACGCGAGAGGAGAGCAGCCTATACAAAAGTACAAGAACGAAATGTCTATAAATGGGGATTTGTCTTATTTAAACCTAGACTGGAAACCTGTACCTATTTTATCTAAATTTGTAGATATAGTAGTTAACGGTATATCTGACAGAAGTTTCGATATTACAGCCTACTCTCAAGATCCTTATGGAGTTTCTAAAAGAACTGCTTATATGGAATCTATAATCAGAGATTTACAAACAGAGGAATTGAATAACTTTGCTCAAGAGCAATTTGGTATTAACTTATTTGAAAATGCACCTGACAGATTGCCGGACTCAGAAGAAGAGTTAGATTTGCATATGCAGCTTTCCTACAAGCAAGGCGTTGAAATAGCAGAAGAAGAGGCTATAAATACTATGCTAACTAGCAATAATTACGATCTTACGAAGAAAAGAATAAACGAAGATTTAACTATATTAGGCATTGGAGCTGTTAAAAATAATTTTACAGAATCTAACGGAGTTACTGTTGAATATGTAGACCCGGCTTACATGGTCTATTCCTACACGGAAGATCCTTATTTTCAAGATATATATTATGTAGGTGAAGTAAAATTCGTACCTATCAACGAACTTAAGAAGCAATTTCCTGATTTAACACAGGATCAGCTAGAGCAAATACAACAGCAAGGAACTCAAAACAAAGGCGTTTACGACCAGAACTTATCAAACTCTTCTAACAACAATAGAGACTCAAACGTTATACAGCTTTTATATTTTAATTATAAAACTTATATGAATGAGGTTTATAAAGTTAAAGAAACAGCTACTGGCGCAACGAAAATAATAGTAAGGGATGATCAGTATGATCCACCTATAGAAGCTTACGAGGCAGAGTACGGTAAGCTATCTAGATCTTTAGAAGTGTTATACGAGGGGGTAATGGTATTAGGTACTAACCTATTATTGAAATGGGAAATGGCTCCGAATATGATGCGCCCCAAGAGTGATTCATCTAAAGTTAAAATGAATTATTCTATTACCGCTCCGAGAATGTATCAAGGCAAGATAGAGTCTATAGTTAGTAGATGTACTGGTTTTGCTGATATGATTCAATTGACTCATTTAAAACTGCAGCAAGTATTACAGAGAATGATACCTGACGGCGTTTATTTAGATGCTGACGGTATTAATGAAGTTGACTTAGGTAACGGAACTAATTACAATCCTCAAGAAGCGCTTAATATGTTCTTTCAAACAGGATCTGTTATTGGTAGATCATTTACTCAAGACGGTGATATGAATCCAGGTAAAGTTCCTATTCAGGAAATACAAACTGGTAGTGGTGGACAGAAAATGGCTACACTAATTCAGACTTACAATTACTATCTACAAATGATAAGAGATGTAACCGGCCTAAACGAAGCGAGAGACGGTAGCACGCAGGATTCAAGAGCTTTAGTTGGTATTCAAAAAATGGCAGCAGCAAATTCAAATACAGCTACAAGACATATATTAGATGCTGGTTTGTTTTTAACAAAAGAAACGGCGGAGTGTTTATCACTTAGGATATCAGATATATTAGAATACCATCCAGCTAAAGAGGCTTTTATACAAAAAATAGGAGCTTTTAATGTAGCTACTTTGGAAGAACTAAATGAATTACATTTGCATGACTTTGGTATATTCTTAGAATTAAGACCAGATGACGAACAAAAACAGGTATTAGAAAACAATGTGCAAACAGCTTTGCAGGCAGGATTAATAGATTTATCAGATGCTATCGATATTCGTGAAGTTAAAAACTTAAAATTAGCTAATCAATTGCTAAAGGTTAAGCAAAAGAAACGTCAAGAACGATTGCAAGCAGAGCAACAAGCCAATATACAGGCTCAAGCACAAGCAAACGCACAGGCTCAACAAGTGGCAGCTCAAGCTGAAGTTCAGAAAGACCAAGCTTTATTTGCAACTAAGTCTCAGCTGGAACAATTGAAAGGCCAGATAGAACAGCAAAGAATACAAGTAGAGGTTAGCGCAAAGAAAGAATTGATGGAATTAGAATTTCAATACAACATGAAACTTAAAAACATGGAAGTTGAAGCTATGAGATCAAAAGAGAATTCTGCAGAAGACAGAAAAGACAAACGTACTAAGATACAAGGTACACAACAGAGCGAGATGATTGCTCAAAGACAACAAGATTTACCACCAAAAGACTTTGAATCGTCAGGTAATGACATAATAGGCGGTGGATTTGGCTTAGGTTCCTTCGAACCTAGGTAATAATAGTAATAACAATTATATAATATTTTATCATGGCGGAAGCACAAAACACAGAAGGTACGTTTAAAATAAAAAAACGTGCAAAAACACCAACCGAAGCACCAGCTACAGTTGAACAAGTAAAACAATCAGGTCCGATGTCTGTCTCTGAGGACGGAACTCTAAAAATTGATTTATCAAAACCCGTAGAACCAAGTGCTGATGCAGCGCAAGAAGTGCCAGAGGTGGTTGCGGATCAACAAGTTGAACCTGTACAAGAAGTAGAAGCGGAAGTGCCGCAACAACCAGAACCTGTTCAATCTAGCGAACCTGTTCAAGAAGAATTAGAAAGTGAATTTTTACAGGAAATAACAGACGAAGAAGTTATAGAGCAAGTAGAAGAACTCGAAGAGCAAGTTCAGCAAGCGATTGTAGAAAAAGATTTAGGTATTGAATTACCTGAAAATATACAAAAGGTAGTTAATTTTATAAATGAAACCGGAGGAAGCTTAGAAGATTATGTAAAATTAAACGTAGACTACAATTCCTTAGATGAAGATCAGTTATTAAAAGAGTATTACCAAACATCGAAACCTCATTTAGATGGTGACGAAGTAGCGTTTTTATTAGATGAAAACTTTGCATTCGACGAAGACATTGATGATGACAGAGATGTAATAAAAAAGAAAATAGCTAGGAAAGAAGAGCTTTCAAAAGCTAAAACATATTTAGACAATTTAAAGTCTACGTATTACGAGGAAATAAAAGGAGGTAGTAGATTAGCTCCTGAACAAAAGAAAGCGGTAGATTTTTTCAATCGCTATACAAAAGAAAATGAATTAGCAACTCAAACAGCTGAGAAGCAAACAAATGTGTTTTTAGATAAAACTGGTAAATTATTCAATGAGAATTTCAAAGGTTTTGATTATTCTGTTGGTGATAAAAAATACCGATTTAAAGTTAAAGATGCGGAAACTGTGAAAAATAGTCAGAGTGACATTAACAATTTTATCAAGAAGTTCTTGAATGAAGATGGTGAAATGTCAGATGCTCAAGGTTATCACAAAAGTTTGTTTACAGCTATGAATGCAGATTCTGTTGCACAGCATTTCTATGAGCAGGGTAAGTCCGATGCCATGAAAGAAAGCGTATCTAATTCGAAAAACATTAAAATGGGCGCGAGAGGTGTTCATGAAAATGTTAAACCGAACAATGGTGGGTGGAGCATAAGATCAGTTGACAGTGGGGGCAGCGATTCAAAATTAAGGATAAAATCATTTAAACATTTAAAGTAAAAAAATTATGGCACAAGGATTTGAAACAGAGCCAGCTGGCTTAGCTAACTTAGCACATTTAACACCAAGACCTATAAAAGGATTATTCGGAGACAATTATTTGTCTTTAACGGAGATGGATTGGGAGACTTCACAATTTTTACCCGAAGTATATGAGAAAGAAGTAGAACGTTTTGGAAACAGAACGATTACAGGTTTCTTACGTATGGTTGGAGCAGAGATGCCTATGGCGTCAGATCAAGTAGTTTGGTCAGAACAAGGAAGATTACATATCGCTTATGATACTGTAACATCTAATGGAGCGGGTACGATTATTTCTCTACCTTCTCCTGGAGCGGATGGAAAAGTTCCATTATTAGGAGCTGGAATGACAGTTGTTATTTCAAAAGGTAACGTAACTAATAAAGCTTATATTGTATCAGCAACGGCCGGCGCAAGTGTTGTAAATTACGCTATTAAAGCATACGACACAGCTAGTGGAGCATTAGACGCTGCATTAGTAAGCGCTACATCAGGAGCTCCTCTTAACTTATTCGTATTTGGTTCTGAATATGGAAAAGGATCTAGCTTAGCTGGTAATTCAGTTGACGCTTCTTTCACTACTTTTAGTAACAAACCAATCATCTTAAGAGACAAGTACTCTGTAAATGGTTCAGACGTTGCTCAAATCGGGTGGGTTGAAGTTACTACTGAAATCGGAACAAGTGGATACTTATGGTATTTAAAATCTGAACACGAGTCTAGAATTCGTTTTGAAGACTACTTAGAAATGAGTATGGTTGAGGCAACTAGCGCACAAAGCACTTTTACAGATGCAGGAGGAACGAAGACTATCTCAGGTACTCAAGGTTTATTTGACGCTATTGAGACTAGAGGATTAGTTTACAATGATGCAGCTTTTGACGGAACTAGTGGTCTTGGGGAGTTTGATACAATCTTACAAGAACTAGACAAGCAGGGGGCAATTGAAGAGAATATGTTATTCTTAGACAGAAGCACATCTTTGTCTATTGACAATATGTTGGCTCAGCAAAATTCTTACGGAGCTGCAGGAACATCTTACGGTGTATTTGACAACTCTGAAGATATGGCTTTAAACTTAGGTTTCTCAGGATTCAGAAGAGGTTCTTATGACTTTTACAAGACTGACTGGAAATATCTAAACGATTCTACAACTCGTGGATCAATTAACGATATTAAAGGTGTATTAGTACCAGCCGGAACTTCTACAGTTTATGACCAACAATTAGGACAGAACATTTCAAGACCTTTCTTACACATCCGTTATAGAGCTTCAGAGGCTGATGACAGACGTTTGAAATCTTGGGTTACTGGTTCAGTTGGAGGAAACTATACAAGTGACGAGGATGCAATGAATGTTCACTTCTTATCAGAAAGAACAATATGTACTCAAGCTGCTAACAACTTTGTATTATTCAAAGATACAACAACAGAGTAAATTAATGTAATTCTTACCCTCGTTGAAACTACGGGGGTAATTATTACTCTTATCATTAACATTTATATTATATTATATTATGGCTATAAAAGCAACGGCAGCGAAAGCGCCTAAAAAAGATGAATGGATCATCAAAGATAGATTATACGAATTAACTAGAGGTAAAAAACCTTTAGTATTTACAGTGCCAACAACACATAGTGCTAGAAAAGCATTGCTGTGGTTTGACGAGGAAGTTGGATATCAGAGAGAATTAAGATATGCTACTAATCAAAAGTCTTGTTTTGTTGATGAGCAACAAGGTCAAGTTACAATGGGACGGATAGTATTCAGAGACGGTATGTTAAGAGTTAAGGCAAACGACGTTGTTTTGCAAAAGCTTTTATCTTTATATCACCCATATACCACGGATGGCATAATAGAAGAATACAAACCTGCTGCAATAGCACAAAATCAATCAGATTGGATTGAATACGAATTAGCAGCTTTAAATTTAGCTAAATCACTTTCTATTGAAGAAGGAGAAGCTATATTAAGAGTTGAAATAGGAGAAGGGGTTAATGCCTTGACATCCTCAGAATTAAAAAGAGACGTGCTAGTTTTTGCTAGAAACCAACCTCAATTGTTTATGAGCTTAGCTCAAGACGATAACGTACAATTAAGAAGTTTTGGAGCAAAGGCTGTAGAGGCTAAGATATTAACTCTATCGCCAGATCAAAGAACTTTTACTTACGGAGAAAGTGGTAGAAAAGTAATGACAGTGCCTTTCGATGAACATCCTTACTCTGCATTAGCAGCATTCTTTAAGACGGATGAAGGTATGGAAATATACAAAGCAATAGAAAAAAGACTTAAATAGTCACCTTTTATAGTGATAGGCTACTGTAAAGGTGGCCTATTATTATAATAATTAAAAAATAAATTATGGCTGTAAGCATAGATACTGTATATCAAAGAGTATTAGCAATACTTAATAAAGAACAACGAGGATATGTTACTCCTCAAGAATTTAATCTATTTGCTAATCAAGCACAGCTAGATATATTCGAACAATACTTTTATGATATTAATCAGTTTGGAAGACTCTCCGGTAATGATACCGAGTTCTCAGACATGCTTAACATCCTTAATGAAAAAATAAACATATTCGAAACTACCTCAGATATGGTGTGGGCCAATAGCTATTGGAATCCCCCTGCTAACCTATATAGAATAGGCTCTATAGTTTACGAAAACACAATTACTACAAAATCGTTGTATCCAACACCAAACACAGTTGTGACGACAAAAGTTCCGGTTGAAGCAGAGCGTATAAATTACAATGAATATTTAGCTATAGCTCAATCAGGAATGACAAAACCAACAAATTCAAGACCCGTATTTGTAGCTAGCACTTCAGGCTACAAGGTGTACGGAGCTTCTGAATTGACCATAACAGATGTTAAGTGCAATTATATAAAGAAACCAATAGAAGCTGCCTGGGGCTACCAGATGATCTATGGAGAGGCTTTATACGACTCTACAACATCTACTGATTTTGAATTACACGCTTCTGAAGAAACAGAGTTAGTTATAAAAATATTAGAATTCGCAGGCTTAGCTATTGAAGATATGGGAATGTATCAAGTAGCAGCTGGAATGGAATCACAGACTAACCAACAAGAAAAATCATAATATATGGGACTTATAAATAAAACACAAGAGGAATACTATTTAGGTCCAGACGGATTATGGGATAGTCATGACGAAGATTATGGAGGTTATCAATTTGTACCTATAAACGATATTATAAATACTTTTATGGTTGCCTATGTTGGTGAAGATAAAAATATTTCCAAAGTAAAAAGAACAGACGTACAGTTTCACGCTATGAGGGCTATTCAAGAATTTAGCTTTGATTTATTACCTCAGGATAAAGCTGTTGAAATAGAAGTACCCCCAGGATTGTTTTTTGTTTTGCCACAAGATTATGTTAACTTTACGAAACTTTCATGGACAGATAATCAAGGTGTTGAAAGACCTATATATAGAACAAATATTACCAGTAACCCAAGAGCGCCTTTACAAGATAACGCTTATGAGTACATGTATGACAGTGATGGAAACATATTAAAAGCTGATAAATCTGAAACTTTAAAAAGATGGAGCAGTAATGGGTCAAACAGTATTGCTGATAACAACGCGTTTAATTTTAACAACAATCCAGACCTGCTTGGCCTTTACGCTTACGGTAGAAGATACGGCTTAGATCCGGAATTAGCTCAAGCAAATGGTACTTTTTATATAGATAATGTAAACGGTGTTGTTAGATTCAGTTCGGACCTTAGGGGTAAAATAATAACTTTAAAATATATAAGCGACGGATTAGGTTCTGACGAAGATATGGTTGTGCACAAATTTGCGGTAGATGCCATATATAAATATATACTTCACGCAGTGCTTTCAACTAGAGCAAATACTCAAGAGTACTTAGTAAATAGGTATAAGAGAGAATTATCAGCAGCCAGAAGAAACGCTAAAATTAGATTGTCTCAGTTAAAATCTGAATTGATTGTACAAGTAATGAGAAACCAATCCAAGTGGATTAAACACTAAGATATATGCCAGAATTAATACATACATTTACCGGGGGGAAAATGAATAAAGACCTTGACGAAAGGTTACTTCCTAATGGCGAATATCGAGATGCTTTGAATTTAGAAGTTGCTTCATCTGATACCTCTCAGGTGGGAACATTTCAGAATTTAAAAGGTAGTACTGAAAAATCATATTCTAGCTATAATTCTAGTACAAAAGAATACACTACGTGGGATCCAGCTGTTTATATAGATTTTCTACCTAATGCTATATGTATAGGCTCCATTGCGGAACCTAATTCAGATATTGTGTATTGGTTTATCACTTCAGATACCAATGATGCAATAGTTAGTTATAATACTGTTACTAAAGTTACTTTACCGTTAATAGTAGACACGCAAGATATTTTTAATTTTAATGCTGACAACTTAATTACCGGTATAAACATATTAGAAGGCTTATTGCTTTGGACAGATAATCAAACAGAACCAAAAAGTATAATTATAGACGATTGGGTTAATTCTACACCTAATTTTATTACACACTCTAAGATTTATAATAGAGATTTTGTAGAGGCTGATACTACTGTTATAAGGAAAAAACCTCTAACAGCACCTTCCGTTGAAGCTAACGCAAGCGGAAGAGGGGGAGCAGGTACAGGTTTGTCTCCGTTAAGCACTATTCGAGGTGGAACATATGCTAATTTTACATACGAAGACCCTAACGACCCATTGGTGTACATTTCTTTACCTACATATGCTGAAGATAACGCTTTGGGTTATGTATCTATAAATACAACCCCTGCCCCTGACAATTACGAAGCATTAGATATGATAACTCTAAAAGGGGAAGAAACTTCACTTGCGGGAGTATTATCAAAATATGAAGTAACATTGTTGATTGTGGGACCCCTGGATTCAGCAGGTAATTTACAAAAAGGTAACACACTGCAGTGTCACATACAGGCTATATCTGCCGATATACCTAGAACGCCGGAGATTGTTTGGGAAGTTCTTTTGGTTGAAAGTGGCGTTTTGTTTGAGTTTGTTTTTCCTAGATTTGCAACCAGATGGAAGTATAATGACAATCAGGTTTCTGGATTTTCTCCATTTACTGAAACAGTATTTGTTGGAGGTGAATTTGAGTACTTGTCAAGCGATGGCTTTAATGTAGGTATGGTTAACAATGCCCGAGAAATTATATTAAGCAACTTAGAATGGGGAGATGAAAGCGTAAAGGAAATTGAAATACTTTATAAAGCATCTAACTCCACTGCGGTATATGTTGTGGATTCAATATCTGATAAAAGTATAACTAGCTTTACAATATTAAACGAAGTAATTGGAGCAATAGTCAATTCTAACCAGCTACTTAGACCGTACGATAATGTACCCCTGCAAGCGAAAGCTCAAGAAATAACAGGAAATAGATTAATATATGGAGGATATACTCAACAATACGATTTAGTAGAGCCAAAAATAAGAACAGCTATACAGCAAAACAACCATTCTGAAGCTGTTAGATTCCCGGAGCAATCTTTAAAATCAATAAGAACATATCAAATAGGCGCTAATTTTTTAGACAAATACGGTAGAGAAACCCCTGTATTTACAACTAATAATAGTTCATTTTTCGTACCTGTAACAGCTTCATCAAAAGTAAATAAAGCAATAGCCACTTTAGCTGGCTCTGATATACCTTCATTTGCAACACATTTTAAATACTTTATAAAGGATATATCTAATGAGTATTACAATATAGCCTTAGATAGGTTTTATTTTGCAGAGGATGGAAACATATGGTTATCATTCCCTTCGTCTGAAAGAAATAAAGTTTTGGAAGAAACCTACTTGGTGCTGAAAAAAGAACATGATAATAACTCAGCTGTACCTGTTGAGGCTAGGTTTAAAGTATTAGCAATACAAAATGAAGCTCCTGATTTTATAGCAACTAGGCTTTCAGGCATAGCTGAAGCAGATGTTAAAGTACCTAGTAGTGGTTCTCCTACAAATCCAGGTGTTGGCGTTCAAAGATTTTCATTCCAAGGTCCTAGTACATCAGAAAACGCAAGGTTCAACCAAGGATTTGCAGCGGATAATTTTATTGTAATAGCTCAAGACACAAACGTTACTCGCGAATATGCAATAGCTTCAGGAGGACCAGTATCATCTTCAGATAGTAGTAACATAACATATAGGATTACCTTAGAAGAACCTCTTGGGGAAGACGCTCTTTTTCTAGACAGTTTAATAGCAGGGAATGAGTATACTGTAATTATAAAAGAAAAAATTGTAGAAAAGAAACCTGAATACGAAGGTAGATTTTTTGCAAAAATAAATAGAGATGCAAATTTTGACAACTATGTTATAAGCTCTTTTGCAGGGTTTGAACCAACATACGGTATTTTAGAATCTATAGATGTCCCTGATGCAATTGCTAACAGGGGAGCAGGTGCATCTAATAGAGGGTTTTCGGGCCCGGGGTTTACAGATCCTCAAGGCCCTTCTAATAATTGGCAAACAAAAATAAGGAAGCCTGTCGCTGGCTCAAATTGGTTTGGCGTAGGTTTTGCAGCTTATGGTGGAGGGCAAAGCTCCCCTATAAAACAGTCTGTCCCATCAATTCCATTGTTAGATAATTACTTAAGCGCTAATAATACCACTATAAGATTTTTTGATGAAAACGGAAAAAAAAGCGGTGTATATACGGTGAAAAGCTGGGAGGTTTTTTATCAAAGAAGAGGCTGGAGGACAGCTGGTGGTGTATATACAAGAACAACTAATTTTAACGCTAGAAAATCCGTCAGAGTGGTGTTAAATAAAGATTTTGAATCAGGATTTACACCTGCGGGTATTGAAATTATACGAGAAGTTGGGGTAGATTCAAATGATGTACTATCATCTTCTAATCCCGCTATATTTGAAACGGAGCCAAAAGAAGCTATTGATATAGATATATATCACCAAGCTTCAAACGCTATACCTATTAGTGAGTATGCGGATGATAAAACTTTAGATTGGTTTAATTGCTTTTCTTACGGGAATGGTGTTGAATCAAATAGAATAAGAGATGATTACAATGCTGTCACTATAGACAAAGGCCCGATTGTTTCCGCTCCATTAGACGTGCCTTATAGGAAAGAAATTAAAGCAAATTCTTTAATATTTTCTCAAATATTTAATTCTATATCAGGTGTAAATAACTTAAACCAGTTTATACAAGCTGAAGGCATAACTAAAGATCTGAATCCCGAATACGGCTCTATTCAAAAACTGCACGCTAGGGACACTGATTTAATTACATTGTGCGAGAACAAGTCAATGAAGATATTAGCTAGTAAGGATGCTTTATTTAACGCTGACGGTAGTTCAAACGTAACATCTAATAAGGCTGTTCTTGGTCAAACAATAACTTATAAAGGAGAATTTGGTATTGGAACTCACCCGGAATCATTTGCTGAATTTGGGTTTAGAATATACTATGTAGATTCTAATAGAGGCACCGTTGTAAGGTTATCAAATGACGGTATAACACCTGTTTCGGATTATGGGATGCATGGTTTTTTTCAAGACAACTTATCAATTAATAAAAAGATAATCGGTTCTTGGGATGCTGATACAAGGAATTACAACGTTACTTTAAATAATCTTACTCCTTACTGGCAACAGACCTTAGGAGCTGGTAAAACAGATAGACTTAATAAGGATCCGGAATGTGGTGCGTTTATTAATGAGTACCCTACATATTCGACTACAGTGTCTTTTAAAGATGATCTGAATGGTTGGACTTCTAGAAAAACATATATACCAGAGAACGGAATTAGTTTAAATAATGTTTATTACACTTTCAAATCAGGTAAGATCTGGGAGATGAATTCTAATACTTCGTATAATAACTTTTATGGCAAAGGACCTTCTGAAGCAGGTGGATTAGAACCTTATTATGAAAGCTCGTTTAACGCTATTTTTAACGAAAGCCCTACGTCTGTAAAAGATTTTAGAACCATTAGTTATAGCGGAACAGATTCTCGTGAATATATATACAAGACTACGGCAACAGGCGATAAAAACTTTTCATTAGCTCAAATACAGGCGCAGCAATTAATACCTACGGAATTTTCAACAACTAAAGGCTGGTATGCTAACTCTATAGTAACAGATTTACAAGAAGGTGAGGTTAAAGAGCTTATAAATAAAGAAGGGAAATATTACAACTATATAAAAGGATTGCCTACATTTTTTGTAGATGATTGCGATAACAATGTAGACTCCCACGAATTTAATGTACAGGGAATTGGAAGAGCAAGTGCTATAACTGGAGATACAGACATAACCGCATTTAAAGTAACAAATATAATTGATCCTGATTGTTTTACACCTGTTACGCCAATAGTGCCTATAGTCTTGCAATATGGAAGCACAGAATCAGCAGTTTGCTGCAACCCGCAGACAGGAACTTACTACATACTTGATGGCGAAGAATTTATCGACGCAGCATCTGTATTATTGATAGATGGATCTCCCGCGGCGGATGGATTTTATATAAAACAAACAAATTAACATATAATCACAAACATGGCATTTAGCAATTTTACAGTAAATGTAGTAAGTTTTAATGAAGCTGTAGGAGTGGACTGGACGCAGGCTCACCCCTCTGTAACGTTGATTATAACTCCTAATGCGGGGTATGAAATAAATGCTACTAATTTTTTACCTAAAAACCCGTTACCTCCTTTTGTTCAATCCGTTACTTTTACGCAGTCAGGATTTAACATAGAGTGCGTAATATTATATATAGAACCTAGTGAAATGCCTAATAATGATGTATTAATAGCTTTGTGTATAACAGGCTATGCATCTTTAATTGGGGTATCCGTAGCCGGGATAGTTACTTACAACACTACTTTTACCTCACCTCCAACGCCTCCTACATCAACAGCACCTTATAGTGGTAATGGTTTAATTTTTTCTACATCAGAAATAGCAAACCTAGTGGTAAAGGCTGATAATGGCTACTACTTCCCAGTGCTACCTACAGCTTCTTTAGCTATAGGTACCTTAGCTGATTACTCTATTGTTCCAACACTTACTAACGACTCAGCAGGCAATCTTATACAAGTAAATTTTGCTGTAAACTATACATTTCCAAATTATTCAGTCACCGGAGATAGCATAATAGTTGAAGCTAATGCTTCTGAAATATATAATCCCACGGTAGGAATTTCTGCGTATTCAATAAACACTAGCTTGATTGGAGTTGGAGGAGAAACTAGAACTATGACGGTATTTGGTAGCTCAGGATCTGTGTTTACAATAGCTATGGACGGTGTTGATCTAGTAACAAATATAACAATGGGAGTAAATGGTTCATATTCATTCCTAATAGTATTCCCAGCCGTAACAACTAACACTACTTATTCAATATTATTGTCTGGGGATTTAGTTAACCCATTTACGCAGCCCAATCCTTTTACAATACAACAAAGAGTTAATACAGAAGTAACTTTCAGCGTTTTATTCCCTGCTGGGATTGCAACTCAAAGTAGCGTTGTAAAATCTTATTTGCCATTTCAGTCTCCCCTTGTAGGAGATGCCGCAGAGGTTATAAATTTTGGATGGAGTATAACACCAATGGTAAGTTCAAACTTAATTTTAATTAGGCAACCAACAATTGACGATTGGAGTAATCTTAATCCTGTTCTTAACGGAGGAACAGCTGCTTATCCTATAGCCGCAATTAGCTTACAAGACCCCGCTACTGGTGGTACTATTGCTGTTGGCGGTAATATGGACGCTTACGGAGGCACTAATATGGAAACGGTATTAGATTTAACTAATATAATCGTAGTTCAATCATATACAGAGTTAACGTTATGCTATGCAGGAACTGAAGCAGATTTATGTTGCGGTACTTCTGAATCTCGTACGGTATTTGTAGCAGGAAATGTTGCTAATTTAGCTAGTGTAACTGGTCTTTTATATACAACAAGTGATTTAGACGTAGAAGCGCAAGATGGTTTCTACAGTGATGACGTTAGTATAACGTGCACAATACCGGTACCTACTTACTATTACTATCTACTTAGAAGTTGCTACGGAAATGGTTCTGAAACCAGAGTTGCGAGAACTGATACAATCCTGTACGATCCACCTAATGTACCTACCGTATCACTTTATACCGACGCATCTCCTCCTGTCGCACTTGGCTGTTTTGCTTTGTACGGTGACTTGACACAGACAGAAGAACAATGGACAAATGACGATGGTACGCTAGGCTCTGTTGATATTGCTGGACTTACTGTATTAAACACTTGTAGTGAGTGTGATCAATAATAAATAAATAAATAATTATGCCAAATTACAGACAACAAACATCAGGCAACTTGTTAGCTCAAGCAACGTGTGCTTCATGCTTTTCACAATTAATACTCTGCTACGCCGCAACAGCAGATGATTTATGCTGCGGAACCTCAATCCAAAAAACAGTTTTTGCTGCAGGAACAGGGATAACAACATTAGCTGCTGTCACGGGGCTTTTATACGATACAAACGCTTTACAAACCCCTGCTGCGGTTGGATTTTATAGCGATGATGCAGGAATATCATGTACCACACAACCATAAATAATTAATTATGCCAAACTATAGAGAATTAACAAGTACAAATTTACTCAGTGAAGCGCCTTGCGCAGCCTGCGAAACAGAAGAATGTGGTGTCTCAACAACCATTCCAACTGGAAATGATGGGTATTATGAATTAGATTTTGATACAGGAGGCGAAGCCACTGACACAGGCGCGATAATGGTATATTTCAACCCTTCGTCAATCCCAGATGGAATTAGGGTTTTTTATGACGGAGCTTACTATACCACTCTATCGAATTCTGCGAGTGGGAAGTTTTCGACCACTAATACACCAACCGCAAGCTCAGGCTTTACCGTAATAGGAGCTGCAAATCAAGTTTCTTGCTTGACCCCCAAATTTGGAGCATCAATTTCATACCCTTATTTTAAGGGGATTGCAAACAGTGCTTGGGTGCGGGTTACCGATACGAATGGTAACGTTGAAAATCGAAGTATAACAATTGATGCTAATGATTATATGGGTAGTGACATTGGTGCCACCATTTGGAGCGCTTTAGTTATACCTAAACCAACTAGCGCATCACCTAGAATCTGCTCTATACAAGCCTTAGGCCCATGTGCAACCACCGGTTGGGGAGTCTACGTTACTTGCCCCGCGGAATTACCATCCGTTCAAGCTTCAGTAGCACAAGGCACAAGCGCGTGTAGTAGCAATCTAACCCAAATTGTACACTTCACGCGAAACGCGAACACTGCAAGTGCAAATTTGACTTTTCCTGGTCAAGCTAGCAACACGGTTCCTGTTGTAGGAAACTTTGTTTTTACGGATGCGAATGGAACTACCCCTTTAAACCCAACATCCACTGTTCAATGGTATGCAACAACAGGGAATACTGCTTTTAGCGTTTTAAATGGAGTGGTGGTGTCTTCTGGCCCTTGTACTTAGAGTTAAAAAAATAAAATATGAACTCAATAACACTAACATTCCCTCAACGCTTAAACGCGTCTATACAAGTAGGAGACACAACTTATTACAGCAATGATATAAACGGAGTAGATATACAAGCTATGGGGGTGATAACAGCTATTGACAGGGTCTTAAATACAGTGACAACAGAAATAGACCCAAGCTTAACAAGACCTACTTTAAATAGCTTTATACTGTTTAGTAAAACAGCAAGTGTAAATACTAATGGTTTGAAAGGCTACTATGCTGAAATGCAGTTTAAAAATGATTCCGTTGATTATGCGGAATTATTTTCCGTAGGGTCTGATATTCTTGTAAGTAGCAAATAATACGTGATAATAACTTATAAAACAATTTAATATGGCATTAGGAGTAGGCGCTCTAAAAGGAGCGGTAACAGGCCTCGCTGGAATAGCTGGAGGTATAATAGGTAGTGGAGCAAGAAAGCGAGAGCAAAAAGCTGCTCAGGCTGAATTTGACAGGAATAAAGCTCGTATGGAAAATGCGGATACCTCTAATTTAGCGATGAACCAAGAAAACACTATGGAAGATCTTACTGTTAACACGCAGCAAGCGGATTTTATAGCTCAACAACAAAATCAAGGTATGGCTAATACAATGGATTCCTTGCAGGGAGCAGCTGGTGGATCTGGAATTGCAGCTTTAGCTCAATCATTGAGTAATCAACAAACAGCTAATGCTCAGGCAGCGTCTGCTAGTATTGGTCAACAAGAAGCAGGTAATCAAATGGCTGAAAGAAGAATGGCTGGGCAACTGCAAAACCAAGAGCTACAGGGGGCTTACGCTTCTAGAGCTGCTGAGAAAGATAAAACAGACACAATGTTAGGTATGTCTCAGAATAGATTGGGTGCAGCAAATGCGGCTAGAGACGCTGCTACGGGTTCTATAATTGGAGGCGTTGGCGGATTAATGGGCAGCGGTTTAGATGTACTTGGAGGTGCTGACGGAATGGTTGGACACGGTTAAAAATAAAATATATGGCAAATAACGCATTAATACAAGGAGCTAAAGAAACAGGTAGGAAATTTTTAGACGTAGGTAAAGCTGTTGCTCAGGGACTTGCGACAAGTTCTTCTGCTAGCGGTGGTGCCCCTACTCCACAGGTAGATAGTAGAATAGCTAAGAACAAAGCAATTCAAAGTAAGGTTAACAGTTATATGGGTAACCTTAAAACAGATATGGATTTTACTAGTTTTAGCCCTGAGGAAACAAAGACTATGCGCAACTTTTTAATGTCACAAAGATCAGAGTATGCTAACGCAGCTAAAGAAGCAGCTAAGTTTGATGACACTACAAGCCCTGAGTACATGGAATATGTTGACATAATGCAAGGAGTTAATAACAGCTTCAAGAATATGGCAAGCCAATTAGGAGCTTACAAAAAAGGCAAAGTAGAATACGCTGAGAATCAATTAGATGGCATGTACTCAAACGGGAATGGAGATGCTAATTCTAATGCGGCTAGAATATATGGCTTTGCAGATGAGGATGGTGATGGTGTGGCGGACATAGGTGTCAATGCTCCTTTTAAAATATTATCTGGCGGTAATATAGGATTTGATCTTGATGGTCAAGAAGTTTCTTACAATAAAATGAAACAACCATTTCTTAAAGATAGCAAACTAGCCCTTGGTATATTGAAAGATAATGAAAGTATATACAATAAAGGAACACAAGGAGGTGAAATAAATCCAGAAATGCTTAAGTCTTACGAAGCTAAGTTGACTAACGATTTACAAAATGAAGATGCTTTAAATTCAATACTATATGATTTCGAGAGTGAACTTAATGTCGCTGACATAGCTATAAGAGTTACTGATAACGTTTTAAGTTTAGAAGACGCTAGAACAGAAGTTGTTAAAAGATTAGTAAATGCTAGAAAAGGTGTTTTTGCAGAAGGTAAAAAGCAATATGAAATAAAACAAAACACCCCAGCTGAACTTACTGGAGCTGCGCGTTTAAAATTAAAAACCGTAAAAGAAAAGACGGCTTTGATTGACAATGTGGAAAACCTTACAAAGATACAGGGAATAGGCACTACGCGTTCAGCTATGTCAGAGCTAGATGGTCAAAAGCAACGAGTTTATAAAGTGTACGATGAGATAGGCAACCAAATCATGCAGAATTTTTCTAAACAACAAGTAGCAGATTACTTAAACTTAAGAGCGCAAGGCTTTAACTGGAAATCAAATTAAAATTAAATTATGGCAGTAACAGATCCAATATACAAAATTAACGGGATAGAGGCTAGCAAAGCAAAGATAGCAGAAATCGCTAAAGGGCACAACATGTCCGCTGATGAATATATAACTAAATTCAAAGGTGTTTTAGTACCGGGAAAGACGACAGACTCTACAACAACGAATCCAAATGTGGAGTCAGTGAATACGGAATTATATGGGGAAAATGGTTCTTTGGATTTTCTAGGCCCTATACAAGGGATAAAATTTGATAAAGAAACAGGTTCCTACATCAAGGGAAACCAAGAAGCTAATCTGTTCAACCAAGATGAAGAGGAGGGTGTTAAAGCTTTGTCTAAACTATACGAAGGAACTAACCTAGTATTTGAAGAAGACAACTTTAATAAAGTGTCTACTGAAGAATATAGAGACGAAGACGGCAAAGCTAAGCTAGACTTTGATCCTTTGGCTTTCAACATGTTTGATGTAGCCAAAGTATCCATACCTGGCGTTGAAGAAACCATACAATTACAACTAGATACAGATAATCCCAGTGTTTACGCTATGAACCTTAAGAGGTTAAAAGATTACTCTGAAAAATATAAAAGCTTTTTAAATGCTCCTTCAGGTAATGTGGATGACATTAAGAGGCTTAAAGATTGGCAAAACAACAATCAATCTATAAAAGATGCAAAAGAAAAAGCTTCTGAAAATTACTTGCAAAATCAGTCTCTATTTGTAGAAAGAACAGAAACTAGAACTAGCGGATACGCTTCTCCTGGAGGTATAGCTGTAAAAAAAGACTATGAAGTTATTATAAAGCCTCATGAAAAAGAGCTAGAAGCTGCAGCGGTTGCATTGAAAAAAATGTACCCTGATCTGTCTGACACTGAATTAACAGCTAATACTCAAAGAATTGTTAGAAACCAACTGTACCAGGCTGAAGTTGTTAATGCTAAATTAGCAGCCAGTGAAGATGCTATAGCTAAAGGTGTTGTGTCACAAGAACAAATGTACTCTGCTTCTTATTTTATAGAAAAAGAACAAGGCGCAAAATACAATCTAGCTACTAAAAAATTAGATATTATAGCAGATAATAAAAAAGATCTTAATAACGTTATTGAGATTTTAAACCAAGAAACATTTACAGAAGAAGACAATAACGCTGTTTTAGATTGGGGAGCACGTAATGGAATGGCTATTGATCCGGAAGCGGAAATAGTTACATTAACCACTGGGCAAAGAGTACCTTCTAGTTTTATAGATGTTGCGGGGCAAGTAAATTCTACGGTCCAAGCTCAAGAATTACTGTATAAAAATACCACTAAAGAACAAGACGATGCTCTTGCTGAGTTTGATGATGCTGCTTTAGTATCTACATCCGCAGGTAAAAACTATGATCTGCATGAAAAATACTTAACAAACATAGGTATTGGTAGTTTAGATTTAGCTATGGGAGGTGGGGTTCTTTTAGGATCAGCTGGTACAGGTCTTTACGGGTTAGCTACTGATGACTATGGAGCTTACGAAGATGTAACTAAATTTGGTGCAGACTATTCAGAATACTCTCAAAAAATAAGAGCGCAGTACCAGAGAGACATTTCTTTTAGCGATGGGTTTAGTAGTGCTGGAAACTTTGGAAAATTTATAGCCCAAGAAGTTTCAAATCAAATACCAATATTATTAGCGATGGCAGCATCAGGAGGTACAGCTGCTCCATATGTTATTGGTGCTACTAGTGCAGGAAGCCAGATGATGGACATGCAATCCGAAATAGCAATGGGTTTAGAATTAGATCCTGACGGCAAACCTAAGTATAGTCAAACAGAAGTTTGGCTTAAATCTTTAGGTGTTGGTGCAGCGGAAGGTGTTTTTGCAGGTTTAACAACTGTACCTATTTTACAAAGAGCTAATAAAGCTTGGTTAAACACAAGCAAAGATCAGTTACTTAGAAATAACGTATCCGCTTTTGTCAAGTCTTACGATAAAAAAGGTATTGTATTTGAAGGATTACTTGAAATGGCTGGTGAAACAGCTACAACGGGTGTACAAAATCTTATAACAGAAAGACCTTTTACTGAAGGAATGGACCACGCCGGGTTCTCTGGATTTGGATTTGGATTTGCTTTTGCAGGCATACCATTTTTAAAAGGAGCATACAACGCTCGATTTACTAGTTACGAAAATTTATCAAAGACAAGAGGTCTGCAAAATGAGATAAACAAACTAGGCCAATCTTACGCCAGTGCTACGACAGATAATCTTAGAGCTAAATTAAAGAATCTTATAGAAGAAAAAAGCGTTGATTTAGCCACTGAAATAAGTGCGCAAGAAGATTTGATAAATAATAATCTTACTTCAAGAGGTGCTCAATTTCTTATTAACAACATAGACCAGCAAGCAAATCTTCAAAGAGAAGCTAAAAGCATACAAGAAGATACGGATTTGTCTGCTCCAATTAAAAAAGCTAGATTAAAAGAATTGCAGGTAAAGTTTGATAAACTTGTAACTATAAAAGGCAGCGCTTTACAGCAAGGATCTCTGCTCAAAAACGAAACAGAGTGGAAAGCTTTTGAAAGCCAGGACCCAACTAAATATAAAGAATATATAAACGCTGCTACAGGAGAACTATACGGCGAGAAAAAAGGAAAAGATTCTTCAGAAAAAGATATAAGCAATAGAGCTTATGATTTATATTACGGGGATCTTGCGAGAACAGAGAACTCAAAGCAAGCGGGTAAAAAAGGAGCTTTTGACGGTAAAAACTTTAAGTCTTTCGAAACCGTAGCAGAAGCTACAACATATGTAGACTCTAGAGAAGATTTAACACCTGAGCAAAAAGCTAAAATTAACGAAGGGCTTGCTAATGGTAATGACGGAGTAGCCGTGCAGAAGACTGCTAAAAACCCAAAAGGTGTTACTTTAGCTGTTGTTGAAAATCAAGTAGCTAATCAAAGAAAATACACTAGAACCCATGAAGTAGGCCACCAAGCATTTTGGTCAATCTTTTCAAATCAAAAGAATGAAGGGGCTTTCCAGTCTATTTCAAATCAGTTATTAAAAACTTTAAAGTCAACGGACCCTAAAGTTTATGCTGAATTATTGAATGACTCAGTATATGTTGATGGGGAATTAGATCCTTCTGAAGTAATTTCAAAAGTTTTAGAATATGTTGCTGGAGGTAAAATAACAAGCGTTAGAAAAGCAAAAAGTATTGCTGGATTATTCGGGGTTATGACTCAGCAACAATTCGGATCAGAGTTTGATTTTGATTTTAGAGGCGAAACTGACATATTTAACTTTGTTGTAGGTGTTGCTAATAAAATAAGCAAAGGAGAACTTTCGACAGAAGATATACAGGCTGCTAAAAAATCTAAGCTCGTAGAGGCTTTAGAATCTGTAGAAGGTGTAAGTACTACAGATAGCTCTGAAGCCAAGATAGCATCATCCCAAACAACATTAGAGACTATAAATGCGTTAGTACCTCCGGAGGTTACTACTCAAGACCAATATTTTAATAGAAAAGTTTTTAATCCTATTTATAGCGCTACACAACCAAACGGTGTAATTAGTAACTATATAAAATCTAAGTCTTCTAGTAAAGAAATTGCTGAAAAGACTATAGCTAGCATACAGGAAAGATTAATTAACTATGATCCAGCGGCTGAAAGAAAGAAAGCAGGTAACAAACAACCTATTACTTTTGGTGAATTTATATTCGCTAACACTAATTTCGGTAAATTAGATGCTAAGAAAGCTTTGTTTAAGGAAAGCGAAGCTGCTAAGAAAACTACTGACTTAGATACTAAAGAAGCTCAAGGTAAAATTGCTGAAGATGACGTTGTCAAAAAAGACAGACCTAAGTTTAGAAAATTAATTGACAGTGGGGTTCTGCCAGGATTTACTATTAAAGAGATTGGCGGTAAATTAACTAAGGTTTTAAAAGTATTAAAATCTAAGCTTGATACTAAAGTTTCTATAAACAAATCGGTTTCACCTTTAATTGCTGAGATAAAGAAAGCAATGGGTAAGCAAGCTGATATTGATCTTAAAGAAGCTATGGGTGGGAAAGCCGATGCTAAATTACAGAAGTGGTTATTAAAAAATAAGAAAGCTGTATTAGAAAACATGACTACTACTTGGTTGATGGGAGCAATTCCTCAAGCCATACAAAAGTCTGTTGGTGGTACGTATAAAGTAGACGACGCCGGCACAAGAGTTAAAGATTCTTATGGTGATTTTATATTTACACCTAATTTCACAAGTGACTGGCAAGGTAAGACTATAGATAGAGAAAAAACATCGACAAACAAATCTGGTAAGACTGCTGGTGGAGATATTGTTAGAAGGTTGCCTAATATAGCGACGGCTTTAAGCGACGCTGACTTCGTTGGATCAGTACTACAGGATGTAAGTATAGATGCTGATGGCAGGATGACCTCAGGAGCCCCTATACGAGGTAAGAAAGAGTCTATGGCTAAAGCTGTAGCCGAAGAAATATCATTAGAGGTATTTAACAAAGAATTACAAAATGATAATAGCGAGATAAGTAAAGCTTTTGAGAACAATCAAGCAGCTTTAGGCGTTGTTTTAGCTGATACTTTTGTGGAAGATATAGCTAGGCAATCAGAAAGAGGGCAAGTTAAGTTTTCTTCTGTATCTCCTTTATTTAAGCAATCAGCAAGTAACCTATTAAGAAAAAGTTTAGATATAGGTTTTGACGAAGTGGTAGATATTGATGGAAATATATTGCTTGATGACGAAATATACAAAGGAAAAGCATTTGAAGGTGTTGGGAAGTCTATTAGAGACGCTTTTGATCAAGGGTTGTTGCTTGACGGGAAAGATCTTAGGTTTTTGCAATCTATAAAAGCCTCAAAAGTTATACCTCAAAGTGTTAAGGATCTAGTTAAAAGAGCAATAACCAGTAAAAGTGATATAAGTGCCAGAAAAGCTTTAGCTAAAGATATGAAAGTCGTGGCTAATGTTTTAGGTTCAGATGTAACCAATATTATAGGTTTTGATGGACTTGGTTTTTTTAATAGACTATTAGATTCCGCGGCTACAAAAAAAGATAAAGAAACCGGAAAGATTATACCAGGAGCAACTGGGCCTTTTTATGATTTTTTGGTTGAACTAAAAGAAAATCAACCTAAAAGCAAAAACCTTCCGCCAGAATTAAGACTAAACGAAGTTTCACCTATGAATTCCAAAACAGGAGTTATGGGCAAAGTAAGTAGAATTTTAAACAAGGAATGGACTGGGGATAAAAAAAGAGAAGAATACAGAAAATTAATACCAGAGATTGAAGCTGCTAATGTTCAAAACAAAATACTTGGCAATTATATAATCACAACGTTGGTAAATCTTGTTAAAGACGGAAGTATTTCGCCTCAATCTTTTATAAGTATATTGCAAGCGCAAACTAACGCTACTGCTGGTCTTAGATCTTTAACAGGTTTAAAATATATAACCTTTAAGAATGGTCCTCAAGGCAATATGAAGGGAGAGCATTTAGCTGACAATGGAACTAGTATGTTCGAAATTGCTGAGCTTGGGTTTGAAAACAATACAGATAAAGAGTTAGCTTTTAAAGTTAATGAGATTATGGAATTCCATGATCAATGGTTGGAAAATAGAGAAACGTTAGATTTTGTGGATGTGTTTGGTAAAGCTAATCCTTACAAAGATTTAAGAATATACTTATTATCTAAAGTGGATCAGTCTTTTGTTTACACTTACGACTTAAGACCTGCAAAAGAATTAATAGACTCTAGATCTGAGGCTATAAAGAGCCAGATAAACTTTAGTGAAGCTGTTGATTTTAAAAAGCTTAAAACTGTTGAAACCCAACAAAAAGCTATCAATAATGCTAGAAGCATTAAATGGTCCCAATCACCTAAAAAAATACGAGTATTTGATTTCGATGATACATTAGCACGTACGAAAAGTAATGTGCTATACACAATGCCTGATGGCACTACAGGTAAAATTGATGCTGCTACTTTTGCTAAAGACGCAGGTAAGATGGAAGCTGAAGGCGCTCAATGGGATTTCTCTGAGTTTAGTAAAGTAATGAACGGGCAAGCTGGACCCTTGCTTGAGGTTGCTAAAATTATAGCAGACAAGGGAGGAACTAAAGACGTGTTTGTTTTAACAGCAAGACCTGCTGACGCTGCTGGACCTATTAAAGAATTCTTAGCGAGTATGGGATTAAACATACCTATAGAGAATATAACTGGACTAGCAGACGGAAACCCTAAAGCAAAAGCTGACTGGATGGTTGGTAAAGTAGCCGAAGGTTATAACGACTTTTATTTTGCTGATGATCATTTAGGTAATGTTAATGCGGTTAAAGATGTGTTTAACACATTCGATGTAAAAGGTAAAGTTCAACAAGCTAAGATTAAATTTAGTGAAGGATTAGATGCTGGCTTTAACGATATGATACAGCGCCAAAAAGGTGTTGAGTCGTTCAAAGAGTTTTCTAAAGCAACCGCTCAGAGAAGAGGTAAAAAAGCAGGTAAGTGGAAGTTCTTTGTATCTCCTTCAGCGGAAGATTTCAGGGGATTAACTCAATACAAATTTGCTGGGAAAGGGAAGCAAGGTGAAGCTGATCAAAAGTTTTTTGAAGAGAGTTTAATGGACCCTTACTTCCAAGGTGTTGCAGCATTAGAATCAGCAAGACAATCAATTAAAGAAGACACGAAGGCTTTGCTTAATATGTTTAAGCCTGTTAAGAAAAAGTTAAACAAGCTAATACCTAATGAACAGTATACTTACGATGCTGCTGTTCGAGTGTACTTGTGGAATAAGGCTGGAAAAGAAATACCAGGTTTATCTAAAAGAGATAACAAAAAATTAAACGATCTTGTAGCTAATGATCCTGAACTAAGCGCTTTTGCGGACGGATTGTTAACGGTGTCTAAGAAAGACTCATGGCCAGAACCAGGAGAACATTGGCTAGCCCAAACTACTTTAAGCGATCTAAATAATTTAACTGAAAAAACAAATAGAAAAGAGTACTTAACTGAGTTTATTGAAAACGTTGACATTGTATTTAGCGAAAAGAATTTAAACAAAGTTGAAGCATTGTATGGAGAAGCTTCAAGGAAAGCAATTGAAAACGCTATTTCCGCAATGAAGTCTGGTAGCAATAGCGCAAACCAAGGGAGTGATGCTATAACAAGCAAGTGGACTCAATGGGTTAACAACTCTATTGGTACAATAATGTTTTTCAATAGAAGGTCAGCTATAATGCAGACTCTTTCATCAGCTAACTTTATAAACTGGTCTGATAATAATCCAGCTAAAGCAGCACTTGCATTCGCTAATCAACCTCAGTATTGGAAAGATTTTGCAATGATCTTTAACTCAGACAAATTAAAACAACGTAGAGGTGGTTTAAAGTCAGATGTTCAAGAAGCAGAGATTGCTAATGCAGCTAAGAACACTCAAGATAAAGCGGGGGCTATCATAGCTTATATATTAAAAATAGGTTTTACACCGACACAGATTGCAGATAGTTTTGCAATTTCATTAGGTGGTGCTTCTTTATATCGTAATAGAGTTAAAACATATACAAAGCAGGGGATGGATTTAAAGGATGCTGAAACAAAAGCTTTCCAAGATTTTACTAAGCTATCAGATGAATCTCAACAGTCGGGTGATCCTGCATTAGTATCTCAACAGCAGCGAAGCGTTGCGGGACGTCTTATCTTATCGTTTCAGAACACAACAATGCAATACACTAGATTGATGAAAAAGTCTAGCCAGGATATTATAAATGGTCGTGGGGACGCGAAGACACACGTATCCAAGATACTTTATTATGGAGCTATACAAAACTTTTTATTTAATGCCCTTTCAAAAACAGCATTTGCATTAATACCTGGATTTGACGAGGATGAAGAAGAGGACGATGAAAAAAGAGACAAAGCTTTAGAAAATAAAGCAGCAGAGGTGTTAAACAGTATGTCAGACTCGGTGGTAAGAGGTACCGGTATATACGGAGCAATCATTACTACATTAAAAAATTCTTTCCTTACGTGGGAAAGAGAAAATAAAAAAGGTTTTACAGGAGATCAGGCTAAAACAATTCTTGAGCTTGCTAACTTATCACCAGCTATTGGATCTAAACTTAGGAAAGTATACTCAGGTATTCAAACAGCGCAGTTTGATAAAGATGTTATAGCTAAACACCCTTGGTCAGTCACTATAGATGGTAGGTTTAACCCATCATCAACATACAGTATACTAGCTAACGTAGCCTCTGCTGGTTTTAATTTACCTTTAGATAGAGCTTTAACAGAAGCTAGAGGTGTAGCTGAAACGTTAGACGCTAGGAACAGTGTATTTCAAAGAATAGCGTTAGGGGCTGGATGGAGAGTTTGGAATGTTGGAGCTAAAAACGAGGAGTTTGATTTAATAAAAGCTGAAGGCAAAGCTAAAAGAAAAGTAGAAGGCAAAGAGAAAGCTAAAAACACAAGGGCAAAGAATAAGGAAAAGGAAAATCAAAGAGTAGCCAACTTATCTCCAGCAGAAAAACTTAAAGAAAAGAATGCTAAGGCTAGGAAAAAAAGAGATGCGGCTTTAGCTAGGAAGCTAAAAAAGAAAGAGGAATTAAATAAAAGAAACGACTCTGTAAATGAAGCGCTAAAGAAAAGAAGGAAAGAAGAATACTTAAAAAATAAAAAATAATGTCCATACCAATAACAACAAAGATTAGAGAAGCAAGAGTAGGATTAACTGCGCCTGAAGGTATGGAAATATCCATAAGCCCGGATGGAACAGGGGCTCCAGTACCTGAATATAATCAAGATCCAGCAACACCAGATTGTGGATGTGAAGAATGTAAATGTCCTAAATAATAATCATGACTGAAAACTTAAAAGTATATATGATAAACGGATCTGTAGTAGGATTGGCCACTTTTTCTCAAATAGAAGATTGGTTGAAAATAATATTACTTATAGTAACTATAGGTTATACTGTAGCTAAATGGACTAAAGTAGAAAAAGAAAAGAAAGAAGATGAGTAGCAAACTTACTGATAACTTTAGCATGGATGAATTCGAATGCAAATGTGGATGTGTTATGCCTGAGTTTGTAAAAAAGAATGTCCAAGAATTAGCAGAAAACCTACAGGTGTTAAGAAACGATGTAGGCAGGTTAGATCTAACTAATGCTTATCGTTGTAAATATCATAATGCTGATGTTGGTGGAGCAGTAAATTCTCAGCATCTAAAAGGCAAAGCTGCCGATATTAAATCAAAGACTTTAAGCCCTAATGAGATGGCTGTTAAAATAAATGATTTAATGAAGAACGAGTCATTCAAGTTGGGTGGTATAGGAATATACAATACATTTACACATGTGGATATCCGAGGAACGCGAGCTCGTTGGAGTAAAACAATTAAAAAATAAATAAATATGAGATCACCTTTCAAGAAAAAATTTAATGCAAAGTCTCCTTTATTGCAGCGTTCAATAACTGACCCTGCTAAAGAGGGGGTTGAGAAAATAAAAAACTGGGTCAATCAAAGAGAAGCAACAGGAATGTATGAAGATCAGTTAGGTAATGGTCAAAAACAAAAAGGCTTCAACAATCTTGACAATACAAAAAGGGTTTCTGAAATTGATTTTGGGAAAATATATGAAGAAAAGCCAACTGGCGCGGGACAATATAGCCCAGACGATGATGTATATTTTGCTAACTCTGACAACACAAACTATCATGAGTTAGGTCACGTTTTTGATATTGGAACAACCGATGCCCCGCAAAAAATTAATAATAGGCTTCTTAACGAAAATGACGTAAATAGTAATATTCAAAAAAAGATAACAAGCATTCCAATAAAAGATTTCGAACCTAACTTTTTTGGAAAATATTTTGGTGGTCAAGAAAAAAAATCTTATAAACTTAGTGATTATCAGTTAAATGCCCCTGAGGTATATGGAGAACTAATGGAGTTTAGAATAAAAAACAAAATAGATCCTAAAAAAATTTTTAATAAAAAAGATATTCCTGAATTAAGAAAAAAATTAAAAAAAGAAGATGGCTACGGTGCTGATAGAAATATAGATCAGCATTACAATGATGAAAATCTTTTAAGGCTTTTTAATGAAGTAGTAAGTGCTCCAAATGATAAAAAACAAGTTCCCTGGATAAACAAACATAGGTCAGTATAAAAAATAAACTAATGAAATAAAAAAAAGGCCCTCAATTGCGAGAGCCTTTTATTAATTAATATGTAT